>Ga0208590_1000155_pt1 | contig 17412 bp, 17 predicted proteins | sample LakMenEpi27Sep09_FD_150740 | JGI IMG/M metagenome (GOLD analysis project Ga0208590, IMG submission 150740) | Freshwater microbial communities from Lake Mendota, WI - 27SEP2009 deep hole epilimnion (SPAdes) | ecosystem: Environmental > Aquatic > Freshwater > Lake > Epilimnion/Euphotic zone ... | reverse complement strand
CTTGGTTTGGTGGAGATTTGCTCAAACTTTGCCTAGTCAAGAAAAAGAATTTATGTTGAGTAAAGCAGTTAAATTTAGTAGTAAAGTGATGAGTGAAGCACCTAATAAATTTGAACCTAATGAATTATCTCAAAATTGGATGTGGTCTAAGGAGTTAATTCGAGATTGGCAATTATTGTTACAACAGAAATAGATGATTATTGAAATCATCAAAACTTACCCGAAGATAGCCCCATCCATAACCCGAATTAATAGATGTATGCTTGAAGTTGGGAAAACTTTTGTAGAGCGAGTATTGCTTCGATAGTGGAAGATATGGTAACGTATTGGGCAAAGTTTAGTTTTAAGCTTGAGTGCCTGTTTGATGGGGTGCATTTGTTGAGAAAAAACGCATCTAGCTCGAAAATTTCAGAAATTGCCTTCTGAGATCTTCTTATAGATTAGAAATCGAACTAACCCAAAACAATAACGTCGATCCGAGGATAAAAAATGACTCCCATACCAGTTTATAATTCAGAGGACAAAGTTTACACATTTAATGGTATCAGTGACTTTGAAAAAGTTGATAATAGCGACGCAATCAACTTTAGCAGCGATCAGGACTTCACCATAGCCGTTTGGGTTAAAGCCGAAAGTCAACAAAAAGACACGAAAAATGGAGATAGGGAAACTCTCTCTCTATATTAATGGAAAATTAGAGGGTAGCAATCAAGATACGACTACTGGGAATACCAAAACTAATAGTCCCCTCTATCTGGGTTGCCGAGGTTATCAAAATGCGGGCATGAATTATTTCATGGGCAGTATCAAGGGTTTATCTATTTATAATGTCGCCCTCAGTCCAGAGCAAATTCAGGCAGTGGTTAACCCGACCCCAGTGAAACCGATTATTTTAGACGGCCAATTGGAAATTCCCTGCAAATTGGAGACAGGGGTAGAATTTACTAACGAGCAGAGTCAGGATGTCACGTTTAAATTTACCCCATCAGGCCGATTTAGCGTTCCGGAATTTTTGCCGGAGTGTACATCAGCAGGAATTAAGGACTTCAAATATCAGGATGTGATGAAATATCCTAACAATACATCCTTTGCTCTGCTGGCGGTGAACAAGCAAACCGGTGCGGTTGTAGCAGAAGTGGGTCAAGAAACGACTCTAGTTGTCAAAGCGGGTGAAACTTTAATCTTCATTCTTAATGACGTGCCTGGGTGTTACTGCGATAACACCAGCGCCATCACAGTCAATTGGTCGTGCTCTGTCTAACTCCTTAACTGGCAACGGGCAATATTATTGCTTGAAACCCAGATCACAGTAAATATTTAAGTCCCATCAATCGCGGATCTAATTATGACCGAATCGAAGCGGTTTTGTCGATTGGTGGGATGACAATGACTTGATTTTTACTGGCTTTTATATTATAGATGTAAATTTTTCCAACTATTTTCAACACGGCTATAGAAATCCTAAATTATTTGTGGAATAATTCTTTAGGAGGATGACATAACGAACCCATTAAGTTAACTCCCATGCACTGAAAACATGAATAGTAATAAAACTTTACATCCCTTAGTAATTGCCCAAGCTGTAAAGACAATTTCGGATGGCACAAAAGAGAGAGAAAAACTGTTTTGGCAGCAATGGGGGCAGTATCGAGATTATCTTTATCATTGCTGCCTGAAATGGATGAGAGGTAATGCTATTGATGCCGAAGAGGTACTCAGCCAAGCGATGCTCAAAGCCATTGAGAAGATTAGACAGGGGAGTCATATCGTTACTAACTTTAAAGCTTGGTTGACCCGACTAACCTATAACCTCTGTATGGATATACATCGAGAATACAAGATGTTAGGTAATCGGGTTGAGAGCTTGGAAATAATATTTGAAAAAGGGGATGATGGGCTTGTTTCCTCCTCAAATAGTCCTGAAAGCTGGGCTTTGGAGTGCGAACTAGGAATAATCATTCACCGTGTGATTGAGGATTTACCACCCAGACTGCGGGAACCCTTTGTCCTATACTTCATTGAGGAGAAATCCTATCAGGACATAGCACAAGAGCTAGGGATATCCTACGACAACCTTTGCAAACGGATTTCACAGGCACGAGGAATTGTGCAAAAACGATTGACAAGGTATTTGTCTGGGTTAGAACAATCTTCTCTATTGCCTTTTAAGTTACCCGACAAAAAAAAGATAACCGAAGTAGAGAGTTTCGACTCCAATGCAATTATCAGGGCTGACTCAGAGATTACCCCACCCTCCCGACAAAAGGAGGGCTTTGATCGTTCCCTTAATTATCAAGTAAGTGCGATATGTCTCGAAACACTGCCTCATGCTTGGTATCACTCACCCAGTCCTCTGGGGTGGAGTTGAATATTCACCTAGTTTTAGAAGAAAAACCAACCCGACAACACCAGAAGTTGAAAACATTAAGTCAGTATGTGCAGCAGTATCCCTCTGGCTGGAAAAAAAGGTTGGAATTAGCTAATTTGTTCTACGCGATGGGTCAATGGTCTCTGGCGATTGAAGAGTATCGCCATGTCCTTGACCTACAGCCCCAATTAATCAATCTGTGGTTGAAGTTGGGGAAACTTTTGGAACTCATGCAACAGAAAGCTGAGGCAATTAAGGTTTATGAAAGTGCCTTAGCTTTCTCAGAAAATGAAGTTGTAAGTAAGAACATTAGCGGATTGATTGCCGTTTGTCAAGGTGATACGGAAAAAGCCATCATTGCGTTTGAAACGGCGGCTAACCTAGAACCAGATAACACTGCTACCTGGCTGGCTCTGGGACAATTGCAGATGGGTAGAGAGAATCCTGTGGGGGCTTTACAAGCATTTAACAGGATTTTGTCCATCAACCCAGATGATATTGTGGCTTTAATTCATAGCTATGATGGACTGCTCCAACTGGGGAATTATCAGGAAGCCCAGCGATGGCTGAATCAATTAATCGTCCTAGCTCCTAATGATTTGCGGGTACTTCAACGACAGTTGGATTGGCGTTGCACGATGAGATGGGTATCTGGTGAAGAGGGCAAGCAGACTAAAAAGATGATTAGCTCTGCTTTACGACAGGCACCTCATGGAGCCGAAGTCCATAAATCCTTAGCTTATTACCACATTTTTCGAGGAGATTGGGAGCAAGGAGTCAGGGTGTTAACAGAGTTTACTGAAGAACACCCTAATAATCCTCGTGGTTGGTATTACTATGGGCTGTGTTTATTTCACAGGGGGGATTATCAGAGTGCAGCTAAAGTGATACTGAAAGCTTATCGTCTCTATCCCAATGATTGTGAAATCTATCGAGCCTTATGTGAAATTTTGATTGCCTTTACCCAAGTTTCTCTCCCAGGAGGAAAGGAAAGTCTTGCTTCAATCGTGCAAGAAATGCTGGAGAGATTTCCTGAACGTTGGAGTGTTTGGGCGACAGCAGGGCGGGTGCTGGTGCAAAAATTTAAGCAAATTGAGAGGGGATGTCGTGTTTCTTTCCAGGGAACTCAACTTCAGCCTCTGTTACCGGATGCTTGGTTTCGTCATGGCCGAGTGTTAGCCTTAGCCCATAAACACCAAGAAGCGGTGGAGGTACTACAGCAAGGATGGCAGTTTTTACCTGAAAATGGGGGATATCTGCAATTCGTCTCGGCTGCGGTGTGGCTAGGAGAAAGTTATCGGGTGCTGGGGAATGATGGGGCGAGTCACCACTGGTGGGAAGAAGCTTGCGTGGGAAGTCAGGAACTGAGGATGTTCAACCCCGTTATGGCTGATTACTGGTTAGGGAGAGCTTTAGAGGGGTTAGGGGATGTTGTGGGGGCAATAAAGGTTTATCGCAGTGCCTTAAGTCAACAGTTACTTTATCCGGCTCGTGGGGAGGTTGAAGTGGCTTTGAAACGGCTAAAAACTTTATTGCGAAAGGGTTAACATCGTTGAGGATGAGTTTCTAGTGGGATTGAGTTAGGGGAAAAAAACAGCCTCTAACTCAAAAAATTCAGAAATTGAGGTTGGGAATCGTCTTTAAAGTGTAAGAGAGCACACAAAATTAGCTCGATTGAATCAAAAACAGGAGGTTTTAAATGCCACTCCAATGGAATCAACAGCCGGATCATGTGAAACAAGCCTTCCTAGACCAAAAAGCGACATTAGTAATCCTACCCAAAGGGATGAAATTATGGAAGCTTACTGGTTATAAGCCGTCAAGAAATCCAAATATTCATCGTTTTACACCCCCAATTACTCCTTGGTGGTCTAATTATGACCCATTCAAGGATGATACACGGGGAGTAAAAGGTGTATTAAAAGATTCTATTGCAAAAAGTCAAATATTTTTGGCTTATGTTCGAGACAGATCAGCAGTGACCATTGAGTGGAATAGCCTGACTTACTATATGGAAACAAAGCTTCTGAACGATAAAGAATCTTTTTGGGGTCGCTACGCGCCACAGCCTGTATCCAAAAACCCAATTTATCAGACGTTATACGACGGTGTGTATTATCCTGAAGCTTTAGGAGGATGGCCTGATGCTTTTCAGTTATATATCCCGAATTTACAAACAGCAGATCTGGCAACACCTGAATGGTTCAGTTCCACTGATAACAAAGCATTGAAGGCGCAGTTCGGCATATAAAGCATGAAAAAGGGAAAAAACAGCTTCTAACTCAAAAAATTCAGAAATTGCCATCTGAGATCGTCTTATGGATACAGATGCCTAAGCCCGGAACCGGGCTACCACGAAAAAAAATCAGTTTACAGGTAAATAACATGGCCGAATCATCAATTGTTAAAGTTGATCCTAACGAGGAAAAGCTCGAATTAGTCATCAAAACGGGTAACAAAGAGGAAATCTATTCACTTTTGGCTAGACCGAGCTACACATCTGTGTTAGTCGTTGAGGCTGAACGGGAAATTTTGCAGACTTTATCGATCGAAAAAGTCATATTGAACTTAAAAACGACTGGTGATTTGATGTACCTGGCATTTAATGCCTTGTCAGGGGTACCGAATATCCAGGTCAAGATGTCTGACCTACAGAGATCGTTCTATGCAGCTTGTACAGATTGCATAACAACAGTTCAATGTTTTGTAACAAAGTCTGATGATGTCATCGAGAATATATTCTCGGCTTATAGCTTCTTATATCAGATTGAGGAAGAGGCGGCTGTGGATATAATTGCACAGTGTGGGGAGACTGCAAAAGAGATGGCTCAGGAAGCCAGAGCTTTAGCTGCTCGTTTTAAGAAAATTATAGCTGACTGCACCGTTGTACATAATGAGTCACTGGACTTGAGAAATATTAAGAATGAAGACCGAGAAAAGTTAAAGCAGGGTTTAGCCGAGTTGGCGGCAGTTCAGAAAAACGCTGAGACCCTTCAAGAGCAGATTAAATCATCACTCGAACAAATCAATATAGAATATGAGGAAGCTAAACAGATAGAGCAAAGAGAGTCCCAAAGGGCTTTTGATCTAGGACTCGCCTCTACAATTATGGGGGGTCTGTCTGCGGCTGTTGGTGGAGCAGTTCAAATGTTCGCTGCTGCAAAAACTGGGGGATTGATGGGGGGAAATTTAGGCGGTGGAAGCACTTCAGCAGCTAACACCCAAACCTCATCGACGAACCCGACGATCAAGAAGGTAGACTCATCAATAGCTGATTTGGAGAAAGCCACGAAAGAGGAACTTGCACTTCAGCGAAAAAAACTTAAAGTTGAGCAAGAAATTGTTGAGTGCAACAAAAATATAAAAGACCTGCCTGATTCGCCTGCAAAAGAAGCTGAAAAACAGAAACTTCAACAAAAAACCCAAGAGAACCAATTATTAACACAGCAGTTAGAACAAGCAAAACTAGCCCTCGAAGGTGTTCAAAAAGCCACAGATCGGATGTCACAGGACTTGAAAGAAATGTCAAGTTCCTCACAGTCTGCACTAGAGCGTGCGTCAACTCACAAACTGAATTTGTTCAATGCCCGGAATAAACTTGCAGAGGATAGCCGTCAAACGATGGCAAAACTTGCAGAATATGCAGTACGAGTTTCAAATACAAAAATCGACATTGATAATACAGCTATGGCGATTGAGAGTCTCGAATGTGCAGTTCGCGCTCTCGCCCAAGCCCACGTTGCATTGACTGAGACAGCATTATTTTGGGATTCAATGGCGAATTTCTGTGAAAGCCTGCAATCCCCAAGGGCTCAAAAGTCACTGCAAAGCGCTATGAAAATCCAATCTGAGGATAAACGGCGTAAGGCTTACTCTCAACCGGTTTTTATGAGAGGAGCCCTTGATCTGCTCTGTAGATGGGTGGCTGTGAATAGCGTCTCTAAAAAATATCTGGTTGCCTCAAATGAGGTATTTCAAAAAGTTGGAGCTAACATCGCATCCGCCCCTTCAATTGAAGCAGGGCAAAAAGCAGCACCAGCCTTAGCTCAATCAGTTCTTAAAAATCTGAATGCAGAACTGACAACTTTAGATGTTCAAGCGGTGCTTGTACCTTAAAAATCAAGATTGAGATATTTATCTAAGGTTTGTAAACCTGGATAAGCTGAGGATCATGAGATAGGGTGTTGTGATGTTTTGCTCCACAACACTTGCTATCTCTTGTCCCTTCCTCACTCCCTTTTGTTTCAACCCCTGTGTTGACGACATAAAGCAATTACTAACCCCCTCTAAAATTCTTAACCCATACATCAATCATGTAGGTAAAATGAGCGATTTAACAATACTGAAACAAGATAATCTGGGCCTTTGGGTAGAACCTTATATAACCAATCAAGAAAAGATAGAGACACTTATAATTCCTCAGACAATTGACAGTAAATTTGTGGCTGATTCTAGGGCTCAGATTCTTGGAGTTTTGTCAATGGATTCGTTAGTACGGAATTTGCAAAATTCTGGGGATTTAGTGTTTCTAGCATTCAATGCTTCGGCGGGAACAGAGATTCAGTCCCAAGTAGCTGGAATCCAGTTTTCACTGCATAAAATTTCTGGCCAATGTATTAACACACTTGACATATACATCAGTCAATGTCAACAAATCATGATCGCTCTAGTTAAAATATACAAATATCTATTGACAGGTAAAGAATCATTAGCCGGTATTCAATTAGAGTATTGCGCGAAGATTGCAAACCAGATGGGTATTTATGCCAAAACTTTAGGGGATAGTTTTGAAAATCTTTATAATCAGTCCTACGATGTCAGTAACAAGTCATTAAATTTACGGAATCTTAGTTATGCTGAAAAGACTAACCTAACTAAAGAATTGAATGAATTTAATGAATTGCAGACAAACGCGAAAGTCTATCAAGATAATCTTTTAAAAGATATTGATAAGCTGATTATAGATCATTGTGATTCCCTCTTAAAAATAGAAGAGTCTGCTGGTGGAGGATTTAGCGGTTTTGTTGCCGGTTTTTTAGGGTTTTTCGGAGTCAATGTTCCTGACCCAAGAAAGGAACTTAGAGCGCAAGAAAATTCTCGATACTTTACTGAAATGCAACGTCTTCAGCAACAAAAAATTGAAACTCTTTTAACAATTAGCAGATATGCAGGACAAATTTCCAACCTAGAAAGCAGTATTTCTGATGCTGCCAGATCTGTTGAGAGTTTCCAGACTGTATATAAAGCACTCTCTACAATCGTGGTTTCATTGAAGCAGGAAACAGTTTTCTGGTATTCAATGGAGAGCTACTGTAATAACCTTAAAAAATTCAAAAATCTTCAACCCCAGGTAAGCTTATCTTTAGAGAAGAAGATTCAGAGATATTCTAGCCAGCAATTTATTAATATGTTCTTGCGAAGCTTATCTCAATGGATGGCTGTCTATGGAATTTCTAAGGAATCTTTAGTGGCAGCAAAAATTCTGGAAAATAAAGTAGCAGCTAATATACAGGCACAACCTTCAATCGAAACTGCTAAGAAACTAACACCTGAGTTAGCTAAAAAACTTTTCGGTTCTGTCAATATGCAGATTCAAGCTTTAGAAGAGGCTATAAAGCCTATCAACTAAGGTTTAGAACAAGCCTGCTCGTCGTTGATGGAATAGCTGCAATAGATGCTGAATCATCGCTATCTAAAGTTAACCAACAAACTACTGAATTAAGTCATGGATAAACACAACTACCGGAGTATACAAATGAATTTTTTTCCGACTACAATATTACTCACTAAAGCCAAGTTTATGGGGAAAACGTTAGTCGTTTTTATTCTATCTCTACTGCTTTTTTTCCCAACTCCTGCATTAGCGTTTGACTTTAATAGTTTCTTAAATGATGTTCAGAAAGTTAACTTCAATAAAGTCGTTAATGATGTTCAGAAAGTTGACTTCAATAAAGTCGTTAATGATATTCAGAAAGGTGACTTGAATAAAGTCTCTAATGAGCTTCAGAAAATTGACTTCAATCCAGTCATTAATCTGATTAAGAATACAGTTAATTCCCCTGCAAGTGTAGATCCATCTATTGCCTATAACCAGGAACTACAATCATACATATCTAAACTTACAGGAGATTTCAAGAACATACTGGAGTCTATTCAGAAACTTCCCACTCTACCTGAGAAAGAAGGTCAAGAAAGTCTGGCAACGATAGACAGTCAACTACAAAAACTTAAAGAGGATTCAAGCAACCGTGCCAAACAGTTTGATACTTGGAGTAATGAGCAGCAGAAAAAATATCAAGAACTTCTGAATAACATCAACACAATGTATCAAGAGCAACAGGTTTTGAAGGGAGAAGTGGAAGCAAAGAAAGCAGAATTACCGATCGTAGAACGTGAATTAGGTCTTGAGGGAAGTCAATATGACGAAGCTTACAAGAAGTACGCAGAAATAGACAGGGAGGTACAGTATAATTTGAATATAACTCGCTTGGTAAGTGGTCTTATGGGCTTTGATCGACCACTTCCCCTAGGGTTTAAAAACCCAGATGAGGATAGAATAAGAGAAGCCGAACGTAAAAATCATGAACTTATACCGGTTAGAAATGATCTAAAATCACGATTGGATCGGATCTCGCAACTCCGCAATGCTGTTGAAAGCAAGAAAGCAGAACTCAGGTCGAAGCAGTCTCGTATTGATACATTAGAACAAAATAAAACCAAGTTAGAGAGCAACAGGCAGACAATAGCTGAAGCAGCAGTCCTAGCCACTAAAATGTCTTCATTCTGCAATAAGGCTGAAAACGACATCAACTTGGCAAAACAAAATATCGGGAACGTCAAAGAGTATGCGGATGCACTTTCTTCTTTCAGCGACCCGGAGATCTTGGGTGAAATCAAAGATTTGGCTACATTAGTCACGAACTTAAGTAATAAAGTCTCTCAAGGAATTTAGAACACCCATTCAGCCATCCGCGCTGATAAGCTAAGGTTCACAAAATACCTGTTAGACATGACTTAAGGAATAAATGCAATAGATAGCGGTGATTGCCATCTATTGCTATTGTAGATTTAAACCCAAAAACGACTGAGTTAATTTATGGACACCCAAAACTACCGAATTATGAAAATGACATTTTTTACCCAGAAAAACCTACTAAGTCAAGCCAAGATTGTTTGGAAAACCTTAGTAATTTTGATTTTAGCTGTACTGCTTTTTGTGCCAAAACCAGCATTGGCATTGGACTATAATGGCACAATACAGTCCTATGTATCTAACGTGAGAGTAGAGTTAGATAGTGTATTGACAGCAATTAAAAAACTGCCCAATCTGTCTTACGAGACTGGTAAAACAACACTGTCAGAGATAGAGAGTCAATTACAAAAACTCCAAACCGAAGCCGGGAAAAATGCCGCAGATTTTCAGAAGTTGAGCGATGAAGGTGAGAAAGAGTACAAAAATGTTCTTAATGAGATCAACAAGCTATATGCCTCCCAACAAGCTATGGAGAAGGAAGTGCAGAGGAATGAAGTGGAATACCAGCAAAAACAAAGTGAACTAGAGCGCATTCAACGGGCTGCAAAAAAACTGGGATCGCAAGTGGACAATCAGTTTATCCAAGGAGCCGATAATTTCAGGAAGTATTTGGAAACAAATAAGTCAAATCTATTATTAATCCGGTCTAGGCTGAACGCTTTAATAGACAGTAGAACCAAGTTAGAGAAAGATAACCAGAAGTTGTCCGAGGGAATAGTATTAACCAATAAAATCTCCCAATTGTCTGATCACCTCAAAAAGCGAATTAACTTGGCAACACAAAAAGCCGGGAACGTCAAAGGGTATGGGGAAGAACTTAAGTCTTTCAGTGACCCGGATATCTTAGCTGAAATTAGCGAACTCAATCAAATGGTGGCGAATTTAACCACGAACTTATAACAGGTTCGGTTCAGTAAGTTATAAAGCTTCACACTATTGTGCTACATACTTTCTGGAATATGTGCAATAGATGGCAATCATCGCTATCTATTGCTATCTAAATTTAAACCCAGAAACTTCTGATTTAATTGATGAGTGTCCAAAACCAATGGAGTATGAAAATGGCATTTTTTACCCAGAAAAACCTACTAAATCAAGCCAAGATTGTGTGGAAAACCTTGCTCTTTTTGGTTTTATCTACACTGCTTTTGGCTCAAGAACCCGTATTAGCATTAGACTATAATAGCGCAATACAGTCCTATGTATCTAACGTGAAAGTAGAGTTAGATAGTGTATTGACAGCAATCCAAAAACTTCCCAATCTGTCTTATGAAAATGGGAAAACAACACTGTCAGAGATAGACAATAAATTACAAAAAATTCAAATTGATGCTAGGCAAAATGCTGTAAAATATGGGAATTTTAGCGATAAATCTCAGAGAGAGTACGAAAATCGTCTTGATAGAATCAATCAGCTACAAGAAGAGCAGGCAAATCAAGGATATAATGAAAATCGCACTCTGGAATATAAAGTTTTTTCTCCAAACGCTATAACACGCGACATCGGTATATTCGGCGATAATAAGTATGTATACTTTTTTGACTTTGTTACCAACCATTGTGAAGCTAATAAACCTGTACCTGAAACTAAGGCTGGCTATATATATTTGACATTTCTTCCCTGTGTAGAAAGACTTGTTGGATCTGATAATGAGGATAATCTAAAAAACTTTAAAGAAGCGATGAAAATTTACTATATAATAGACCGAATCTATCAAGTGGTGGTTTACAACGGTTGCAAAACAGACCTTAGCACTAAAGAATTCGTGGACTGCGCCGTCCGCGCCCTTGATCAATATACTTTTGCCCGTGAAAGAAGTGGAACAAGTGGAACATATTACATCCAATCTGTAGGGCCTATAACGCGAAAGCCGGAAACAATCCGGTTTTTAGAAGCCTATTATATTGAGAAAAGTTTAAGAACTTTACGAATAGAAACTCCTGTGTTACAGAAGGCAATCGTATTAACCAATAAAATCTCCCAATTGTCTGATCACCTAGAAAAGCGAATCAACCTGGCAACACAAAAAGCCGGAAACGTCAAAGAATATGCGGATGCACTTGAATCTTTTAGTGACCCGGATATCTTAGGTGAAATTAGCGAACTCAATGAAATGGTGGCAAATTTAACCACGAACGTATAAATTGAAAAAAGAAAGTTTATAGGTGGATTGAGTTAGGGGAAAAAACGCCTCTAACTCAAAAAATTCAGAAATTGAGCTTGGGAAACGTCTTATTAGTGTAGAGAGGAAACACAAACCTCAATCTATAGGTAAAAACTCACAAAGACAAGGAGTAATTAAAGTGATCTTAAATCGTTGGATTAAGGCAATCTCCGTCTTAATATTTGTTTTTAGCTTGGCACTGATTACCAGTCCCTTGCCTGCTAATGCTGCTTCAAGTAGTTATCAACTCACCTGCGAAGATATTAATATTTACGGTTCTATATTAGAAGCGAATTGCAGAAGAAGGGACCAATCAGTAAATCAGACTCATTTATTGTTGGAAGGGATTGAAAATATTGATGGAACTCTCAAGGTCACTTCTTCTTGGAGACCTGCTAATTTTGATCAATCTTGTGATGATATCTCAATTCGTGGAGATGTCATATCGGCCCAATGTCGAACCCGATCAGGCCGATATGTCTCAACCAGCCTACGCCTAAATGGCATTGAAAACATTGATGGAGAACTAAAATACACCAGTGAACCAACAGATGAACCCGTTGCCTTTAATGAGGCTGAGGCTAATGAGGATGTAGAAAGAATTATCAGCGAGATGAGAGCAGATCAAGAGTTCAGAGCCCATTTCGATAACGATCAAGAATTTGAGAATTATCTCAACAGATTCCGATAAAGTTGGAATTAAAAAATTTGGGGTGAATTTGAGTTAGTTGCTCAATCACCATTTGCTATTGTTAAGCTGTTTTTTGATGGCGATCGCGTATCTTTCCCGAAGGAGCGTGATCGCTTTTTTTGTTTCTGGAAAATGCGATCACATTGAGTTTCTAAAATCTCAATTCCTGTTTTTAATAACCGAATGGCTTGCATGGCAAATTTGCAATCACATCCCACTTTAGCTTCCATTTCTGCGCGTTCAGGATTGCGATTTTTCTTCCAATCTTGATAATGTTGGTATTCTCGACAAGCTCGTTGATACTGTTGACTTTTTTGCAATAATTGAATAAAATCCTTAGAAGAATTTGCTAACTGTTGAGTCATTTCTAAGGTGTCTTTGGGTAAGGGATGTTGTTTTAAAATCTCTTTAAAATCAATATCAGCAGTTAGGAGTTTATACAGTTCTTTGGCGGGTTCTAAAAATTCAATGTGATCGCGCACTAACCCATACAAATACTCCAAAAAAGTATTCATTTGGCTGATAGTTAATGGAGGGGTATCCACTAACCCAAATTCTGCCGCTGTCGGTTTATGAGTTGGAGGATTCAATAACCAACGGCGATGATATTCTAACTTTTTAATTTGAGCATAACCATAGCCAGAATAGGTTTGTTTCACTTTTTTAGATAAGAACATCTGGCGATGCTGTTTTAAGTATTCCCCAACTTCTGTAATCTCAACATAGTTTTTAAACCACAATAATTCTAAAATATTGGGGTTATTTTCCGTTGATAATCTCAGAAATTTCTTTAATTCATACAAACAGGTATCTTTTGATAAAAATGGAAATTTACCAGCAGGTTTATCCGTCCAGCCTGTATCTTTTTGTTCGATTAAGTTAAATCCTAAATTATACGGCTTTGTAGCAATAAAAACCTCACGATAATCATAATCTGAGGTGGGTGTTGCCACTCCATAGCCTCTGGAACCTGTTAAGGCGAGTAAAATAGTACGGTTTTCAATCTCTAAACGCTTCATAGTGGGTTTTTAATAGATCATTGATAAGCAGAATTTCGACCCATTTCCCTTCTGTGGTTTTATTTTGTACTATCAATGTAGTATATTAACACCCAATTGTCAAAAACCCATAAAATTTAACTGACTACAGAGCTTTTGATCAGGTTTCCACTGCTGAAACAGTATTCTCATTTCTTAGATAATTTAAAAATGTTACCCTTCCAGATGGTGTATAATATTGATGAAAGTTATTCTGTTTATTCCGTTAGCCTTTAAGCCATGACTAATGTTACAGAGACAAACCCAGCGTCGATGATCATTACCCTTGAGGATTCTTCCAGTTCACCCAACTCCAGCCTCCTACTGCTGCTAAAAATTGTTGAGTATTTTTCCTTGGCAGGTTTTGTAGGTGCAGCTTTCATTAACATTTTTGTTTCTGAGTTGCAAGTCGCTAAAATCTATGAAATTATTTTAGCAGCAACCTGGATTTGTTTGTTCTTAATTAACCGACAAGTTTTTCAGAACTATCAACAGGCAGACAAACTCTCCAAAACAAAGAAAAATGCTGCACTGTATACAATTTTAACAGGTAATTTAACAGGTGAGAATAGTCCTATGGATAAGTCGGTGATTACCGCCGCGAGAATCCAAGCATTAGAATATGCTCAGGAGTTAATTGAAGACTATAAAAAAACCCGAAGAAACTGTCGCAGTATTTACTATATTTCACAAACTGCCACAATTGTTTTATCGGGTGTCACTCCTATTTTAGTGTTAGTGGATAAACTAGAAGCTGGGGTATCTTGGTTAAAATGGTTGCCTGTAATTTGTCCCGCAATTGCAGCTATTGTTGCTAGTATTGTCACCTCTTTTCCGTTTCAAGAAAATTGGGTAGCGGCGAACACTGCTGTGGAATTATTAGAGGCGGAACAGGAGAAATTTATCTTAGGAGTGAGTACCCTCTATCAATATGATGCGATGGAAGATGCTCAACTGTCTAAAAAAGCTCAAAGAGCCATCGAAAACTTTATTGTTCAGGTGAATACAATTCATCTCAAACAAGTTCAATCCGCAAGTGAGAACAAACAAGAACAACCCCCAGATTCAACCCCTACTATAGAATTAACTCCCCCAACTAAAGCCTAATTTACGTTCCTTGTTTAATCCTAGGAAATCAACCCGCTTAGGCGGGTTTTTTGATGACCTGGATGAAACAGAGATTAAACGAATTTCAAACCGTCAGAGAATGCGTGGATGCTGCATTTAGAAATTGTCCTAACGTATGCGCGTAGCGCTATAACTCAAAAAATTCAGAAATTGAGCTTGGGAAACGTCTTAGTGGGACTTAAACAAAAATAAGGGAAGAAATAGATGATAATGATTATGTAGCAAGCCCATAAGCTGTTATGCATTTAAACTGTGATTATAGCATTACCTTTGTTTTTAAGTTTACGTCCCCATTTAATAGATAACTGTCCCTCATTTAAAAGCTGATGCAATAAACACTCTAGCTCATCAACTGATTTAAAGAGTCGATTAGCAATATATTCTTTAGCTGAATGCCAGACCAATTAAATTAAATTATAATCTGGACTATATTCTGGAAGAAATTCTAAATAGATATTCGGCATTTCTGCTTTAATTTTTTCTAGGTATTCTTCTTTTTTGTGAAAACTTGCATTATCAAGAATAATGACAATCTTTGCTCCTTTTTCTACAAATTCTTCTGCTTGATTTCCCGCTAATACCCACTCATGAATTAGCTCTTGATAAAAACTTTTTAACACTTGATAAAAATTATTTGCATTCCCTTTATCCAGAAATTCTACAAATCTTTTTTTGTCCGAGTACCTCAATCCTCCCATAACATTAACTTTTCCTTTTCTTCTGTCTCCTCTAATCTTTCTTCTCTTTCCTTTTTCACACCAGTTCTTTCTTTTTATTACTCTTAAATTAAATCCACTTTCATCCCAAAACCATACCTGTAATTGTTCTGGACTTTCTTTTGTTATTTTTAAATATTCTTCTATTTTATTTTTAAATAATTTCCTTTTTTCTGGATCTCTTTTCTCTTCCAAGCTATACTTTGCCCACAAGTAAACATACTTTTTTTTTCTTTAATATCCTTCTCACTTGTGAACCACTTAATTTTATTTCTGTGATTTGTTCTAAATAAGTTGCCAATCTTTCTCCTGTCCATCTCCCAAATTCATATCCTAATTCTTCCGGTTCTTTTTCTACAGTTTCTAATAATATCTCTATATATTTATCTGTGGCTTTTGTATTATTTCCTTTCATTCTTTCATCTTTCAGGCTTTCTAACTTGTCCGGATCTCCATGTACACACCAATAACATACTTTATTTATTGAACATCCCAAAAAATTGGCAATTTCACTTTGTTTTTTACCATCATTTAGCAATAGTAGAATCAAGATTCTTTCTCTGATTTGTCCATTTTCTTCCTCTTTCAATCTTTTCTGTAGTTTCTCTACTTGCTTTTCATTTAAGTGATTTTTAGCAGGCATCTTTTTATTGATTTTTCTAAACTTAGTTTTTCATTATACCCTATTTAGATGCTGAACAGCTTATTGATTATTTAATGACTAATGTTGAGGTTTCAAAAGCCACAGGAGAATGGATAGTAACGACCTATTCACAAAGAAATTGGATAGAAGTTTTTTACAGGGAAGCAAAGGGTTGGTTGGGGCTGAAAGAATATCAAGTCCGAGATAAAAGAAGTCTAATCAGACATTGGATTTTGGTATTTTGTGCCTATACTTTTATTCTCTGGCATAGTTTAACCGGAGGATTAAGACGTCGATGGGCGAACAAACCCTTAAACACATTTGTTGATGCCCTTGAAGCCTTTCGCACAGCGATTTCCTTTCGATTTGTGGAGTGGCTCCAACATAATAGGGATGTATTTGCAGCCTACAAAGCAAGTTTAGGCTTGATTTGGGCTTGATTTTTGTTTAAGTCCCATTAGGCAAGGTTTTAAATCCTAGTGATAATTCCCAAAAATCTGAAGAATAAATAATTACTAAATTTGACAATTTTAGGTAATTTGATTTAACTGGAGGATGTAATCTCGTTGCCAGTATCATTATCTTCAAGTCCAAATCTTTGATACAGGTCATTGATTGCCTGTGGTTGAACTGTTCCTGCCTTTGAACGTTCCAACGCTGAAGTTAAGCGAGCAGCATTTGTAGGCGATCGCAACAAATACAACGTTTCCAGCAAACTTGATAATTCAGCACCCATACCTTTAAGATGTTTTGAATTCCATTATAGAACCTATTTGGGATCTATCTAACCAGTAGTTAATCTGTTTCCTGCTACAATAATGCAAGTTGCTGTTGAGGGTTAATAAAATGGTACTTGAAGCCCCTGATATAAAAGCCAAACCAACTATTACCTGGGAACCCCTACCCGAAGACTTTGTATTACCCGATGATCCTGTGGAAAATACTCAACAACCCGCTCTGGCTGCGGCTCTAACCGATGCACTCGGAGCCGCCGGATATATTCAGCCGGAAATGCTAATTGCTTCTAATTTAGGGCTAGTTGCAACTGTTAATAAAAACACTGTTGTTAAAGCTCCAGACTGGTTTTATGTGCCTCAAGTCCATCCTCTACCTGAAGGGTTAATTCGTCGGAGTTATAGCCCTAATATTGATGGTGCTAATGTGGTGATCGTGATGGAATTTCTATCAGAAGCAGATGGAGGAGAACTATCTATCCGATCAACTCCTCCCTATGGCAAATTCCACTTTTATGAACGGATTCTTCAAGTTCCTACATACATCACTTATGACCCCTACTATAGAAGTTTAGAAGTCCGTTATTTGCAAGATGGGCGATATGTTTTACACCCAGCAAATGATCAGGGACGGGTATGGATTCCACAACTAGAATTATATCTGGGAATTTGGTCTGGGGAACGGTTGCAACAAACTATGAATTGGCTGCGTTGGTGGGATAATTCAGGTAATTTGTTGCTGTGGAGTTCAGAAGAAGCTATTCAGGAACGCCAACGAGCAGACCAAGAACACCAACGGGCTGAACGATTGGCAGCTAAGTTGCGGGAATTGGGAATTGATCCAGATTTGCCAGATTAAATACTATTAAATCCCACCAAAAAAACCAAAAAAAAATT
>Ga0208590_1000150_pt1 | contig 17704 bp, 35 predicted proteins | sample LakMenEpi27Sep09_FD_150740 | JGI IMG/M metagenome (GOLD analysis project Ga0208590, IMG submission 150740) | Freshwater microbial communities from Lake Mendota, WI - 27SEP2009 deep hole epilimnion (SPAdes) | ecosystem: Environmental > Aquatic > Freshwater > Lake > Epilimnion/Euphotic zone ... | reverse complement strand
CACCTTATCGTTTCGACGTTTCCCTTTTTGAAAATCGTATGGTAAAATAAAATTGTATAAGCGCTAACATTAATATGATTAGACCTTGCCATTTTAAATATTTAACAGCCTATTCCCCTTCTGGAACTACCTCTTACACTATCTATGGTGGTGGAACAAGACAAACGACTTCCGCAGTTAATGCTGTGCAAATCATTTGTTCTAGCGGAAATATTGCATCTGGTACTCTCAAACTTTATGGAGAAAATTAAATAAAATGAAAAAATTAGTAAATGGTGTTTTAGTTGATATGACAGAGGCTGAGATAGCCTTAAGACAAGCTGAAGAACAAGAAGAAGCAAGCAAAGACAAAAGGCCGCTTGCAATGGGAACAGATTTAATAAAATTTATTAATCTAACTACAGAAACATCTTTAAACGACGATCAAGCCTTTATGATAGTATCTAAATTAAAAGATTTTATGATTTATTGCGAACAGGGGCGTTGCAATCCTTTTACACGCTCAACTTTTAACAATACTTTAAAAACTTTAGATACTGTTTTTAAAAACGAGCAAAAAGAATTAATAGTTGGTTTAGTTAATCAATGGGCTAATAGTGTACATTTTAAGCCTGAATAAAAATTATGAATACTTGGCCATCAAAATATTTTACTGAAAAAGAATTTTTGCGTTCAAATACTTTACCAAATAATACTTGGGATAAGCCAGAACATAGATTAAATGCCCTTTTTTTTATATCAAAACTTGATATTATCAGAATAGAATTAAATTACGCTATAAGCATTACAAGCGGTTATAGATGCGAAAAGCTGAATGGAATGGTTGGCGGTGCAAAAAATTCAGACCATAAAATAGGATTTGCCGCTGATTTAATACCAGTTTATAGTAATGTCAGTATCAGAGAGTTTTATAAACAAATTTTAGAAGCAATGATAAAACATGAAATTGAATGGAATCAATTAATATATGAGCGCAATAAAGGCACTGAATGGGTGCATTTAGGTATTAGGCAAATTGGCAATAAAAAAGAAGTATTTAATATAATAAAATAAAAATAAACTATTATAAAAAAAAATATTGTGCAATAATAAATTAATTGTTTATTATAAATAAATAGATGGAAACAAAAGAATTTCATCCGTTAATTTTGCTGGAAACACTAGATAAATACTATGTTTGTGGCAATGGCAAAAAAATGAAAATGGGCTTGTATCAATGCTTTTGCGGGAAACAAGTAGAAAGGCCAATTTTTAGAATCAAGAGCACAAAACAGCGCAGTTGTGGCTGTTTAATTGGCTCTAAATCAGCAAAAAAACCCAAGCAAAATGTAGGTGATTTTAAAAAAGAAGTACCTTATACCCCTCGCACGTTAATTTTAATATTTTTACAAAATCCATTAGTACAAAATATTAAAAATTTACAAAAGTTGAAAAATTTATACTATCAAATCTTTGAAGATATAATAACAGATACTTTACTGGAGGAACTAAAAAAACGAATATGAATAAAATATACTATCCATTAAATGATAATATTGGCTCAGTGCAATTGGTAGACAGTGTCGGAGATGATGCTGGAATAGTTAATGCCGCCCGTGTGAGCTTTGGCAAAAGAATAGACAGTATTGCAGACAAAGACCGAAAACTTATAAAATACTTACTGGAGCATGACCACGGTACACCGTTTGAGCATAATAGCTTAACCTTTTTAGTTAAATGCCCTATCTTTGTAGCCCGTCAATGGTTTAGGCATAGAATAGCCAGTTTTAACGAAATTTCGGGGCGTTATGTCGAAGTGAAAGAAGAATTTTATATTCCGCAAAATTTCAGAAAACAAAGCGAAAATAATAGACAAGCAAGTGTTGATGAGTATGTGGAAAACATCGAAAGATATGATCCGAATAGCCCTAAAGCAAATCAATCTAATCAATATGGTTGTTTTATGCACTCGCCAAAAGCTTTAGTCAGAGAGCATTACGAGGCAAGTTTTACTTTATATCAAGAATTATTAGAAGCTGGTGTTTGCCGTGAACAAGCCCGTGCAGTGTTACCATTAGCTACGTATACTGAATATTATTTTACTTGCAATTTAAGAGCTTTATTGCATTTTATCAAGCTTAGAGACCACGACGGGGCGCAATGGGAAATACAGCAGTATGCTAAAAGTATAAAAGAAATAGTTAAAGAAATATTCCCAGAAACTTTTAAAATAATAGAAAATGGCTAAATCAATTAAAACCCGCAATAATGGAACAATGACCGAGGCGGCCTTTTGGGGCTGGATTCGCAGTGGATTAAGAAATAGATCAATCTATTGGAAACCAATTAACGAATGTTTAAATTTAGCTAAGAGAAAAAGCCAAAGTACTAGCAATAAAAGATTAAAATTTGAATATCAGTGTAATAGTTGTAAAAATTGGTTTGCCCGCAAAGAGGTAGAAGTAGACCATATAGTGCCATGTGGTAGTTTAAATAAAGAGACGGTAGCAGTTTTTATTGAGCGTTTATTTTGCGAGGTAAACCACTTGCAAGTACTTTGTAAAAATTGCCACCATTCTAAAACCCATAATAAGCAAAACCATGATTAATACAGCGTTTACGGATACTTTTTTAAACAGCAAAACGGCAAACAAACAAAAACAAAAAATATTATTATTAATTGGCGGTATTACTCGCAACCTTTATGCTTTTGATGATTTAATAATCAAAAATAATATTAATCAAGTTGGCTACCAGCGTTATTACACCGACGACACGGGCTTAATGGCTTTTGGCGAGTCAAATACTAAATATTTGTATATAAAAGAAATAAATTGTGAAAAATATTTTGATTCCAAACTATTAGCTATATTTTCCAAGCCTTTTTTATTAGGCTTGCCTTTTAGGCTTTGGGACAAATTGGGCGATTATTTTAAGGCAATTTTAAACGAAAAAAAAATGCTTGAAATATCAAATTGTATACAGAATGAAATTGAAGCGGCGCAAAATACTTACGGGCTTGAAGTTGATATTATTGCGCATAGCATGGGTACTTTGTTAGCTTTGGGGGCGCAAGCTAAAGTAAGTGATGTTTATTTATTTGGATCACCGCTAACATCAAAATACAATGTAATAAAACACACAGCCAGCAATCATCTAGCCAAGCATTACAAGCTATCAAGCAAAAATATTTATTATGGCTGGAGTCGTTATGATGTTGTTTGTAGTAGCGCAAGTAATTTTAAGAGTATTGAGTATCATTGCAGTCATGCATTACATGAGTATTTAGCCGAAGCACTCAAAAAAGGAGCGTTATGTCTAAAAAATTAAAACAAGAAAAAGCAATTGGCACTTATAAAAAAGAAGTGGCTTATACTCCGAGAACATTAATTCATTTATTTTTTAAAAACCCTGAAGTGCAAAATATTAAAGACATGACAACTTTAAATAGTTTGTACTTTAGCCAATACGGCGATTATATTACCGAGAGTCTAGAAAAGGAAATCAAGAGGAAAAGATATGTTCGATACTAGAAATGAAGTACCAGTGCTTTATCAAACCTTGGCTAGTTGGTTTGATGACAAGCCGCCAGACTTTATAAAGACCAAAACTATTAGAGCCTTGGAAAGACACGACAAGGCCGAAGGAACTAGAACAAACAAAAGCATAGATTGGTTTAATAGTTTATCAGACGAGCACAAAGCCGAAGTGCGAGAATTTGCTTTAGTGCAAAATCGTTATTTATTGCAAGCTGAACGCAAAAAATTAGCCGTTAAGTTTGGCTTGCCAGAGGGATTATTAGCACAACGTTTAGAATATTTACGGCCTGTTTTAAAGGCTGAGAGACAAAAGGGGCTAAACAATGCTTAAATATAAAACAAAGAAAGCACTAGACGAGGCCAATAGACAAAAAGGTGAACTTGGCCGCAAACAAGCTGGAATTAAATATATTATTGATAGTTATACTAATTTATTTATCAATAATATTCCGCCGTCCGAGTTGATTGATAGTTTGAAGTCGCTGAGTAAGACTTTTGCAGAATTGCGTAATTTATTAATTCGGTTTAAAAAAGAAGAAAAGTATTTAGCTTTAGACTTGCCTAATTTGCTTGTCCGTGATTTGGTATTGCTTTTTATCACTCCAGAAAAAGAATTAGCGCATTTTGACTACAATGAAAAATATAAAAATCATAGTTATACGAAGGAAATAATGGATTCAATAACCGAATTTCAAAATGGAAAGCCATTAAAAGGTTACGGAATAATACTTGATTTGGAAGATGAAATTAATTTGATGTCGCTCTTTGAAGCCGAAGGATTGGTCAAAAGAGCCGACAATGCAATAATGATTTGTAAATGGTTGGTTGATTGTTTACAGCTCAAAATAATAAAACTGGAAGGAGTACAAATATGAAAGATCCAATTACACAGCGTTTGCATGCCAAAATGGAGCGGCAAAAAGAAAAAGGCTTATCCAAGTATGGTCAGTTACTTTCAGAAGCGAATTTAAGCGAGGAAGAACTGATTGAGCACGCTATTGAGGAAACTATTGATAAGTTGTTTTACTTAGAGGCACTGCTGGCTAAAAAGACTAATTTTATAAAATAAAAGTGTGGCAAAATCGGTCAATTGGTAACATAAAAGGAAGGAGACAACATGAAATGATTAAATTAGTATTATGTTTATTGGTAGTTTTACCATCACTGGCCGAGGTTAGAGTTTTTGAACTTGACGAAAATACTAACGCACCAGTTAATATCGGCGGCGATCATTATGCCCAAAAATGCGATTCGCAAAGAACCAAAAGAAGAGCGCACCAATTGGGCTTTATGAGCGATCAAAAAAGGCTAGATATTAATATGCAAACCGCTTGCTATGATGTTTGCAAGGATTTAGCTAGCGGAGAGAGTACAGTATCTTGCATCCGTGAGTGCAATGACCAACAGAGGGAACAACGCAAAGAAGGCTGGGAAAGAGGCAATTCGCTGATTAATGGCTTAAGTCCTTTGTTTTTATTGCTAAAGGCCTTATAAAATGACTCCAGAAGAACTATTTTTTACAAAAGTCCTTCCGCAGTTCAGCCCATTAATGGCTGTTGTAATATATATTATTTTTAAAGTTTGGACAGATTATTTGAGCCCAAAACTAACAACCAGTATAAAATCTGAAGAATCAAAAATTAAAGCGGAAGAATCAAAAATGGCAAGTGGACTCAAAACAGAAGAGAAATTTTTAGACCTGGCAATTGAAACTTGGACGGCTTTTAAAGATGAATTGCCAAGAATTCGAGAAACTTCTGGTAAAGTTATGGACTTAATCAAAGACGAATTGCCAAAAATCCGAGAAACGTCCGAGAAAGTTATTCAATTAATCCACCACACGACCGAATTGCAAAACGACTTAGCGGTGAGGCTAGAAGAAGGCAGGACAAGCCAGAATAATCAAACTGCTAACCTGAAAATTATTGAAGAAAAAATAAATTTGCACGCTACTAATCAAAAAATTATTGAAGACAAAATCGGATTAATTTATAAGCAAAACACTGAGCACGAGGCTATTCTCAGCAAAAAATTAGAAGTGATTGAAAAAAAAATTGATAATTTAGTTGGTAATAAAAAAAGACCCAGTCCAGTTAAGAGCTGAGTCTTTTTTGCCTATATAGAAATTATTATTAATAATTTACTCATTCCAGCTCTCCAATCCTGGTAACTTCGCCCGTTTTTTTATCAGTTAATTGTATAAAGGCTTTGTGCTGGCCGTCATCAAGCCAGATAAAACAATAATTATCTATTAGTATCTCTTGTTTTGCTTTAACCACCAATGCCAGCCAGAGGCTTAAATCTTTACTTAATCGTTCAAGATTTTCCGAATTTACCACCTCACCAAGTTGATTAAAATTTGTAAAATTATATTCTTTAATCATTCCACCACCCCCATTAGTTCAGGGTTTTCGATTAAAAAATCAGTTCTGGCATAATTTCGGTGAGGATTATCTTTAATTATTTTTTTGATATATTTTTCAGCCGATTCTTTATTGGTAAAGACTTTTGCTGAAGTTTTTACTAATGTTCTGGATGGATCACCACTGTTGCCGCCAGTTAGCCAGCAACCGCCATCAGCTCCAACACGAGATCGCAATAATCTAATTATCACTGTTCCACCCCCATTAATTCAGGGTTTTCAAATTTATTACCAATGACTTTAAAGTGATAATCCCAGTTTGAGAGCCAATCGATGAGTTTATACTCATCATGTCCTTCAGTATCCACAATGCCTTTGCGCTTGACAACAGTTCTAAAGGCGGTTGCTGGCACAATACTACGGTTAATATCATCTTCGTTTTTATATTCCAAATCATCATAATGACAATATGCTATATAATCGCCCTCGTAAATTTCAACCCCGTTTTTGTCGAATTTGCCCGTGGATTGCAAGAGTACACAGTCTAAAGCATCTCTAGCAATCTCATTAAAACTAATTTTATGAGCCTCTCCATTAGCTCCAGTAAACCGAATGCCTGTTACTGGGTAAATCTTTTTGGAGATTTTATCCCATACTCTAAATTTTATCCCCAATTGGGGGGAATGCTTTATTGTCCTCATCATTTTTATTAAACCTCTTTGTAAGTATTAACCCTTTTAATCAAGCTTGAATAGCAAGCCTTGCCACAAGTACCAACTCTACCACCAGCCCGCCATGCCTTTAAATGGCCTAACCTAGCCTTTTTTGCCACTTCCAGATCACCATTGGCTAATTGGTGTATTTTTTGGCCAACTACTACCGACTTATTAAAGGCCGTATCAAAAATAAAAGCCTCGTAAGCCTCGGAGTGCTGGCCGTTTAAGCGCAAAGGCAACCAATAATTAACACGGGCATACTCGATTGCTTGCGTCCGTGTTAAATTCCAGACGCTTTTTGGGTAGCCCTTTAAGGGCTTGTACCAAAGCTGATTAATGCCATAATTTACTTTATAGCCGTTGTTATCAATGCCACGCCCGCCCTCGTGTTTAAAAGTGATTCGAACAGCCTTGTAAAAGCTCACGGGGTGGGTGTCAATTGTTTTTTTAATTGTGGCTTTTGGCTTAGCTTTTTCTTTTTTTAATTCCAGTTCTAGTTTTTTAATTTTTGCCTCTGAAGCCGAAAGCTCGTTAATATAGCCACCAGCTAAACAGCAAGGCTCGTGCTGTTTGGGCTTTGGTTTTACGTTGCCAGCCGCCCCAACTGAGCCAACTAGGCCTAAAATTAGAACTAAAGACATTATCTTTTTTTGTTTTTTTTCTTTTTGCCGCTCCTTATAAGCGACTTGCCAGCACCTTTGCAATAACTGGCTGGCCTCGTTGATGTCATTGGTCATGCCCACACCTGCGGCCTGTTAATTTTTGTTTTGCTTGCCAGATGGTGGATTGAAAGAATATTAAATAACTCATCGGCCAAGTCATTAAATATTGGAGCTGGCAACTCCTCAATAATTGAAACTTCGGGGTCGTATAAAAAATAATAAATCTCAATACTATCAATATACGGTACTGACATATCGAGGTTTTTAAGCAAATGACTAGCATTGCAAACAAATTCCACCGCCAATGTGTCCGTGCTGTTTAAGCTGTATAGCACGGGGCATTTGCCCGCTAAATCTTTGACGTTTTGATCCCAGAGATCCCTGTAAACTTGCGCAAATCCTTCTGAATCTGTCATCGATAGTTTGATTTTGAGTTGAAGCCAGTAACAGCTGATTGGTAGTGTGTTCATTTTCTTTTTTTTGTTTTAACAATAGTTTTTAGCCCATTTAACGAGCGGGCTAAACTCGGTTATCTAGACTATTTCTTCAGCTTCTGTTTCTTCAATTTTTTGTATTAATTGATCAAATTTAGAAGCTGGCAAATCTTTTAAATTAGCGGCAAAATGTTTTTGAGTCCAATTGTCTATATGCGTTGGCACTGTCATTTTTTTAGTTGCGGCTAATTTTCTAAACTCATTTAGTTGAGCAAATGATAAAACTGGCTCAGTTGGCATTACTTCCCACGGATCTTTTTCGGCGTTTGGATTGCCTAAAACAGGGCGGTCTAAAGCTTCCAGCTTTACCTCTGGAGTTGATAGCACCTCGTCTAGTTCGCCATCCGAGTAAACCGTTTGGCCATTAAAAACATCAGGGCAAAACCATTTAGCACCATTGCTTATTGCCCGTGCAAAGAGCATATTTTTTGGGAATTTTTGAATATTTTGAGTTCCCGCTTTTTGAGCGTCCTCAATTGTAAAAGAGGATTCTCCGATTTTTACATTACGCTCGTAAAAATCAAGATGACAAATTTTATCATCTAATTTAATAACTTTGTAGTTATATTTTTGACTACCTTTGATTAATGAGGCTATCAAATTAGCCCCCAAAACAGGCTTTCCTTTAATAATATGTATACCTGTCATGCTTGCCATATCTGGTAAGCCTAGCTCACGCCCTGCCAAAATTTTAACTAGGGCTTTAGACATGTCTTTTGAGTCTTCAAAAAGCCCAGACTTTGCAAAATGCTCCGCCACTGTTAGCGGATTGTTTATTGTGTATCTTTGTATTTCTGTGTTCATTGTTTGTCTCTATGTATGTATTTCTTTTTATTATGCTCATCAGTGGCGGGGGAAAAAGCAAACCCGCCAGACTAGACAATTAAGCCTAGTTTCGCTTTAACTTAATATTTATTATAAGCCCAAATCTAATAAAATGCAAACTCTTTATTATAAAATTAATTATTTCTTAATATTTAGATTCTTAAACAAGTAATGCAAGGCTTGTTTTTCAGTTAAATTAAATTTTAAGCCAAGTGCAAAAGGGCTTAAATTGGGGGTACTCAAAATGAAATCTTTTATGGCTTGGGCTTTTTCTTTTCTCACTGCCCATTTAGAGCGGAAAGTTGTGCCTAATCTTTTTAGATGATAATATACCAAAAAGTCGCTAGTACCGTATTCATCGGCTATTTGAGCTATTGACATTCCTTCCAAATATTTGGTTTGCCAATCTTTGTAATATTTTTTATGTTTTTTTATCATGAGATTAAACTAAGTATCCTTCAACAATTTTAACCGCTTCGCTGTATCCATAGCACACGTGGCAATCAATAACCTTTGTGGCTCTAATAGCTTCAATCCAAGAGTTTTGTTTATCCGACAAAATACCGCCGTCTGTTCTTTTCATCTCGATAAAAAATGGCTTATTGTTGATAATAAAAAATAAATCAGGTATCCCGCCCTTTAAGCCTAGCCTTGTATTTTTCATTTTTGCCTGTGCCGATGTGGTGTGAGTATCATTTGGAATATAAGTATATTTTATATCGTAGCCATGCCTTTTAAGCGTGTCCAAATAATCCACTAACTTACATTGTTCTGAATATTCGCTCATTTATTATATTTTGACATTTGTATAATAAAATGATAACATATTGTTATAAAATAAATGAGCGAAAAAATGACAGTACTAAGCAAAGAAGCGATTTTAGAAGAGATTAAAAAAGGTAATATTATTTTTACTGGCAAAGAATCGCAAATACAGAACCAAAGCATTGATGTCAGTTTAGGTAGCGAATGTATTATTGTTTCCCCTTTTAGAGATATTACTTGTTTTGATAGATTAATAATTACTTTAATTAATAAAGTTTACAGATGTTTAGGCTTAGGGTCTTTTAGGCTTTTAGAAGCTGGTTCTAAAGTGTCAATTAATAAGCCTAAGTTCTTAAAAAAAGGTACTTTCTTTTTAGCTTATACTAATGAATTTGTTGGTACTAGGATAGGTAGTAATATACATTGTCAATTTCAGCAAACTTCAACTAGTGCAAGGCTTGGATTAATACACCCAAAGGCTGGATGGGGAGATGTAGGTTTTATGAGCCGTTGGGCAATGGAATTTTTTGTAGCTAAAGATATTACAATTCAGGCGGGCGATATAGTAGGACAAATGTCTTTTACTTATACCACACCCACCCAACAGGATTACGCTATCAATGGGCAATATCAAAAGAGTAATGATCTAGAGCTTATACAAAAAGAGTGGAAAATTGAAAATATTTTGCCTAAAAAAAGTTTAAAAAATATAAAAAATTATGAATAAAATAATACTAAGCCACCTCGTAATATTCTGGCAAGCTACGAGCCTCGTCCAACCAAGCTAAATCGGATTGACTCAATAATCTAGCATTAATTAGTTGCCATTCGTTGCCAGCTGGCAATACAGCAAAAGTTTCGCCTTGCCAAGTCTTTTCCATTGCCTTCATTAATTTTATGGCCGTTCCACGGCTTGTAATAGTTAAGTTTAAATTTTGGATTTTATTTGCATAAACTGGTTGCAATGGCTCGCTTGTAACAGTAACCAGTTTGCCATCGAGGTAAGTTCTGCCATTTATTATTTGGAATCTGTTATTTGTGCTAATGTTTGTCATAACTTTAATTTTATTTATTGGGGTTGTGTGTAAGAGGCTTGTGTAGTAGCTAACCTGTTACACTTACTTATATAATACACTTAAGCGGTTTAAGTTGTACACGCAAAAAGATGATTTTTAAATTACTATTTTTTAATTTAAACAGTTTAAGCTTATATGTATAATTGACAAGTAGACTACTAAAAAATTTTGATTATGTTAGATTATTCAGAAAACGATTTGATTAAAAAAGCTATGAGCCTTTTGGGTAAGCGTAATGCTGGCAAAAAGAAAAATATAGATCCCCAACTTGCAAAAGAACGGTCTCAAAAAGCTGTTGAAGCAAAAAAAAAGAAAAGAGAAATAGTTTAGTATGTAGTTTTAATTTGACAGTTTTTATACAATTAGCCTATAATAAAATTAAATCTATTGTTGGGAAATAAAAGATTTAATTTCTAAGCCCTTTTTGATCTACTAAATCAAAAGGGTTTTTTTGTTTTGTAAATTTCAATTATTTTATTTTTATACCAAGCATTAAAACGGATTTTTGGGTCTTCTTTATTTTCTTGACACCACGCTTCCAGTCCTACCATCAACTCTTTTTCAATTTCTGATTCTAATTTATTTTCTCTGGTGCTAAAAACAAAATCCACAATTTTATATAATGCGCTAAAAGGTTTATAGCCTCTTTCTTTAATCAGTTCCATCACTGATTGAGCCTTTTCCCTTATTGTGCTTTCTCTTAATAATACTAATTCATTTTGTTTTTTTAGATTTGCTTCTTTTTCTTCAACTTCAAAATCATATCCACAATGAGGGCATAGCTTGACCTGAGCGGGTATTACGGCTTCACACTGTGGGCAAAGCTTAACAGGGGCTTCTCCATCTTTGGATTCTTTTATATTATTAAATCTTGCTTGCCAGTCTCTGTAAGCTTCCCATAATTTAAGCCTTATACTATTACCATATAAATCAAGTAGTATAAACTTATCTTTGTTTATTTCTTGAGCGGTTCTCGAGCCTCTCCCAACCATTTGGATAAATAAATTTTCTGATTTAGTCATTCTGTTTAATACAACTGTTTGTATTTTTGGTTCGTCAAATCCAGTAGTCAAAACACCGCAATTATTAACTATTGTTTCAGATCCATCTTTCAACCTTTGCTTAATAAATTCTCTTTCATTATTGCTTGTTTCACCGTCTAGATGATAGCTTTCATATCCTAAATTATTTAAAGTTAAAGAAACTTTTTTGCTTAAAGCGATTGAAGGGTGGAAAATTAAAGTACGCCCCTTTTTAAATTTATCAATTGAATCAATAACATCTGAGTATATTTTTTCAATTTCCCGCTCTTGATCGGCCTCTTTATAATCCCCCATCGAAACCCCTAAACTCATTCTGCTAGCTTTTTGAACTAAATCTTTTGGTGCGTAAGTAGTTGGGGATACTAAATGATTTTCTTCAATTAACTGATTGATTGAGATAACTTCGTATAATTCTTTATAATAATTTTGCAAAGAATCATTTTTTTTAAAAATCTGAGGCGTGGCTGTAAAGCCTATAACCTTTTTAAAGCCGTCTAGGAGCTTAAAAAAACTTTGGAGATGACATTCGTCAATTATTAAATTATCAATATTTTCTCTAAGTTCTTTTAATAATTTTTCTCTCCTAAAAACTGTTTCCACCATGCCCAAATAAATGCTCTGGTTTGGTTGATAAATCGTTTTTTGGCCAGCCATTATAATAGTTGGGTTGTACTCAAATTGATTAACAAAAATTTTTCTAGTTTGCTCTAAAAGCTCTTTGCGATGTACTAGTATTAAAGTTTTTTTGTTTTGGGCTAATTGAGAGGCGGCAAAATAACTAAATAAAACTGTCTTCCCGCTTCCCGTAGGTGAACCTACGCATAACCGAGAGCCTTTAAACTCTTCCAAATATGCTAAGCAGTCTAGTTGATAATCTCTTAATTCCACCTTAATTTATATCCTTTATTTGTTGTAGAGATAGTACCTAAATTGCTTTCTTGAAAGACTATTAAAGCCTCTTCATGACTTGATACTTGATTTCTTGCAATCAAAGTACCTGAATAAAGAATTTGATTAATTGAGATATGTTTTAGGTACTCAATATTTACTGATCCATCCTGATTGTAAATTTCTTTTCTTTTGATATAGCTCATGTCATGCCTCCTTTCTCGTTTTTAATAAAAATACAAGAACCTCTTTTCCCTTTTTCTTTAACTCCAAAATTCATTTTTTCCATCTCTTCAAATATTTGTAACGCCTCCTTAGTGTCTTTTGCCCAATTAGAGCTGACTAAGCGAGACGGTTTAATTTCATTTTCTTTTAATTGCATAATCTTTTGATATATTCCCAATTTGCTTCCTCTTTGAGAGTTTCTTAATAGTATTTTTTTAAAATGCTCTAAGTATAAGTTAATCATTTTAGCCGCTTTCTTTTGGCTCTCTAAGCTAATAATTGATTCTATTTTTTTGCTCTCAAAACTTTCTAAAATATGAAAAAACAAACTCAATGCTTTAAATTGATTATATTGCTTACCTAAGTAACTATGCAAAACTGGATTATCAGCCTGATTTTGGGCTTTTTTGAAAGAAACAGAAATATTATTTTTAAATTCGCAAGTATTATCAAATTCAAATTTATAAAAATTATTTTCTCTGAGAGCAAAAATATATTGATAAAAATCATTCAATAAACTAGTATTGCCCGTGAAAATTTTGTTTGGCTCTTCTGATAATTTATAACCTTCAAAATCCAAATATAAAAACCTGCTAAATAAGCCATCTGAAGCGTCTACGTCTTTAGATAAAATCTTGTTTAAAATATGCGGTTGTATGGCTCCGACAATGCTAATAGCTGATTCTTCCAAGCTAATATCTTTGCTAGTATCCACTCTGCTCACCAAGATAGCCTCTCCAGAATGAAATTGAAGCCATGCTTGTCTGTCATCACCCTTCCCATTTTTATATTGACCAAAAGAAGCAAATAAGCCTGCAATCTCTCCAGCAGTTACAAGCAACCCATCGGGGTTTTGGCTGTGATCTCTCCTCAAAGATTCAATGGTTAAAGTCTCCACCATGATTCTTTTGCGAACTGGCAACTTGGGCAAATTTGTATTTTTTTTATCTTGTCTCCATTGGTTTAAAACATTTTCGTAATTTTCCATTTCTTTCGAATGGGCGTTATTGAGAGCAACTTCCTCTTTTAAAATCGGAGCAGTTAAAAATTTTAAAACATCAGATTTACCACTAGATGAGCATATTGATAAAATTGTCCAAATGATAGCTTTTGATTCTTTGTAGCCCTCTTTTGATTTAAAACGAGTTCCCATCAATCCACCGACTACGCTCATAAACATTGACATAACCGCCTCGGCCGGAAAGTTTGGATCAATACATTGCCTAAAATCTTCAAATAAGCTGGCAAAGCGGGAGGGTAAAACTTCAAATAAATTAAAATTCTGTGATTTGTTTGCAATAGTGTTAAATTCATCTTTTAAAACTTCAATATCTTCATCAATTGGCTTAAATTCAAGTCTTTCAATATTATTTTTAACCTTTAAAAAACTTTCCAAGCCCGCCCCCGAAGCTTCCCCTATGTCTTTAAAATAAAAACCTCTCCAATCAATCCCATAAACTAAATTTACAGATTCCAGTTTAATTAATTCTTTCGCCAGCAATCTTTGGCTTTTATTCTTTTCTGGCTCATAGAGAGGATTATCATAATAAATACAAATCTCTTCAAATTTATAAAAATTAATGCAATCAATAAGGTCAGACGGCAATCTGTCGGCCTCCCCGCTAATCCCAGCGCAAGGATCTGAAACCCTTTGAGACATAGCAATACAATCACCTTCACCCCCTAATATGTATAATCGCTTTGATTGCTTTAAATTGGCGTGGTAAAAATATTTTCTGAGTGATAAGCCCTTGGTACAATTAAACCGCTCTTTATTGTCAAAATTTCTAAATTTGGAGCCAATATATTGTTTATTTTGCCAGTCAAAATACTTAAATTCAATTTTGTTCTGTTTAATTTCTAATTTTTCAAAATTAATGTTTCTTTTTCTCGCCCATTCAGAGGGGCTTTTTTCTGGTTCAATTGCAAATTCTGGAAATTGAGAGCCGATTAATTCCAAGCTGTTTTTAAAAGTTAAACTCTTAAAATCTTGCAAAGCCCTGAATACATCATACTTTTCATTGCTTGCAAAATCTTTTATTATCCAAATGCCTGATTCCATCCGGGTAAAAGATGCGCTCGGCGCTTTATCCTCTCTCCAAAAAGCTTTAAAACTTTTGCTTGATTTTGGGATTTCTGGGAATAAAACCCTAAACACCCGCTCTGATTGCTTAACCTCGTCAATTTTGATATTCATAAAATTTTGCAAGCCTCAAAATCAGACACTTCTAAAATTTTATCTTTGTTCACTTTACTGTCTAGGTCTGACTTTTCAAAAATTTTATAAAATCTCTCAAAGTTTTTATTCTGGTCTTGTACTATTTGACTAAAAGCTTTAATCCAAGATTCTGGAGGATTTTCTTTTTCTTCCAATATCTTTTCCGCTTTTTCGTAGCGGGATTGAAGTGCGTTGTGCACCTTGATTGCATCTGTAAAATCATCTGAGGCTTTATTCATAAAATTTTTAGTAAAGCTGGGGATACCCGTCAAAGCCTCAACCCAGCCTTACTGACGGGTAATTATGAGGTTAAAAACTTTAACTAAAATTATTATACCACAAATAATTTTTTAAAAAATAAAAATTTATAAAAAGATAAAAAGATAAAAATCTTTTTATAAATTAAACCTGAAAAACCTTGCCGCCCTAAGCTTCTCAAGGTTTTTAAAATTATAAAAAGATTTATAACAAGATGAAAAAACACCCCTCAAACCCTTGTCGCTCTAAGTCTCTCAGATTTATAAAAAGAAAATAAGAAAAGCTATAGTAAATTATATATTTTATAATATATATATATATTTATCTATTTATACTATTTAATATATACACTTATATTTTATTTTTATATTTTTATCTTAGGAGCATCTTTTTATCTTTTTATAATCGTTAAAACCCTTATCGCTCTAAGGTTGTGAGCCTCTTTTTTTATCTTTTTATAAATCTTTTTATAAGTCAAAAAACACCCCTAGAACCCTTGTCGCTCTAAGGTTGTGAGCTTATAAAAAGATAACAAGATTTTATCTTTTTATAACTTGCCATAAAAAAACACCTGACTAAGTTTTTATTTAGTCAGGTGTTAAAATGCCCCCTATTGATGGCTAATTGTTTTAGTTGTTTAAAATGGCTTTAAGAGCCTCTATTGATTGTAAAATTGATTTTGTGATGTCAATCTCTTTTTCAAGCTCCGCCTCGCTAAAAACACTTGTAAACTCCGCTTTACGAGCGGTTAAAGTGGTTAGTTTTGCCTGGAGATAAAATTCTATTTCTGTGATTGTGTATTTCATTATTTATTACCAGCCCCAGACAAACCAGTTATCAGTGCAAATGCTTCTGTAGACGGTTTGATAATCGTCCAATACAAATTCTTTTAATTCTCTAACTAAAGGTTCTCGGCTGGTGTCGTTATACTCGCTCCATCTGTCAATCAGATGGTCGTTGATGTTTTTTTTGATTTTTTCTTTTCTTCCTGAGTGTGTCTTTACTTCTGCTATTATGTATTTTTTCATTTTTTTAATTTTCCTCTTGTTTTTTGGTTTTAAATTCTTTAGCTAGTTGCCTAGCTTTGGCTCGTGGCACGTTGTGAGCGGCCATAAACCAATTAATTGAGCCTGTTTTATAAATACCCTTGTATTTACTTCCTTCTTGGCGGGGCTTATATTTGCCCCGTTTGTAACTAGTCATTTTTTTATTGTGCTGTGTTACGGGTTGGCAATTCGCTTAAAAAATTATTCAGTATGCCAAAAAACACACCAAATTCATTTTTTTGACTGATTCCGTGAAAATGATCTCTTAAAAAATTAACAAATTGTCTAAAATCTTTTGTTTTGCCGCTTGGCAAGCTGACCTCCGCGAATTGCAATTCTTTGCAATTTCCGTTTGCAAAATCGATTAAAAAATCAACCAATCTACGATTAGTTATTTCGGCATCATCTGCAATTAAATAATGATAACCAGTGCGATTATCAACCGCTTGCATTCTTTTTAAGATTTCTAAATTAGTCATAAATTCTTCCTTTTTTTTATTTACAATTAAGTTATTCACTTAACTTCTATAAATATAACACACCTATTTAAAATAAGTGTGTTAATTATTTTTAAGTTTATTTAATCTTTCTCATTTCTCTCAAATAATTAAAAGGCAATTCTCCGAGTTCCTTCTCTACACGGTCAATCTTTGCCATTAAATCTATTATTTCTTTTTTCATACTTGTTTTATTCCTTCTTTTTTTGGGCAAAAAACTAATAATTACTCTACAATTTATTATTAATTATGCACAATGTAAATTTCCAGATCAAAAAAGAGTTTTTTAATCTCATTGCCAGCGGGCAAAAAACAAACGAGATCAGACTATTGAGCGAGTCTAATGTTAATAAACTATTTAAGATTCATGATCTTTTAGACAATAAGCAAAAATGTATTGCTCGTTTTCAAAATGGCTATGCAAAAAATGCCCCTGTCTTGTATTGCGAAATTACAGATTATGAAATGGTATCCGATGTTAAGACAGGAACGAGAACCCCAGATTTTCAAAAGCGTATAGACGACATAGGAAAAACAAATATTGCGCTATTTGATCCCCAATTGGACTATGTTATATATAATATAAAATATATTCCAAGCTTATAAAAAAAATGGGAAAATTACCAAAAGGCTTATCTAAAAATGCTACTTCTACCCAGTTTAGAAATGCTTACAGAAGTCTTTCACGCACTCAAACAGGTTTTAAAAAATCGATAAAAGGCGCAATGAGATCCGCTGGATTGTCTACTGATGGTTTATGACCCCAACTTCTAAAGCCAAAATTATATTAAGCGAAGCTTTTAATTATTCTGAGCATTTATTAATTTTATATTCAGGCGGCAAAGATTCTTTAGTTTTGTGCGATTTGGCTCACAAAATGGGCTTTAAGATAACTTTATTATTATTTTACTTAGCCCCTGATTTAAATATTGATAATAAAAAAATTGAATATGCCCTTAATAAATGGCATATTCACAAGGTTTTAAAATATCCTTCTTCTTTAAGGTTAAATTATTTAAAAGAAGGTCTTTTTTGTTTACCAGATAAAACAATTAAAAAAAAATACAAGTTTGGAGATTTAATCGACTTGGCAAAGAAAAGAGAACAAATA
>Ga0208590_1000146_pt1 | contig 17858 bp, 19 predicted proteins | sample LakMenEpi27Sep09_FD_150740 | JGI IMG/M metagenome (GOLD analysis project Ga0208590, IMG submission 150740) | Freshwater microbial communities from Lake Mendota, WI - 27SEP2009 deep hole epilimnion (SPAdes) | ecosystem: Environmental > Aquatic > Freshwater > Lake > Epilimnion/Euphotic zone ... | reverse complement strand
CCAGTAATTGTTGCAAAAGATGCTGATATAAAACTTGCCGCCGAGTACACACTCTGGTCTGCCATGGCTAATGCTGGTCAATCTTGTATTGGAGCAGAACGTGTTTATGTAGTGGAATCTGTTGCTGATCAATTTATTGAAGAGATCACAAAAATGGCGCAAAAAATTGAGGTTGGTAAAGATTATGGCCCAGCCACCATGCCATCACAGTTGCGGGTAATTCAATCTCATTTAGATGATGCCAAAGCAAAGGGCGCTAAGTTTTTATTAGGGGGAAGTGAGTCTGTAAAGGGAGCCTTTGTTGAACCAGTAATCATGTTGGATGTTCCGGAGGATTCAACTGCAATGACCCAGGAGACCTTTGGGCCAACTATTGCTATTAATAAGGTATCAACAACAGATGAAGCGATTAAGTTATCAAATGCTAGCTCTTATGGATTAGCTGCATCAGTCTTTTCCAAACGAGAGGGTGAAAAAATTGCGGCAAAGCTTGCCTGCGGAATGGTTTCCATAAACTCTGTCTTCTTATTTGCAGCAGTTGCATCTGTGCCATTTGGCGGAGTAAAAGATTCTGGATACGGACGAATCCATGGCGCGGAGGGTTTACTTGAGTACACATACGCTAGAACTGTAGTTAAACCTAGATTTAAGATCCCATTACGGTTTACTACCTTTAACCGAACCAAACTATCTGAAAAAGTATTTGCTATGTTAATTAAGCGTCTTCACGGAAGAAGGAAGTAGTACTACAAACTCTTTGCAATTCGATTAATGCCCTCTGTGATTAATTCAGAACTTGTTCCAAAGTTAAGCCTCACAAAGTTTTTATGTTTTGGTCCATATAAAACACCACCATTTAATGCAACCTTGCCCTTTTCCAAAATCTTAGCTGCTGGATCCTCCCCTAGTCCTAAGTTGCTCATATCTAGCCAAGCAAGATAGCCAAAATCTGGAATTTGATACTTAACACCTGGCAACTTACTTTGAATCAAATCAGCAACTAATTTTCTATTCTCATCTAAGGTGATAAGTAATTGATCTAACCAGTCAGAGGATTGGGCGTATGCAGCAGTTGATGCCACTGCGCCAAATAAGGATGCCCGCCAAGTTACTGCCAGTGGCATTTTGTTAATCCGCTCCTGCAGCGCACTTGATTGAGTAATAATCAGCGCGCATTTAAGGCCAGCTAAGTTGAAGGATTTACTAGCACTAGTAATAATGATTCCAACCTCTTTAGCAAGATCACTTACCGCAAGAAATGGTGTGAAGCTCTTTGCATCATAGGAGAGTGGGGCATGGATCTCATCACTTAAAATCACTACTTGGTAGCGCTTTGCTAACTCAGCTAATGCGGCTAATTGCTGCTTATCAAAGATGACTCCAACTGGATTATGTGGGTGACATAAAATATGAATCTTGACTCCATTTTTATACTCTTTTTCAATTGCTACTAGATCTAATTTGTAATTTAAATCTTCTTCAATTAGTGGGGTATCAACTGTGGTGGCAGCAACCTCGGTAATCCATCGCCAGATATTTTCATAAACTGGTGAGTTAAGCATTACCTTCTCGCCTGGCTTAATTAACACCCGCATTAACTCAACAATGCCAACTCCAACATCGGTAGCAATTCGCATCTGTTTAATATCAGGCTGCCAGCCCCATCTTTGAGTTGAAAATTTGGCAAAGGCATCAAATAGTTCAGGAAATGGTCCTAGGTAGCCAGTGTCAGATCTTTCCACCATATCTAGCAAGGCAGCTTTTATTGCTGGGGCTGATGCAAAATCCATCTCGGCAACTGGAAGTGGAAGAACATCATCTGGAAATTGCCGCCACTTAACACTTTTGCGTTTGCGTAATTGATCTAGTGATAATGCTCGGACTTCATCGGCCATAAGTGCAAGTATGTCAGTTATTTACTGCGATTAGTAAGTTGCTCGACCGCCTGAGATATCAAAGGTGAATCCAGTTGTGAATGAACATGCTTTAGAGCCCATAAAAGCAATTATCTCTGCTACCTCACTTGGCTCACCAAGTCTGCCGGCTGGAATTTTTGAGATCATATAAGCCAAAGTTTCTTTGGCAGTGTTGGCATTAATTGGAGTTGCAATCACCGCAGGGGCAAGTGCGTTAATTGTTATGCCATCGACTGCCACCTCTTTAGCTACTCCTTTTACAAAACCAATTAAGCCTGCTTTGGCTGTGTTGTATGGCGCCATCTTTGGATTGCCTTCTTTGCCAGCAATTGATGAAACCTGCACAATCCGGCCATACTTTTGTTTTTTCATAATTGGCAAAACTGCTTGGGTTAACCAAATTGCTCCATATAGATTGACCTCAATAACCTTTTGATAATCTGACCAATTAATATTTTCTACAAACTCACCAGTTGGTCCTGGATAGCCAGCACAATTTACTAAGGCATCAATTCGATTATGTTTTTTAGCAAGATTAGAGATTAACTCCATCACCGATGCTTGATTTGAAATATCTAATGCAGCACCCTGCGCAGTTAAACCTTGAGCATTTATTTCAGATGCGACTTGATCAACACCTGCTGAATTTAGATCAACACAGATAACAGTTGCCCCCCGGGCTGCGATTAATTGCGCCGCTGATTTGCCAATACCACTTGCCGCACCAGTAACAACTACTACCTGTCCTGCGTAGGAGATCTGCTCAAAGGCGCTGTTGTTACTCATTATTATCCGATTATACTTACCCATCACTTAAATCTAAAAAGTGATTTGGATGGAGCAAAATGGCATCTTGGCCAAGTACCCGTGATCCAAAAGGACCAATGAAGCGCTCAATTGGAATCTTAAACAAGCAAAAAATTCAATCTCAAGATGCTGATGGCCTGCCAGAGTCAGGCAAAAGATTTGCTGACGGCAGCCGCTACAAAATTGAGATTCCATCTGTTGAAGGACCAGCAGCTTTTAAAACAGTTGTTGATGAGGCAAAAAAACTGAAATTAGTAATCCATCGCATCTCCCAAGGCTCAGGAATTATGTTGCAAACTGATGCTGAGATTAAACAGATGGTTGCGATGGGTAAAAAGGAGAAGATAGAGGTTTGTTTGTTTGTTGGACCAAGGGCTTCCTGGGATATTGGAAAGCAGGTCAGTGCATCCGCTGGTGTGATTGCATCCCCCTCACTTCGTGGTGGAGATCAACTTCGATATGCATTAGAGGATGTAATAAATGGAGTAAATCTTGGGCTACGAAGTGTGTTAGTAGGAGATCTTGGATTACTTAAGGTACTTGGAGATGCAAAGCGAAAAGGTGATCTGCCGAAGGAGTTAATTCTTAAAACTTCAGTAGCTATGGTTTGTAATAATCCAGCAACTGCAGCCTTACTGGAAGATCTTGGAGCATCAACACTTAACTTAGCTACCGATCTGTCTTTGCAACAGATTGCAGCGATCAGATCACAAGTTGATATTCCAGTTGATATTTATGTTGAAGGACCAGATGATTTTGGCGGCGCAGTTAGACATTATGAAACCCCAGATCTAGTCCGAGTTGCCGCTCCTATCTACTTAAAGTTCACACTTCGAAACTCCCCTGGGCTATATCCATCTGGAGCACACATCCAAGGTTTGGTGGAGTCAACTGCAAGGGAGCGGGTAAGAAGAGCTGCAATAAGTAAGGCGATATTAGATAGGTATGGTTTTAAGAAGTAATGAGCACTCCTGCATCACTTAAACTTTTAATCTTTGGTGGTACTGGTGTGCTAGGAAATGCGATTGCCGAAAAGTTTAAAGCCCAGGGTTACAAGGTAACTTACGGTGTTCGAACACTTACAAATCCAGGTGAACAATTTCAACTACCAATTACAGATGGACCAGTTCCTGATCTATTAAAGGGTGAGTTATTTGATACGGTGGTATTTGCCCAAGGTGCTAATAACAATGACTCAGTAATCAACCACGCAAGTGATGATTTAAATCGATTATTTGAGGCAAATGTTTCATTTATTTCACAAACTACTCAAGCCTTACTTCTTCACAATCTGATTAAGCAAAGAGGCAAGATTGTGATTTTAAGTTCATTCTGGGAGCAGATCACAAGACAAGAGAAGATGTCTTACACAGTCACAAAAGCAGCAGTTGGTGGCTTGGTTAGATCAATGGCGGTTGATTTAGGAAATGCAAAGGGTATTTTGGTTAATGGTTTACTGCCTGGGGTTGTTGATTCACCAATGGCGCGAGGCTTGTTAAAGCCAGCACAAATTGAAAACGTGCAGGCTCAAACTCCTGGACACAAAATGATTGTGCCGCAGGATGTGGCAAATGCTGCTTATCTATTGGGATGTGAAGATAACACTGCAATCTCTGGTCAATCTTTATTTGTTGATTATGGCTTTACTATCGCCCGAGTTCTTTAAGGGTTACAGAAGGTGAGCGTTGAGTTACTAAATCAAGATACAGTGGTTGAGTATTTAATTAGTAAAAAGGTGATTAAAAATGAGGATAACCCACAGGTTGAGGTTTTAACTGGTGGAGTTTCCAATGTTGTATTAGCAATTACTACCGCCACCCAAAAATTAGTCTTAAAACAAGCATTGGCTGAGTTAGCAGTTAGTGAAAAGTGGGTGGCAGATCAGCGCCGAGCGATTGTGGAGGCTGATGCCATTGAGTTATTTAATAGGTTAACTCCTACCCAGGTACCTAAGTTAGTTTTTCTAGATCCAGAACGTTTTATTCTGGTACTAGAGCGAGTTCCAGTAGGTAGCACAGTATGGAAATCAGATTTATTAGCTGGGGTAATAAATCCAGATATTGGGTTAAAGCTTGGCGCAACCTTAGCTTCATGGCATAACTACGGTGAGAAGAATGCTGAAGTGAAAATAAAGTTTATGGAGGACTCATTATTTGAGCAGTTAAGAATTGATCCTTTTTATAGATTTGTAGCAGCTAAGAATCCACAGATTGAGGTTTCAATTCGTAAGTTAATTAATGAATTAGAGGGTGATAAGACCACAGTTGTGCATGGTGATTTCTCCCCTAAAAATATTATGGTTGCAACAAATGATGATGTTTACATACTTGATTTTGAGGTTACCCATGTTGGAAATCCAGTATTTGATTTAGCCTTCCTAATAGCTCACCTACTTTGCAAGTTCTTTAGAACCGATGATCGATTACATGCCAAATTACTTGCCAACACCGCTATTTCATTTGTGGAGGAGTATCAAGGAGTAAGGCGCATCTCACCTACCCTTACTAAGCATGCAGCTCTAATTGCACTTGCTCGTGTTGAGGGCAAATCACCTGTTAATTACCTTTCTGCTGGTGCCCAACACAAGCTTCAAACCTTTACCAAAGCTATTTTGGCAAATAACGGTAATCTTTCAGTTACTGAGTTATTTGAGATGAGTGCAAAGTGAAAATTAGTAAGGTTATTGGTTATCAAGTTTTAGACTCTAGAGGCCGGCCAACAGTTGCGTCTGCAATCACATTAACAGATGGCTCTACTCACACCGCTCGAGTTCCATCAGGGGCATCAACTGGAAAACATGAGGCTAAAGAGTTACGAGATACCGGTAGTAAGTACTCAGATAAGTTTTACTCAGGCCTATCAGTACAGCAAGCAGTAGCAAATATAAATGAGAAGATCGCTCCTAGATTAGTTGAGGAGCAGATTGATTTAAATTTAGTTGATTCACAACTCATTGATTTAGATCCATCAACTGATCACTCTGCCTTAGGTGCAAATGCCACTTTGGCAGTATCCCTTGCTGCCAGCCTTGCAACAGCCCATTCCCAGAATAAATCTCTAGCCAGATACTTTGCAGCAGATGCTCCATTACTAATTCCAATGCCGATGGTAAACATTTTGTCGGGCGGGGCTCACGCAAACCGCAGCATGGATATACAAGATATTTTGATCATCCCAACTGGCGCAAAAACTTTCACCCAAGCCTTATCTTGGATTGTGGCTGTGCGCGAGATGGCAGCGGTAATGGGTAAAGAATCTGGACAGGTAACAAATTTAATTGCAGATGAGGGTGGTTTATCACTTACCTTCTCCTCTATTGAAAAAGCTTGTGAGTTTGTAGTTGGCGCAATCGAAAAAGTCGGCTTACAGGTTGGCAATCAAGTAAGCCTTGCCTTAGATGTTGCCGCTACTCAATTTTTTGATGGGGAAAAATACAATCTAGCAACGATTGGTAAGAGTTACTCTCCTAGTGAGTTTGTTAAGTACATAAGCCAATTGACAAGTAATCAGCCAATTATTTCAATCGAAGATCCATTTGCTGAAGATGATTGGAGTAGTTGGCAACAATTCATGGAGATTGCACCAGCCAAGCTGCAATTACTAGGTGATGATTTATTGACCACAAATTTAGAGCGACTAGACAAGGCGATTGCAAACAAGAGCGCTAATGCAATCTTGATTAAACCTAATCAAAATGGCTTAGTAACCTCAACTTTGAATGTGCTTAAGCAGGCTAGGGCAAATAACTTTAACACTGTGGTTTCAGCCAGATCTGGTGAAAACGAAGACTCTTGGTTATCTGATTTAGCAACGGGTTGGAGTGCTGGGCAAATAAAGGTTGGCTCAACTCATGGCTCTGAACGAAATGCAAAGTGGAACAGATTATTAGAGTTTGAAGCAACTGAAGAGACTAGATTTATAAATCCCTTTAATTAATGGGAGTGACGTGGCACGTAATCACCGCTGCCACCGACTAGGAAATCAAGATCTGCACCAAGGTGGGCTTGTTGTACATGCTCGATATACATCTTGCTCCAACCACGATCAGCCTTTGGCTTTGGTGGCACCCATGCAGCTTTACGCTTTGCTAACTCTTCAGGTGAGATAAGTAAATTCAACTTACGATTTGGAACATCTAATTCAATCTCATCACCATTTTCAACAAATGCAAGTGGTCCACCAGCGGTTGACTCTGGTGAAACATGTAATACAACGGTGCCGTAAGCAGTTCCACTCATTCTGGCATCAGAGATTCGCACCATGTCAGTCACGCCTTGATCAAGCATCTTCTTTGGCATTGGAAGGTTTCCAACCTCTGGAAATCCTGGATAACCTTTTGGACCGGAATTTTTCAAAACTAAAATAGTATCTGGAGTTACTGGCAGATTTAAATCATCTGCAACCTTTAAGTACTCCTCAATTTCATTGAAGACTAATGCTTTACCTTTATGTGTTAATAATTTTGGTGAAGCAGCTGATACTTTGATGATCGCGCCATCTGGAGCAAGTGAGCCACGAACTACAACAATTCCAGCACCTGCTGCTTGGAATGGTTTGTCAGCTGGCGTAATTACCTCTTTGTTCCAATTCTCGGCACCTTCAATATTTTCTTTAACAGTTTTACCAGTAACAGTTATGTGATCGGTGTGAATTAGCTTTGAAATCTCTTTCATAACTGTTGGGACACCGCCCGCGTCGAAAAATTCCTCCATTAAGAATTTTCCACTTGGCATCATATTTGCAATTACTGGAACATCTTTGCCCAACTTATCAAAATCATCTAAGGTCAAAGGCACACCAACTCGACCAGCGATTGCTAACAAGTGCACTACCGCGTTGGTTGAACCACCAATTGCAGCCAAAATCTTGATCGCATTTTCAAATGATTTGCGGTTTAAAATCTTGGAAAGTTTCAGATCCTCTTCAACCATCTTCACAATTCGACGGCCAGACAGGTGGGCTAATGTAAATTTGCGAGAGTCAACAGCTGGAATTGCTGCAGCTCCTGGTAGTTGAACACCCAATGCTTCAGTTACACAAGCCATGGTGGAGGCGGTTCCCATTGTCATACATGAACCTTGGCTTCTAGCAGAGCATGACTCCATCGCCATAAACTCTTCAAAGGAAATCTTTCCGCTTCTAACCTGCTCGCTATATTTCCAAACTAATGTTCCAGAACCAACTGGTTGTCCTTGGTAGCGACCATTAAGCATTGGACCACCGGTAATCATTAAGGTTGGCAGATCCACACTTGCTGCGCCCATTAATAATCCAGGCGGAGTTTTATCGCAGTTTCCAAGTAAGACCACACCATCTAATGGATGAGAACGAATTAACTCCTCTACCTCCATAGCCAACATGTTGCGATAAAGCATGGTGGTTGGTCTTTGCAGTGATTCACTAAGTGACATTGCTGGGAACTCAAGTGGAAAACCACCAGCTTCCCACACGCCGCGTTTTACCGCTTCAGCAACATCATTTAAAGATCCATTACATGGATTTAACTCTGACCATGTGTTTGCAATTCCAATTACTGGCCTGCCATCAAAAACATCTGGGGCGTAACCTTGGTTACGAAGTCTTTCTCGGTGGATATATCCACCCTTATCTTTAAGTCCAAACCAATACTGGCTGCGGCGTTCAAACTTCTCTTCGCTCACACTGACCCTTCAAAACTTGTCAAACTCTCAAATAATGAGAAATTTCCTATGTTAAGGTTTTCGTATTCTAGTTCATTAGCAAGAAAACTTCACCTCAACAGAAATGTGAGAATAATGAGAATCGCCCGCTTAGGTCAGTTAAACCAGGAGAAGCCAGCCATAATGATCTCAGATACTGAGGCGGTATTTGTTGATGATCTAGTCTCAGATTTTAATAGAGTTGAATTAGAAAATGGCGCTATCGCCAAGTTAGCAAAGGCTGATCTAACAAATCGTAAAAAGGTTTCGATTTCAGATTTTCGAATTGGCTCTCCAGTTGCAAGACCAACAAAAGTTATCTGTGTGGGTTTAAATTATGCAAAACATGCAGTTGAGTCTGGCATGACCCCACCGCCTGAGCCGGTGATATTTATGAAAGCCCCAGATACTGTAATTGGACCAAATGATGATGTTGTAGTGCCACCAAACTCAACTAAAACTGATTACGAGGTTGAGCTATGTGTTGTAATTGGTAAAAATGCACTTTATTTGAAATCACCAGAAGAGGCTGCTGAATACATTTTAGGTTACACAATCTCACAAGATGTGTCAGAGCGACACTGGCAGGTAGAACGTAGTGGTCAATGGGTAAAGGGAAAATCCTTCCCATCCTTTAATCCAATGGGTCCATGGATTGTTACTGCTGATGAGTTGAAAAGTAAAAACTTAGATCCAAACAATTTGTCTCTTACTTGCACCATTGATGGTGAGGTAAGACAGAACTCCAGAACAAATGATTTGATTTTTGGAATAAATCATTGCGTTTGGTACATCTCTCAATTCATGGAGTTAAAGGCTGGAGATGTTATTAACACCGGAACACCAGAGGGTGTTGGTATGGGCTTTAAGCCAGAGAAGTACCTAAAAGGTGGCGAAAGTATTGTTACTACAATTGAAGGAATTGGCAGTATTAAAAATAAGGTAGTTAATTACAAGTAATTAACTAATCGCCTTATTGCTTCTAACTCCATTAATTATTCGCTCGATGCCATAAGGGTTAGAGTTTTGTAACTCTGCTGGCAGCTGATTATCTGGAAAGCTTTGATAAACCACTGGTCTAACAAATCGAAATAGCGAATCTAAGCCAACCGATGTGGTGTGTGAAGATGAGGCTGGCCATTGGCCACCATGATTTTGGGCGGCGGTAACTGAGACAGAGGTTGGAAATCCATTCCAAATCAACCGTCCAGCTTTTTGAGTTAGCGCGGCTACTAAATCCTTAACATTATCTGCAGCAGTTGCATGAAGAGCTGAGGCTAATTGGCCACTCATACTCTTTGCGATCGATAGGTATTGATCAAATGGGGCTCTAATGATTACTGAGGTTGGGCCAAAGTGCTCCTCTAGTAAGTCATCATGATTTTTAACATCAGCCCAGTCCACTACAAAAATTGTTGGTGTCACGCCAAATCCATCAGGATTAGTAGTGCCGGTTAAGAGCTTAACTCCATTAGCTTTACTGATTGAAGAAATTGCATCAATAAATCGGGTTGCAATTCCTTTATTTAGTAGCGGTCCGACTTTTTGATCTGCAATATAACTTTGCACACTTGCAATGAATTTATCTCCAGCACCATCATTTGGCACAACCATAATTCCTGGTTTGGTGCAAAACTGACCAGATCCAAGGAGAGCTGAATCCATTGCAGCCTTTGCTAACTCCTCTGACTTTTCTGCTAACACCGCTGGGGTAAAGAAAACTGGATTTAGTGAACCCATTTCAGCATAAACTGGAATAGGAACTTGCCTTTCTTGAGCTAACTTAATTAATAATTTTCCAACCATGCCAGATCCAGTAAAACCAATTGCCGTAACCTCTGGTGCTTTAGCTAGCCAGTGCGTAATCTCTGGATTTACTCCTTGCACTAATGTAAATATCTCTTTTGGTAAACCTTGTTCTGTAATTGCTTTGACTACTGCCTGATAAACCATCTCACAGGTATTTGGATGTGATGGATGCGCCTTAACTACTACCGGACATCCAGCTGCCAGTGCTGATGCAGAATCTCCGCCAGCAACTGAGAATGCAAGTGGAAAATTTGAGGCTGCAAAAATAGAAACTACACCCAGTGGTTGCTGAGACTTGCGAAGATCAGGTCTTGCTACCGGTAGAAAATTTGGATCTGCCAGATCAATAATTGGCAATAGGTGGCCACCAGTTTTTACTAATTCAGCAAAGGCGCGGATTTGGATAACGGTGCGCATTACCTCACCAGTAACTCGGGCTATTGGTAGCGCTGTCTCTTGATTTGAAATATCAGCAAGTTTTTCCTTTTGAGATTCAATTGAATCAGCAATAGCATTTAAAAGCGCAGCTCTTTGAGTTGGCGTAGTGGCCGCAAATTTTTCCTTTACCTTATGTGCTGCAGCAATCGCAGCTGAAACCTCTTCAAAGTTGTTCTCGGCAATTGGCCCTCCGACCGCTTGGCCAGTTGCTGGATTTACCGCTGTGAATGTTTTGCTCATTTGAGAACTATAACTAGAAAATTCAAAATACTAATATTTCCTGCTTAGATTTCTCAATATCTAGGAGCGTTCCTAGTTCTTTCTACCTTTGGTTTTCTTAGATTTCGTTTGCTCCAACAAATATTGTGCCAGTGCCTTCGCCCAGATTGATCATGCTCTAACCAAGCTACGGTATGAGGAGTTGCCATTGGAATTACCTGATCACATCCTGGACATCGATATGGCTTGTTAGATGATGAGCCACTAATTTTTCGAACCACATAAATTCCATCATCATGCTCTTCAATTGATTCATTAGATGTAGCTAATTCCCGCTCTTCATCGTGGGCAATATCTCCCCTGCCCTTACGCTTTGGCTTTGTTTTACGTGGACTCACAGGATTATTCTCCCGAATAAATTGAGTTTTTATTACCAATTAAGGCAAGATGTCGGTATGAGCAGCACCGCAGCAATTCAGGTCCAAGGACTGGTTAAAAGGTATGGCGCAAAAACTGCGGTCGATGGCATAGATCTAACTGTTGAAAGTGGTGAAATTTTTGCACTACTTGGACCTAACGGTGCTGGTAAGACCACCACTGTGGAAATTCTTGAAGGATATCGAACTGCAACAGCAGGACAGGTAAAGGTATTGGGCTTTAACCCTGCGACTAAGGGAAGTGCCGGACAAAAATGGCGTAATCAAATTGGAATTGTCTTGCAATCCACCTCTGATGCAGCTGATCTTTCAGTCTTTGAAACTATTTCCCACTATGCAAATTATTATGACAACCCAAGAAATGTTGACCAGGTAATTGATGAGGTAGGACTTCGAGAAAAAATCGATGCTAAAGCTCGGGAACTCTCAGGTGGTCAGCGCCGCAGATTAGATGTTGCACTTGGAATTATTGGATCTCCGCAACTGCTATTTCTAGATGAACCAACAACTGGATTTGATCCAGAAGCTAGAAGATCTTTCTGGGAGCTAATTACAACATTAAAGGCAGAGGGTAAAACTATTTTGCTAACTACTCATTACTTAGATGAGGCTCAAGCCTTAGCAGACCGAGTTGGCGTCATAAACAATGGCAAAATTATTGAGATCGCAACACCTCAAACATTGGGTGGTCGAAACAACGCACCAGCAAAGGTGACCTGGCTTGAAAACGGTGTAACTAATCAAATTCTCACAAAGGATCCAACTACTGAGGTGCTTAAACTCAGTCAGCGGTTTGGTGGATCAGTGCCAGAGCTAGAGGTATCAAGACCAAATTTAGAGGAAATTTATTTAAAGATGATTGGTGAGCTTCGATGAATACTCTCCTTGAAACCCTTCGAATTGGTGGGCTGCGAAGCAGAATTGAACTTAAGCAATTCATGCGCCAGCGCGAGTCAGTAGTTTTTACATTATTTTTTCCAGTTATCTTGTTATTTATCTTTGGCACAGTCTTTAAGGACACTATTGCACCAGGTGTCACATTTAGTCAGTATTTTGTTGCCGGCATGATCGCTTCCGGTTTGGTCAACACCGGTTTTCAACAGTTAGCAATAACAATTCCGATGGAGCGAGATGATGGAACATTAAAGCGATTACGCGGAACACCAATGTCAGTTTCCTCTTATTTTATTGGCAAAGCCTTGTTGGTGACATTCTTAATGATTATTCAAACCGCACTACTTCTATTTTTTGGAGCTATCGTCTTTGATTTAAATCTGCCATCTGATCCAATGCTGTGGTGGAACTTCACCTGGCTAGTTCTATTAGGAAGTGCCTGCTCAACTGTATTAGGAATAGCTTTCTCGGTAGTGCCGAAAAGTGGGCGCGGAGCCTCAGCAGTGGTCTCGCCAATAGTGATTATTCTGCAATTTTTCAGTGGCGTATTTTTTGTCTTTACCTCCTTGCCGTCTTTCATGCAGCAGCTTGCGGCAATATTTCCATTGAAATGGTTGACCCAAGGAATGCGATCGGTGTTTTTACCTGATGACTTTGCAACCCAAGAGGTAGCAGGTACTTGGGAATTAGGAAAAACTGCATTAGTTTTATTGATCTGGCTAGTTCTTGGCTTAATCTTTGCGATAAAGAAATTTAAATGGAGCAGAGAATAAAGATTAAATTGGTAATTGCACTCTTTACCTCAATTGCCCTCTTTGCCTCCTCTTCATATGCTGCTACTCCCTCACCAAAAGCTAGCTCTAAGAACAGTGCCAAGCCGGTGGCCTCAAAATCTGCTACGCCAAAAGCTGCTACTGCATCAACTAGTAAAAAACCTAGTAAGAAGCCAACCAAGAAGCCGGTGAAAAAGAAGGTAAAGAAAACTGCTACGCCAATTCCATCACCATCACCAGTGTGGCCACCAATTAAATTCACTTCAAACAAGGGCATTTACGCAAAGATTCCAACAAGTAAAGAGCTGCTTGGATTGGTTTCAGCTAAGGCTGGATTGGCTGAAACAGTTAAAAAATGTGAATCCTATGCATGTGGAGCAGTTATTGTGGCAGCAGATTATCGCTGTGTTTGGTGGGAGATTAAATCCACTGTTTATGGCACAGACCCAGCTGATGCAAGTAAGAAAATTGCACTTGGAAAACTTCGAACTCTTTATGGTCCGCTATCACCAAAGACATATGCAAATATCATTTTATTAAGTGATGAGCCACTTTATGGACCTTCTGTTACAGACCCAAGCACTGGAGAGCAAATACAGGGACCACCAAGAACTGGTGTGGTAGTTGGAGGAATCTCAGCTATCTGTCATAAATCTGGTACAAATGAGAAAATTCCAGCAAATATTTATACTCCACTACGTTAGTTGCCGAAAAGGATAAAAAGTGCTCGGTGGAATAAATAACAGTCTCTTCTTAATTTCACTCTCTGGCTTTCTAGTTGTTGCAGTAATGATTGTGATTTTAAAATGGGCATTTTCAGGTAATAAGTCGGTGATCGAGCGGGAAAAGAGAATTGGTAATGAAGATGAGTACGGACTCCTTAGGGTTGCCCACTCTCCAAAAAATCATATTGAGGGTGAGATGCTTCGACAAAAACTGTTATCAGTTGGTATTAAAGCGACTTTATCTCAAACGAAGAATGGTCCAAAAATATTGGTTTTTGAGAAAGACTTAAAGATTGCAAAGGCAACTTTAAACTCTTAGCGATTTGCCCCTGGTACCCAAAGCTGATCGCCAACATCTTTGTTGACATATCTAGCCAGTACAAACAACAGGTCGGAAAGACGATTTAAATACTTGGCAGTTATTGGATTTACTCCGCCACCAAATGCGTGAATAGCATGCCAAGTTGTTCGCTCTGCTCTTCGAGTTACAGTTCTTGCAACATGCATAAGTGCTGCCGCTGGTGTTCCAGAAGGCAGTACAAAGGATCTAAGCGGTTGCAGACTCTCGTTGTACTTATCAATTTGTTGTTCAAGATATTCAATTTGTGAATCTAAAACTCTAAGTGGCTCTGAAGCTGGATTATCAACTACAGGAGTACAAAGATCTGCGCCAACATCAAATAAATCATTTTGAATTCGAACTAGCAACTTCTTGATATCAGCATCTTTGATATCTCCCATTGCCAATACAACTCCGATTGAGGAGTTCGCTTCATCCACGGTGGCATATGCCTCAAGCCTGGGATCATTTTTTGAGGTTCGGCTCATATCCCCAAGTGAGGTTGTGCCGTCATCGCCAGTTTTTGTGTAAATGCGGGTTAGGTTGACCATGAGTGCACCCTACCTTAAGCAATTACAATGGGGAATTATGGAACGGTTGCGGGTAGTTGGGGGTGCCAGATTAGCCGGCACAGTTCGCGTTTCTGGAGCAAAAAACTCAGCTCTTAAGTTAATGGCCGCCACATTATTAGCACCTGGTAAATCAACAATCACAAATCTGCCAGAGATTGCTGATGTTGAGTATATGGCGGAGTTGTTAACCAGATTAGGTTGCTCAGTTGAAGTTAATCACCAATCAAGCCAAGTTGTAATTGATGTGCCACAAAAATTAGGTCACCGTGCTGATTACGACATGGTTCGAAAGATGCGAGCCTCTATCAATGTTTTAGGTCCGCTAATTGCTAGAGAGTTAATAGCTGAGGTCGCACTCCCTGGTGGAGATGCAATTGGATCTCGTGGTCTTGATTTTCACATAAATGGTTTAACTGAGATGGGTGCGCAAGTAACCTCCGAACATGGTTTTGTTATCGCTAAAGCAAGTAACGGTTTAACTGGTGCGCATATAACTCTTGAATTTCCAAGTGTTGGTGCCACTGAAAACATTATGACCGCTGCCACCTTGGCCAATGGTAAAACGGTAATTGATAACGCTGCCCGAGAGCCTGATGTAGTTGATCTTGGTGAGTTTTTAATTGCAATGGGTGCAAAAATTTCTGGACTTGGCTCTCACACAATCATAATTGAAGGAGTCAAGAAATTAACGCCAACAAATCATGCAACCTTGGCTGATCGAATTGTCTCTGGTACTTGGGCATTTGCTGCTGCCATGACCAAGGGAGATATCACAATTGAAAATGGCAGAGCTGATCACCTAGAGCTGCCCCTTGATAAATTAGTTGAGGCTGGCGCTGTTGTTACCACTACTAAAAATGGTTTTAGAGTGAAAATGGATAAACGACCTACTGCAGTTGATGTTGCAACTCTTCCCTATCCAGGTTTTCCAACTGATTTGCAGCCGATGGTAATCACCTTGAACTCGATTGCAGATGGCACATCTATTGTTACCGAAAATGTATTTGAGGGCAGATTTATGTTTGTAAATGAATTGCTACGGCTAGGTGCCAAGATTCAAGTTGATGGTCACCACGCAGCAATTACTGGTATCAATCAATTATCTGCTGCCCCAGTTGCTGCAACTGATATTCGGGCAGGGGCTGGCTTAGTTTTGGCAGCTCTAGTAAGTGATGGCGTTACTATTATTGAGGATGCCTTTCATATCGATCGAGGGTATCCAGATTTTCCTACTCAACTACAATCGTTAGGTGCAGATGTCACCAGAATTTAATTTTCCAGATCGCAACCTAGCTCTTGAATTGGTAAGAGTTACTGAAACCGCAGCCTTAGCAGCTTCAACCTGGGTTGGCAGAGGCGATAAAGATGCTGCCGATGGCGCAGCGGTTGCAGCAATGCGCAAGATGATTAACACCGTTGATATGTCCGGTGTAATAGTTATTGGTGAGGGTGAAAAAGATAATGCACCGATGCTTCACAATGGTGAAGAGGTTGGTAATGGCAGTGGCCCGGTATGTGATGTTGCAGTTGACCCAATTGATGGCACCACCCTTACCTCAAATGGTTTAAATGGTGCGGTAAGTGTTATCGCGTTAGCACCTCGTGGCACGATGTTTGATCCAAAGGGTGCTTTTTATATGAACAAAATTGTTACCGGCCCTGAAGCAGCGTCAGTAGTTGATATCACCGCTCCTGCTGGTGAAAATGTGCGCAGAGTGGCAAAAGCAAAAGGTGTAGATGTCTCTGACATTACGGTAATCGTTTTGGATAGACCAAGACATGCTCAGTTACTTCAAGAGTTACGTGCTGCAGGTGCGCGAATTAGATTAATTCGAGATGGTGATGTGGCAGCTGCAATTGAGACAGCGCGAATTGGCACTGGAATAGATATTTTGATGGGTATTGGTGGCACACCTGAAGGAGTTGTAACTGCTGCAGCAATGCGAGCTTTAGGGGGCGTAATTCAAGGACAGTTAATGCCACAAAGTGATAGCGAGAAAGCATCTGCAAAGGATGCTGGGCATGATCTATCTAAGATTTATTCAACCAATGATTTAGTTGCCTCAGATGATGTTTTCTTCTCCGCAACTGGAATTACAGATGGTGAGTTGTTAAGAGGTGTTCGCCACACAGCATTTGGTGCGATTTCACATTCATTAGTTGTGCGAGGTCGTTCAAAAACGGTAAGAATTATTGAAACTGAGCACCGCTAAAGCTAATTTGTAACTACCTGAGCCTCACCCAAGATTGAAACTCGATCATTTGAAACTGAAATAAATCCACCGTTAATAATAAAATCATTTACCGAACCATCAGTAGATTTAATTGAGACGGTGCCATCGGCAAGTACCCCAAGAAGTGGTGCGTGTCCTGGCAAAACACCAAGATCTCCTTCAAGTGTGCGGGCAGTAACCATCTTTGCCTCACCACTCCACACCCGCTTCTCTGGGGTAACTACCTCAACTTTTAACATGAGTTAGGACTTAGCCAACTCTGCTGCTTTGCGCTCAACATCATCAAGACCACCGCACATAAAGAATGCTTGCTCAGGTACATGGTCATACTTACCATCAGCAAGGGCTTCAAATGCTGCGATTGTTTCAGTTAGCGGCACAAATGAACCATCTAGACCAGTAAAGACCTTGGCCACGAAGGTATTTTGAGATAAGAATCTTTGAATACGACGAGCTCTTCCGACCAGAATTCGATCCTCTTCAGATAGTTCATCAATACCCAAGATTGCAATAATGTCTTGCAAATCTTTGTAACGCTGCAAAATTTGCTTGATTCGGTTTGCAACTTTGAAATGGTGCTCGCCAATATAACGAGGATCCAAAATTCGAGAGGTTGAATCAAGTGGATCAACCGCAGGATAAATACCAAGCTCAGAGATCGGACGAGACAACACAGTTGTTGCATCCAAGTGAGCGAAGGTTGTGTGCGGTGCTGGATCGGTGATGTCATCTGCTGGAACATAAATCGCCTGCATCGAGGTAATTGAGTGACCACGAGTTGAGGTAATTCGCTCCTGCAACTGACCCATCTCATCTGCCAGTGTTGGTTGGTAACCAACTGCAGATGGCATACGACCAAGAAGTGTTGAAACTTCAGAGCCTGCTTGAGTAAAGCGGAAGATGTTGTCAATAAATAACAACACATCCTGCTTCTGCACATCACGGAAGTACTCAGCCATAGTTAGGGCAGAAAGTGCAACGCGCAGACGCGTTCCAGGTGGCTCATCCATTTGTCC
>Ga0208590_1000136_pt1 | contig 18491 bp, 19 predicted proteins | sample LakMenEpi27Sep09_FD_150740 | JGI IMG/M metagenome (GOLD analysis project Ga0208590, IMG submission 150740) | Freshwater microbial communities from Lake Mendota, WI - 27SEP2009 deep hole epilimnion (SPAdes) | ecosystem: Environmental > Aquatic > Freshwater > Lake > Epilimnion/Euphotic zone ... | reverse complement strand
TGTTTTTCTAGTGGGACTTTCGATGGGTGGTGGAACCGTCCTGAATGTGGCCGCTTCAATTAACAATGATTTGGCTGGATTGATCTTGGTCAACCCAATGATTCATGTTAAGGGAATCCCAGTGGAGCTAGCGTTCTTTCTCTCGAGATTTCAAAAGATGCGCTCTAGCGTCGGTGATGACATTAAGCGACCTGGAATCACTGAATGGGGATATGACGCATTGCCTACAAGAGGTATTCACCAGCTGCTGAAGATGCTGCGCATTACTCGCCGAAATTTGGGTGCAATAACTGTTCCTGTTCAGTTATTTCATTCCGTGGATGATCACACCCTGCCAGTATCTAACACTGAAATTATTTTGAATGAGCTTGGGTCAACAAACAAAACACGAATAGAGCTGGTGAACAGCTACCACGTGGCGACCATGGATTACGACCAGGAATTAATCTTTCAAAACTCATTGACCTTTATCGAAGCACACACCAAATAGCTTCACGAAAGCGCCAGACTGACTGCAATACCCAAAATTCCGACTGCAGAAACCGCTGTCAATGCTCTTCGAACAGTTGGTCTTTGTATATAAGACGCCGATTTTTGTACCGTCCAAATCAAACCGATGTTCCAAGTTATTGATATCAATGCCCATACTGTTCCCAAAACAATAATTCCAAAGCCAAGGGAAGTTTCCTTTGGAATGAAAGCTGGAATGAATGCCACTGCGTAAACAGCGGCTTTAGCGTTGGTTAGATTGGTGATTAAGCCCAACCTAAATGATACCCAGGTCGACGTTGTTTCGGTACTTTCTAAATCGAATCGTCCAAACTCTTGTCGAAGCGATAGAAAAGTTTGCCCAGAGATAAACATCAGGAAAATTACCCCGGACCATTTAAGAATTGAATAGGCAGTATCTGAACGAGTAAAGATCGCAGAAAGCCCAATGGCGCTAGACACACTCCAAATGAGAATTCCTAAGCAGTTTCCGATAGAAGAGAGGAACGCTGCCTTTGGTCCACCGATTATTGATTGGCGCAGAACCATCGCTACGCCCTGTCCGGGAATCATTACCAATAAAGCCGTAGCTAAAACAAATGATGGCAAGTTGTGTAAGAGCGCAGCCACAATCAAGGGTTCCGTGGTTTTAGCGTGATTTGTTCAACAGTTAATCGGTTGGCCTTGAAATCATTTACTGCAGAATCACTTGGATAACCCAAAGCAACGCCACAGAGTAATCGGTAATTCTTGGGCACGTCGAACTCTTTTCGAACTACATCATCCCAAATTGCAACTGCGCCCTGAGCACATGTTCCTAGACCTTGAGCATGCGCCGACAACGATAAGTTCTGCATCATCAATCCAGCATCAGATGCTGCATATATATGCAGCGATTTATGAACGTAGATGAAAAGTTCTACCGGTGCTCCAAAAAAGGAATAATTCTTAGCCCACTGTTGATCCCGAGCTGTTCGGTCTCCGCGGGTGACGCCTAAAGTTTCGTACAGTTCGCGGCCAACTCGTTCAGCACGGGGCTTAAGCTCATCAGGGTAAGGCTTTACTATCATTCGATTACTAGTCGGCAATCCGTATCGTGAGTAGATAAGGCGTAACTTGTTTAAAAGGCCCTTACGCATAATTTTTGAAAGTACGCCCCAACGTGAGAGAAATTCAGAACTGATTCGGTCGCGAACATCCCCGGTAGCAACGGCAACTTTAAATGGTCGAGTGTTAGACCAACTGGGAGCGGTAAGACTGTCTGTCAATATTTGCTCGATAACTTCTGGCGCTACTGGCGTTGCTAAAAAGTCACGAGTACTTCGACGAGAAGCTAAGAACGCTGAAAAATCTGCAGCGTTAATTTTCCTATTTGTTTCAGTCATTCCGCCAGTCTAACCAAAGCCATTGGATACTCATTGGTAATGGAAACCATCTGCTTTGAACCCACGTTTTAGCACGATAAAAAACCCTTAGCCGATGTCGTTTCTGTAATAAAGTTTCGCCTATGTCAGCGGTTAAGGATCTAGATGTCATAGTCATTGGCCGAGGTCTATTAGGTTCGGCAACCGCTCGCCACCTGGCACTTGAGAACCGAAAAGTGGCTGTGATAGGTCCGACCGAGCAACACTGTTTGCAATCGGGCGAAGTCTTTGCGAGTCATTTTGATGAAACCCGAGTTCAGAGAATTCTGGCACATGATGAATTGTGGACGCGCATGAATCTTGAATCGGTCAGATCCTGGTTAGCGCTACAGGAACTAACGGGCATTAACTTTTATCAGGAAAATGGTTGTGTTTATGTCAATAACTTTGAGGATGGCTATCTAAAGGGCGCAGCATCTTTGGCTAAAGAATTCGGTTTAGATATCAGAGGCATCGAAAGTTCAGCTGATCTAAAAAGTGTCTCACCTTGGTTATCAATTGATGGTCCAGTCTTTGGAATATTTGAGCCTAAGTTGGCTGGTGTGATCAATCCAAGAAAACTAGTAAGTGCTCAGTTACAAGCTTTTCAAACCCTAGGTGGTATCGAGTTAAATGAAATAGTGACAGGCGTTTCTCGATCAAATGATCGCTGGCTTGTGGAAACTTCAGCAGGGCTCAAGTACACAACAGAAAAGGTAGTTGTCGCTGCCGGCGCATTTACCAATTTCTTCAATTTGATTCCGCGCGCTCTGGATTTTTACAATAAAAGTGAAGTGGTAATTATTTCCACCCTGTCCGAATCAGAGTATCTAAAGATTCGAGACATGCCATCGTTGTTGTTTGAAATTGAAACTGATGATTTTGATGGTATCTACGTGACACCTCCGACTAAGCGAGCCGATGGAAGCTACCTTTTGAAGTTAGGTTTAAATCAGAAACTAGACGTGAATCTAAGCAATCATGCAGCGATGAGAGAGTGGTTTACACGACAGAGCTACACGAGTTTTGCACCCGTTCTAGAGCGTGAACTCAATAAGTTGTTTCCACAAATTTCTATTCTAGAAAGAGAGCTAAAGCCCTGCGTGATTTCTAGAACCGTTACTGAGAACCCATACATCGGTGAAGTAGAAGATGGCCTTTTCGTTCTTGTCGGATGCAATGGTTATTCAGCGATGTCATCTGATGCTCAGGGGCGACAAATGGCCGCACTGGTAACAAGTGGGTGTTTCGACGACGGATATCTCGAAGAAAACTTTAAAGTCGTTTTCAAATAGTCCAGCGAGTGTGGACGATACTGGGATCGAACCAGTGACCCCCACAATGTCAATGTGGTGCTCTACCGCTGAGCCAATCGTCCTAAGGTGGTTGAACTATACATGAGCCTATTGGCGTGAAAAGTCATCCTCTATACGCTCAATATCATCTTCGCCAAAGTAAGTTCCTGTTTGAACTTCAATGAAAACTAGCTCTTCCGTTCCAGCATTGCCGATGCGATGTGGTTGTCCGACTTCAATGTCGACGGTATCGCCAGCTTTGCGAGTAAAGGTGTTTCCATCAAGAACTACAGTTGCAACTCCAGAAACAATAAACCAATGTTCGGCTCTTTTTTCATGTCGTTGATACGAAAGACGAAAACCTGGCAAAACGTATATGCACTTAACTTTGTGCTGCGCGCTCTCTTGCAGAACTTCGTAACGTCCCCACGGGCGAACTGATTCATCTGCTGACATTGCCAACATCCTCCGTTATGTGTAGACGTTTAGTCTTTCACTAATGATGGAGGTCGGGACGGGATTTGAACCCGTGTAGAGGGATTTGCAGTCCCTTGCCTCGCCTCTCGGCCACCCGACCATATAAATATCGCCGTTAGATTTAATTCTTCGAAGAGAGTTCAATCTAAACGGCGAGTATCAGAGCGGACGACCGGGTTCGAACCGGCGACCTGAACCTTGGCAAGGTTCCGCGCTACCAACTGCGCTACGTCCGCGAGGAGGGCAAATCTAGCGCAGGAGAGCCGTAAGCGCCAAAGTGAGGGGGATTGGTTAGCGTTATCCCGTGGCAAAACAGTTGGAACAACCCATGTTTTGGATGGGAGGGCGCTTAGCGACTGATCTGATTGAGATCTCGCATGACCCATCTTGTTTGGATGATGGCGATTTCTGGGCGGTCTCTACAACCTTTGAAGGAGCATTCATAGCCGCAAAGTTTGCAACAGTGGTTGATTCGGATTTTCCTGAAGCTAATTGGTTGCCGATTAATTCAGATTGGCAAAGCGTTCCAAATAAAGATGGCTATATGAATTATGTAGAGCAAATTCGCGAACAGATTGCACAGGGTTGGGTATATCAAGTTAACGCTTGTCGTTTATTAAGTGCTGAAAATCCCAACGTAAATTTGCGAGGGTTATTCAGTGGGATCCTAAAAAACAATCCTGCGCCGTGGGCAAGTTATCTAGAAATACCACAATTAAACATAGCCTCAGCTTCACCGGAATTATTTCTTGAAAGATCAGGTCCTAGAATAAAAACTTCGCCCATAAAAGGTACACAAGTGTTGGGATCGAACGAGTTTGGCAGTAAAGACCGCTCCGAGAACATCATGATTGTAGATTTAATGCGCAACGATCTAGGAATCATTTGTCAGAGCGGAACAGTAGAAGTGACGCGACTTCTTTACAGTCAAGATCATCCGGGTTTGCAACATTTGGTCTCTGATGTTGAAGGAAATTTGATTCATGGAATCGGATGGAAAGAAATTCTTGAAGCGATTTCACCACCTGGTTCAGTAAGTGGTGCACCTAAGTCATCATCTCTGTCGGTTATCGCCGAGCATGAGAAACCACGTGGTCCTTACTGCGGGACACTGGGATGGGTGGAAGGCGACAAAGCTGGGCTATCGGTGGCAATTCGCATTTTCTGGGCCGATGGAAAGATTCATTTTGGAACAGGTGCTGGGATAACTTTTGCCAGTGATTGCCTAGCCGAGTGGGAAGAAACTGAACTTAAAGCTTCGCGTTTAATCAAAATAGCTGCGGGGCAAATTTCATGAGAGTGATTCAAAATGGAAAACTCATCCCTGTTCAAGACAGTGATTGCGATGACAAAGGTTGGATGAGTGGAATTGGGGTTTTTGAAACAATCAAGACGGTCGAAAACAAACCCTGGGCGCTATCCCGACATATGCGCAGAGCGGTTTCAGCTGCTCGACAAAAAGGCTTTCGTATTCCTTCAGAAGATGTGATTAGAACCGCCGTTGAACAACTGTGTCAGATCGAGAAACATGAGAATGGTTTGTTGAGGCTTTCCTTTGGCGACAATGGAAATTGGAGCGCGGTACATCTTGCCCATGTGCCTCTAACCCACGCAGCGAAGTTAATAACTTTCGAAGAAAAGATCGTGAATCCGGGACAACCAGTTAAGAGCTTTCCGTATGACCATCGTTTATTGATTCTGGAAACAATTAAAAATTTGGGGGCAGACGAAGCAATTGTTTGTAATGAAGCTGGCAAGGTGAGCGAAGGAGCAGTCACAAATCTTCTTTTGCGCATTGATGATAAATGGGTAACCCCGCCCATTAGCGATGGTGTTTTGCCTGGTGTTATGCGCGCTTTGGTCATTGAATACTGTGGGGTCCTGGTCAGAAGCATTGATAGTTCGGAAATTCCTCGGGTTCAATCCGCATTTTTATTGAGTAGTTTGCGTATAGCTCAACCGGTTGCCTCTATAGATGGAAGAGAAATTGAGCAATCTTTGGAATTCAAGTCGGAAATTGAAGCGATGGCGCTAAGGACTTCGGTAGGCTAGCGACATGGCCCAGATTTCGATCACAGTTGATGGCGCTGCCCAAAAAGTTGAGGCGGATCAACGTCCAACTCACATTTTTGCTGACAACAGAGAAGTAGTTGTGTGTCGAGTCAATGGTGCACTCAGGGATTTATGGACCGAACTAGCTGAAGGTGATGTTGTCGAATCAGTTTTGATTTCATCACCAGATGGTTTGGCAGTTTTACGTCATTCAACCGCGCACGTGATGGCCCAAGCAGTGCAAGAGGTTTACGCCAATACACGTCTTGGAATTGGACCTCCGATCAAAGATGGTTTTTATTATGATTTTGATCCTGTCAATACTTTCAATCCAGATGATTTGGTAAAAATTGAAAGCGCGATGCGCAAGATTGTTAAAGAGGGTCAAAGATTTCGCCGTCGTGTAACTACTGAAGCTGAGGCGCTCAAGGAATTAGCCGACGAACCGTATAAGTGCGAACTGATAGGAATAAAGGGACCAGCGGGCGAAGAAGCATCGGTTGAAGTAGGTGGCGCTGAACTAACTATTTATGACAATTTAGGCCGTGACGGCAATCCGGTGTGGAGTGATCTATGCCGCGGTCCTCACTTGCCATCCACGAAGCACATTCCGGCTTTCAAATTAATGCGGACTGCTGCGGCATATTGGCGGGGTTCTGAAAAGAATCCGATGCTTCAGCGAATTTATGGAACTGCTTGGCCTTCTCAAGATGAACTCAACGCTTACTTGGAACTTTTGGCCGAGGCGGAAAAACGAGATCACCGCCGTTTGGGAACTGAATTAGATTTATTCTCCTTTCCGGAAGAAATTGGTTCAGGATTAGCCGTCTTTCATCCCAAGGGTGGAATCGTGCGCCGCGCCATGGAGGATTACTCACGTATCCGACATGAAGAAGAGAATTACGAGTTCGTTTACTCACCGCACTTAACAAAAGCTGCACTCTTTGAAACTTCAGGTCACTTGCAGTGGTATGCCGATGGAATGTATCCACCAATGATCCTGGATGAAGAACTCAATGCTGATGGAACCGTAAAAAAGGCGGGCCAGCAGTACTACATGAAGCCCATGAACTGTCCATTCCACAATTTGATTTACAAGTCTCGTGGACGCTCATACCGTGAACTTCCTTTGCGCCTTTTTGAATTTGGAACTGTCTATCGTTACGAAAAGTCAGGCGTCCTTCACGGCATCACACGCGCACGTGGCTTTACGCAGGATGACGCCCATATTTACTGCACCAAAGAGCAAATGGTGGGTGAGTTGGATTCACTACTGACGTTTGTTTTGAATTTGTTGCGTGACTATGGACTCAATGAGTTTTATCTCGAGCTTTCAACTAAGAATGAAGAAAAATTTGTTGGCGACGATGCAGATTGGGCTGAAGCAACTGATGCGCTTCGTAAAGCAGCAACGGCGCAAAATCTAGAACTAGTTCTAGATGAAGGTGGAGCGGCTTTCTACGGACCAAAAATTTCTGTTCAGGCAAAGGATGCAATTGGTCGAACCTGGCAGATGTCAACGATTCAAGTTGACTTTCAATTGCCGCAACGTTTTGAACTTGAATATTCAGCAACTGATGGAACTCGTCAACGACCAGTAATGATTCACCGAGCGTTGTTTGGATCTATCGAACGCTTCTTTGGTGTATTGACCGAGCATTACAGCGGAGCTTTCCCACCATGGTTAGCACCTGTGCAAGCAATCGGAATTCCAGTTGCAGATTCATTTTCTGACTATTTAGGTGATGTAATCAAAGCTATGCGTAAAGCAGGTATTAGAGCTGAACTAGATGCATCAGATGATCGCATGCAGAAGAAGGTTCGTAATGCCCAACTACAGAAAATTCCATTTATGGTCATTGCTGGTGAAGAAGATCAAAAGGCAGGTGCGGTTTCTTTCCGCTACCGAAATGGTGAGCAAAAGAATGGAATTCCGATAGCCGATGCAATTGCTGAGATTAAAAAGGTAGTTGCTGAACGAACTCAGGTGTAATCAATGAGCCATGAGATAAATGGTGTTGGTATGCCTGACAGCTGGCAACGTTTATGGGCTCCTCACCGACTTGAGTATTTACGAGGTGAAAACAGGCCCTTAGTAAGTAATGATGTTACCTGCCCATTCTGCGCTATTCCTGAAATGAACGACGAAGAGGGTTTGATAGTTCACCGAGGCGACAGGGCCTATGTCGTAATGAATCTTTATCCGTACAACCCTGGACACCTTTTGGTCTGCGCATATCGTCACGTTGCAGATTTGACTGACTTAACTGAAGAAGAACGTAATGAGATTTCGGCCTTGACTGCGCACGCGATGGACACTATTCGCAAGGTTTCTGGCCCTGAAGGTTTTAACCTAGGTATGAATCAAGGGGCGATTTCTGGTGCCGGAGTTGCTGCGCATATTCACCAGCATGTTGTTCCTCGTTGGAGTGGGGATGCAAACTTTATGCCGATTATTGGTAAAACTAAGGTGCTACCTCAATTGTTACACCTGACGCGGGATGAACTTTCGAAAGCTTGGTAACTAAAGATTCAATTCGGCGATGTAATTCTTAACGATGTCAACGCCAATTCCTTTTTCAATCCACAATGGGATGGCAGGAAATAGTAAACCGGCTGCAAAGGCTTGGTCGCCACTAGCTTGAATTAACTCCAGATATTCATCGCGAAATTCTTGAACTAAAGTTTGGTGTTCTGGATCGCTCATTCGAACCGTTGAAGGGCTTGTTGAGTAATCAATAATGCTCAAATCACTCAGAGATATCAGAGCCACTGGTGAACCTTCTTCGTCATGCAAAACCAAATACGGCGTAGCCATTGGAGAAAAAACGCGATTTGCAATCATGACCGCATCATCAAAGTCGGCCTCTTGTCTTTCTAGATGTGTGACTACAACTAGTCGCGGAATCTGAAATTCATCAAGTTCGGCCCATTGTCCGATTGTCTGTTGATCCACACCAGCCGAGGGGTTGATGGCAAAGATCGCAAGATCGCTATCACTGTGAACTTGTTGTGCGACGGTTGCACCGAAGGCTTGTGCAACCTGCTCAGGCTCAGCGCTGGCATGACCATAGACATGAAATACGCGCTTGGTAATTTGTGTTTGCACTGGGTCAGCCTACGATGGACCTTGATGTTAAGTGCACGTTTGAAGCCAGCGGTCACTCGGGTAATTACCCCAGTGGCAGCTTTTGCGTTGCGTCGAGGTTTGACCCCAAATGCAGTTACCTGGATTGGTGCGACTGGGGTCGTGGTCTGCTCGCTGTACTTCTACCCGCGCGGAGATTTTTTTATAGGGACCCTGGCTATCTGTGTGCTTGCTTTGAGCGATTTATTTGATGGAACGATGGCCCGTTTATCAAGTAAGGGTTCAAGTCGTTGGGGAGGGTTCTTAGACTCCACCATTGATCGGATTACAGATTCCTCAATTTTAATTGGTATAACTATTTATCTGATTAATGAAAATGATCAGCTCGCTTATGTAGCACTTGCAACTCTGGTTACTGGATTGCTGGTCCCATACATCAGAGCAAAGGCTGAAAGTTTTGGCATCGCATGTTCTGGAGGAATTGCAGAACGCACAGAGCGGTTGATTATTTCACTAGCGGCAATAGGTTTTGATGGTTTAGGTATTCCCTATGTTCTGGCAGGTGGAATGTGGCTACTGGCAATACTTGGCTTGTTCACTGTGGTGCAACGCATGCTAATTGTTAAGCGAGCGATTTAGCATGAAGGATAATTTATCGGCGTATGTATATTTTGCAGGTTGGCGAATCGTTAGGTGGCTACCTGAAAGAACTGCCTACAAATTGGCATATCGGGTCTCGGATTTTCTAGTTAAACGCAATGGAAAAAGCGTTCAACGATTGCGTTCGAATCTTTCCAGGACGCAGCCGGGCATAACCGCATTGAATCTGGACCTCTTGGTTTTAGAAGCTATGCGGTCATACATGCGCTATTGGTGTGACACCTTTAGATTGCCGGACTGGAGCGATCAACGAATTCTGGAAACAACCACAGTTACAAATGAGCACTTGTTAACTGATGCGATCGCGGCAAAAACTGGGGTCATAGTTGCGGTCCCACATGCCGGAAATTGGGATCATGCAGGTGCGTACTTCTGCGCTAAGGGAATTCGGTTGGTAACTGTGGCCGAACGCTTAAAGCCTGAAAAGTTATTTTTGAAGTTTCTTGCTTACAGACAAGCCATGGGCATGGAGGTTCTGCCGCTAGATGGTCGGGTATTGAACACGTTGGAAGAACGACTTAATGAGGGCGCATTAGTTGCACTTGTTTCAGATAGAGATCTTTCACGCTCTGGAATCGAGATTGAATTCTTTGGAGCTCCGGCGCGAATGCCGGCAGGTCCGGCCTTGCTTGCCTTGCGAACCAAAGCGCCATTGATAACAGCTTTTGTTTCCTACACGGACAATGGAGTACATATTGAATTCAGAAATGTCGTCTTGCCTAGCGCGGGAGATGAAAGAAGCAAGGTACAAGAAATAGTTCAGATGACTGCGCAGTATTTCCAGGAGGGTATTTCAGAGAAACCCCAAGACTGGCATATGTTGCAACGCATTTGGGTCGATGGCGATTTTAAGGATCGCGCATAGTGCTTACGCGATCGCTAAAAATAGGAATTGTGTGTCCGTATAGTTGGGATACACCAGGTGGAGTTCAAAACCATATTCGTGATTTGGCCGAGTTCTTAATTGCATCCGGACATGATGTTTCGGTTTTAGCGCCAGCGATCGATGAAACGAATTTACCTGATTACGTTGTCAACGCAGGTAAGCCGATTTCGATTCCTTATAACGGCGCAGTTGCGCGCGTTTTATTTGGGCCAGTTGCTTTTGCTCGAGTTCGACAATGGATTTCACAAGGTGATTTTGATTTGTTACATCTACACGAACCCGCAATACCTTCCATATCTCTTTTGGCTTGTTGGGCTGCAGATGGACCAATGGTTGGAACCTTTCATGCTGCTGCAAAACGGCAGAAAATTATTTTTGCAATTGGGCCGATACTCGAACCTGCAATTGAGAAACTGTCAGCAAGGATTGCAGTTTCAGAAGCAGCACGCTTAACTCTGACAGATCACCTTGAAACAGATGCAGTAATAATCCCCAATGGCATCTACGCCGAACGATATACAGATGGAAAGTCCTTAGATAAGTGGTCTGGAAATACGATTGGATTCATTGGAAGGTTTGAAGAACCCCGAAAAGGTTTAAGCGTTCTAGTTGATGCACTACCCGTCATTTCACGTTTTGCACCTGATGTAAAGGTATTTGTGGCCGGTCCTGGCGATCCTGCAGAAGTCATCGAGAGCATTGATCCGCAACTTCGCCATAGATTTGAGTTTTTAGGAAAGATTTCAGAATCAGAAAAAGCCGACTTTGTGTCATCTGTTTCTTTGTATGTCGCACCAAACACAGGTGGTGAATCTTTTGGAATCATCCTTGCAGAAGCACTAGCAGGAGGTGCTTGCGTTGTCGCAAGTGATATCCCAGCCTTTGATGATTTGTTGGGTCACGGAGAATTCGGGGCATTGTTTGAATCCGAAAGCTCCACCGAATTGGCAAAAGTTGCTATTGATCTGTTGCGTGATGAAAACAAAAGAAAAGAGCTGTCCAGTCGCGGTAAAGAGCGAGCTAAGATGTTTGATTGGAAAGTGGTTGCAGAACAAATCTTCTCAATCTATGAAATGTCTATTGTCGGAAGTCAGAAAGTTCGGTTGGCCTCTGACACGCGTCCTTGGAATCGATTCTTGAATAAGGATGAAAAGTAATGACTAAATGGTTGCTCGCTGCCTTGCTGGTGCTGCTTGTTGCGTGGTACCTGACCTTTACTGCAACTCGTTTGGACAGGTTGCACCACCGGGTAGAAACAAGTTGGGCAAATTTGGATGTCCTATTGCAAAAACGCGCAGCAGTTGCGCTAGAGATAGCTCATAGCGATATCGCAGATCCTGCTTCGTCCATGTTGTTGACTGCGGCTGCTTATCAAGCGCGGGATGCAAATATTCAAAATCGTTCGCAAGCCGAAAGTGGATTATCGGGGGCTTTGGGTTTACTTCTAGAGGATTCACAACAACTAGCAACCGCGGCCGATAGCGCTTTGCTTACTGAATTATCAGGGCTGACGGACAAAATCAGAGTTGCTATTGCTTTGCACACTGATGCCGTGGCTCGCACCCAAATGGTGCGCAGTAAATTCATTGTCCGGCTTTTTCGATTGGCTGGAACTGCGCCATTACCGATCACATATGAATTCGAATCTGATGTTCTCTAAAAGAGCTTTTGCACTTCTTGCTGCATCATTTGTATTCCTTACCGGGTGCGCAGCGGTTACGGATTTGTTGCCTGAAAAAAAGGCAACCAGTGTTCTCAGTGGCCGAGAAGGAATCGATGGACAAGTCCTAGCTGTAAAAATTGATGATACAAATGCAGCACATCCGCAAATCGGCTTAGAAGATGCAGAAATTGTTTACATCGAACAGGTGGAGGCTGGACTAACTAGATTGGCTGCAATTTATTCAACAGTAATTCCGCAGCGAATAGGACCTGTTCGCAGCGCGCGAATTTCGGATATCGATATTTTGAGTCAGTATGGACGTGTGGCTTTTGCCTATAGCGGAGCTCAGCGAAAATTACTTCCAGTAATCGCAGCAGCTAACCTGCAAGACATGGGCGCGCAGCGCCAGAGTCCAACGATTTACACAACTGATCCAAACAGAGTTCCCCCAGTCGCAATGGTGCTTCGTGCAGACTTGTTAATGGAAAGAATCAAAGAAAAGAATTTATCGGTTGATGTTGCCAAGAATGTTGGTTTCGTCTTCGGTGATTTACCAGACGGCGGGAAAGCTGTGCAAAAAGCTGTTATCAATTGGCCATCTGCAACGTATTCTGCTGATTGGTCGGAAAAGGAATCGCGTTGGCATTTGTCCCACAACGGTAAGTTAAACCTGGCAGACAGTGGAGTTGTGCTTGGTCCAACAACACTTGTTGTTCAAATGGTAAAGATTTCACCATCGGAATACGGTGACAAATTTGGTGGAGTAACTCCGCTATCTGAAACAGTTGGCATCGGCAAGGCCTATGTACTTCGCGATGGGCAACTCTTCACAGCCACATGGAATAGGGCGTTTCCTGATTCTGGGACAACCTTCACATTAGCTGATGGCTCAATAATGAACTTTGCTGCAGGGCAAATATGGGTGGCCTTAACCGATCGTGAGCCTGAATTCACGTGGCGCAGTGTTGATAAGACGAAGTAGGATTGCCCTCTATCTTTCGATTGAAGCGGAGTACTAAATCATGGCTGAAGTAACAGGCACCGGTCGCGTCAAGCGCGGAATGGCTGAAATGCTTAAGGGCGGCGTCATCATGGATGTTGTTAATGCCGAACAAGCAAAGATTGCTGAAGATGCCGGTGCTGTTGCAGTTATGGCACTTGAGCGAGTACCTGCAGATATCCGCGCCCAAGGTGGAGTAGCCCGCATGTCAGATCCTGACATGATCGAGAAAATCCAAGCCGCAGTGTCAATTCCTGTCATGGCAAAGGCTCGAATCGGGCATTTTGTTGAAGCTCGCGTTTTGGAATCACTAGGTGTTGATTACATTGATGAATCAGAAGTTCTAACTCCGGCTGATTACGTAAACCATATTGATAAGTTTGATTTCACCGTTCCATTTGTTTGCGGTGCAACAAATCTTGGAGAAGCTCTACGACGCATTAATGAAGGTGCGGCCATGATTCGCTCAAAGGGCGAGGCTGGCACTGGAGATGTTTCAAATGCGATGCAGCACATGCGAATGATTGGTGGAGAGATTCGTCGACTTTCTTCGTTGCGTGAAGATGAACTCTACGTTGCAGCCAAAGAGCTTCAAGCACCATATGACTTGGTTAAGGAAGTTGCTCAAACTGGAAAACTTCCAGTCGTTCTTTTCACAGCTGGTGGTATCGCAACTCCTGCCGATGCAGCACTAATGATGAGCATGGGCGCAGATGGCGTATTTATTGGTTCAGGCATTTTCAAGTCTGGCAATCCAGCGCAACGCGCTGCAGCTTGCGTAAAGGCGACTACATTTTGGAATGATGCAAAGGTTGTAGCTGATGCATCTCGTGGTCTTGGTGAAGCGATGGTCGGAATCAACGTAGCCGATCTTCCAGCCCCACATCGTCTTTCAGAACGTGGTTGGTAACTTCACGTTCAATGAGGGTTGGGGTTTTAGCTTTACAAGGTGATTTCCGGGAACATATCCAATCCTTGTTGGCGTGCGAAGTAGAAGCCGTTGCAGTCAAACGCGCAGCTGAAATTGAAAGTGTTGATGCACTGGTTCTGCCTGGGGGAGAGTCAACGACCATCGCTCAATTGGCCGAAGTTTTTGGCATCTTTGATTTGTTGAAGAGCAAAATCAACAACGGTATGCCGGTGTATGGGTCTTGCGCAGGGATGATCTTGTTAGCCGATGAGATCCTTGATGCAAAAGTTGGTCAAAAGAGTTTTGGCGGTTTAGATATCACGGTAAGACGAAATGCGTTTGGACGTCAGGTTGATTCTTTTGAATCAGATATTGCATTTGATGATGGATCCTCGCAATTGATTCGAGCAGTTTTCATTCGTGCCCCATGGGTTGAAAAAGTAGCAGATTCAGTTCAGGTATTGGCAACCGTTGATACGCATCCCGTTGCAGTTCGCTCGGAAACAGCGTTAGCAACATCTTTTCACCCTGAATTAACCGGTGATCATCGAATTCATCGCTATTTTATCGAGCAGGTAGCCCGCCCAGCACTTCAGAAGGTAAAGTAGCCTAAGAAGAACAGAGCTTGAACTTTATTTAGGTGAGGTGAATCCATGTCAGGCCATTCCAAGTGGGCTACGACAAAGCACAAGAAAGCAATTATTGATAGCCGTCGCGCAAAAGTATTTGCTAAGCAGATTCGTGCAATTGAAGTCGCTGCTCGTAACGGTGGCGCCGATATGGACGGCAACCCAACACTATTTGATGCCGTTGCCAAAGCTAAGAAATCATCGATGCCCGCCGACAACATCGATCGTGCAATCAAGCGAGGCGCAGGATTAGAAGCTGGCGCAAAAGACTGGATCACCATCATGTACGAGGGTTATGGTCCAAACGGTGTGGCAATCATGATCGAATGTTTATCGGATAATCGAAACCGTTCGGCATCTGAAGTAAAGGTTGCCGTCACTAGAAACGGCGGGTCTATGGCAGATCTTGGTTCGGTTTCCTACCTGTTTAATCGCAAAGGTGTGGTTATCGTCAAGAAGGATGGAATGCTGACTGAGGATTCAATCTTGGAAGCAGTCCTTGAGGCAGGTGCCGAAGAGGTAAATGATCTTGGTGAAGCCTTTGAGATCGTCAGCGAGCCGGTTGATTTGGTACCAGTACGAACTGCCCTACAGAACGCTGGCATTGACTATGAATCAGCTGATTCTTCTTTCCTTCCATCTATGTCCATTCCCTTGGATGCCGAAGGAGCCAAGAAGGTTTTTGAGTTGATTGATGCAATTGAAGAACTAGACGATGTGCAGAATGTTTATAGTAATTTCGATGTTTCTGATGAAGTTATGGCGAGCCTCGATTAGAGCCTTGCGCAATAACCTTAGGCTTTAACTTTGACATATTGAGAAAGCACGGGGACAGCAATGAGAGTTTTGGGCGTTGACCCAGGTTTAACTCGTTGCGGTGTGGGCATCGTTGATGGTGCTGTTGGTTCACCACTTTCACTTGTTGAAGTCGGCGTAGTTCTTACCCCCGTTGATGCACCATTAGAGCAGCGACTCTTGGATCTTGATCAACAACTTTCTCAATGGATCAATGTCTGGAAACCCGATGTAGTTGCGGTGGAACGTGTTTTTTCGCAACACAATGTGCGCACCGTAATGGGTACTGGGCAAGCTGCAGGAGTTGCGTTGTTATTGGCGGCTAAAGCAAATATTCCAGTCATGATGCACACGCCATCTGAAGTCAAAGCCTCGGTCACGGGTAATGGCCGTGCCAACAAAGCCCAAGTTGCGATGATGGTCCAGAAGATTCTTAACCTTGATTCAATTCCAAAACCAGTGGACGCGACAGATGCACTGGCTCTTGCTATTTGTAACATTTGGCGTGGTGGCGGAAATGCCCGATTGGCACAAGCTGTTGCCGCAGAGCAATCACGACTCAAGAAATTGAGATCACGATGATTTCGCTTTTGAGCGGCACTGTAAGATCAATTCAAAGTGATCGCTTGGTCGTTGAAGTTGGCGGCTTTGGTTTAAGTGTTTTGGTCACACCTTTAACAACTACTCAAGTAACGCTGGGTTCGCAGGTGCAACTTTTTACCTCACTAGTGGTGCGTGAAGATTCCCTAACGCTTTTTGGATTTGTGAATGAAGAGTCTCGTACTTTATTTGAACTTGTTCAAACAGTTTCAGGAATTGGTCCAAAGGTGGCGTTGTCGATTTTGGGGGCTCTAACTCCAGAGGATCTAGGTCGCGCTATTTCGCAAGAAGATATTGGCGCAATTGAAAAAGTACCTGGAATCGGTCGTAAAGGTGCACAGCGGATGATCTTGGAACTAAAAGGCAAATTGAAGGATCTTTCACCGGTTCAGCAATACAAAGGACATCAACCTGCTTGGCGAGAGCAATTGTCAAGTGCGCTAGTTTCCTTAGGTTTTTCTCCCAAAGAATCCGACAATGCTATTTCTGCTGTTGTTTCAGATCTACAAGCTGATGGTATCGAAGCCGCAGGTGTAGAACTCAGCGAGCTACTTAAGCGCACGTTAGCTAGTGGAAAGAGTTCTCGTGGCTGATGATCGTTTAGTGACTCCGCAAGTAAAAAGTGAAGAGTCTGCAGTAGAACACGCGTTGCGTCCTAAATCCCTATCTGACTTTATCGGACAACATCGAGTGCGGGAACAAATTGATGTTCTTTTAACTGCTGCTCGAAATCGTAATTCTCCAGCTGATCATATTTTGTTGTCCGGTCCACCTGGTCTAGGCAAAACAACGCTTGCCCTGATTCTGGCCAGCGAAATGAATGCACCAATTCGTATCACCAGTGGTCCTGCGATTACGCATGCTGGTGATTTGGCTGCGATTTTGTCCTCACTAGTTGAAGGTGAAATTCTTTTCTTAGATGAAATTCATAGATTGCCCAGACCTGCAGAAGAGTTGCTCTATTTAGCTATGGAAGACTTTCGCGTAGATGTAATTGTCGGAAAGGGCCCGGGCGCAACTGCAATTCCGTTACAGCTGCCGCATTTCACTTTGGTGGGTGCGACAACTCGCGCCGGACTTTTGCCCAGTCCATTACGTGATCGTTTTGGTTTTACAGCGCATTTAGATTTCTATGAAGAAAGTGATATTGCTCAGGTAATTTCGCGAAGTTGCGAATTGTTGAAGATTTCCATCGACAAGGATGCAATTGTGGAAGTCGCAGGGCGATCTAGGGGAACTCCACGAATCGCAAATCGATTACTGCGACGAGTTAGAGATTATGCGCAAGTTCAAGGTGTCTCGACCATTTCTTTAGCCCAGGCCAGAGCTGCATTAGAAATGTATGAAGTGGATCAACTTGGTTTGGATCGATTAGATCGAGCGGTTCTGGTTGCTTTAATCGAACGCTTCAACGGAGGCCCCGTCGGACTTTCCACCTTGGCAATTGCTGTGGGCGAAGAGACCGAAACGGTGGAATCAGTTGCCGAGCCATTCTTAGTGCGCAATGGCTTTATGGCCAGAACTCCGCGTGGACGGGTAGCTACGGCTCAGGGTTGGCGCCATATAGGACGAACGCCACCTGCTGAAATCTCTACGCTTTTCGACTTACCCGCATCTGACCTCTAGACTCTGCCCCTATGTCTACAACAACAAAACCAATAAAGACCAGCTCACGACCTGGCCGAACTTTGGCAATTCTGGGCCTAATCCTCGTTTCGATGGTTAGCCTCGTTTTCCTTCAAGATTCCAAGAGTCTGCAGTTAGGTTTGGATCTACGTGGCGGTACCTCAGTGACTCTGCAACCTCGAATTGCACCAGGTCAAGAAGGCAGCGTCACAAGCGAGGCAATCGATCAAGCGGTCTCGATTATTCGCCAACGCGTTGACTCATTGGGTGTTGTTGAATCAGAAGTAACTGCCCAAGGCAGTGGAACTAACCGTCAGATTGTTATCTCGGTACCGGGAGACACTGGTCGACGTGTTGTTGATTTAGTTGGACAGACTGCAGAACTTCGTTTCCGTCAGGTACTTGCATCTGGTTCAGGAGTTCCCGCAGCAGGTGATGCGGGAGCAACTCCTGCAGCGGGTGTAAGCGCAGCAGACAATGCAAAGTTTGCAGCACTTGATTGCACCAAACCTGAAAACCTACAAGGAAATGGCGCAGATGATGCCAGCGCAATTTTAGTAACGTGTGATCGTGCAGGCGGCGCCAAATACATTTTGGCTCCTGCAGAAGTTTTAGGTCGTCAGATTTCAAAGGCATCTGCTGGATTAGATCCACAAGCCGGCAGTTCTTGGTTTGTAAGCCTTACATTTGATAACGAAGGAACATCAGCTTTCGGTGCATTAACCGCGCGAGTTACTTCTTTGCCTGAGCCAACTAACCAAGTTGCTATTGTTCTAGACGGTTTAGTTGTTTCATCACCAAGAATTAATGAAGCAATCCCATCAGGTAATGCACAAATTACCGGAAGCTTCACCCAACTTGAAGCACAAGATCTAGCTAATGTTTTGAAGTACGGTGCACTTCCACTGGCATTTGATC
>Ga0208590_1000134_pt1 | contig 18552 bp, 17 predicted proteins | sample LakMenEpi27Sep09_FD_150740 | JGI IMG/M metagenome (GOLD analysis project Ga0208590, IMG submission 150740) | Freshwater microbial communities from Lake Mendota, WI - 27SEP2009 deep hole epilimnion (SPAdes) | ecosystem: Environmental > Aquatic > Freshwater > Lake > Epilimnion/Euphotic zone ... | reverse complement strand
AACCAGAAAAGAGAGCACCTTCACGGTCGACAAAGGCTTGATCACTGATATCTCCCATGACCGAGCACCAGATGCAATTGAACTTTCTGGAACAGTAATTCCAGGTTTCGTCGATATTCATTGCCATGGTGGCGGCGGTTATGACAACTCTGTTGATCCGCGCGGTGCAGAGTTTCATCTCAAGTATGGAACCACAACGATGTTGGCAAGTTTTGTATCTGAACCAATCGAGTCGATCATCTCTAAGATCTCAAAGCTCGAATTTGCGCGCAACGTTGTTGGTATCCACCTTGAAGGCCCTTATCTATCGCATGCACATTGCGGCGCACATAAGCCTGAATATCTCAGCGTTCCCAAATCCTCTGATCTAGCGAAGATTGTTGAGACAGGAAAAGTTCGTCACATAACGATTGCGCCAGAGATTGAAGGTGCGTTAGAGGCGATCAAGTATCTATCTTCCAACGCAGTGGTGGTTGCGATAGGACATAGTGCAGCAACCACAGATACCGTGAAGCAAGCAATCAACAATGGTGCAACCATAGTCACACACCTTTATAACGGCATGAAGAAGGATTACTCAGATACCAACACTCTTGCTGGGTTTGTCCTGAGCGATCCAACTCTTGCTCTAGAAGTAATTCTCGATGGCGTTCATGTGCCGCACAACGTCCTCCAAGACTTCATTGCAAAGGCAAGCGATCGACTTATTGGCATTACCGATGCTGCGCCCTTTGCCGGAAAGCCCGATGGTGAATATGCACTTGGTGAATTGCCAGTCCTTGTTGTTGATGGTGTAGCTCGACTCAAAGGTGGCACAGCGCTAGCTGGAAGTACTTTGACTATGGATCGCGCATTTGCAACTGCCATCAAAGACTTCGCGATTAACGCGGTTGATGCAGTTGCTATGTACTGCGCACGCCCAGCAGCTCTTCTTGGCGAAACGAGCGTTGGAGATATTGCGTTAGGCAAAAAGGCTAACTTCTTGGTTATGGATGATGGTTGGAAATTACAACAGGTGTACTTCGAAGGAGCGTTAGTTTCCTAGATCTTTCAGGGCCTGGCCTGATACTCGGTACACAGTCCATTCATCCATCGCAACCGCGCCTAAACTCTTATAAAACTCGATTGCTGGGGAGTTCCAATCCAGCACCCACCATTGGAAACGTCCATAGCCTCTCTCGTCACAAGTTTTGGCGAGGTGCTGCAATAGCGCCTTCCCATATCCCAGTCCACGAAATTCTGGTTTTACAAAGAGATCTTCCAGATAAATGCCGTGCTTGCCTTGCCAGGTTGAGTAATTCAAAAACCAGATTGCCATTCCTGCAATGTCGCCATCGACTTCAACAAGGTCACAGAAAACTTGCGGGTTTTCAGAGAAGATCGTTTCGAGCAATTCCTTCTCTGTTGCTTCCACTTCGTTCGGCGCCTTTTCATAGTGCGCAAGATCGTGAATTAATTGCAGCACTATGCCCACCTCATCACGGCGTGCGGGGCGGATATTCATGGCACAAACTCTAGTGATGTCCTCGACCAAGTCGCTATAGTTTCTAGTACTAAATGGAACGGAGTCCGATGTTCACCTGGGGAGTTTCAACCTCTGCTTATCAGATTGAAGGTGGCGCAAATGAAGGCGGCCGAGGGCCATCTATTTGGGACACTTTTTCTCGAATCCCCGGTGCAGTTGCTAACTCCCATAACGGAGATGTGGCATGCGATCACTATCACCGTTACGAAGAAGATCTGGACCTGATGAAGTGGCTAGGCGTCGATGCTTACCACTTTTCTTTTGCCTGGCCACGAGTCATTCCTTCTGGAAACGGATCAGTAAATCAAGTTGGTATAGATTTTTATGATCGCTTAATTGATGGAGCTTTGGAGCGCGGGTTGACTCCCTGGCCAACTCTCTATCACTGGGATTTACCACAGGCGTTGCAGGATAAAGGTGGCTGGAACAACCGTGATTGCGCCCAGTGGTTTGCTGAATACGCCCACACAATGGCAGAACGTTTCGGTGATCGACTTAAAAATTGGATAACTATTAACGAACCATTCTGTAGCGCATGGTTGGGCCATTTATTTGGTGTTATGGCACCTGGAATTAAGGATTTGCAAACTGGCATTAATGCAACTCATCATCTCTTGTTAGGTCACGGCCTTGCGGTTGATGCGCTGCGTCAGTCTTCGGTTGATTTCAAGGTTGGCATAACTCTTAATTTCACGCCAGCAGTTGCTTTAGGTGACTCTGACGAGGATCAATTAGCTGTGCAATACGCCGATGGTTTCGATAATCGCTGGTTTGCAGACCCCGTATTCAAAGGTAGATATCCCAAAGATATCGTTGCAGCTTTCGCTAAAGAGGTGCCGATTCATCCTGGTGATATGCAGATAATTTCTCGACCGTTGGATTTCTTGGGCTTGAATTATTACTTCCGTCAGACGGTTGCTTATGACCGGGAAGCCAAGCCATTGCCATACAAGATGGTCACCGCGCCTAACGTAGAGCGCACGGGTATGGGCTGGGAGGTTCACGCGGGCACATTTACCCAATTACTGAAACACGTTCACAATGAATATAAACCGAAGGAGATATTCATTACCGAAAATGGTTCGGCTTGGGATGATGTCGTGATTGACGGAAAAGTTGATGATCAGAAGCGCGTAAGTTATCTAAAGCGACACTTGGATGCCATGTTTGAAGCCAAAGATGCCGGAGTTCCCATCAATGGATATTTTGCATGGAGTTTGATTGATAATTTCGAATGGGCATATGGATACGAAAAGAGGTTTGGAATTGTTTACGTGGATTATCCAACCCAGAAGAGAATTCCTAAATCCAGTGCTTTCTACTATAAGGATCGGATTAGAGAGTCTTTGTAACTTTAGTTAGTCCTGTTGGTGCATCGGGATTGAAACCATTTTGGGTCGAGAAAGAAAGTGCAATTTGTTGAAGGACAATCGCATCGAGAATTGTCGCTCCAGCTTCATCAATGTCTTTAGCTCCTGGAAAGACGAGATCTCCAGATTCCGCGAGGTTGCCGTTTCCTACCCAGATAATCCGCGAACAATTCCTTCGAATACGTGCAATCCCTTCAGAGATTGATTGTGGCGGCAGTCCCAAAGGAGCGATCACTATTACCTGGGTCTCTTGATTGAGGCTCGCAATAGGGCCATGAAGATAGTCCGCACTCGACATTCCCTGGACTACTCGATGGCTTGTCTCTTGAATCTTCAACGCCAACTCCTTGGCGTTGGCGTAGGCAAAGCCTCGACCAAGCACCACAATTTCACGCTGATAAGAGAGTTGTTCGGCAAGATGCTGAATTGCTGGGAAGGTCTCCGTGAGTGCACGTGCTCCTGAGAGAAAACTTTCCACGTTTGAAATTGGTTTTCCGCACCAATTCATTACCAAGAGGTATGAGGCAAGTAATTGAGCGGAGTAGCTCTTTGTTGCAGCAACGGCAATTTCTTTGCCGGCCAATAAATCAATATGAAGGTCTGTCGATTGAGCTAACGGTGAATCTGCATTGTTGGTGAACGAAATAACTAAAGCCTTACCCTCTTTGGCAGCATGCGCATAATTGATGAGATCAGGTGACTCACCACTTTGACTAATTGCAATCAAAAGAGTGTGTGAGAAATCAAGTTTACTGCCATAGATTGTCACAGCGGATGGTGATGTAAGGCCAACCGGCAACCCCAAGTTCACTTCAATGAGGTACTTTAAATAGTGCGCTGCGTTGTCTGATGTGCCACGAGCTAGAATTTGTACGTTGGTAATCGCCCGAGAATTTATCAATTCTGCGGCGCGCTTAAATTCTCCTTCTGACGCAATCAACTTTGCGAAAACTTCAGGGGTATAAGAGATTTCCTGGAACATTGTTGTCTCGAGTGCTGTTTTCATTTATCTTCCAAAATCATCTTCTACGCGCTCAATGTCATCTTCACCGAAATAAGTTCCAGTCTGGACTTCAATAAAGACCACATCAGTTTGCCCAACATTATGAATGCGATGCAGAACTCCAGTGCCAATATCAATTGTTGATCCAGCCCCAAGACGAGAGATGTTGCCGTCAATCGTAACTTCAGCATCACCAGAGACGATGAACCAGTGTTCTGCGCGCTTCTGGTGGCGTTGGTATGAGAGGCGCTTTCCGGGCTTGACCCAGATGCATTTAACTTTATGGGAGCTGCTCTCTTGGAGAACTTCGTATGAACCCCAAGGCCTCTCAGACTTTTCTAGCACTTCCATATTCTAGTCTCTGGCGAAAATCGTTAGGCTCTCGGCATGAGAAATCCAACGCCCCAAGACAAATTCACCTTCGGCCTCTGGACTGTGGGATGGCAAGCCCGTGACCCATTTGGAGATGCCACCCGCCCTGCCCTTGATCCCATTCGTACAGTCAGCGAGTTAGCTCAACGCGGTGCATATGGCGTTACTTTCCACGATGATGATCTGATTCCTTTTGGTTCTTCTGCCTCAGATCGCGCCGCACATATTGCGCGCTTTAAAAAGGCGCTTGATGAGAACGGCATGAAAGTACCGATGGCGACCACAAACTTATTTAGCCATCCAGTTTTCAAAGATGGCGCGTTTACATCTAACAATCGTGATATCCGCCGTTATGCGATTCGCAAAGTGATGACAAATATCGAACTTGCAGTCGAACTTGGTGCCCATACTTATGTTTGTTGGGGCGGAAGAGAAGGAGCTGAAACGGATATTGGTAAAGATCCAGTTGTTGCGCTGGAAAGAATGCGCGAAGCCTTCAATGTTCTCGGACAGTTTGTCATTGATAAGGGCTACAACATCAAGTTTGCAATGGAACCCAAGCCCAACGAACCACGCGGAGATATCTTTCTGCCGACGATTGGTCACGCTCTAGCATTTATAAATTCTTTAGAACATCCAGAGCTCGTTGGCTTAAACCCTGAAGTGGGCCACGAACAGATGGCAGGACTTAATTTTGTACACGGTATCGGACAAGCGCTCTTCCATAAGAAGCTCTTCCATATCGACCTCAATGGTCAGCATGGTCCGAAGTACGATCAAGATTTGGTCTTCGGTCACGGAGATCTGAAGTCAGCGTTCTTTTTGGTTGACCTGCTAGAGCGTTATAACTACGAAGGTCCAAAGCACTTTGATTACAAGCCGATGCGCACCGAGAGCGATGAAGGCGTCTGGGCATCTGCCACAGCAAACATGCGCACTTACATCATCCTGCAAGAGCGCGCTCGTGCATTCCGCGAAGATTCACGAACTAAAGCGGCGCTAGAAAAATCAGGCGTTAATGAGCTTCTACAGCCAACAGTTGCAAGTGGCGAAAGTTGGAAGGAGATTGCTGGCGAGAGCTTCGATGTTGAGGCTGCTGGTAAGCGTGGGTATCACTATGAGGAACTTGATCAACTCGCTCTCGAGTACTTGATCGGCGTCTACTAATTCGATGACAAAGATTGTTGCGGGCGTCGATTCCTCAACTCAGTCGGTCAAGGTCGTTCTTCGCAACGCTGACTCTGGTGAGTTGATTGCGCACGCTTCACGTCCACATCCAGATGGGACTGAAGTTAACCCTCATGAGTGGAACAAAGCACTTGAGAGCGCACTTGATGAATTAAGCAAGTACAAGATTGATGCGATTTCTATCGGTGGTCAACAACATGGGATGGTCGCACTGGATAGCGATGGCGCTGTTATTCGAGATGCACTTTTATGGAATGACACTCGCTCTGACAAGGCCGCGATTGCGCTCAATGAAGAAATCCCAGATATTCACCTACAAACTGGTTCTCAATTAGTTGCCTCATTTACCGCCGCTAAAGTGCGCTGGTTAGCAGACCACGAGAGATCCAATGCCGATAAGGTCGCAGCAATCGCACTTCCCCATGATTGGCTCTCATGGCAATTGGGTGGAGCTACCAAACTTGAATCACTCTTTACTGATCGATCCGATGCATCCGGAACTGGTTATTTCAATCCGGTAACTAATCAGTATTGCCGAGATATTTTCGCCACAGCCCTACGAAGTGAACGCGATGTGACACTTCCCAAAGTTGTTGCGCCACACAAATTTGGCGGTGAAACATCAGGTGGAATTCCCATCGCTGCTGGCGCGGGAGATAACGCCGGAGCAGCACTTGGTCTTGGTGCCGCGGTTGGAGATCTAGTAATTTCGCTGGGCACTAGCGGTACCGCATTTGCGGTCTCTTCTACATCGACACACGATCCATCAGGTGAAGTTGCTGGATTTGCTGATGCCACAGGAAATTTTTTGCCATTAGCGTGCACCCTCAATGCTGCAAAGATCTTCAATACCGTTGCAACAACTCTGGGAATCTCATTTGATGAATTCAGCACTCTTGCACTCAATGCAACGCCAGGAGCCGAAGGATTGCGAATCGTTCCGCATTTTGATGGCGAGCGAACACCTAATAGACCGCAAGCCCGCGGCATCTTCCACGGAATCACGCACTCGAATTTCACTCAAGCCAATATTGCTCGCGCCGCTATTGAGGGTGTTATTGCAGGGATGGTTTATGCGACCCAAGCGGTCGAGAAGTTAGGTGTTTCATATTCTCGTGTATTACTTATTGGTGGCGCTGCCAAGAATTCCGCCGTCCAACAGATTGCTGCTGATTTTTTCGCGCAAACTATCCACGTTCCACCCACAGGTGAATATGTAGCTGATGGCGCAGCTAAGCAAGCTGCTTGGGCTTTAAGTGGAAGCGCAACTCCACCACATTGGTCTTTGGGTGATGTAACCGCCATCAATCCCCGAGCTGAAGTGCGTGATGTTGTTGAAAGCTATATGGAGTTGATTCGAGTTTAACTCTGGGCTGCAGCGCGAGTAATGCGATCGCGAATTGCCACCGCAAGTCCTTCACCGCTTGGCGGTGCGACATTCACAACAGAGATATCGCGAAGGTCCGCATCACGGAGCGCTGCATAAAGAACTCGGGCATATTCTTCGATGCTCTTAGGGGCTGCGAGACGAACTACTCCTTCTGGGGTTTCTACAGCGCTTGGCGCAATCAATCCCTCGCCTGCTTTAGCAGAATCACCAATAACTACTTTTGCTTTTGGTGAATAGTGCTGTTTATGTGAACCTGATACTCGAACCTTTGTATCTTCTGGCTCCACCACAATGATTCCTGTACTTACTTCCACCATCTCTGCAGTGACTGCGCCCGGGCGAAGAATTGATGGATTCTCATTGGTGCAATCGATAATGGTTGATTCAACGCCAACTAAAGATGGCCCACCATCAAGAATCTGATCGCTTGGGTGAAGAAATTCTTGTAGTTCACTTCGCGCTGCTTCAGCTGTGGTTGGAGAAACAGCGCCATATCGATTTGCACTCGGCGCAGCTACTCCGTGTCCGCCCACCTTACGGAACTCCTTCAATAAATTGAGGGCCACTGTATGAGCTGGCATTCGAAGTCCAACAATCTCTTGATTACCTGTCACAAAGTCTCTGGCATGGGAACTTCGCTTGAGTAGAAGCGTCATGGGTCCAGGCCAGTAATCGCGCATCAATGAAATTGCATACTCGGGTACATCAACAGCCCAATAATCAACATCATCAAGTTCTGCGATGTGCACGATGACCGGATGATCTGCTGGTCGATTCTTTACCGCATACATCCGCGAGATTGCATCAAAGTTTTCTGCATCGGCGCCAATCCCATAAACCGTCTCTGTCGGAAATACGACAAGTCCTCCCGATTTGAGATTCTCAGCCGCTTTCTGTAATACATCCAGCGAACATTGAGAAATAATGGCGCTCACTCCTACATCCTAAGCGGTATCTTTGGCACATGAGAAAACAGAATCGAATTATCGTTGCAATCGCATTAGCCATGGTCTCTCTTCTAAGCATTGGGGCTTTAGGACTTGCCCCGGCCCAAGCCGCAGAAACTAGCCGTCACATAACGATTACAGGCGTTGGCACTATCAATGTGGTTCCTGATGCAGTTCGTTTCTATCCAAGTGTTACCGCACTTGCTCCCAAGAGCGCTGAAGCGCTCGCAACCGCTTCCAAGACTGCTACCGCGGTTCGTGCAGCGCTGCGTGCTGAAGGAATTGCGACGAAGGATATTAAGAGTTCAAATCTCTCGGTATTTCCCGAATATAGCTACACCCAAGAAAAAGGCTCGGTAATTGTTGGTTATCGTGCAACGCAATCTTTCACAGTCATCATTCGTAAAGCAGATACTGCTGGCAAAGTTGTGGAATCAGTTGTTGGAGCTGGAAACGAGAATGTGATGATCAACGGCATCGTTCCATTTATTACCAAGGGTTCTGCTGCACTTGAAGATGCTCGTTCAGCGGCAGTTGCTGATGCGCGCGCACGCGCAACTTCTTATGCAAAGCTGCTCGGAGTCTCTCTAGGTAAAGTCATCTCTCTTCAAGAGAATTCTGCACCGTCGTATTCATTCCCGATGCTCGGAGTTGCTAAAGCAGAAGATGGCTCAACCCCCCAGATTGATCTCGGTGAAGAAGAGGTAACGGTTTCAATCACCGTCCGTTGGGCTCTTAACTAATTAAAATACGTACTTGTGGTGGGTAGTGGATTTGAACCACTGAAGGCAGAGCCGGCGGATTTACAGTCCGCTCCCATTGGCCGCTCGGGCAACCCACCGCTAGTACGTGAGGTGCAAGGGTAACAACTCACCCTTGCAGTCACAAATTGCTACAAATTACCTCTTGTTATTTACTTGATTGAAGCTTCGTAGATGCTCTGAATCGTTGAATCCAGCGCAGCATCGAATTCTGCTTCGCTCTGTTGAGCAGTGAGACCTTCTGCAAGAGCGCGTGAGAATGAAGCAATAACGCCTGCATTTTGCGCTAACAACTTGTTGGCATCTTCGCGTGAATATCCACCGGATAGTGCAACAACGCGCACTACACGTGGGTGATCAACCAGTTCCTTATAAAGGTTTGCCTTGGTAGGAATCGAGAGCTTGAGCATGATGTTCTGATCTGCGTTGAGGCTATCTGCGTATTGAAGAAGTAGCTTCTTCAAGATCTCTTCTGCTTCTGCTTTCTGAGGGCTCTTGATGCTTACTTCTGGTTCGATGATTGGAACAAGTCCGCCGGCAATAATTTCTTTACCAACTTCAAACTGTTGCTTCACAACTGCTTCGATACCAGCTGGGTTCGCCATGTTGATGACAGAGCGCATCTTGGTTCCGAATACACCGTGCTTATTTGCAGCAGCAATACGTGCAGCTAGTTCAGGGATTGGCTTCATGAGTTGGACATCGTTTGCTTCATCAGCAAGTCCGTTGTCTACCTTGAGGAATGGAACGACTTTCTTCTTGGTCCAGAGATATTCAGCCGAGCCCAAACCATCGATGGTGCGCTCCATGGTCATTTCGAAAAGGATTGCGCCGATAACGCGCTCTCCGTTAAATACTGGAGACTTGATAAGGCGTGAGCGCATCTCATGCATGCGATCAAACATTTCAGCTTCATTGGAGTAAGCAGATTCAGTGAGGCCATAAAGTGAGAGCGCCTTTGGTGTGCTGCCACCACTCTGGTCGAGAGCTGCAATAAAGCCCTTGCCGGATTTCATCTGCTGGAACATGTCGTTATTCATCAATACTCCTTGAATTGTTCTCTGGAAAGAGATCTCTTAATGCCTCGGATACAACGCTGAATGCGAGAAGGCCCCAATTCTAATAGGTCTCATACGAGGCGCTAACCAAGGATTTCTCGCTCAATTTAGGCTCACGATACGGTAGGGCTATGGCAGATAGCAGTTTCGATGTCGTCTCAAAAGTCGATCGTATGGAGCTAGATAACGCTCTCAATCAGGCTTCCCGTGAGGTTGCGACCCGCTTCGATTTTAAGAACACCAGCGTGAAGATTGAGATGTCTGGCGAGAAGATCCTGGTTGAGGCAGAAACTGAAGAGCGTGTGAAAGCAGCCCTTGATGTCTTTAAGGAGAAGTTGATCAAACGTGGAGTTTCCTTGAAGCATCTTGATATCGCAGATCCTGCCCAGAGCGGCAAGGTCTATCGCATCTTCTGTACCGTTAAAGAAGGAATCTCTCAAGAGAATGCCAAGAAAATCACCAAGTTGTTGAAAGATGAAGGCCCGAAGTCTGTTCGAACCCAGATTCAAGGCGATGAACTAAGAGTCTCAAGCAAGAGCCGCGATGACTTGCAGACCGCGATTGCTCTCATCAAAGAAGCGAAGTTGGATTTCGCAGTTCAGTTTACGAATTATCGATGACCAAATTTAATAAAGGTCTGCTCTTTGGAATCTCTGCTTATCTGATCTGGGGATTACTTCCACTCTATTGGCAGTTAGTTGAAGAGGCTGGCGCCTATGAAATCTTGGCGCACCGCGGTATCTGGTCTCTGCTTCTATGCGCGTTGTTGCTTGCGCTTCGCAAACAAATCAAGAGCGCATTCATCATGGTGCGATCATCTCGAACGCTCTCTCTGTTGTTTTTAGCATCTGGACTCTTAAGCATTAATTGGGCTGTTTATATCTGGTCGGTTACTGTCAATCGAGTTGTTGAAGCAGCCCTTGGTTATTACATAACTCCGTTGATTAATGTGACATTTGGAGTGCTCTTGTTGCGCGAAAGACTTCGTCCCTTGCAATGGACCGCCGTTGGATTGGCCTCTGTTGGCGTGATGATCTTGACCGTGGGATACGGTGCTCTGCCTTGGATTGCGCTGGTTTTATCGATCTCGTGGGGCAGCTATAGCTTGATTAAGAAATCCCTCAATCTTGGGGCTCTAGAAACGCTTTCGGTTGAGACTCTCTTTGCCTTCTTACCGAACTTGGTTTATCTCTTCATCATTGAAAGCAACGGAACTGCAGAATTCGGTGATGGCTTTGTGATGTCCTTGCTGCTCTTTGGCGCAGGCGCTGCGACCGTCGTTCCGCTACTGCTATTTAATGGCTCTACTACTCGTTTGCCGTTGAGTACTGTCGGTTTATTGCAATACATCACTCCGACCATCATGTTCTTCATTGGCATCTTCATCAATAATGAGGATATCTCCCCTACCAAGGTGGTTGGTTTTGTATTTATCTGGATTGCACTTGCGGTCTTGAGTCGGGATTTGTACCGATCAAGCCGTACGCTCAACAATGGCCTGACATAGATTTTCTAGCGCGTGACGTGCAGGGCCTGCCGGTAAAGATTTGAGTAGTTCTTTCGATTCTTCAGCCAATTCATGTAAGTACTTCTTGGCATCTTTAAGGGCTTGATGGTTGCGCAGTTGTGGAATCACTTGTGCAACTGTTGCATCATCCATCGGCGCTGAGAGCAAAGTCTTGAGCTCTGCATCTTCTGGTCGATCTGATCGCATGATCTGCAGCGTCACCAGAGTAGGCACGCCCTCTTTGAGATCGGTGCCTGGGGTTTTGCCGGATTGCGACGAATCACTCTCGATATCGATGACATCATCAGCTAATTGGAAGGCGATACCGATCTTCTCTCCAAAGACTGTGAGGGTTTCAACGATTGATTTATCTGCGTCAGCAAGGAGAGCTCCAAATCGCGCGCTTGTGGCAATCAAAGATCCTGTTTTATCTGCAACTACTTGAAGATAGTGAGTCAGTGGATCTGAACCGTTCTTTGGACCTTGAGTCTCTTGGATTTGGCCAATAACTAAGCGTTCGAAGGTTTTGGCCTGTAAACGCACAGCTTCTGGACCTAAATCAGCCAATAAATCCGAGGCTTTCGAGAACAAGTAGTCGCCAGTCAGAATCGCAACTGTGTTGCCCCAACGATTATTAGCGCTCTCTACTCCACGGCGAAGCGGCGCCTCATCCATCACATCATCGTGATACAGAGTCGCAACATGGGTGAGTTCACATACGACTGCGGCTTCAATAACTTCTTTTGTCTGACCTTTACCAAAGTGTGAGGCAATCAGAGTGATGAGTGGACGGAATCTCTTTCCACCAGCTTCGACTAAGTGGCGCGAAGTTTCGACAACAAGAGGGTAATCACCTTGAATGTGGCTGCTGAGAAGTTTCTCAACTTGCTCTAATCCGCGCGCAAGCTCCTGTTCAAGATTTGCATCGAGGTTAGGGATCCCTACGCTAGACATCGCAATTACCGAACGAAAGTAGCAAGGGATGCAATCGCATCCAAGATTGGGGTTGGGAATACCCCGAGCACAATCGTCAAGATTGCTGCGAGCCAGATCGTGATATTTGTGTAAAGAGATGGAATTGTCACTGTCACCGTATCGTCTTCGGCATCAGTAAAGAACATCATCACAATTACACGGATATAGAAGAAAGCTGCGATTGCGCTCGATAAAACGCCAGCAACAACTACAGCAATATTTCCGCTGTCATAGGCAGCAGTAAAGATTGTGAACTTACCAATGAAACCTGCGGTCAATGGAATACCGGCGAATGAGAGCAAGAAGGTTGCAAAGATCAACGCCACTGCCGGTGAGCGCTTGGCAAGACCGACCCAGCGATTGAGATCAGTAACTTCACCAGATGAATCTCTCACCAGAGTCACTAACGCGAATGCGCCAAGGGTTGAAACTCCATAGCTAGCAAGATAGAAGAGCGATGCCTTGAGGCCTTCTTGGTTCAGGGCTAGAACACCAGTAAGCAAGAAACCAGCGTGGGCTATTGAAGAATAGGCCAACATTCTCTTTACATCGCGCTGAGCTATGGCGATGACAGAACCTACGACCATAGTCAAGATTGCGACCGCAGTAATGAGCGGCTTCCAGGTCCAGACTGCGCCACCGAGTGCAACATAGAAGATTCGAAGCATCGCACCGAATGCTGCAACTTTGGTGGCTGCAGCCATAAATGCAGTGATCGGTGTTGGTGCACCTTGATAGACATCGGGTGTCCATGAATGAAATGGTGCAGCTCCAACTTTGAACAAGAGTCCAACGCTCAGTGAGACAAGTCCGATGAGCAAGAGCGCTTCATTTCCAGAGCCGCCTGCGACAGCCGAATGAATTGCACCGAGTGAAACATCTCCCGCAAATCCATAAAGGAATGCTGCGCCAAAGAGGAAGAAGGCTGATGAGTACGCACCAAGCAAGAAGTACTTCAGGGCCGCTTCTTGTGAGAGCAATCTGCGGCGACGTGAGAGTCCGGCCATCAGATACAAAGGCAATGAAAGAACTTCGAGTGCAACAAAGAGAGTGATCAAATCATTAGCAGCTGGGAAGAGCATCATTCCGCCGACAGCAAAGAGGGTAAGTGGATAGACCTCAGTCTGAATCTTTCCGGTCTGTAGCGCTGTGCGCTCTTCATTAGATCCTGGGACTGCAGATGCTTGTGCTGCGAAGGCATCGGTATCTGCAAGAAGTAAGAATGCAAAGAAAGCCAGAACCAGAATTGTTCCCTGCATGAAGAGAACTGGGCCGTCAACCACAACAGAGTTAACTGCAGCAGTTGCTGTAGAAGTTCCACGGAGTCTGAGAACTTGTGCAAAGCTCAGAACAACTGCACCTAAAGCAATCGCAAGTTGGATAGGAGCGCGATGGCGAGCAGAAACGAATGCCTCAACGATGACTGCGATAACCGCAGCACCGAAGATGACCAACATCGGGGCTAGGGCGCTATATTCGAGCGCAGGGGCGTCAAAAATCATTATTTATCGCCTCCTACGATCGGTGCTGGATCACTAAAGCCAGCCTTAGTGATGGTCTCTTGGGCCGCAGGATTAATGACATCAAGCGCCGGCTTGGGATAAAAACCAAGAGCGATGATGACGGCTATTACCGGAGCAATGGCTGCAATCTCTCGCTTGTTGAGATCTGGCAGATTCTCATTTCCTGGAGTTGTCGGACCGTGCAGCGCTTTCTGGACCGGGATCAAGATGTATAGCGCAGCCATGATGATTCCAAAGGTCGCGATGATTGCTGCGACTGGATAACGAGTATATGTACCAACTAGAACTAAGAATTCGCTCACGAAGCTTGATAGACCAGGTAGAGCTAGTGAGGACATTCCAGCTATAAAGAATGACCAGGCCAGGATTGGTGTAACGCGTTGTAGCCCGCCAAAGTCAGCAATCGTTGATGAGCCGCGACGAGAAATCATCCAACCCGCCGTCAATAAAAGCGCAGCGGTCGAGAATCCATGGTTCAACATGTACAACGTCGCACCAGAGTTACCTTGCGATGTCATCGCAAAGATTCCCAGCGTGATGAATCCGAAGTGCGAGATCGAGGTAAATGCAATCAAGCCCTTAATATCTTTCTGGCCAATTGCAAGAAATGCACCATAAAGAATCGAGATTACTGAAAGCGTGATAATCAGAGGTGTAAATGTTCGCGCAGCATCAGGGAACAACTCGACGCAATAACGGATCATTCCAAAAGTTCCAACTTTGTCGAGCACGCCAAGTAACAAGATTGAGGTTCCTGGAGTTGCTGACTTTGCAGCATCTGGCAACCAAGTATGAAGCGGCCACAACGGCGCCTTGATGGCAAAGGCGATGAAGAAGCCGAGGAATAAGAAGTTCTGGGTGGTCGAATCAATCTGTAGACCTGAGAGCGCTTCAATATCGAAGGTGCGACCAATCTGATTTCCAGAGATAACGAAGATTCCGATGATGGAGGCGAGCATCAAAAGACCGCCAAAAAGGCTATAAAGAAGGAACTTTACGGCTGCTGCTTGGCGAGCTCCGCTGCCGTAACCACCGATCAAGAAATAGACCGGGACCAACATCGCTTCGAAGAAAACATAGAAGAGGAAGAGATCTGTTGCAGCAAAGACGCCGATCATCATCGTCTCAAGAATCAGAATCAAAACATAGAAAGTCTTAACGCTAAAGCGACCATTCTCTGATTCGTTCCAGCCACCGACAATCACAATCGGAACTAAGAGAACAGAGAGCAAGATTAGAATCAAGGAGATTCCATCAACTCCAAGTTGGTAATTGATACCAAGTGCTGGAATCCATGAGTACTTCTCTACGTATTGGAATCCATTCTGGTTCGCTTCAAAACCAAGCGCTGCAGAGATTCCAACAGCAGCAACAAGCAGTGAGACTGCAAGAGCAATCTGCTTGATCAACTTGGTGTTTGCAGCAGGCATCAGCGCGATGAAGAGAGAGCCAAGTAGCGGTAGAGCGCCCATTGTTGTTAGTAGGTTCATAGCGTCACCACCAAGACTGTTACGAGTGCGAGAAGTGCGCCAATAAGAATGAGTAATGCGTAGTTACGAACATAGCCAGTCTGAAGCTTGCGCATACCGCGAGCGCTACCGACAGCAGATGCTCCAACGCCTCGCACAACGCCATCGATGACTTTCTCATCTGTCTTCACAAGTACCTCAGTTAGTTTCTGGCCAGGGCGCATAAATAGGAACTCGTTGGCATCATCTTGCAAGAGATCGCGACGAGCGACGCGAGTAAAGATGCTGACATCTTGTGGAGCAGTAGCTGAAAGCTCGCCGCGATACTTCGCAAGGGCGATTCCAACACCAATCAATACTGCGGTGACAGCAAGGGCTGAGACGACAATCGGTGGCAAGAGTTCTGTGTGTTCGTGATGATGCTTATCTACTACTGGAGCAAGCCACTTAACGATGGCTTTTCCGTTGTAGAGAAGGTATCCAGAGGCCACAGAACCAACGGCTAGGACTGCCATCGGGGCCCACATTAAGAATGGGGACTCGTGCGGATGTGCGTCATCTGCCCAACGCTTATTTCCAAAGAAGGTCATCAACATAACGCGGGTCATATAGAACGCGGTGATAATCGCACCAAGAAGCGCAGCTGATCCAAAGATCACACCTTGGAAGCCGCCAGCATTAAACGCAGTTTCAATGATCTTATCTTTGGAGTAATACCCAGCAAATGGTGGAACACCGATGATTGCTAGATAACCAAGACCAAATGTAATTGCTGTGATCGGCATGAACTTTGCTAGTCCACCATAACGACGCATATTGACTTCATCATTCATGCCATGCATGACAGAGCCTGCACCAAGGAACATCCCGGCTTTGAAGAATCCGTGGGTCAACAAGTGCATGATTGCGAAGGCATAACCTGCAGGACCAAATCCAGTTGCAAGAATCATGTAACCAATCTGGGACATGGTTGAGGCGGCGAGCGCTTTCTTGATGTCATCTTTTGCTGTGCCGATGATTGCACCAAAGAGCAGAGTAATAATTCCGATTATCACAACAGCAAGTTGAGCATTCGGTGCATTATCAAAGACGAAGTTAGAACGAGTAATGAGGTAAACGCCAGCAGTAACCATTGTTGCGGCGTGAATCAAGGCAGAAACTGGAGTCGGACCAGCCATCGCATCGCCGAGCCATGCTTGCAATGGGAACTGTGCAGATTTACCAGTAGCAGCAAGGAGCAACATCAAGCCCATCGCAGTCAGCGCAGTCTCACTTGCTCCGCCGACTTTCTCTTCGATGCCGATAAATGAAACAGCGCCGAAGTTTGCGAAAGCGATCATGATGGCAATCGATAGACCAAGGTCACCGACGCGGTTGGCTACGAAAGCTTTCTTTGCTGCGGTGGCGTACTCAGGCTTCTGATTCCAGAAACCGATAAGTAGGTATGAAGCAAGGCCCACGCCCTCCCAGCCCACATAAAGGTTGAGATAGGAATCGCCCAGCACCAGAAGGAGCATGGCTGCGATGAAGAAGTTCAAATACGCAAAGAATCGGCGGCGATCGCGGTCATGGGACATATATGCGATCGAATAGATATGAATCAGAGTTCCGACGCCGGTAATAAGAAGGACGAATGCAATCGAGAGTTGATCGAGCAAGAGCCCGGCATCAACATTGAATGAGCCGACTGAGATCCATGTGAAGAGTTTCTGGGTCAGCGCGCGAGATTCTTCAGGACGATCGCGCATGGCCAAGAACTCCATGACGCCCAGTACGAAGATGCTGGCAGATACCAAGGTAGCGAAGATATGTCCCCACTTATCAGCCTTGCGACCCAACAACATCAAGAACGCTGAGCTCAAGAGCGGCAGCGCGATGAAATAGACCAAGTTCTCTGATGTCATTTATCGACTCAACAAACTTGCATCATCAACTGATGCAGATCGGCGGGAACGGAAGATAGTGACGATGATTGCAAGGCCAACCACAACTTCGCAGGCAGCCACCACCATCGTGAAGAACGCGATGACTTGACCTTCGAGGTTGCCATTGATCTTTGCGAAAGTTACAAAGGCGAGGTTTGCGGCGTTGAGCATTAACTCGATACACATGAAGACCACAATCGCGTTGCGACGTACAACAACGCCAACTGCGCCGATTGAGAACAGGATTGCAGAGAGATATAAGTAATTCGTTGGATTCATTACTTCTTGCCCTCCTCATCAATCTTAGGAAGACCTTCAAGAGCGTATGACTTGGTCTCTTGAACATCTCCACGGCGATGAAGAACTTCAGCGATTGAAAGATCAGATGGTGATCCGTCAGGCAATAACGCTGGAAGATCGACTGCGTTATTGCGGGCATACACACCAGAACCTGGGAGGCCTGCGGCGGTCGCAATGGATTTCCCACGGAAGCGAGCGATCGAACGGGCGCGCTGTGAGGTCTTCGCGCCATCGCTCTTCTCAGAGTGGGCAAGAACCATGGCGCCTAAGGCTGCAGTGATAAGGAGCGCAGAGATGACTTCAAAGGCCCATACATAGTCGCCAAAGAGCAGCTGGGCTAGGCCTTGGACGTTGCCGCCTTCGTTGGCCGCGGCCAATCCAACTGAACTAGTACCAAGATCCGCACGGGCAATAAGCGAGGTAAGTGCTGCAGAGAATCCGAGTGCGGTGAAAATCGCAACGGAGCGAAGTCCTTTGATCTTCTCAACCAGAGAATCAGATGAATCAACGCCAACCAACATCAAGATGAAGAGGAAGAGCATCATTACTGCGCCGGTATAAACCACAATCTGAACGATGCCGAGGAATGGCGCCTCGAGTGCGATATAGAAAATCGCCAAGGTGATCATTACCCACGCAAGAAGAATCGCAGAGTGAACTGCTTTCTTCATGAAGAGCATCGCAATCGATGCTGCTACTGCTAGAGGTGCAAGCACCCAGAAGAGGATTGATTCGCCGGTCACTTATTTACCTCTTGTGAAGGATGTGATTCCTTGATCTCGCCACGGTAGTAATTGTTGTGATCAGAGCCTGGATACATCGGATGTGGAGGCATCAACATTCCATTGCGAAGTGGGGCGAGGAGATCTTCTTTCTCCCAGATTAATTTCTCACGCTTGTCATCAGCAATTTCATATTCGTTTGTCATCGTCAACGCACGAGTTGGGCATGCTTCAATGCAGAGTCCACAGAAAATACAACGGAGATAATTGATCTGATAAACCTTGGCATGGCGCTCGCCAGGAGACATACGGTTCTCTTCTGTGTTGCTCTCGCCTTCGACATAAATCGCATCTGCTGGGCATGCCCACGCACAGAGCTCGCAACCAATGCACTTCTCAAGTCCATCTTCATAACGATTGAGTTGGTGACGGCCATGAAAGCGTGGTTGTACTTCAGGCTTTACTTCTGGATATTCAATCGTGTTTGGCTTCTTGAACATCGTGCTGAAGGTGACCC
>Ga0208590_1000121_pt1 | contig 19035 bp, 17 predicted proteins | sample LakMenEpi27Sep09_FD_150740 | JGI IMG/M metagenome (GOLD analysis project Ga0208590, IMG submission 150740) | Freshwater microbial communities from Lake Mendota, WI - 27SEP2009 deep hole epilimnion (SPAdes) | ecosystem: Environmental > Aquatic > Freshwater > Lake > Epilimnion/Euphotic zone ... | reverse complement strand
CTGTTGGACTAGGAGGGTCTAATGCTGTATCTGTTGACAAAGAATTAGGGGGAAGAATTAACGACCTTTTAAATAATGGGAAACAAATTAAAATTAATTTGTCAGGCGGTCAACTAAAAGATCAGAAAAAAGAACCAAGTCAAACAACAATTAATGCTGACAAAAAATGGTCTGACTTTTTAGAATCTAAAAATGTTACAGAGAAAGGACTTAGAAAACTAGACCCTGAGACTAGAAAGAAAATTACAGAAGAATTTGAAAATACTCGGATTGAAGAAAGGGCTCAGGAGTCAAGAAAAAGGAAAGGTCTATCACTACCTGAAGACCCCAAACCATCCCCAGATTCAACAGGGGTTAAGGGTGCGGGGGGTAAATCGGTTGATCAACAATATAAGGATATTATTGCCAGTTCTAAAGATCCAAAGGGAACAGAGGAAGCTATAGCAGAGGCTTTATCCGGCACTTTGGATTACAAAAAACAAACCTATGAGCGATATTTAGCAGCACAGGCAAGTGGAACAGTCCCGCCAGGATATGAAAAACGTTATCAGGAACATATTGATCAATATAAACCCGTTATTGAAGCGGAGCAATTCTTTAACGAGAGAAGACAGAAGGCGGTCAATGGCGACTTTGAAACAGAAGCCGAAGTAATGGCTTATATGGGGTCATTGAAAGGGAAATATAAAAACAGTTATGAATTTTACGACAGCCCAGAATATACCGAAAAAAGAAGTAAAATAGAATCAATAATTAAGAATAATTACGAACTTCCCCCACCTTTATCTGGCAATATCCCGCGCAGTGAATTAAAGAAAACTTTAAGCCCAGGGGATAAATTGTTGGTGAAAGAAAACACCTATGGCTCTATGGGGAGTTCGGGAAATAATAATATTCCTACTGGGTACAACATCAGGGAAGGGGGAGAAGTAACCAAGGTTGCTGTCACGAATGTTGTGGCTAAAAAGCAATATAGCGGTCAACAAAACGCATTTGAGTCTAAGACTCCAATGAAAGACATTACTCATGTCATCCGAGATGGTAAACGTTACAAAGTAGATGATTCTGATAGTTCCCCTAATGACTTAAAGCCTGATGCCCTCAAATCCCAGAAAGCAGTAAAACAAAAGGCAGTAAAACAAAAGGCAGTAAAACAAAAGGCAGTAAAACAGAAAACAATAAAAGTTCAGGAGGTGCGATCGCCACAAGAATCCCCCTTAGTCCCGAAAGAGGAAATCGTCAAAGAGACTCCTAAATTAATAGGAGATGGAACCCACGAAGGAACCCCTAAAAACGCACAAGAATACTACGAGGCGATGGTTAAAAAAGGGGAAAACATTACTATAGAGGAGGCTGAGAAAATCATTAAATCAGTCAAAAGATGGATCACAGACTCCGATGAGGTCAGAGACGATCAAAAAGATGGGAGGCCAAATAAAAACGAGGAAAATATCAATAGGTTCATGAAAAGCATGACACCCTATGATGGGGATGTAAGTAGAGGGATTCTTTTTAATAGTAGAGAAGAAGTTGAGACGTGGTTAAAAGGGGATGAAAACGGCGTTTTAGACAACCAAAAAGCTCATGCTTCATGGACTTCTGATGACAAAGTAGCTTATGATTTTTCAAAAGCTAGCTACAAAGAAAATCCATCTTTGTCTCAATATGTAGAAGGAGCTTATCCTGTTATTATCAAGGCAAAAAACAAGACGGGGGTATCAATTAAGGATGTAGGACTAAAGCCTCAAGAATCGGAAGTTATTGTTTCAAAAGATGCCAAGCACAAAGTTAAGAGTGTTACTGAGAAAAATGGCATATTCTATGTAGAAACCGAAGAAATTTAATCAAGGACAAATTTATTTTCTGTTCGTCCAAAGTAAAAATGATATAATTTAATAATAATTGCCTCTCGCGGTGTTTACGCACTACGAGAGGCTTGTAAACCAACGCTTTCAAGGAGATGGTTCACTATGTCAGACATTATACGATCAATCCGTGCCGAAATGGTATTAGGCAACAGAAGTATTGACTGTTATTTGTTCCCAGACGGGGAGAAACGGATCGGAATCGGTGGTGCGAGTATTGCTATTGGACACAGTAAAGAGTATTTGGGCAGGTTGCAGAAAACGGAGTCTAAAGCCCTCAAAGAGCTACAGGGTATGGGTTTCACAGGTCGCACAAAAGACACTGAGGTTAAGATAGCCAGAGGTGCGACACGAAGCAAGACTATCTCATCCAGAGACTTTACGAAGTTAATCACATGGGATGCAGTAGTTAACAATAATCAAGATTCCATTATTTTGTTGGCTGCGTTTGCCGAGACGGGGTTGGATGACATATTGGAAAAAGTCTTCACACGGCAATCGTTGGACTTTCTGTTAGAAAAAATAGTCCACTATAGCAAATGGACTATGGAAGACTTACAAGAAGCCCTCGATGCAAACAACGATGATTGGAGAGTGATCAGGGAACAAGAGCAGTTTTTATTAGAGGGCTAAACATCAAATTTGTTTAACAGGTTAGTATGGGATATATGCTACTCTTAACCCCATGCTAACTCTAAAATTCGTTACCAACCAAGTCCAAAATTACCTCAATAAATTAATCAGAAAGTTTCAGAACCTCACACCTGAACTGCATAAAGTCGGGCAGTTTATGGTGGCATCAACCGATGAGAACTTCCAGAAGGAACAGAGTCCTTACGGGGAGAAATGGGAACACCTAGCCCCATCAACCCTTAAATACAAGGCTAGTCGGGGTTTTATTATGCAAATACTACAACGCCAAGGATTGTTGCGATCTTCTATTCGATATCGGATTGAAAAAGGAAGGGTTGAGGTAGGGACTCCATTGCCCTATGGCTCCTATTTACAAAAAGGCACCAAGAAAATGCCTAAACGTCAATTTTTAGGAGTAAGCCAACGGAATCGTCAGGAGATTATTGCTATTCTAAAGGGTTCTCTTCGTTAATCTCGACAAGATTATCAACAAGACCTGGGTTAATTTCTTGGGGGATTCCTTCCTCGATGATTTTCAAAGTTTCCTTCGTCCAGGTGAGGATCAGTCTTTCCGTTTCCGATTGATCCTCAGAAATTAACGAAGCGATAATCAACAGTTCTATAAAATCCGTCCGCCGCTCCCCCATTAAAATCCGTCGAATTGTCTGCCAATCCCACCCACTTTTCTCGCTAAATTCCATCATCCCAAGATTTGCATTTATAAGATCCCGTCGAATTGACCGACCGAGAGCGCGATAGGGAGCCAATGCACCAGATCCTAACGTTTTCTTAGAAGGGTACTCTCTTTTTGTAATAGTCATTATTTATATCTAAATCATTGATTTAATTTTAGTCTATTTTCTTGTATAGAAATTATTTTTTTACACCCTCTTCAAATGACTGATAGGGTGCGTTATTCTTTAAAAAGAATTATTTGTTTTTTGTATTGAGAAATGGTTGAAATCAGGCTCGATGCTCCAACTAAATTTAGGGTAATAAGAACTGAGGATGGTCGTCTCCATTGTGAGGGGTCTTTTTGTTGTGACGGGGTGTTGGAGTATCGTCAGCCTGATGGCTCCATAGTCCACGAACTCAGGAGACCGGAAACCAATGCAGAACTAGCCACAGTGGAGAGTTTTAAGCTCCTCCCCCTGGTAATTGAACATCCCCATGTTGGGCTTCTTAATAGCGAAAGCTACAAGGATTACACGGTAGGGATGACTGATTCTTCTGCTTATTATGACAAGACTGAAGGGGTGATCAAAGGCTTGGTGTCGTTTTTTGATGCTAAGGCGATCGCCCTAATTGATGCAAGGGAAAAGGAACAACTATCTGCTGGATATACCTGCGACATCAAGCAAGGGGAAGGGGTGTGGAATGGGCAACACTATGACAGGGAACAGATTAATGTCCGTGCCAACCATTTGGCTTTGACGAGCCGAGGAAGGGCAGGGGGAGATGTTCGCCTCCGATTAGATAGTGCTGCGGGGATTGGGCAAGCTGTCGCAGGGCAAGCTGTCGCAGGACAAGCTGTCGCAGGGCAAGCTATCGCAGGGCAAGTCATCGAAAACCCTAGCAACCCTAACAAAACCAATGATAATGGAGATAATGAACAGCGTATGGCAATAGTTAGATGCGATGGAGTTGAGTATTCAGGAATCCCTGAATCTTTCGCTTCCATTAGCGGTACTCGATTCCGTGAATTGAAAGAATTAAAGGAACGCCACGATTCGCTTGTTACACGGTTTGATACTACGAGTCGGGAGAACCGGAAGCTAGAAGCCGCACGGGAAAATTACCAGTTCCGGTTAGATAACCTAGAGATCATCGTAGACAATGCCGATAATGTCCTTGGTGAATTAGGTTATTACCGGAATGACATGGGGCAGTACGTCCGCGTTGATGGAGGCAAAAAGAAAATGATGCCTCCCGTTCCCGAAGATGAAGAAATGATGGAAGAGGAGGACAATGAAGAAGAAGAAATGATGGAAGAATGGGATGTTGCAGAGGAAGAAGAAACTACGACTTCCAAAAAGAAAAAAAAGTCCAAGCCTCGTGTTGATAGCAACGACGAAGATGAGAGTGCTTGTCGGGGTGATTCGGTCGGGGATCTTTTGGCGATATGGAAGGAAGCCGACAGTTTGTTGCCAGGGTTCTCTGACGCTCGGTTTGATAGTAGCTTCTCTATTAGCGACATCAAACGCACTTTGTTAGCTGAAATCGAACCCAATATGGACTTGACGTTCCGATCCGATTCTTATGTAGACGGGGTTTTTGCCTACGTTCAGGAGAATCGTAATTCTTCCCCCACCGATCCAGGTGATAAAGAAGAAGGGGATGACGAGGAGGAAGAAGATAGAGACGATGGAGACGATGGAGACTCAGAGGAGTTTTCCCATCGCCTTGATTCGATGCTCAAAAGACCTGCTCAATCTACCCACGGAGATGAACTCACCGAAGGGGAAAGACGACGGGTGCACGCCTATAAGCAGCCTTTAACGATAGGAAAAACACGCATGGGGGTTACTAGATAATGCGGTACAACTACAATCTTCAATTTGATCGGGCGACTCCTGGCATGGGCGAGGGATCCATTAATTTTCCGAGAGTCAAAGCCCTTGTTTCTGTAAAGAATGCTGTTAAAGAGGTCTGGACTCTGGCGATTCCTGCCTCCCCTGCTTCTAGCACTGTATATACCGTCAGGTTAAACAACGGACTAGGCACGGCACGTTTTACAACCGATGCTAGTGCCACTCAAGCGGAACTGCAAGCTGGTTTATTGAATGCAATCCGAGTAAACCCTGCTTTTGGGCGACGGGGGATTGCAAGTGTTAGTGGGAATAACGTGCTATTCACGGCACTGGAATATGGTATCGAGAACATCCTGGTAGTTACTGGTGCTAGTTTAACGGCAACTGTAACCACGGCGATGATTATTCCTCTCCCCGTACCATTCGGTCGGTTTGTTGCCAGAGCAAACACCGAAACCGACCCCAAAGTTGCAGGACTTCCTACTGCTACCACTGACGTAATCTTAGGGATTACTCGAATCGTCAAAGACATCGAAATGCAACCTTTGATTTATCAAGGTGCAAACTATAGTGGGACAACTTACCCCTATCAGGATGTGATGGACGTGGTTGACCGGACAGGGGAATCGTCAGGGATCTGGGTTGAATGTGTTGAGACGGATATCACAATCAATGATGCCGTCTACGTCTCTATTGCTGCGGGACACGAGGGGAAAGCAACAAAAGTGACAAGTGGTACAATTAATATCTCCGCGAAGGCTGAGTTCAAATGTTCCCCTGTGGTCACTAGCACTGGCGCGGTGTGCGTTTTAATCGGCTTCAATGTTCCTTAATATAGAAAGAACTTAAACTATGATGAACTTTTCCGGGACTACAAGGTTGGATGCTGATGAAATCGGGACGTTCTTTGGCACCCTGATGGACTTAGAAGCTCAAGTAGATAAGGAGTTCGATCTTGCGGACTATCCTTTCGCTGCTGGAGTCATTTGCCCTCTCAATATCCAAAACAAGCCCTGGGCAAAAACCTGGGGATATCGGTGGCTCCGTCACGTCGGGCAGTTCAAATTAATCCGAAACTACACCACAGACCTTCCCGAAGTGGAACTGGTCTATGGCGAGATGAAGATGCCGATCCATAAATGGGGACAAGGTTATAGCGTTTCCGAGGATGATATCGCGGCTGTCAGTCGAATGGGCGAGAGCATTGAGGAGGACAAAATCTGGACAATTCAAGAAGCCGCACAACAAAAAATCAATCAGTTGGTGGCAAACGGAGATTTAGAAACAGGGATGCCAGGGTTTCTAAATCACCCCCAAGCCCTGCGGTCTTATGCTCCCTTCCCTTTAAACGGGTCTGCAACATCACAGCAAAAGCTGAGCGTGTTAAATGATTGTGTTAATGCTCCGACTCGGTTGACCAATAACCGAGAGAAGCCTGACACATTGTTAATGGATTCGGAAACTTACGAACACCTCTCCTCGGATATCATTCAAATTGGTACATCTGCCTTAGATCGCACGGTGTTAGAACACTTCTTAAAAGTCAACTCCAACATCAAAGAAGTCGGTGTGGTGTCCGAGATGGCTCCCGAATATTTAGAGTCGATTGGTTTGGCTCCTACCCGCTTTATTCAGGCTTTCCGTCGAGATCCCAAAAAAGTCTCTGCTAAGATTTATCAACCATTAAAGTGGACTGATACTCGTCCCATTGGTGTTGATTCTTTCTGGCGTGGTGCCAAGTTTAAGTTTGGGGGAATTGATCTCAAACGCCCATTCTCCATGCACGTTGTAGTATTACCTGAATAAAAATGTCTAAAACTATCATCTTTGACCCCAAACTAAATCCTCACAATCCACGCATTCCCTATGGAATATCAGTGGAGGCTATCACTTCGCCGATTCGTTTTTCCCGTCCCATTAATCGTGGGGGAACCAAGAAAACTTCCTTGGATGCGGTGGAAACACGGGGGAGTTGGATTCTGCCTGGGACTAATTTGGAGCTTCCCGACGAGGACTATGACTATATTGTTCGGCATCCCCTCGGATTGCAACTTGTTAATTGCGGAGCATTCAGAGTAATCTCTCCCACCCTAGAGGAAGGGAAGTTTCCTACTGAAACAACCCTCGATTATATTGAAAAAGATGCCCTGGATCTAATTCGCAATTCTAGTGATATTGATTGGCTAGAACGATCCGAGAAAAGAGAAGATCGTCCCGCTATTTCTAAGGCAATAGCGGAGCAAGTCAAGAATATCAAATCGGTCAATACTATGAACATCCGTGGGTAATAAATGGTTCTCCCTTCCGATTTTTTAGCGGTTTATCCTCAGTTCGCTGTAGTCGAATCTTCTGTGATTCAATACAGTTTAAACTTTGCCGAGAATAATTACTGTGCTGGTTGGGCAGATCCCAAGAGAACGGATGGAATTATGTTGATTGCTGCCCATCGAATCAGCATTGATTGGTTTCAACAGGCGGATATTGCCTCTAGTGTCACGGGAATCGCATCCGGGCCAGGAAGTTCTACCCCTTCTGGCTCCGAGAATGATTGGTCTTTGACAACTTACGGGAGGCAATACATCCACCTCCGCAATACTATCTTCACTCCCCCTATTTTAGTTTTATGAAAGTACAGTTCCCTGATTTCACCGTTGATAATGGTCGAGTTACTTCTGCTGGAATAGCGGCTCCTGCCTCGCCAGAACTGCAAGCAATGGCAGCAATTTATGTTGAGTTACAGGAAATCAATAAGAAGTTAGACAAGCCAGACCACCCACAGGCTGCTTATACTCCCAAAGAGAAGAAATGAGTCAATCCTTTGTTGAGCAAATGATAGCCCTAAGAGACCGGATCTCCCCTCTCGCGGGGGGATTTGGCAATCCCAATATTCGAAGCCTTGTCGTTCGCACAAGATTGGGCAATGATTACGAGTATCTGGAGATTACCCCATCTCCGGTTATTCAAGATCAATTCCCAAGTAAGGAAGGGATTGAAAATCTAAGCTCAGTGGAGGGAATAACTAAATCCTATTCCGTCAAAGGGATTTCACGGCGTTATTTAGAAGAACAATTGAAGGGTGAGGGGGTTGACTATATTGTCGGAGCAGACACCACATTTTACCCTCCCGATGGAGTTGTTTGTAACTTAGTCTCACTAACTAAAAATATCGTGACGTGGGACATGGAGTTAGTTGAGAAGATTAGCTCACAAGGTTTTTACTTGTGATTAACTCACAAGGTTTCTATTTATAAAAGGTAAAATCATGTTAAAAACAAAACCAAGTTCTTTGTTCCGTGTTGACGAAGATGAAGTATTAGTTGGGGATGGTGGCGGAGGTACTGCACCAACCGAAGCTCAAATGAGGTTACTTATTGCCCAAACCTTGTCAATGGATTTTGTTTACAACGCCCCAGTTGTTGTGCTTAAATTTGATGTTGCCGAGAATGGCAATATTACCGGAGTATTTAAAGATGCGGCACGTCCACGGGTGTTTTCCTTTACCCTAGATGGGGAGTCTGTAGCCTATAAGCCTTATAAACCTGGCAAAATGGACAGCTTAGAATCAGAGGAAGATGTCCAAGAATGGGAGGCATTTTCAGCAGGGTATGGCTTCCGTGTTGATGCAGGAGTAGGTGGCAAAAAAAAGCCTCAATGCGTTAAGCCGACAGCCTATAACTGTGGTGCAGCTTGCATCAACATCATGAAAACCTGCAAAATCAAAACCAATGATCCCACAATAAAAGACAGGCTTAAAAAGTTAGAAGGAATTGGGAAAGATTACGCGAAAACAGCAAAAACGACTGTAGAAAAGCCCCAAACCAAGCCTAAAGCAGAGAGTAAAAAGCCTACTGGTCAAAAATTGGCAACAAAGAAAACGGCAGAACCAGAAGCCAAGATCGAGCCAAAGCCCGAAGTTAAACCCAAAGCTAAATCTAGTCCTAAATCCAAGGCAAATCCATTTTATAGTGACGAACCAATAAAGGATTATGACACCTTTAAAAAGGAAATACCCAAAGAATTAGCTCGAATCAACATGGAATATAATTATGACGGACTTCTTCCAATAGAAAGAGTTAGAAAAGAGCTAAAGGGTCGGATTTCCGATCAAGATTTTGACAAGTGGATGATGGATAGCCAGTTAGATAACGATGACATACAAATGATGGGGGGAGATCCTAACAAATCTTACAAAGATGGGATTAAGACCAGTTTTGGAGAGAAAAACTTTATAAGATTTACTGATGAGAAAGCTATAGAAAAAGCAGAAAAAGAGACAAAAAGAAAGCCCGGTCAAATTGTTGATATTGAGGAATTCTCGAAGTTGGCGGACACGGTTTATGACAAATTAAACAAGGAGAATAATTATGACAACCTCGTTCCAATATATCAAATTAGACGAGCTATGGGCGATAAAGTTAGTAGGGGGGATTTTAATAAATTAATGATCAAGGTGCAGGAGAACGATAAATATCAATTAATGGAAGGGAGTGTAGAGGATAGTGCTGCTGATAAAATCGAGGATTCTGTCAGCACAAATTGGGCAGGACTAAGAGCTTACGCAAAAAAAATAAAGCCTGACAATTAAAATCGAATGAAAAAACCCAGCGCGAAAACCTACCTCCTATAACTGCGGCAATACAGGTCTTGATAATTCTGAAGCAAAAGGAAGAACAAAAACATGAGCATAGAGACTAAATCAGCCCCAACAAAAGCACAAATGCAAGCAGCGATCGCCCAGACTCTTGCTCTTCCTTTTGCCTATAACGCCCCAGTGGACGTGTTGGACTTTAAGGTAGATGACACGGGTAAAATATCTGGGAGATTTAAGGATTCTGCCCGTCCGAGGGTGTTTGATTTTGAGTTAGATGGAAATACCGTTAACTTCAAACCTTACGCCCCAGGACGGATGGATTCGGGCGATGCAGTAGAACAATGGGAGGAGTTTTCTTTAGGGTACTCCTTCCGTTTTGATGCTAAAGCTAAAGGAGTTAAGGCAAAAGGCAAGGCAGGAGACAAAAAGAAACCCCAATGCGTTAAACCCACCGCATATAATTGCGGGAAAGCCTGTATAAATATTAATAATAATTGTAAATCAAACCCCGATGACGCTCAGTCAAAGGATCGTTTAGAGAAATTGAAAGCTGCTGGTATTGATTACGCTAAAGAAGCCAAGAAATCCAATCCTAAATCAACTACAAAAACCAAGAAAGAGGTAGAAAAACCACCAGAAATAGATAAAATCCCAGAAACAATAAAGGAAATTCCCCCTAGCAAAAAAGGGAAAGAATCTGACTTTGAAGAAGGGAAGAAAGCTGCTAAAATAGCTGTAAAGAGTGAAGATCAAACAGAAACCCTTAAAGAACCTGAAAACGAACCCAAGCCTCTTAATTTAGTAGGGAAGGGGGATCATGAGTCCGTTCCTGGCGACGCATACGGGTACTTTGAAGCAATGAAAGCATCGGGTAATCCCATCTCTTATGACGATGCTATAAAGATTACCGGAGCCGTTAAAGAGTGGACAGAAGATGCCTCTTATATTAGAGAATCTCAAAAAGCAGGGGAATACAGCCTCGTTGCCGACCGGATCACTGATTACGTCAAGAGTTCAACGCCATTCAAAGGTGAAATCTACCGAGGCATCTCCCTTGAATCAACAGAAGAAGCACTGGAGTGGGCAAAAGGAGACAAAGACGGAATATTGGACAATCAAAATGCCCACGCCTCTTGGACTTCTAATTGGGATAAAGCGAGAGAATTTGCTGTTGACAATGCGTTCGATGAGACATCACAACCTATCATTATCAAAACAATTAATAAGTCAGGTGCCTCTATCAAAAATTTAAGCACCTTTGATACGGAAGATGAGGTAGTGGTCATCAAAGACACTCGCCATCGGGTTAAAAAGGTTGTGTACGAAGATGGTGTTTTGATCGTTGAGACAGAAGAAGTTTCTCCTAACAAGGAAAAGAAAATGCCTGAACCATCACCAGAAATAACTAAAACCCAAAAAGAATCCGAGGAAAAGGCGGTTAAACAACCCGAAGAAAAACCTAAAAACCTTAATTTAGTAGGGAAGGGCGACCACGAATCCATGCCCTCAACCCCCGATGAGTATCGTGAAGCACTGGAAAAAGCAGGGGTAAATATTTCTAAGAAGGAGGCAGCAGCCACCACTACAGCCATCTATAAATGGACAAGGGATGCCACTGACATCCGAGTTGATCAAAAAGCAGGGGAAGAAAACGAGGATGCCAATCGGATTTCTAATTATGTCAGGAACTCAACCCCATACGAAGGCGAAGTTTACCGAGGGATTCATTTTGCAACCAAAGAGGAGGCTTTAAACTGGACTAAAGGCGACAAGGATGGGGTGCTAGATAATCAAGGTGCTCACGCCTCTTGGTCATCTAGCCTTAAAACAGCAAAGAATTTTTCGGACGATTTCTTTATTGAGGAAAAAAGGTATCCCGTCGTCATTAAAACCATTAATAAATCAGGTGTGTCTATTAGGAATTTGAGCAGGATCAAAGAAGAAGACGAAGTTATGGTGCTAAAAGACACTCGCCATCGAGTTAAAAGTGTCAAGGAAGAAAACGGACGGATTATTGTTGAAGCTGAGGAAGTATAGGAGATTTAACCATGAGTTCAACGACTAGAAAAGATGCCACACCAACCGAGCCACAGATGAAGTTGGCGATCGCCCAAACTCTGTCTCAACCATTTGCCTATAATGCTCCGGTGGTGATGTTGGATTTTTCGGTAAACGATCAAGGGGAGTTTGAAGGCAAATTCAAGGATGCAACCCGTCCCCGTATTTTTTCATTTAATATCAAAGGGCAGTCAGTAACCTTTAAACCTTATACCCCAGGACGGATGGATAGCGTAGATGACTGGGAGGAGTTCTCTAGTGGCTACTCCTATCGGGTAGATGCGGGGATAGGAGGTAATAAGAAGCCACAGTGTGTTAAGCCAACAGCTTATAACTGTGGGAAAGCCTGTATTAACATCATGAAAAGCTGCAAGATTAAAACTGATGATCCCACAATAAAAGATAGGCTTAAAAGGAAAAATACGGGAAATATACAGGAGGGGTTGTAATAGCTCCCGGCGACAATTCTATAGCGACGGTAGTACATGAAATGGGGCATTGGCTTGAATGGAATAATAATACAGTTAGTCGAAAAGTGTTGAATTTTTACAACAAAAGAACCGCAGGGGAGTCAGCCGTTTCATTAAAAGAAGCGACGGGTAATCGGGGCTATAGTAAAAGCGAAATAACGAAAGTTGATAAATGGTTACATCCTTATATGGGGAAAGTGTATACCTACGGGACAGAAGTATTATCAATGGGGCTGGAATTGATGTACAGAAACCCCATTTACCTAGCCAAGAACGATCCAGAAATGTTTGATTTTATCTATTCTGTAGTTAGGCAAGGGAACTGAAATTAATAGGTCAATCAGAATAAACAGCCCACTAATTTCACATCCTTTCTGGTGAATTGTTTGAATTTTCCAATAATACCAATTTTTTGATAGAATAGTTAAGAAATTATAGGATTAAAATGTATGGCTTCTATTGTATTGGACGGTGTTGAGTATCCCCTGGAAAAACCTGTGGATTTTATGTTGAATTGGGCTATAGAAGGCACAAAAGATGGATTCACTAGCGCGGAGTCGCTTAATAAAATTAGCAACACCTTAAAAGCTGTCTGTCCCTCAATCCCCGAACATTTCTTCTACTCCTCAGAGGGATATGTTTACCCATTGATTGACACTTATCAGATTGTCGATTTTGTGGCAAAGTTAGTAGTGGCGGTTATCGACAAACGGATTGCCGCAGTTGAAGCTCTCCCTTCAGAAGAAAGATCCTCCACTGAAATCCTAGAAAAGATTGCCCTATTGAAACAAGCCGCAGACCAGATTGGGAAACAATTTGGAGATCAGAAGATTGCTTTACTATTAGGGGGGATTCAAGTGTCTGTTAAGGGGAATGTCCATAACGCCTCGTCCTTGAATGAATCACGGTTTCGGGAAATCAAACAGCAGATAGAGCAATTAAACGCTGAGATGTCTTCGTTTCCAATCAATTAATTTCCCTAACAAGTAGGGAGAACAATAAAGCCCCAGGTATTCTTGGGGTTTTATTGTTACAATTCAATTAAACCAATGCAATTAAACCAATGCAATTAAACCAATGCGTAGTATTTAATTAAAACTGCCTCTTAATCATAGCAAGGAAAAGGGGGATTTTTAGATGGTGGCAGGATTTGGCGGGACTACTATTACGATTACAGCAAACGCCAGCCAGGCTGTCGATGTAATCAGGGATCTAGGGGAAAGCCTCCTCGGTCTACGTCAGCCTTTGCAGGTTTTTGATTTATTCCGTGAATCTTTTGGGGGAGTGACAAGCTCAATTGTTCAGACGACCTCAGTTATTGGATTCTTTGGGCAGGGGATGTCAACGCTTCGAGGGTTGGTTTCTAACGGCCCGTTTAATTTGTTGATTGGACAAACTGTCGAACTACAAGGGCAGTTGCTATCGGTCGCATCAACGATGGCAGCAACTTCAAAAATTATTAGTAATGGGTTTGAGATTAAAGATCCCACCCAGGCTATCTTAGCTCTCAATCAACCTATAAATGATCAGATTAGACAGTTAAGGATTGATTCTATTGATCTAGTTGGGGTCACGTCAAAGCAATTAATCCCAATATTTCAACAGGTCGCACAAGGAGCTACACCTATCGGGGCTACCCTAAGCGATGTACGGAGTCTAACCATTGACTTTGCAGCCGCTTTGGGGACATTACAGGTTCCTTTATATCAAAGTAGACAAGAGATTCAATCAATTTTCCTAGGAACAATTGACATGAATTCCATCTTGGCTAAATCGTTAGGAATAACTAACACGATGGTTGCCAAGTGGAAGGCTCAAGGGACTTTAGTTCAGGAATTAACCACACGATTGTCTGCGTTTAGGGCTGGAAATAAATTAGCCGCACAGAGTTTTTCTGGAGTAACGTCAAACATTCAAGAAATGTTTGAATTAATAGGACAAAGATCGGGGGAAAAACTATTAGCACCTTTGACTCAATCCCTAAACGAAGTCTATAAGTTTTTACAAACGAACCTTGAGATGTTGGTGGGCGAATCAGGGAAGGTTACAGATCAGATCCTTCGCGCGGGTCTAGCTTTTCAATCTATTTTTAAAACCGTCTTGGGGGATGTAGTGACGGTTTTTAAAGATGTCCCCCTATTTTTGTTTACCTCTCTGGCGAACGCATTGGAGGCACTGAATCAAGGGCTGGGATTCACAATGGCGGTATTGCGTCCAGCACTGAATCTATTTTCGGCTTTGTCAGGGGCTATAGCACCTCTAGCTAGTGGGTTTTTAGTAGTTGCTCTACAGGTTAAATCTCTCGTTTTTGGGGTCAAGTTACTTACCTCCGCTTTCGGGGTTTTGGGGAATATTCTCCTTCCGGGCGTGGGGCAACTACTGCTGTTATTAGCAAGGAACGCGTGGGGATTGGCAGCAGCATTCACAAGTTTAGGGGGAGCTTCTGTTTTTAGTGCAACAGGAGTGGCGCGATTATTCGCCAATCTCCAACTGATACCCGGATCTGTGACCCTAATCACGGCTGCAACCGCCGCACTAGGGAATGTCCTTAAGAGTGTCGGGGTTGCGGTTGTCGCCTTTGCTGCGTTTAAGGCAATTGACACATTTATTCTTCAGAATAAAGCCTTGATGGAGGTTCTCGGAGGGGTTGCAGGGGGTTTGGGTGAGGTTATCAACATTCTGGTTGGATCGTGGCAGTCCGCTTTAATTACCTCAACAGTTGTTGTTACTGGTTTAGCGATCGCCTTCCGCGCCCAATTAATCCCTGCGATATTGTCCTTCATTAAAATTCAATTGGCTGGTGTTGTAAGTAGTGCCACCACGGCATTTTTTGTTTTGTCGGGGGTATTGAGTTCCCTTGGTTTGGCTGGGATGGCTGCAAGTGCTGGGAGTGCCGCGAGTTCATTGTTAGGATTGTCATCGGCTGCGGCTGCGGGGACTTTGACGGTCGGAGGATTGGGTGTTGCAATAAAAGGATTGGTACTATCAACCGCAGCACTATTAGCACCTTTATTGGCTGTGGCTGCGGTTTTGGGAGGGGTTGGACTCGTTCTTTATAGTCAATCCTTAAACGATTCTACGAAGGCAACAACCGAACTAGCAACCCGAACAGAGGAATATGGGGATTTGGCTATTGAATCCCTTGAGAAACTGTCTGTGGCTCAGAAAAAGCAACAGGAAGCTGATAAATTAGGTATTAGATTAACGGATGGAGAATACAGGAAAAATCGGCAATTGCAAACACAGGCACGGCTAAGAATTGGACTTATCGAGGATCAGATAGCTGCATTAAAAGAACAAGAAAGAACGGTTAAAGGGGATGCTAACAAGTCTAATATTCAATCTCAAATAGGCGAGTTAGAAAAGTTAAAAACGGCATTAGCCCAAGCCTCCTCTAACGTGGTTATTGCCCCAAAAGATTTAACGGTATTAGGAACAGCGTTAGAACAGTTAAAGAAAAAAGCAAATGAAGCTATGGATGCAATTCTAAAACCATCTGGAGATCAGGATGTGTTCAAGAAAAAAGCGTCCGAGGTTATTGAGTTTAACATGGCTCTATTAGAAATGGGGCAAACGATTGATAGGGATGTTACTAGCAAACTCCGTCAATTAGCCTATGATACAAGGTTAGATCAAGAGGTTCAACGCAAAGCACAGGAAACAATTACTAAAGTCATTGAGCAGGAAAGCAAAAAGCGATCCGATACTATCGCAAAACAAAAAGCCGAAATAGAGTCTCAACAAAAGAATGGGGAGATAGGAATTAGAGAATCAGAGAGATTAACCACCGAACTAACAATTAAGGAATTAGAGGAACGCAAGGCAGCACAACAACGGATTCAGTCTGAACAACAATCCTTTGGAAATCTTGAAGCAGTCCGAAAAGCAGGGGAAGAAATTAAGAAAATAGAATCGGATATCACTAAAGCCATTGCAGAGGAACGATCTAAACGAAACGAGGAACTGGTTAAAAACTTTCAGGAGCAACAGTCAATCATCGAGGGATATCTTGCTCAAGGATTATCCACAGAGGAAAACTACAATAGCCAAAAATCACAATTACAAATCAAGGGGTTAGATGAACAAATCAGGCAACAACAGAACAAATTAAAGAAGTTAGCGGATACTGACAAAGAAGGTCGAGAAGCTGTCAACGCCGAAATCGGAAAACTCCAAGTTCAGCGTCAAAAAACAATCAAGGATGGCTACGACCAAGAACTTTCTACACTAGAAAAACAACTTAAAAAAACTGTTGATTTAGTTAAAGAAGCTGAACTAATTAGACAAAATGAAGTTCAGAAGTCGTTTAATGAATTTGGAGGTGATCGGAACTTAATTGACGAGGAAAATATTAAAAACAACCTCAAAACTCTTGAGTCTGAATACAATAACACATTTAAAAAACTAGAGGCAATAAAAGCTCAACCCGCACTCTCAGACCCACGACTAGAGGCTAATAGACAAACTGAAATCAGAAAGCTAAGACAAGAACAACTCCAACAATCCCTAGGGATGTTGAAAACCGAGAAGGAAGCCTGGGATGCCCACACTCAAACCGTTTTAGGGAACATCGCCAAAGAGAATGATGCTCAATTATTAAGCATAGAAAAGCAGATTAATAGTGGTAACGCACTCAGGGAGCTAGAAGGGGCTTCAAGTGCTACCGATAAAGTTCAGGAGTTGCAATTTCAACTTAGCCGAGAAAAAGATGTCAATAAACAAGCCAAATTAAGACTGTCCCTAGAGGAAGCTACCAGGGAAGAACGAGAAGCCTGGGCAGCATTAGAGATTGCCGAAACCGAAATTAAGAATACTAAGGAAATAATTGCCTTAAAAACCCTGCTAAACCAAGGGAAGATTTTTGGGGAAGAATATGATCTAACAATAGCACAGCAAGCCATTAGAACATTACAAACCAAAATTAGTTTAGAGACGGATGCTGGCGAGAAAATCAAGCTCCAGTTGCAGTTGGTTGAGGCTCAGGGGCAGTTGATTGATGCAATCGTAAGGAAATACGAAGCAGGATTAAACAAGGAAGCACAAGCTTATGAGAACACTATTAAACGCCAGAATAACGAACTAGATAATCAGAGTCGGAAATTCGATATTCTCAATAAAGCCCTTCAAATGCGTTCGGAATTACAGGACGCACAAAAAGGGGTGTTTGACGCGGCTAGTAGCTTTTACTCAGGGGAATTAGATGCTTTAGTCCAAGGAGAACGCTCTGAACGGAAGAAAAAACAACTCGCTGAATTAATCTCGGCTATTAAATTAAAATCAGCTATACAACAAGCTGAATTTGATAAACAAAGCCTGATATCCCAACAATTAATGAAAGGTATTGAAATAGAACGGGACAAACTAGCTGCTAGAAGGGCGTTGAATGATGCGAAAGTTGAAAAAAGAAAAGCTGATAATGCTCTTAAATCAGCCAAGAAAGATCCTAGAACAACCCCAGAAGAGTTAGACGACCTGCAAACAGCGGCAGATATAGCAGGAGAGAACGTCGGCTACCAAGAGCAAAACTTGGATTTATTACGGAGACAAGACATTAACCAGTCAAAAGTTTTCAAACTCCAGAGAGAAGCGTTGGAATTCCGTAGTCAAGGGGCTATTCGCTCGGCACAGGTAGACTTGGCCAACAACACCAGTAACAGATCATTAAAACGGCAGCGTTTTACAGATATTACTGCCAGCGTGCTTGATGGTTTTGGAGTGGACAGTGTAAGCGATCTAACGGGTCGAGCCGCAGCGACGGGAGAGCAAGCCCTCAGAGAAAGTGGATTAAAAGGGAGCAGAAGATTGCCAGGAGGGATGTCCGCAGAGGGAACAATGCGGAGCATAAGAGGGGATGGGGAGTTCTCTGGTGCAACAGGTAGCGCATCTTCTGAAATCTACAAACTCACTGGCGGACTTGGAGGGGGATCAGTACCTTCTCCTCAATTAACAGATCCTCTAAAACTCCCATCCGCATTGTCTCCCGTTTTATCCCCTAGTATCCCCCCAGACTTCTTACGGGCGTTGCAACAAGCCACAGAGAAAGGGCAGACGACAATCTCTCCAACAATAAATATTCCAATTACCGTAAACGGCGATCAAAAAGTGGGGGAATCAATTAAGAAACAAGTGGAGCCAAGATTAGAAAATGTTATTCAGCAAATGGTTAATCTCTCCCGTAATTAGTGGAGCTATCTTACTGGGAAGTGTAGGGAATGTGATCGCTACAAGCGTAAAATAAAACTAATCCCTAGAGGTTAGCTTGACCCCTAGGGATTATTGGTTATTCTTGACAATCAAATCAATTAATCATCGTCACTATCGCAATCATCATCAAAATAAAGACAATCACGGGACGCTATTAGGCGTGCTTCGCGCTCCCAATCACAGGATTTTTTATAATTATCGGAGGTCGGTTCGCCGTCGTTGTTTTCCCCAAATAATTTAACGGTCATCTGCAAAACAACGACGGCGTTATCCCACTCAAAATATAGATAGGACAATCGCAAACCCTTAACAATATGGTAGACGACCCAACCATCCCCTGCCCCATGATTAGTAATTCCCCAATTCCCGACAACAAACCCTTCTACCTCTGTGTATTCGATAGGTTTTCTGGGTTCGGTGCGAGTAGCATCCGAAAATTTTGTGGCAATCTTAAAAGTAGATTTTTGCATTGTTTTTAGTCCTATTGGTGAAGTTTAGGAGAGGGAGTTTAAACCCTCTCAATTGATTTCTCCTATCTATAAAAATTGATTTGATTGTCTTCTAGGGATTCAAACCACTGCGCTTCTGTTGGCATCAGGTGTTCGTTATTTTTGAATGGATAAGGGAATATTCTCCTTGCTATTTTTGACGCTGCGATCGCATCTCTTTTTGTAGCAAACCAA
>Ga0208590_1000103_pt1 | contig 20202 bp, 9 predicted proteins | sample LakMenEpi27Sep09_FD_150740 | JGI IMG/M metagenome (GOLD analysis project Ga0208590, IMG submission 150740) | Freshwater microbial communities from Lake Mendota, WI - 27SEP2009 deep hole epilimnion (SPAdes) | ecosystem: Environmental > Aquatic > Freshwater > Lake > Epilimnion/Euphotic zone ... | reverse complement strand
TCCGCAAAAAAAGCCCGTAAAGCAGGCAAAAAGTCTAATTCATTAAAAATAGTGAGTTTCATATCAAAACAAAGCCACAATCACGGATTATGCGGATTAAAGGATTTCACGGATTTTACTTATTTTTATCATATAGCTTTCAACAAAGAAAATCCCTTAATCACTCTTAATCCAAAAAATCCGCGAAATCCGTGTAATCCTCTTAATCCTTGTTTAACTCCTCTCAAAAAATACGGTAAACTGAACAATGGTTAATATAGGCTCCACTTTTCATGACAAATCCTGATCCATCCCAAACTAATCCCAATCTTTGGCCGCAATTATTACAACAACTGTTAGACCGCCAATCCCTTTCTATCACCCAAGCCTCACAATTAATGCAGGGATGGCTCTTAGAAACAATTCCTCCCGTCCTTTCTGGGGCGATTTTGGCGGCGATACAAGCCAAAGGAGTATCAGCGACGGAATTAACCGGAATGGCCTCGGTTTTACAATCCTTTGGCTCCTCGGATACCCTCACCAAAAGCAATTCCGGCATCATTTCTAACTATCGCGTGATTGATACCTGCGGCACCGGGGGTGATGGAGCTTCCACCTTCAATATTTCCACCACCGTTGCCTTTATTGCGACCGCAGCCGGGGTTCCCGTGGCAAAACATGGAAATCGTTCGGCATCGAGTAAAGTTGGCTCTGCGGACGTATTAGAAGCCTTGGGGATTAACTTAAAAGCACCTTCGGAAAAAGTCAAACAGGCATTATCAACTGTCGGAATCACCTTTTTATTTGCCCCAGGTTGGCATCCCGCCCTCAAAGCCGTGGCCCAACTACGTCAAACTCTGAAAGTCCGAACCGTATTTAATTTATTAGGGCCATTGGTGAATCCCCTATATCCAACCGGACAAATTATTGGGGTTTTTGATCCTAAAATGCTCCCAATTATTGCCCAAGCCTTAAACCAATTAGGTACGGAGGTTGCGATTGTTTTACATGGACGAGAAAGACTTGATGAAGCGGGATTAGGAGATATTACCGACTTAGCAATTTTATCCCAAGGAGAGGTTAAAGCAGCCACTCTCAACCCCCAGGAATTGGGGTTAACTTTCGCTCCCCTAACAGCCCTGAAAGGGGGAGAAGTGCAGGAAAATTCGGAGATTCTAAGAAATTTATTGCAGGGAAAAGGTACACAGGCCCAAAAAGATGTCGTAGCCCTGAATGGGTCTTTAGCCTTACAGGTTGCGGGTGTTGTACCTATGGGCGACCATCAGCACGGAATTCGTTTAGCCCAAGAGATTTTACACAGTGGTGCGGCTTGGTCAAAACTGGAAGAATTGGTTAAATTTCTTCAGGATTAATGTTAACGCACGAAACAGGCAACAGGCAACAAGCAACAGGCAACAGGGGGAATGGTTCACTTATATTTAACTGGCTTCTGTAGTTGGTAAAGTTAGGGGAAGATCCGGTTGAATCGGTGGGGCTTGAAAGACATCTCTTAATGCTTCTTCTAAGGTTGGTCGCATCACAATCCGGTTTTCACTAGCAACAATTACTCGAACTAAGGTGGGTAAACTATTTTCCTCTGCTTCTAAATATAAAGGTTCAACATAAAGTAGGGATTGTTCAATGGGAATCACTAATAAATTCCCTTGAATTACCCGTGATCCTTGACGACTCCAGAGGGAAATCTGCTCGGAAATTTCGGGTTCTTGATTAATTAAAGCTTCTACCTGTTCCGGCCCAAATACTAATCGTTGTTTAGGAAAACGATATAATAGTAAACTGCCATAATGTTCGAGATCAGAGCGAGCGGCTAACCAAGCGATTAAGTTATTCCGACTAGCTGGAGTAAAAGGCAGCAGCAGCATAAATTCCTCGGTTTTTTCCGTCGGTAATCGCATGATTAAATAATAGGGTTCCATGGGTTGTTGTTTACTCGCATAAATTTCTACTGGAACCCGCCAGAGGTCTTCCCGATTATAAAAAACAATCGGATCACTCATGTGATAAGTTAGTAAATGTTGAGATTGAACACTAAATAAATCAACGGGATAGCGAATATGTTGACGCAGGGTGAGAGGCATTTCTTCAATAGAATTAAATAAATCGGGAAAAACCTGTTTCAGTGTGGATATGATCGGATCTTGATCTTCCTCTAATGAATAGAATTTAACCTTACCGTTATAAGCATCAATAATCACTTTCACCGAATTTCTAATATAGTTAAATCCGGCTCCTTCAGGATCGGAATAGGGGTACATATTACTGGTAGTATAAGCATCAATCATCCAATATAAATAGTTATGGTCAATGGATGGCGAGTTAGAATCAGCAACTACTAGATAAGGGTTACTATCATAATGTAGAAAAGGGGCGATCGCTTTTACCCTTTCTAAAATATTGCGCCGAAAAAGTAATTTAGTTTCGGGGGTGAAGTTATCCGTAAATAACATTTGCCAATTTTTTAAATAATAGGCAAATAACAACCGTTTCCATCCAGTTCCAATCACAATTCCGCCCTCGCCATTGTAGATGTTATAAACATTCTCATTTCCTAGGGGAAAATCGAGTTCTTTTACTTTAGTTGAAGTCATTATTTGAGTATTGGTAAGTAACCCGTAATAAAGTCGAGGTTTACCAATAGGAATTATATTTTTAATACGGGGAGAAACTTCTAAGGTTGTATCTTGATCTAATCGTGGATCAGCACCAATATTTTTCACAAAAAATTCAGGAAGACCACCCTCCGCAACCCGATTAACCGGGGAGAGAGTAAAACCATAACCATGGGTATAAACCAAATGTTCGTTAACCCAAGTTTTGGCTTTTTCTGGGACTAATTCATAGTTTAATTCCCTGGGAGAAATGAGTACCTGTTGTTTTTGTAAACCTGTATTGAACTTTCCTAAAAACTTATCGGGTAGAATAGAATAGCGATCATAATCGGCGTCGGAAAATTCATAATAGAGGCGAATTTGTTGTAATTGACGATTAGTTTGTAATAACGGTCGTTTATCCCAAAGACGAATATTATCGATCGTTAAATTATTATTTTGAATATCGGTATAACTTAGTTTAGCATTTGGATCAAAAGTTTCAACATTAATTTTATCTAAATTAAATCCTTGGCGAGTATATTTAATACTGTATTTAATATAAGGTAATTCTCGTTCTAATTCATTAGGTTGAACAATTAACTGTTGAACTAAATTTGGTATAATACTTACTACCAGAATCGCAAATCCTAAATACCAAGTAAATATTACTCTAAGGGAATAGCTATCTGCGAATAATTTATCTCGGCGTGAATTTCGGTTTTTAATTAGAGATAGTACCCCTATTTTTCTTAAAAAAATATCAATATATGGTCTAACTTTTTTAACCGAAAAAAGAGATTGCCAAATCAGAAAAATAGAAAGAAATATAGCAATTATAGATAACAATAAATAACTGGGTTTTAAGATATTGACATCAGTAAAATCTGCCCCAAATACTACCCCCTGAGTGGAGTATAAAAGTTCATAACGGGCTAACCAATACCGCATCGCACAACTGAACATCAGAAGCCCTGCTAATCCGTGCAGGTGACGTTGCTGAGGGTGAGAAAAACTTGGGAATCGTCCTTGACTGATACTATTTCCAGAGAGTAAATAGATTAAACTACAAGTAATGAAACTAACTGAAAACAATCCAATTAACCAAAATTCTAGGAGGTGAGCAATGGGGAGACTAAAAATATAAAAGCTAATATCTCGATTTAATAAGGGTTCGATTTGGTTAAAAGAAGTGGGATGAAAATATTGCAAGAAACTTGCCCAATGACTGGATAATAATAAGCTGAAACCAAAACCAAAGATTAAAGCAATAAAACTAAAAATAATTAGAGGATTCCAGATAATAGAAATTACTAAAATTAATAAAACAGGGATTTTCCAACTGTAGGCTTTAAAATTTTTAATCCATTGCTCAAAAATATGAGGTTCAAACTGGGCGGGTAGATTAGAAAATAGAGCTTGACTCGCATCCCAATGCCAATAACTAATAAAAATCTGGCTATAATGAATAATAATCAAACCCAGCAACAGGGATAAACCCATCACCAGCATTAAAAGCGAAGGTAATCCCAAGGAAAATCGAGGTAAATTCTGATGAGATAAATCAAAAAGATGATCGGGAGGTTTATTTTGTAAATGTTGAGGTAAATATCGATGGCGTCGAGCTATAACTAAATTTCCCATTAACCAAGCTACAGTGATTAATAAACCCAATAGTGCTAACCCAACTTCTATCCATAATCTTCCTTTAAAAACCGACAAATAATCGACTTCTTCAAACCAAAGAAATTCACCCCAAAACTTAGCAGTGAAATCGAGGATAAAGCCCAAACTAAATCCCGCTAAAATCACTTTAAAAAACAGATTTTTTCTCGACATGAGATTCAATTAAGCGATGAGAAACTCTTGGGTTTTATTGTAACCGATCAAATCTACATCCTGAATTTAAACAAACCCTAGCATGGAATATTACAACCCTCACTACAGATTGCTATACCCCGGCTAACTCAGAAACGTCTACAATCAAAAGCGTATTCAGTGGAGTTGATTACCAAAAATGGATATTAAATTAATCCTGACCGTATTAACGGTGTTCTTTACCTTGGGCTGTCTGTTCTTTGGAACCAAAAACGGCTTCTATAACAGCGACGATTACCATGGTAACGGTTCCGCTCATTAATTAGAAGGGCAGGGGGCAGGGGGCAGGGGGGCAGGGGGAGCAGGGGGAGCAGGGGGAGCAGGGGGAGCAGGGGAGGTAAACTCTTACCATTACCAATTACCCATTACCCATTTATTGGACTAGCTTTCTGGACACCTTATATGGCACACTGAATTGACTAAGATCAATATCTGGGAGTAATAATCCTCTGGCCGGGATATCTGATAACACTGTTGACTCTAGGGTTGAGGTCTTCTTCGCCCTTTGTGTCCGGTGGTGAGCTTGAAATCATGGTGTGTGTAGTGAACGAGGACGAAAAAATTGCTGCGGTCAATCAAGGGTTTTGTCAGAAGTTCGGGGCGTGGGAGTCAGTGGTCGCTTGTCGATAGCAAATTATCCCTCAAACTGAATCTGCTCAGTACATTAGTCCGAAGGGACTTAGAGGCACGATACAAAGGTTCTATTCTCGGCAACCTCTGGCCTTTATTGAATCAGTTGTCCCAACTGCTGATTTATACCTATGTTTTTTCCATTGTTCTCAAGGTCAAACTCAATCTTGAGGGTTTTCCCGATAACGAATTAGCCTTTGGCCTGTGGCTATTTGCGGGTTTAATTCCTTGGTTTGCCTTCACAAATGGATTAATTCAAGCAGCCAGTTCCGTTGTCGGACAGCCGAATTTAGTCAAAAAGGTGGTTTTTCCCCTGGGACTATTGCCCCTGGTACCTATTTTCTCCTCCTTTATTGAAAGCTCCTTTGGCTTAGTGGCCTTAATTGGCTTAACCGCCTTGTCTTCTCAAATCCTCCACCCTACCCTTTGGTTACTGCCGTTAGTTTGGATACCCCAAGTCCTATTAACCGCCGGGTTAGGCTACTTAACAGCCGGATTGACCGTATTTTTACGGGATATTCCCCAGAGTTTAGGCGTAATTTTGAACCTTTGGTTTTATGTGACGCCGATTCTATATCCCGTCGGTAAAGTTCCTGAATCCTGGCAATTTTGGATTGTTTGGTGTAATCCGATTACTGGACTTTCAGAAAGCTATCGAGATTTAGTTTTAGTCGGGGAAATGAGCCATTGGGGAGAATTAGCCATGTCCTCAATATTCGCCTTGGTTATGTTTTGTTTAGGCCTATGGGTTTATAGACGGTTGCGTCCAGCCTTTGCTGACGTTTTGTAGCGGTGACAGTTCCTCACACAACTCACACACAAACTGATCACTGATAAACCACCGAAATCAACATCGAATGACCGAAATTGCTATATCTGTTAATCACGTCTCTAAATGCTTCAAACGTTATCGCCATCCGGTGGATAGATTGAAGGAAATTTTTGTGCCTGGAAAGAGTCTGGCTCATAATTTTTGGGCATTGCAAGATATTAATTTAGAAGTTTGGAAAGGCCAAACTTTAGGGGTTGTTGGGCGCAATGGTTCGGGAAAAAGTACCCTATTACAAATAATTGTTGGAACTTTAACCCCAACTCAAGGAGATGTGCAAGTTAATGGTCGAGTTTCAGCATTATTAGAACTCGGTAGTGGGTTTAATCCTGAATTTACTGGGCGACAAAATGTATTTTTTAATGGTCAATTATTGGGATTAAAAACCCATGAAATTGAAGCCAAATTTGATAGTATTGCTGCTTTTGCTGATATTGGAGATTTTATTGATCAACCTGTCAAAACCTATTCCAGTGGAATGTATGTGCGTTTAGGATTTGCGGTAGCTACCAGTGTTGATCCTGATATTTTAATTGTTGATGAAGCGTTATCCGTTGGGGATGAAGCCTTTCAACGTAAATGTTTTAGTCGAATTCATGAAATCAAAGATCGGGGTGGAACCATTTTATTTGTCTCCCATTCAGCCCCTTCAATTATTCAACTCTGTGACTCGGCTGTATTAATGGATCGGGGAGAATTGTTACTCGAACATACTCCTAAAATGATCATTTCTAAATATCAAAAAATGATCTATGCCGATGCTGATCAAATGATCATGATTCGAGATGAAATTCAACATTTAACCCGTAAATCCTCCCAACCTTTAGAGGTAATTGAAGAAGATTCTCAAAAAAATCAGTCCCATCCTAAAAACCCAGCCTCTCCCTCCGTCCTACCTTCTTGGAATACAAAAAATGGACATTATAAAGATTATTTTGATCCCAAATTAGTTCCTGATCATCCGATTAAATATCCTTCCCGTGGGGCTGAAATTTTAGAACCCCATATTATTACTTTAGGGGGTGAAACGGTTAATCATTTAGTCGCTCGAAATAGTTATATTTACACCTATTCCGTGAAATTTGATAAACTCGCCTCCCATGTTCGCTTTGGAATGTTAATTAAAACCGTGAGTGGATTTGAATTAGCGGGAGCTTCCTTTTTAGCCACATCTCAGTCGATTAAACAGATTGAACCCGGAACAACCATTGCCATCAAATTTAAGTTTGAATGTCAATTATCACCGGATGTTTATTTCCTGAATGCGGGAGTTTCTGGTATTGTAGAGGGTGAATTCACTTATTTAGATCGCTGTATTGATGTTGGGATGTTCCGAGTTCAACCCTATGAAGATTCCTGTAGCACTGGGGTAGTGGATTTGTTGATTGAACCCAGTTTAAAAATCAAGTCCGGTTTAGTAAAAACAGCATCGGAACTATAGCAATCCGCACCGAGGTTGTAAGAATATTATCTGGTATTCCCTATTCCCCTTTTTGTGATTAAAACGCTGAAATAGAAACCCAAGACAAGAACATGATGGATACAACTAACACCACCTCTCCCGTTATTATTATTGCTGGAATGCACCGTTCAGGAACCTCTTTAACCGCTTCCCTACTGCAAAATCTAGGGGTTAATATTGGTAAACAGTTAGTCGGTGTAGACTATGGGAATATTAAAGGTCATTTTGAAAATGTTGATTTTGTAGACTTTCACAAATCTGTTTTTAAAAGCCATGATATTGATGAACTGGGGTGTGTATTCTCAGGGGAAATCTCTCTCACAGAACAACAGATAGAATCCGCTAAAAAACTGATTGAAATTAATCAAGATTCTTCTTCAGCCTGGGGATGGAAGGATCCTAGAACTACTTTATTTTTAGACTTTTGGCATCAATTATTACCCCAGGCTAAGTTTATTTTTGTCTATCGTTCTCCCTGGGAAGTTATCGACTCTTTGTATCGTCGGGCGACGGATGCTATCTTACTAGACCATCCCGAAATTGCTATCCAAATGTGGAGCAATTATAACCGCAAAATTTTAGAATTTTATCATAAATATCCCGATAATTGCCTATTAGCAAATGTTTATACTGTTGGCAATCAAACGGCTGATTTTATCAAACAAATCAATCATAAATTTAATCTTAATTTACAGGGTGAATTTTCCAATCAATTTGAACCGTCCCTATTAGTAAATCGGATTTTAGCGACTCCAAAACCCCTATTTATTAAAGCCTATTTTCCTGAATCCATCGAACTATATCAGACATTAGAAAGCAATGCTTATCCATTAAATAGCCATTTAACGGCATTGGAATTAGAGAGTTTAAATCAACCTTTATCAGCCGATTGGGTGTTTGAAGATTGGGCAAAACTTAGAAAATTAGAAAAAAATCAAGCTATTTTGGCAAAAGATTTAGATATATTGCTCAAAGATAGAGATATTTTAGAAACGGATATTCAACAATGGCAAGAACGTTTTGACGATGCCGTTGAACGTTTAATTAAAACTGAAAATCTCCTGGGTGAAACTCAATTAAAACTCAATGGTATAGAAGTTAAAGCCGAGGAAGCTATAACTAAGTTAATCTCTACAGAAGCAGAATTAGGCAAAACCCAAGGGGAATTAGAAGGGTTTAAAACCCGATTTGAGCAGGCGGTAGATAAACTCGTCACCACAGAAATAGAATTAGGTCAAACCCAGGGGCAATTACAAGCTGTAGATGCCAAATATCAAGAAATATTAAGGCGCTGCCTTCAATCAGAAACGGAACTGGGAATTACTCAATTTCAATTCCAAGATTTAAGTATTCAATATCAAGATGGACTGACCAAACTTTTAACCTTAGAAGATGAACTAGGTCGAACTCAAATGAAATTGTTGGGAGCAGAATCTCAATTTGAACAAGCCTTAAATAAAATATTCAGTTTAGAAGATGAACTGGGTAAAGCCCAACAGGAAATTGTCGCTATGAAGTCCTCCAAATTTTGGAAACTGCGAGGAAAATGGCTGGGTGCTAAACGACGTTTAAAACAATTCCGCCGTCGATTTATTTACTCGCTGGATTTTCCCCTGAATTGGGAATTAATTGGATTTACGGAGAAATTTTTGAATATTTCCGGTTGGTGTTTTTATACTGGAAATCAACAACTAAAAGCGGTGAGAGCTAGAATAGGCAAGGATATTTTTGCCGGAGAATATGGAATTGAACGTCAAGATGTGGCGGATATTCATTCAGTTTATTCTCAGGCAAAATCATCAGGATTTTATTTGCAAATTCGCGTTCCTCAAGGCAATTCCTTAGTAGAATTAGAAGCCCAAGATAGTAATGGAAAATGGACGGTATTTGCCCGTTATCCCCTAACGGCTTCTAGCTTGAGAGCCTCCTTTGATGTGCCGTCACAGTGGGAACAACGACAGGGACAAATCCTATTTGCAGGTTGGTGTTGCCATCCGAATCAGCGAATTACACAATTAAAATTAATCCATGGAAATCAATGGGTGATTTGTGCCTATGGGTTACGTCGCGTCGATGTGGGGCAGGTTTTTCCTAATTGGATAGGAAGTGCCGAAAGTGGGTTTGAAGCCTTAATTGATTTACCCCCAGGAACTTGGGAAATTAGTTTAGAAGCGCATTTAGAAAATGGGGAAATTCTGATTTATAACTGTCCCCAAACCTTACAAGTTTCCCGCTACGGACTATTAGAAAAAAGCACCGCAAAAGTCAAACAAGTTTCTCGTTATACCGCAGCCATTCAAAAACGAATAGGAGAACGAAAACAACGTTTAGGGCGTCTTTTACCGATGCCTTGGGAAATCCCAGCAATTCTGCGGCAAATGAGCCTAATGTATCGGCAAACAACTGTTCCTCAAGGTGATTTTTTACCCCCGCAAGGCTTTGAATTACTGCAACCAATTGAACCCTATCAGGCTTGGTTAGTTGCTAATCAATGGACAGAACGCAGTTTAGAGTCTTTAAAAACTCGATTAACAGTTTATTCGCCAGAAATATTGCCTAAAATTTCCGTGGTTATGCCCGTTTATAACCCCCCGATTGAATTCTTGGAAAAAGCGATTCAAAGTGTAATTAACCAAGTTTATACTAATTGGGAATTATGTATTGCCGATGATTGTAGTACCAATACCCAAGTCGTAGAATTATTAACTGAATATGCAGCAAAAGATGCTCGAATTAAAGTCTATTTACGCACCGAAAATGGCAATATTAGCGCGGCTACTAATAGTGCAGCCAGTCAAGCTACCGGGGAATTTATTGCCTTTTTAGATAACGATGACGAATTAACCCCCGATGCTTTAGGGGAAATGGCATTATATTTAATCCAATATCCTGAAACCGATTTTCTCTATTCCGACGACGATAAAATTGATCCCGATGGCAAAAGATTTGCCCCCCAATTTAAGCCCGATTGGTCGCCCCAACTCTTGCTTTCCTATATGTATATGGGGCATTTATTAGTAGTTAGACGAGGGATTTTTGAGAAATTAGACGGATTTAGAATTGGATTTGAAGGGTCACAGGATTATGATTTTGCCCTGCGAGCAACGGAAATTTCTCGCCAGATTGGTCATCTTCCTTTAGTTCTCTATCATTGGCGCACCGCCCCCGGCTCAACGGCCGTTTCTGGAGCGGCAAAACCCGCCAGTTTTGATGCCGGAAAACACGCAATTCAAGAAGCCTTAACCCGTCTTCAAAGTTCAGGAAAAGTTTATCAACCGAATTGGGCCAGTGAACTGAATCTAGGAATTTTTTATCATCAATTTCCCGACCAAGGGCCGTCCGTAACGATTATTATTCCGACTAAAAATCAACTTAAATTACTCCAGGCTTGTGTCGAATCAATTAAAAAAACAACCTATCAAAATTATCGGGTTGTGATTATTGATAACGAAAGCGATGACCCGAAAACCCTAGAGTATTTCAAGAAAATCAGCGACACCGAAAAAATATCAGTTTTAAAAATAGCTAATCAAGGAAAATTCAACTTTGCTGCGATTAATAATCGGGCGGTGGAACAGGTAAATACGGATTATGTATTATTCCTGAATAATGACACGGAAGTGATTAATTCCCATTGGTTAACTCAGATGATGGGTTATGCTCGCATCCGAGGCGTAGGGGCAGTCGGGGCGCGGTTAATTTATCCCGATGACCGGATTCAACACGCTGGAATATTGCATGGGCTCCATCATGGTTTGGCGGGTCATGCTTTTAAGTTAACCCACCGTCAAGATTTCGGTTATTTAGCCTATTCTAAAGTCGTCAGAAATTATTCGGCGGTGACGGCGGCTTGTTTATTAACTCCTCGTCAATTGTTCTTAGATTTAGGAGGATTTAATCAAGTTGATTTTGCCGTTGCTTACAATGATGTGGATTATGGATATAGATTATTTGAACAGGGTTATCAATCGGTTTATTGCCCGGAAGCGGAATTAATTCACCGAGAAGGAACCAGTCGCGGTTATAAAGATGACCCGAAAGAAGTGGCAAAATTCCGTCGCCAATATGCCGATAAAATTGATCCTTTTTATAACCCTAATTTATCCTTAGATAATGAATGGTTTCAAATTCAACCTCGACGCTATCAATTAAAATTGACTGCTAATTTTGCCCCCATTCCTAAAGTTTTAATGTGCAGTAATGCCCTGGAATATACGGGCGCACCGTTGCATCAATTTGAAATTGTGGTTAAGTTAGTCTCAGAAGGAAAACTAGAACCGACAATTTTCTGTGTTGATGATGGGCCGTTACGCTATGCCTATGAACAGCAGGGAATTAGAGTTATTGTTCGAGAACATCCTCTGGCTAATATTTATCAACAGGAAGCCTATAATACTGCTATTGAAAGTTTGGCAAATGAACTTCAAATAGAACAATTTGATCTAGTTTATGCTAATACTTTAGAAACATTTTTTATAGTCGATTGTGCTAAACAAAAATCAATTCCTTGTGTGTGGAATATCCATGAAAGTCAGGCTTGGCAAACCTATTTTAATGGATTGGGTTCGGAAATTTCAGCCCGAGCCTTAGAGTGTTTTCAATTCCCCTATCGGGTGATATTTGTTGCCGATGCAACCCGCCATCTTTATCACTCTTTAAATAGTCATCATAACTTTACGGTGATTCATAATGGTTTAGATATTCAAAGGTTACTGAAAACATCGGAACAGCTAACTCGAATTGCAGCCAGAACCGCGTTATCAATAGCAGAAGATGAAATTGTGATTCTGTTACTAGGAACGGTTTGTGAACGCAAAGGACAAAAGGATTTGCTCGAAGCGTTACCCCTATTATCAACGGAATATCATCACAAAATTCGTTGTTTTATTGTTGGCGATCGCCCCAGTATTTATAGCACCGAATTAGCTCGATTAAAAACCCAACTTCCCGATGCTTTAAAACAGCGATTAACCCTAGTTCCCGAAACTCCAGAAACCGCCCAATATTTCCTGGCTGCGGATATTTTCGTCTGTACTTCTCGGATTGAAAGTTATCCTAGAGTGATTATGGAAGCCATGGGATATAACCTACCAATTATCACAACCCCCGTATTTGGAATTCCTGAACAGGTGCGTCCTGAAATTAATGGTTTATTTTACACTCCTCACCAACCGGAAGAATTAGCAAAATGTCTTAACTCGCTATTAGAAAACCCCGATTTAAGACAGGAATTTGCTCAAAATTCCCAGTATGTTTTGGAGTCTCTGAATACCTTTGAGGAAATGACTCAAAGTTATTTAGAAATCTTCCAAGAAGCCTATTTTATTAATCCATATCCGGCTTCTAATTCCTTCTTTTCTTCCCAATCCGTTGAATCCTTAGAGATTCAGATTAACCCCCCTGCTCCGGTCAAGATTTCCGCCGTCGAAGTCAATCATCCTGAACCTGAAATTGCCGAACCTCAAGCGAAAAATTATTGGGAAACAAATCCTAATGCCGCCGCCAGTCAATGGGTTTCTAATCCGATTATTGCGGATACTATCCATCAACGAATGTCTGGAGGTCAAACCCAAAAATATTGGTTACGGTGGTTAATTGAAGATTATTTTGTGGGTCAAAACTTTAATCATCTGATTTCCTTGGGATGTGGGATTGGGAATCATGAAATTTTGATGGCGGAATTGGGATTTGCTCAACACATTGATGCCTTTGACTTTTCGGAATCTTCCTTAGAAATTGCGCGAAAAGACGCTAAAAAAGCTGGAGTTAAGGTTAATTTTTATCAGGAAGATTTTAATACCTTTAACCTGAATCCAGAGGTTAAATATGATGTAGCATTTTGTTCCGGTTCTCTGCATCACGTTCGGGAACTAGAACGATTTTTAGAAATGGTTCATAAGGCGTTACATCCCCAGGGCTATTTCATTATTAATGAATATGTTGGGGCTAATTATTGCATCTACAATAAACGCCAGGTGGAACTAATTAACCGCCTATACCAATGTTTCCATAAATTAATTCGTTCTGGGATTATGGAAAATAAATTTATTAATCCCAGTATTCATCAAGTCTTTGCCACTGACCCATCAGAAGCGGTTCGTTCTCAACTGATTTTACCCTTTATTGAGTATTATTTTGATATTGAACTATTCAATCCGTTTGGGGGCGCAATTCTTCATCCTCTGTATCCTTTATTAGATCATAATCAGTTTTTACCCGGTGATCCCAAAGGCGAAACACTAATTAAACTTTTGTTGGAATTTGAACAAATATTAATGGAAATTCCTGGGGGTTTAGAATCGGATTTCTGTTTGTGTGTATTGCGTCCTAAACGCTTTTAAATCAGTTATCAGTCATCAGTCATCAGTTATCAGTGAAAGAGTTAAGCTTTTACGAATAAATTCCAGCTACAACTCTTTCGGTGTTACCTGTTCCCTGTTCCCTACTATACTTTTCTGATGATAGTGATCAGTTCATTCCAATTATCAAAAATCTTTTCCAAAGTAAAAGGAAACCCAAGTTGGTGTTTTAAGGTGAGCAGAAAATCCACAAAATCGGCAGTTGTCCAAACATGAAAATGGATACTAAAATCTCGCCTCATCAATTCTTTAACCATCCATTCTGCTTTGGTTTCATCTGTTTCTTTTTCTACTAATTCAATCCATTCTTCATAATGATTTTGTCGAGACCATTCCGCGCCCTGTTGGTAATCTTTTAATAAATGTTCAATAGAAGTGACTGGGCGATCGCAATCAAAACAAGTTCGTTTTTCGGGAACAGCTAAATATAAAATCCCGTCTTTCTTAATCACCCGTAATAAATTTTCAATCGTCAGGATCGGGTTTTGGCAATGTTCAATAAAATGATTTGCAATCACAAAATCCTGGGTTTCATTCTCAACTGTTTTTAGGAATTCACCATTATCAATAATATCGACAGGAACTAAATTAACATCAGCTAACTCAGGATAATGTTTTCTTAAATCAGGAACACTCATCCGATCCACATATTGAACATGAGCGGATAAAGGAACCTCCAGAGGATGATTTAATGCTCCAACTTCAATGCCATTTCCCTGTAAATATCGGTTGGCAAAAAAACGACGAAACGTATAAATTGGAGAAAGTGTTTCAGCATCAGCCGTGAGTGTCATAATTTAATGTCCTCAGCAGTTCATTCTTAATTTACATTTAATTTTCAGTCAATTCATAACCGAAACAGTTAACCCTTTAGAGTATAATCCTAAATTGAGTTGAAAATTTATTCAATTTTGTTCAGTTCCTGCGGTGCGAAGTTATCTTGATTTGGACAGGCGGAAAATTGAACGAATGGGAATTATTCCCGTTGATGATTTAACTCTCAATCTGGAGGCATATCACCGTTGATTCAACAAGCAAGGACAATTGATTCAAAACCGATCACTGCACCCCAGTTTATCATTCTTGGGGTACAAAAGGGGGGAACCAATTCCCTCTATCAATATCTATGCCAACACCCTCAAATTGTAGCGGCAACCCAAAAGGAAATCCATTTTTTTACGCTAAATTATCAGCAGGGTTTAGAATGGTATGAATCCCAGTTTTCCCCGGAAGCTGATGGAAAGCAATTGATTAGCGGGGAAGGTTCTCCCTATTATTTCTTTCATCCCTTAGTACCCCAGCGAATTTATGAATTTTTTCCTAAAACTCGGTTTATTGTATTATTGAGAAATCCGGTAGATCGGGCGATTTCCCATTATTATTGGGAAGTGAAACTGGGGTATGAATCTCTCTCTTTGGAAGATGCGATCGCCCAAGAAACTCAACGGCTACAAGGAGAAGCCGAAAAAATGGGTTCAGATCCGACTTATTTTAGTTTTAACCATCAACATTATTCCTACCTTTCCAGGGGAATATATATTGATCAACTACAAAGATGGATGAATTTTTTTCCCAGGGAACAATTTTTGATTCTGAGGAGTGAAAATTTATATTCAGATTCCGAAAAAGTGGTAAATCAAGTTTTTGATTTTTTAGGGATACCAAATTATCAATTATTGAGTTATGATAAATACAATGTTAATAGTTATCCCAATATTGACCCAATTATTCGTAAGCAGTTACAAGATTATTTTCAGCCGTTTAACCAAAAATTAACAGATTTTTTAGGTCAAGATTGGAGTTGGGAAATCCCCAATAATTTCTCTAATTCAACGCCTAAATTACCAGATTTATCTGAAAATACAAGTTCTCAACCCATCTTAAACTCAGTTAAAATCATGAAAAAAGTTGATTATGAATCCGCCTGGGATGACTATGCTAAAAATTGGCAAAGTGTCAGATCTGAAGAAGTTTATAGAGGAGATGAATGGATTGGATTTGCTGCGGGTGCAGCGACTTCCTTAGCGGAATATGAAGCCCTAATTGAAAACCAATTTATTGCCCCTTATATTCAGAAACACCATCAGGTTTTAGAAATTGGTGTGGGGGGAGGAAAAACGGCAGCTTTGCTCCTGAAATATTGCGATCGTCTGGTCTGTGCTGATATTTCCAAAGAACTCTTAAAGGCGACCCAAAACCGCTTAGGAGATGAACGGGTTAGATATGTTAAATTAGATGGTTTAACCTTAGATGGAATTGCGCCTAACTCCCTAGATGTTTGTTTTTGTTATGACACCCTGGTACACATAGAACCACGAGATATTTTTAACTATTTAACTCGAATCCCCGCTTTATTAAAAGGCGATCGCATCTGTATTTTTCACCATACCAATCTATTAAGTGAATTAGGCTGGGAAAAATTCTTACAGGATTGGGATAAAAACCTATTGGGAAACCGACATGGAACCGCTTTTTCCTTAATGACTGATACCATTATGGAGAAATTTTTAACCCATCTTAACTATGAAATTATCCGAAAAGATAATGAGTCTGTACCCAGAGATTGCGTTTGGGTTTGTCAAGCACCCGAAGTTATCAGTGATCAGTGATCAGTGATCAGTTTAAGAGTTAAAATTACCAATTACCCATTACCAATTACCCATTACCAATTACCCATTACCCATTACCTATTCCCTATTCCCTGTTCCCTATTCCCATGAAAGCATTATTTTTACACCCTAACTTTCCCGCCCAATATCGCCATATTATTACAACATTAGGTGCAGATCCCAATAATCAAATTGTATTTGGGACAAAAAACGAACGTCCTGAATGGAGTATTCCCGGAGTTGAAAAAGCTGTATTTAATCCTAGTCGAGAACCCAGTGCAGACACCCATCAATATGTCCGGGTTTTAGAAAGTGCAGTATTACAAGGACAAGCAGTATTTAGAATGGCTGAACAACTCAAAGCCAAAGGATTTGTCCCCGATATAATTTGCGGTCATTCCGGTTGGGGGCCAACTTTATTTGTCAAAGAAGCCTTTCCAAATACCCCATTATTATGTTATTTCGAGTGGTTCTATCATGCAGAAGGTTCAGATGCGGACTTCGATCCGTCTGACCCCCTGAGCATTGATGATAAAGCCCGAATTCGGGTTAAAAATACCCCAATTTTAATTGATTTATATTCCTGTGATTGGGGACTTTCACCCACCCATTGGCAACAATCCCAATTTCCCCCGGAACTGCGCGAAAAAATTTCTGTGCTTCATGATGGAGTGGATACTAGCTATTTTAAACCGAATCCCGGTGCTAAATTAGTTTTACCAAATTTGGATTTATCCGGTGTAGAAGAACTGGTAACCTATGTGGGACGGGGAATGGAACCCTATCGGGGATTTCCCGAATTTATCGAAGCCGTGGCCTATATTCAGGAACGTAGACCCAAATGCCATGTTGTAGTTGTGGGATCGGAACGAGTTTGTTATGGTAAACCTTTACCCAACGGCATGAGCTATAAAGACTATATGCTCAAGAAAATCCCCTTGGATCTTTCCCGAATTCATTTCGTTGGGCCTCTAGCTTATGGCCAATATCTGCAAGTGATCCAGGCTTCAGATGTTCATATTTATTTAACGCGGCCTTTTGTTCTATCCTGGTCAATGATTGAATCCATGTCAACCGGTTGTTTAGTCCTGGGTTCAGATACCGCTCCCGTGCGGGAAGTGATTCAAGATGGGGTAAACGGCTTACTGGTGGACTTTTTCTCTCCCAAACAGATTGCGGATCGAGTTGATCAAGTCTTGGATCATCCTGATCGGATGGCTCAGTTGCGAGTTAAAGCTCGTGAAACGGCTTTAGAACGTTATGATCTGAGCAAACTTCTATCAAAACATCTGCAACTGATTACCCAAGTCGCCAATCGTTCCCTCCCGGCCACCGTTGGCCGGGTTGAGTCGGCAATGGTTTTGGGGTAGAGTGGGAACTTGATCTGAGTTCCGTTCGTCCACCGGGAAGATATTTTGATTAGAAGATAATAAATGGTCAATGAGGAACATTGTTGTCTATAAACCCGTCTGACGGAGGTAAGCAAGTTAAGATAAAGTGCCTTTTATGAGTTAAGAGTGATGGCTTCAAGACCAGTTGAGGATGAAAATTTTCAATACATAATTGATAATAAAATCCAGCCATCGAAACTGCCATATCTATCAACTAGACAAGAAGGATCACAAAGGACTAGACTTGCTGGAGACAAACAGGTTAAACTACTGCCGAACAAGTTATGGTGTTTTAGGCAGTGTCTGTCATCCCAACAGAGCTAATGACATTATTGCAGAGGAGTGAAATCAAATGGTAACAGCTTTAGGCGCGGGGCCACAATTTTACGATCAGGATGTGGGCTTTGCCCCCAGACCCGATACTATTCTGGGTGAAGCAGGAAATGACACAATCCTTTCTTCTACCCTCGGTGGAAGTCAGGTACAAGGCGGTACAGATAATGATATCCTCACATCCAGAGGCCCTGGCGACACAATTTTCGGGAATGAGGGGAATGATTCCATCCGGTCTCAACAACTTCGTACCCTTCTGCTCGGTGGCCCAGGCCGGGACACCCTATCGGCAGATTTAACCGCCAGCCTTTATGGGGGGGTAGACCGAGATTTTCTCATAGGTCAGGCTGCCAGTAACTACCTCTTTGGTAATAAAGATGAAGATACCCTACTGGGCGGTATTCAAGGTGGAGATTTCCTGTATGGGGGTTCAGGAGCAGACCTCCTAGGATTTGTGGGTACCAATGGTCAAAGTAACCTCACAGGGGTTGCGGTGAGTGGGGCTATCGGTGGCCTGAACCAAGGAAACAACTATGTTTCTGGAGATATTGGCGCAGATAGTATTGTTGGGATTAACACTGGAGATAGCCTCCTCGGTGGTGACGATAACGACTCCATCGTTGGTGTAGGCAGTCTTAACTTACTTGATGGTGGCAGTGGGAATGACACCGTAAGAATCCAAAACCCTCTCTCAACCCAACAATTCTCAACGAATTTGGCCATTGTTGGTGTAAGCCAAACGACCCTACTGGGTGGGGCTGGTGACGATTCTCTCTACGGTGGTGTAGGTCGCTTTGGAGAAGGCCAGAACTACTTTGAGGGTGGAGATGGTAACGATACAATCCGAAGCTTTGCGCTTCAAGACGTCCTGTATGGGGGTGAAGGCAATGACTTGATTATCACAGCCAATCCTAATATTTTGACCATTCAGGGTAGCACCAGTCAACCGGGCTTTGCCGGTGAAAGCACCCTGTACGGTGGTGGTGGCAATGATACCTTACTAGCCGGCTTTAGTACAGATTTCCTCTATGGTGATGCCGGAAATGACAGCCTGAGTGGAAAATTCTCCCTATTAGACGGTGGCGATGGTAACGATACCCTCTATGGCGGAAATTGGACATTAGATATCCCAGGAGCTACTAAAGTACCTGCTGTTACCTTATCCGGTGGTTCGGGTAGCGACTATATCTACGGTGCCTTAGGGTCAGTGGCTAATATTTATAATGGTGGTCTCGGTGATGACACTATTATCTTTACCACAACCAACGATAGCCTCTTAGGTGAAGGTTCCGTCGAAGGTAATGATAATATCTCCTTCGTGAGTGGTTTAGCCAAGGGAGGCACCGGAGTCAGCTTTGTCTTGTTTGACACCCTCGGCAACAACACCATTTCCGGTAGTGATGGCAACGACAGCATCGTTACTGGTAGTGGGGCTGACTTCCTGCAGGGGGGTAGCGTTGCCGCATCTGCGCAATTGGATGTTGGTTTCGGAGATGACACCCTAATTGCTGGTGGTGGTAATGACTACCTGTTTGGCGGTTCGGGCAGTGATGTCCTGTTCGGTGAAGCGGGTAACGATACCCTGCAAGGTGGTACTCAACGAGATACATTAGTCGGCGGTGAAGGTTCTGATGCCTTCCTGTATCAGTTCAAATCCGATCTTAGCGGTACTATTGCTGACATCATTACTGACTTTAAATCTGGTGAAGATAAACTATTCTTCTCCCGTGGGCCTGGAGGCTTTGCCTTTGAATTGCGCCCAGGTGTCCCGACCACTGAAATTTCCTTTGAGCAATTTATTGTTCTCGATAAAGGCAGTTACGATGGCGGTGGTGCAAATACTCAAGCCCCAACCAGTGTTGGCCCTGTGTTAGTGTACGAGAAAGCCAGTGGAGTCCTATGGTATGACTCCGATGGTGGTGGCTCTAACCCAGCCGATATCGTTGCATTCATGGCACAACCGAACAACACAATTCCGACCATAACCCGAACTGATATTGTGATCGTTCTCTAGTTTGGGTTAACACCAGTAGAGACGTTGCGTGCAACGTCTCTACTCAACTTTCGGGATTTCAATAGATTCAAATATAAAAAAGACCGAGAAATTGTTTCTCGGTTTTTTT
>Ga0208590_1000097_pt1 | contig 20668 bp, 13 predicted proteins | sample LakMenEpi27Sep09_FD_150740 | JGI IMG/M metagenome (GOLD analysis project Ga0208590, IMG submission 150740) | Freshwater microbial communities from Lake Mendota, WI - 27SEP2009 deep hole epilimnion (SPAdes) | ecosystem: Environmental > Aquatic > Freshwater > Lake > Epilimnion/Euphotic zone ... | reverse complement strand
TTCAAATATTTGAGGTAAAGCTTCAATCCATATTACTGACTTGTTATGAATTGCATAAAATTCAGCTTCTTGACCTTTATTGGCTCCAACATGAATAATCCCTTTTGATGATTTTATCGCAATTTGCTCGTGATTGTGAGCAGGTAAGTTGGTTTGAGCATAAAAATTGGCAGATAGAGTTGCCTCATCTTGGCTAGATTTTAATTGAGAATTATCAGGTGTGACAGGAATACCATAGATTTCCACCTCATCCAGATGAAAAGACGTACTTTCTCGCAATTTTAACTGCACAAACCGGGCGACTTTATGTTGCACATCTACTATCAGTGGTTTTCCATCAATTCCACCGAAGATATTTTCTTGATCATTCGAGTAACATAATTCCCAATTCAGTGTATCCTGAGACAATAAAATATTTAATGTTGAGGCACATTGTTCAAAATTAATCCGATTATAAATCTTAATCTCAGAAATCTGATAGATTCCTTGCAAGTCAATCTGCCACCAGGGTTGATGTTCTGGCAGGGTATGAAAACCAAATCCTCCTGTTTTCTTGCCGTTACAAGCCCCTTGAGGATCATAACCATATATTTCAGGCTCGAAAACTGAACTTTGAGTTGTCGGTTTGTTTAATGCTAAGTTGAGATTAGGATGGATTTCATTTGTTACTATTGAATCACTGACTTTTGCACTGACTAAATTTTTAGCATAATCAAGACTTGCTTTACTAACAGATTTGTCGTCATGGTGGTTACAAAAAAACTTTACAGCTTCTTGCAACTTTAGATTTTCTGTTCGATAACTAGGGTTTATTTTAACAGCCTCCTCATAAAAACCAACAGCCTCGTTTAAATGCCCTTCCTCTGCCAAAACTTCTGCTAGGTTACCACGCGCTTTATAAGATCCTGAGTTTAGTTCAACTGCTTTAAGAAAAAAACTAGCAGCCTCCGCTAATTTTCCTTTTTTGGCGAGAGCTTCGCCTAGGCTGTTATAGCCTATAGAGAAATTAGGTTTGATTTCAATGGCTTTCGAGTAGTTGGCGATCGCTTCATCCAAATTACCTTGTTGAATAAAAGCCTCTGCCAGATCGTAATAAAAAGAGGCAGTGTTGGGATTTAATTTAATAGCCTCCTGGTATGAAGCGATTACCTCATCCCATCTTTGCAATTTAGCTAAAACTGTTCCTAGACTATGATAAGACCAAGCTGATTTTGAGTTGAGTTTAATAGCCTTACGGTAAGCAGTAGCAGATTCCACTAGCTTCCCCTCACGTTCATTTTTCTTAGCTATTATGGTATAATCCAGACTTGTTTTAGGGACTTCTTGATATTGGTCAGGTTTCCTTTGTAGCCATTCAACCTGGGATATTTTGGTCACGTCAAGTTCCTGGGGGCGGTTGGCATCGAGAGTTTTTCGCAACTCCCTATAGGAATAACCCATCTGACAAACGATTTCATGTCCCAGAAATTCTAAATAGTCATTAGCAGCTTGCCAGATATGAGGACTTTTGATGGATAAAATCCACTTGTCTAAATTTCCAGGGTCTGGTCGCACTTTTTGATAAACTAAGTCCTGATCTCCGTATTGCCATCGGGGTAAATTGCAAGCTCCGTATTCGAGCATTTTTACTGAAAATTGTACCCCCAAAAAATTGCAAACTCTCCTAATTTCACTTTCGGAATTGACCAACAAGTCTTCGTAACTTAGGGTCAAGCAAGTTTTTCCTAATTGTTTAATTCCATCAAGTAGTTTTGCCGGTGCTAAAGTTAAGTCTTCTTTAAAAAGATCAAGATTAAACCAATCTTCTTTACACCAGGTGCTAAAAATAGAGCAAGCAACAGATAATGGATTGCGAAATAAAATGATGAAACTTGCTTGAGGAAAAGTTTTGTACAATTCCGGAATAATGTGGTAGTAGCGAGGGGTTTTATCTAAAAAATAACTTTTGTTTGAAGAGTTCAAAGCACAATTGTAAAAATGCCCGCACATTTTGCGAACGCCTACGAAGTAAGCATCTTCATCACTTGAAACCTCCTCAAAAAATCCCTTTAAGGCAGTTCTAGCCCATGCAGCGTTGTATTCAGCTTCATATCCTTGGGAGCGCATAGCATAGATAGGGTGTAACATTAACCAGGGTTCTGACACAGTATGAATATCTGGATGACTGGCTAAAATTCTTTGGGTCATTGTTGAACCAGCGCGAGGTTGAGAGATTAAAAATATTAAGTTTTGTCCTTCTATTCCTATGCCCATTTTTAATTCTTTTCAAAAAGTCTAGTGTACGTTTTTTACCCGTTATAGCAATCAACTATTACGCATCTATTTTTTTGGATAGAAAGTAAGGGTTCTGTGCAATTACGCTTTGGTAAGCTGAAATCGCCTCCTCTAACTTCCCCTCTCGTTGTAACTGATTTCCCCTTTTAATCAAATCTCCTGCACTCATAGCCTCACCGTTTTTTTCAAAAGCTCACTCCAAATCTTACTGCATTGGTGTTAATAGTATTAGACCAACTCGCCAATTTGAAGCAGTATACCAGTATATCACAACAAAGACCAGGAAACCTATGCTCAGTTAACAAAGTCTTTAATGGAGATTGTCAAAAATCAGAATGCTTTTTATATTGTGGACTTCGTAATCTTTTTTCATTAGTAACTCGGCTAGATTGAAACGCTCCTGGCTCCTAAAACTGGCGAACAGTGCCTGATTTGTTTGTATATTGTTAGTAATGAGATTCAGAGCCAGGAAGTTTCAGTTCTTGTCTAAGATTTTAAGATCACATCCCAAGGTCAGAACAATATCCTCCTGACTCTCCTACAAGACTATGCTCTTCTATTGCTAGATAGGCTGAACGGTCAGCCCATCCAGATAAGGCTAGTGTACCCGTGTTAGTTGCACCCCCCCAAATGCTGCCCACTTGAAAACCTGCTGCTGTCATCCAACCCTCCAGTGCTTTTCGGTTCGGCAAAAACCAGTTGTTTCCTTTAACAAAATTCCCTGGGTAGGAAAGACACAAGGGGATGCCTGCAGTATCCATTTGATCTAATATGCGCCGAAATTCCTCGCATTGCTCTACAGGTATTGGCACTCCTTCCAAGGTTTCAAAGTAATGGCTTACTCCCGATCCCATAACTAAGAGTCGGCCACCAGGCTTCAATATCTGAGCAATACGCTCAAATGCCAGTATTGGATATTTCAGATGATAGAATACACCAAAAAATAAAACGATATCAAATTCTTGCTTAAAGTGTTGAGGCAGTTCATAGACACTACACCTTACGTACGGCACTTCTAAACCAGTAATTTTGCCCGTGACTACGAATCCCGTCTTCTCGGGATTCTGAATATCAGTGGCAGTGACATCGTATCCAAGACTATTTAATTTATAAGCCATTGGCCCATCCCAGGTTCCGATCTCTAAAATACGCTTACCAGCTAATCCACCAGAATTATTCTCTACAAATTTGACGGAGCTCTCAATATCATACCGTCCGTTCTTCGGTAAAATCCCTGGCGCGATGACTCCCGGCAACAGTTCTACAGAATGATACCACCATACGCTATGGATAAGTGTATTCACCATTTGACTATCTAGTGGAGAGGACTTAACTAATGACATTTACAAACTCCCTTGCTATTGTTTAAGAATCAAATATCAACTTGAGTTTAATTTTCTAACTTGTGTAACCTAATAAATATTAATACATTCTTGATAGCGGATCAATATCTATAATATTTTGACTCCACATTTAGCCTCAATAAAATCAGCGAAATTACACCAATAATTATTGAGTCTTTCAATTTCAGAACACTCAAGTTCAACAAGCCTCCGATTTGGATTTCCTTGATTGAACTCCCAAATGAGATCTTTTTTGTTGTTCAAAAGATTTAATACAACTTCAGATTCCCATTTAATAGATAATGTATTAGCAATCCGTTCGCCAACAGCCAACGGTTTTACAGCGATATCATCAAAGTAAATCAATTGAACACCACTAACAAGAGCCCATGATTTAAAACTGTCTATTTGCCAATCTATCGCTGGAATTGTGTCATCAATTGTCCGATAATGATTAAACCTTGATCTTCCATTCTCAATATCAATTTTTGCTGCATCACATAACGAAAGCGCAATATCAATTGGGTTCCGAAAAGTAGAGATTGCAACTGCTCTGCCATCCTCAATAAGTGATTTAATATAAGAAGAAGGCTGACAATCATTATGTGTTTTTATTACCAAAAAATCATTCTGGGATTCATCAAATTCCTTAATAGCCTGCTGTGCTATAGAATCTATATTTTCATTAATTCCAACAAATATTCCATTTGAATTTGGGAGAAAACGTCGTAGATCTATAATATGCCCAGAATTGACCTGGCAATGCTTTTCAATTAAACCTAATACAATCTGTGTTGCGAATGAACTAGCTGATTTAACCATACCATGACAAATAACAATCATTTTTTTACATCCCCACAGTTTTAAACACTTTGAATACAAAAAGCCACTACTGAAGAAGCCAAACTCAGATCACTAACCGTATGTTCAACAGTATGGCCACCGTCAATACTAAATAGTCGGGGTCGTCCTATTCTAGATAGAAGATCATCAGCTACTAGAGCTATAGAATCAGCCTCTAGCACAACAATATTCTGAGGATATTTCCATTGTGCTTGAACATGGGATAAAAATACATTTAAGTTACCAGACCCACTCTGGTCAATATTTAAGTCCTGTCTACCAAAAAGATCAATTGCTAGAGCGAGTTCATTGTCAGTAAGCAACTGACATAACATTAAAAAAAATTTTCCATGATGAATACCAATTTCCGTTACACCACCAATTATTCCATGTTTTAACTGTACTTCCGAAATCGGCTTAAGTATTTGAGCCACAGTAGGCACAACCCAACCTTCTATTGAGGTGAAGCCTTGAGCCATATAAGTATCTAGTAAAATGTGGTCAGCCATTGTCGGTATTGTTAAAGTGTGTTATTTATTAAGATTATATCTCTTAATTAAGAAAATAAGCAAGTGGGTTTAAGTTAAACTGTTTATAGTGTTGTATTAACAACTTTTTTACATAAATTCTTAGTTATTGACTGGCTTATATAAAAACTAAAAACGTCATCTTTAAAAAAGATTAATCCTAAAAAAATATATTTATAAATTATTGTAAAAATCAGATTTAGCTATTTTTTCAAGCCAACCTTGAAACGATAAATCGATATATTTTTGACGCTTTAAAAGGTAGTGTGAAGCTGCTTTTATTTTGTTTTCTTTTTTTAACAAAGTTTCGGCTTCATAAATATCTTTAACATATAAGGGATAGTCTTCCCCTAGATACTCGATAACACTCGGTAAAGGATTAATTAAAATTGGTGTACCCCGTGCAATACATTCAATCACTACGTTGTTAGCTGCTGTTGCATACAACAAACAAAGCACTACTGAGCTTGATAGTAGCGAATCATACTCCTGATTACTCACAAATTCAAGCTCAGTTACACTATCATTTCGATAGTCACCGAAAACTTCAATTTCTCTTCTCATATATTCTCTAGTACAAGGCTTAATTAAAATTAACTTCTGATGGCTTTCAGTATGTAACTGGTAAATAGACTGAAGTTTTCGTAACCAGTCTCCTACTTGAACAACACGCGGATATTTCTGGTATGCCGTAAAATCAAAAGGCTTTACATCATTTAGTTCAGTCGGGTGAGGGACTAACAAAGTTGGTAAATTAGGATACCATTCCTGCATATCTTTTTGCAAATCTTCAGTCAAACAGATGAGTCCTTTGCAAAAAGGTAAAGAGTCAGTCCATAGTTGAGTTTGGAATATATACTCTGGAGAATTATATGGCTCGAACCAGACGGGCGAATCAAAGGGAACGTGGATTACCCCTATCCATTCTTTGTCTAACGGTTGGGGATTAGTTGATGCCGCTTCTCCTTCGTGATCTCCCCATACAAAATACCGCTCGATAAATGGAATAAATTTGATTCCATCTTCCCTAACATCAAGGGGGAGTAACGAATCAATTAATTTATTGAATGAGTGACGATGCTTCCCAAAATTGTGCGTCAAGCCCCATAAATTCAGTTTTGGTTTGAATGGCGTTTGGTTCCCATGATTAACTCTAAAAATTGAATAGCTTGACTCCTCAATGTTATTTATCTTTAACCTAAAATAAAAACTTTCGACATACTCAATTTCTATTTCATGATGGAGTTGATCTAAATTATCAGATCGTCTATTATGCGAAGTCAAATTGATGTGATAATAAGACAAGGGTGCAGCGTTTAAATATCCACGCTCTCCAGCTTTAGTGACCTTAAGCCAAAAAGCCCAGTCAGCATAGGTTCCGTAACGTTTCTCATCAAAAAATCCATAAATGTCATGGAGTTGTCTCCTCCAGATCGGCATACAATGAGGTAGGTTATGCGGTGTGAGTTTATATGTCCCATTTTCCATTATTTCTAGGTGAGCAAGACTTGTGAAACCAAATTCACCAGCTTCGTCTGCGTACCAAGGCTGAGAAGAATCGATTTCCTCAATATTAGTTACGTATGTTTCAAAAGGAACAACTGCCGATGCTGCCACGCATAGATGAGGATTATCCTGTAAATCTGTGACCAGATTCATAACGTGCTTTGGATGCCTCAGATCATCTACGTTAGCATTTGATACAAATTCAGTTTGTGCCAAACGAATGCCGATATTCCAACATTCGTAAAGGCCAGGGTCTTCCTTATGCCACAACAGAATTACATTTCTATTCCTGTAAAGCCAATCTTTAATGCAATCAGCTTCATGATCGGAAATTTGAGAAATAAAGGCAATATGATTAATTTGGTCTGAGTAGCCAATTAGTTGCTCAGAATTAGCCAAGAAACTGTTTATAAAATTGTCTGATTGATAAACGGAGGTAATTAATGTACACAAGCATTTGTTTTCTCGATTTTTACTTCGATTAACAAATGATTGATCTACAAAATTTTCATATCTTTGAACCAGTAACGACTTGTAATCTCCAGTAATTTCAGGGCAAAGAATTTCACTGTCGCTTGGATTCTGTATTACATAGCTACGCAGATCCAAGAGTATGAATTCCGTGTAATCTGCTATTGAACTGGTAAGTCGCGATGGGTCGGAAACAATAGCTAATCTATTAAAACTCCACTGATTTCCTTTCATCAGTTCAATAATGAATTCATCTATTGTATTTCTGAGTTTTACAAAATAAACATTTCGATTAACCAAGCTTATAGGTTTTAGATGAAAGAATAAATTTTCAAGGTTAGAATCTGTCGCAAAAACCAAGTCAAAATCGTGTTCTTTAGCAAATAATTCTATAGAAAATAAGGAGTAAATTAATAGATCTATCAATGGTGCTGAGAGGGTTATATAAAGTTTTTTACGTAGGCTAGAATAGGGCAGAGGGCGATATCCAACTTTTAGCCATTCAGAAGAAATCCAGGGAAGCCCAAAAACTTGAAACGGTGCATTCCTCCGTCGTCCACAATGTAGCCACAGCAGTTCTTGATTGGATGTTTGTTGATTTTGCTCATTGTAATAGTCATTGATTTTCAGATCTGATTCATGATGATGTATTTTTAGATCAAGACAGGGATTATATACCTGAAAACCTGATGTAACCAAATCATAAGCCAGCATCAAGTCGCAATTCATTTGCCCCATTGAATAAAAATCAGCTTGAGGTAATTTAATTGGACTTGAAAATACCCAACAATCGGCGGACAAGTTATTAGGTAATCCCGTAGGCTCGTAGAGACTTAGTTGCCATTCAGATGCTACATAATCTTGACGAGTCAACGCATAAATTACCTGACCTTGTTCTTCGGTAATACTATTAATACTTGATAAGCAGCGTGCCACATCATCATCACCGCCAAAGCCTATGTCTGAATTCATAAGAGCGCATATACACTTTTCACGATTAATTAGCTGATTTGCGTAACTAATGAGCATTGAGAATGTTGGGCGATGTTCTACATTAATGTACTTAAATTTTTTAAATTCATAACTGATATCTTTGCACAAATTTTCTAGCACGGTTAAGTTATCTTCTGAGATAACGTGAACTTCCGCTATATGTGAATTTTGAGCATGCTTTTTAAACGCTGAAAGAATCGGCTGAGGTATGGATGCAGTTTTTGCGCCAAGGGTAGTAATTACAATCAAAGATGTTTTCATAATATTTGCTCTATTGGATAATTAAATCAAGACACTTTTTAGCCGGCAAGCGCTCCCGATATCCAGAAGCCGCCACTCTCTTTAAGAGTTGTATCCCCCGGTTTCGGTGGCCTCGATTTAGATTATTTAATGCTAATGCTAAAGTTATATCAAAGCGGGATGGATCTTTTTTAAACTCGGCTTCAAGAAATTTAGTTAGATTAAAACTTGATAACTGATCTTGATGTTCTACTTGATTGCTTATAGCGTAGTTTCGATAAAACTTTTCGTAATAACTAAGCAAGTTAACCAACCAATCTGGATCAGTAGGGAGGGAGACATTCACAAGATTGAAAAAATCATCTATATCATTTATATCATTTTGCTTCAAGCTCTCCAACAACAACCCCAATTCCTTCTGCAACCAACCCGCCGACGGTTTCAACTCAATTGCTTTTTGATACATCTCAACCGCCTGATCTAACCGCCCCAACTTCCCCAAGGTTTCCCCTAAATTCTGATAAGCCCCATAAAACTGTGGATTCTGCTCGATCGCCTGCCGATAAACGACAACTGCCGCCTCTAACTTTCCTTCTCTTAACAGTTGATTCGCTTGTTGAAAGGCTGTCACGGTCATAAATTCCACACTCTCAAAAAATAAGGGTTGCTGCTCTGGGGTTTGTGTCAACAAAAGGAATCCTATCACAGTTTCAACCTAGAAATCGATAGGTACGATTGGCAGAAGGACGATTAACCTGTGCAAGAGTTCCCTGGTTCTAAGATTTCCGTTGTTCACGGTTCTGCAAATCTGTTTTTACAGCCTGTACAAACACCTTAGAACGCTCCAAATCCGCTTGAATCCGTTGTAACTTCAACTGTATGCCATCTATTCCTGATTCGGCATCCTGTTGAGGCAAGGGAACCTCCGCCATAGAGGTGTCCGATCCCAATTTAACCATAACTTCTGCCATCTTAACCAGACTCTGATCCGGTAAAATCCCATATATTGTTAACTGCTCTTGCTGATCAATTACTTTACTCAAATCTAAAGTTGATCGAAACCCACTAATTCCCGCTTCAGCCACTTGGGGATAACTAATCAGAACATCAGGACGATGAACACTCACCGCCATGGTTTTTAGCACTCTCCCCTGAGCTACAACCTCAACCGCGATCTCAGGAGAGTTTTTCCCCAAAACCCAACCCCGAAACTCAACCTCCTTAGCATCAATTTGGGTTCCGGTTTCCGGTGCATCCAGATTAAACGCCAGTAACCCTTGAGATTCTATAACAGGAACATTAATTACTTCTTGAATGTCAATCACTTTTTTCATTTCTGGCAGCTAAATTCTGAGTTGTCTGTCAAAACTTGTCTTTTGATTCTACAGCATTACAGTTAATAATCAAAGCCTAATCAAAAAGAATTACCGTTTTTATCCCTTAGTTGGAAACTCAACCTGATGATGTGCTAATCTTACCTTAGAATCTCAAAGTAGTCTTGGTGGATATTTCTCAAAAGGAGAGAATTAATAATGGAACCAGAATATGCCACAACTAATGATTGGTACCAAGCCAATCGTCCCCAATTAAAAATATATCGGGGCCAATGGATCGCTGATACGAATAAAGGGGTAATTAGTCACGATCGCGATTATCGAAAAATGAAAGATGGGATTCCTCCAGATACTCCTAAATTGAGTTATACGATTGAGCGGATATATGAAAGTGAATTTATTGAACCCGCTAAGTTTTATCCGGTGAGAATGCGATCACTACATAGTTTTAATGTTGTTTCTCTTAATTCATCAGATTCATGGCTGTGGGCTACTGCTCAACTACCTGCTCCTAAAAGAGTCTTCAACAGTTCATCTCAGACATCACTGGCTAAAACTAAAACTAACTTCAAAGTTTCAGCTATTGTTTCTACATACAACTCTGAAGAATTTATTCGTGGTTGTTTACAGGATTTAGTTGAGCAAGAATTGTACAAAAAAGGTGAGCTTGAAATTATCGTTATTGACAGTGCTTCTGAACAAAATGAACAATTAATTATCGGAGACTTTCAATCCAAATATCCAAATATTATTTACGAACGCACACTGGAGCGGGAGACGCTTTATGCTAGTTGGAACCGAGCTATTAAGATTGCCAGAGGAGATTACATCACGAATGCTAATACGGACGATCGCCTGCGCCCTGATGCTTTAGAAATCATGGCAAATTACCTAGATACTCAAGCAGAAGTTAGTCTAGTATATCCAGATCAATTAATCACGAATACTGTTAATGATACTTGGGAAAAAACTAAGGCGGATCGGCGGTGGAATTGGCCATCATTTAACTACAGCGAATTAGAGAGTCGCTGTATTATAGGTTCCCAACCAATGTGGAGAAAATCTCTGCATGAAAAATATGGTTACTTCCGCCCAGAATTTACATCGGCTGGTGACTACGAATTTTGGCTAAGAATTGGCAAGACAGAAAAATTGGCTCGCATTCCAGAACCCCTGGGATTGTACTACGAAAATCCACAAGGATTAGAACATTCTTCAAGCGTCGGACAACAAGAGACTCAAAAGATACTAGAAGAATATGGTATTACCCAACGGGGTGTCATCCCCAAAACTTCCATCCCTGTGCCTATTTCTCCATCAGAACTAAACGCACTATCCTATCGCCAAATAGGGCAATCAACTGTTAACAGAGGTCGCCCGCTTGTTAGCGTCATCATCCCCACAAAAGACCGCCCAGAAATGCTTGCCCAAGCTATTCAAAGTGTTCTCAATCAAACCTTTACTGAATTAGAAATCATCGTAGTCAACGATGGTGGTGTTGACGTACAATCAGTCATATCACGCCTCAATACCAGGGGTAACATTGTCTATAAAAAACACGATCGCGCTCTCGAACGCTCCGCAGCCCGTAACACTGGTATCCGCGCCGCCCGTGGTAAATACATCGCCTACTTAGACGACGATGATAACTACTACCCCAATCACATCGAAACCCTAGTAAAATTCCTAGAAAATAGCGAATATAAAATCGCCTACACCGATGCTGTCATGGCGCAACAGGAAAAACAAAATGGTGAATATGTGACAATTAACCGTAGTGTTCCCCACTCCCTAGACTTTGACAAGGACAAAATCTTAGTGAGTAACTGCACTCCTAACTTATGTCTAATGCACGAAAAATCTTGCTTAGATGAAGTGGGCTTATTTGATGAAACCCTATCAACCCATGAAGATTGGGATTTAATAATTCGGCTATCTCGCAAATTTAACATCGCCCATATTAAAGAAACCACTTGTGAATTTACCCAAAGAAATGATGGCACTAACACCAGTAGCCATAACCGCGCTGATTTTACTCGCACTAGGGAGATTATTTTTAACAGATATCGCCAGTATGCAGAGGCTAACCCCACTATTTTAGATGCTCAAAAAGGGGCTTTTATCGCAGAAGCAAAAGAGTTAGCCCAGCAAGTACAGAATCTACAATCTCAAGTAGTACAAAAAGAGTCACAATTACAGCAAACTCAAGCAGAAAAGTCTGGGTTATCAGCGCAAGTGGAAACTTGGCAACGCACAACTCAGGAGGTACAAGCTAAATTAGAGGCGACTCAATCGGAAAAGGAGTGGGTAAAATCTCAGTTGAATAGTTGGAAACAAACGGCAGAAGAAATCCAGTTAGAATTGGATCGATCGCGCTTAAAACTGAAACAAGCCAAATCAGAATTAGAGCGATCAGCCCTAAATCTGATAAAGTAATAAATTAAGACCTTTTTGCCAATGGCTAATGACCAAAAACCATGACTACTAGCTATTTTCAAACGGCTAACGAACTAAAACAAAAAGGCCAATTTTCTGAAGCCCTGACCTATTACTATCAGGCCATAGAACAAAACCCGAAGTTTCAATGGTATCACCATAGTTTAGGGGAAACTTTGGCCAAATTAGGGCGCTTTGAGGAGGCGATCGCGTCCTTCCAACAGGCTATAGATATTAGTCCTAATGGCTCTAGTTATTATGGTATAGCCCAATCCTACACCCAATTGGGCAATATTGATAGGGCAAATTTAGCCTATTATCGCGCTATTGAATTAAATCCTAATTGGGGTGTAGTTTTAGTTAAGCAAGGGGGACTTGATCGAGTTATTGCTTGTTTTGATTTTGTGTTGCAGCGCCAGCCTCATCAGGCAATGGTTTATTATGATTTTAGTCTGTATTTGGCAGAAAGAGATTTAATGGATGACGCGATTAAGTGTTTCCAGAAAGCCCCGCAATTTAGTCATAACCAGGAACTTAATAATAAGCGCGATCGAGAGACATTCCCTGAAACAGTAGAAATTTCAGAAATTTTGTGGAAAAACTTAAATCAATTAGGAAAAATTGATGATATCTCTGAGCCAATTCCCACAAAAGCTGAAGCCGAAGTCTATTTTGAAAAAAACAGCAACTATACAATTATTGATATAAATAATTTAACGGAATCCCATCAAAATTTGCTCAATGAGTATGGCATATCATTAGCTAATTTACAACTAATAAAAAAAGATGATATTAATTTAGAAGAAATTTCTATTAATAGTTTTAATCCTACACCAAAAGTCAAACTTTCTCGAAAATATATTGAAACGGTCTCTGAATTATGGTCAATTTCTAAAAACCATGCTTGTAGTAAAGCTATGGTAGAAACAGGTTATATTTACTCTATATGCCCTTTTACTGGTATGATTGTCAAGTCAAATCAATCCTTTTATGTTAATTATGACAATTGGCTATTAATGCACGTTTACCGCTTTGTAGGAAAGGAAATATTTTACCTAGTAATTGGAAATACTTGTCGTGGCAAAATCTGTATTTATCTCCCAGAAAAAGAGTTAATTATAAAATTTTCTCCTGACTGGTTAGTCACTTATCAAACAATTAAAACCAGCATCAGTAATTTAAAATCATCTCTAATCAGTAGTTATCAAAATGTGCAAAATTATGTACAAAATCAATCAGAAAAACATCTCGTATTTGATATAGGATTTAATAAAAATTTTGGACACTACTACTGGAATGATTTATCAGGTATTCTCTATCTTCAGCACAACAATATTTTAGAGAAAATAGAAAGATTTTTAGTTGGTGATAAACAGTTTTTTAATGTCGGCGGTGTTTTTCCTGAAATACCTAGTGATAAAATTACTAAATTAGCTAATGCTGATGAGCTATTTCAAACGATTTTAGATAATAACTATTTTGCTGTTCAGGTAAATGACTTATTTATGAGTCAAGAGTTAGCCGATCGCGTGACTCAATTTTCCATTAAAAAGTGTTCTGAGAATCCAGAGTTTTTAGAAGAAGTGGAAAGGGCTAAAAAACATTTTCCTCTTTTGTGTATCCAAATTAGAAGTAGTAGAACTTGGGTATCTCAGGTGGAGGGAAATGCAAATATCATCAAAAAATTAGCGGAGGAGTTTCCTAATCTCGGAGTAGTCTTTGATGGGTGGGGACGCCACGAAGTAGAATACCCTTTGGCGGAGTCGATGATTGTAGCGGAAAAGGATATTCTGAATGAAATTCTCACTCTTTTGCCTTCTAATATTCAAATATACTCTCTAATTGGCAGCACTAATTATGAAAAGGTAGTTTTTATTAATAAAGTAGATTTATACTGCATACCCTCCGGTTCTGGAATCGCAAAAGTACAATGGATCGCTAATAAGCCTGGTGTAGTCCATGCACGGCCTGCTGTTCACGGTGTGGATTGGGTTGAAGAACACTGGTCGTCTCCGCTGGTTCGGGAAAATATTATACCTGTGAGATTGGTTCCCAGGGAGTATATGGTTGACTTGCCTAATGGCGATTATGATTGTCATTGGTCGGTTATTTATGAGGAAATAGTGAAGATTGTTAGAGAACTTTCGCCGACAATGACGCAATAATATAACCCAATTAAATAGCAATTATGTTATCACTTTGACTTTGCAAAAATTGGCGATATTCTTTAGCCGATTGCTGTTTTCCCCAGAATATCTATTGCAAAACTAGACAACGAGAGTTTGCTGTTTGGCCGCTAACTCCAAAGCGCGACGATAGCAAATACTCGCTTCTTTTACCTGGCTAACTTTTGCCAAAGCATCACCTAAATTATTGTAAATTAGGGAACATTCTGAGTCGAACTCCAGAGCTTTTCGATAGGCTTGAATAGCTTGATCAAATACTGCTTTACCTTGCCACGCATCTCCCAAACCTTGGTAAGCTACTGCATTCGGTTGACGTTGAATTACGATTTGATAAGTTGAGATTGCATCTTGCCATTGATGTTGATTAATCAAAGCTTGCCCATATTGCAAGTAAACATCAAGATCATTCGGTTGAAGTTCTAGTAGTTTTCGATAAACTTCTAAATGATTGGGATTAAAAGCAATAATCCGACGATAACACTGTTCTATTTCCTGTAAATTTTTATTAGATGAAACGGATAGATTAGAACCCTGCAAAACTGCCAGCAAATGAAAATTGACGACCTCAGAATTGGGATCAATGGCTAAGGCTTTAAAATAAGCTGCGATCGCTTCTTCCGATTGTCCTAGTTGAGCTAAAACAAACCCTAAATGATCCTGGGCTTCTAAAGAATGAGGTTCTAATTCAACCGATTTCCGGTATATTCCTACTGCTTCATTCCATCTTCCCAAACTCATTAACGCATCTCCCCAATGTTGGTAAACCACGGCTGAGTTAGGAGCAAGTTCCGCAGCTTTCTGATAACAAATGATCGCTTCTTCCCATCTCTGTAATAACGATAAGGTATGTCCTAAATAATGATGAACAATCGCCGATCCAGATTCTAATTCTATTGCTTTTTGATAAGCTATAACCGCCTCTTGCAATTGACCACAAGCAGCTAAAGCCGTCCCTAACTTATATTGCGACCAGTAGGCATAAGGATTCAACTTAATAGCTTTGTGATAAACATCAATTGCTTCTGCAATTTCATTCCTAGTCTGTAGTAATTCCCCAAACTGAACATAAATTTCCGAGGAATTAGAATTTAGATCTAATGCCTTACGCCAATAATCAAATCCTTCATGAACTTGTCCTTGTTCTAATAAAATATTGCCAATTTGTTGATATAATTGAGATGGGTTTGAGAACCCTTGATCAATAGCTTTTTTAAAATAGTCGATAGCCTCATTGCTTTGACCTGCTTGCCAAAATGCTTCACCCAAACTTTTATAAAACTCAGGTATATTGGGTTCAAGCGCGAGCGCTTCTTGAAAAGCCAAAATTGATTTTGCATATTGTTTAACTTCAACTAAAGCTATTCCGTAATCATAATGATACCAAGCTGATTTAGGATTTATTTTACAGGATTTATCGTAATTAACTATCGCTTCTTCCCATGCTCCAGTTTGCACTAAAAGTTTACCCAGATTGTGGTGGTACAGATGAACATTGGGGTGATCTTCAATTGCTTTACGATAAATTGCGATCGCCTCTCCTAAATTTCCTTCTTGGACAAATTGATTAGCTAGGTGAAAATACGAAACTGTCATAAAAGATATTAAGAATAAGAATCGATTCCCAATTTAACCATGACTTCTGCCATCTTAACAAGACTCTGATCCTGTAAAATTGCAGATCCCATCCCATTAACTGGTCTTTTGATTATACAGCATTCTAATCAATAATCAAAGCCTAATCAAAAAGAATTACTGTTTTTATCCCTTAGTTGGAAACTCAACCTGATGATGTGCTAATCTTAGCTTAGAATCTTGAAGTAGTCTTGGTAGATGTTTTTCAAGGAGAGAGTATTCATCATGGAACCAGAATATGCAACAACTAATGATTGGTATAAAGCCAATCGTCCCCAATTAAAAATATATCGGGGTCAATGGATCGCTTATACGAATCAAGGAGTGATTAGTCATGATCGCGATTATCGAAAAATGAAAGATGGAATTCCCCCAGATACACCTAAATTGAGTTATGTGCTTGATCGCATACATGAAAGCGAATTTATTGAGCCTGCTAAGTTTTATCCTGTCAGAATGAGGTCTTTGAAATCTCACGATTGGCAGCCCAGATATGAAGTGACGATGAAATTTCAGAACTCGGAAAATGTCCAAATACTGGTGGATTCTGGAGCCGAACTTAGCTTGATAAGCAAAAAACTGGGTGAAGATTTGGGTTATACTAAAGGATCGGAAGAGGTTAATAATCAAGCTGAGGGAGTTGGTGGCAGTATTGAGTATCTATTACGACGGGTAGAAATACAGTTGGATGGTCATGTTTTTGCCGCGCCTGTCGCTTGGGCGCAAACTGATTTTTGTGAGGAAATACTTTTGGGTCGAGAGGTGGTGTTTGATTTATTTGATATTGAGTTTAAGCAAGCTGATGAAACGATTATTTTTAAATGGCGTGGCGGTCAAGCATAAGTAGTTAATAATCCAAAAACAAAGGTGATTCAATGAATAATTTGGTCAACTCCGTACCTACGTTGACCCACCTTTCATCCCACCGCTCACCTGGGTACAGGTAGAGCGGGTGACTTCCCTGCGGTGTAAGTTAACTTGTAAAGAGAGAGGCGTGAACACCTCACTACGGGTTTATTTTTGGTCGGGTAGTGCTAAACAATCTGTTGTTCCCCAACACACATAAACGGGGGTATTGCTATCCGGTAAACTTTCCCCAGTTTTGGGTTGACGAACCATCACATTTTCCCCGGATAATAATTTCACAACATATTGAATATGGGTTCCCAAATACATTGTATTTAATAAACGGCCTTCAAAACAGTTCACAGAACCACTAACAGGATAAAAACTCAAGATCACCTTCTCAGGACGCACACTCACCACCGCCGATGCACCGTTTCTTAAATCCTGTTGAGGGAGTTGAATACCCGGAATTTCAATCTGTTGAATTTCAATATTCAATCCCGTTTCCGTAACAATAAATAAACGGCTGGCATCGACACTTTCAACCGTCCCCCGAAATAGGTTTGTATCCCCAATAAAATCGGCGACAAAAGGAGTTTGAGGATATTCATAAATCTCGTTAGGACTGCCAATTTGTTCAATTCTGCCATCGTGCATAACTGCAATTCGATCAGACAGACTCATGGCTTCCTCTTGGTCGTGGGTGACCATAATAAAAGTTAAACCCAAATTGCGATGGAGATTGGTAAGTTCCACCTGCATTTGTTTCCGCAGTTTTAAATCCAAAGCCCCTAAAGGTTCATCCAATAATAATACGGCTGGACGATTAACTAAGGCCCTAGCTAAAGCAACCCGTTGCTGTTGACCCCCGGACAGTTGAGAGGGATAACGGTTAGCAAAGGATTCCATCTTGACCAAAGCTAACGCTTCCCGAACTTTTTCCTCAACTTCCGGCTTGATCAGACGTTTTAGCCGGAGTCCAAAGGCGATATTTTCCCAAACGGTCAAATGGTTAAACAGAGCATAACTCTGAAATACCGTATTTACCGGACGCAGATAGGCGGGAGTTTGGGTAACGGACTGACCTCGAATTAAGACTTCTCCGGCCGAAGGCATTTCAAACCCAGCTATCAGTCGCAGTGTTGTTGTTTTACCGCAACCTGATGGCCCCAAAATACTAAAAAATTCTCCTCGACGAATATCGAGATCCACGCCACGAACGGCCGTTTCCCCATTAAAAACCTTGAACACTTTACGAAGTTCAACATCAAACTTCGCTGGTGCTCTAATAGCACCTTGATTCTGCGTAGCCGCTTGCAGCATAGTGTTACGTTTGGAGATTTACCCTGATTACAGCTTATCCGATCAACAGTCTTACTGACAAGATGATAGCCTAGGGAAGTCCAGATTGCACTTTGGAGCATGAGACCGATTCCGGTGTAAAATATCGAGCGCGAAAGCGCAGCAATTAAAGGGCTAACTTGGTATGAGGAGTTAAACGAATGAATTGGCAAAAAGATCCCCTGTCCGTCCTGCAAGATACAAGTCGAACGTTTTATATACCCATTAGTCGTTTACCTCCTTTACTCCAAGAAGCAGTGGCATCTGCGTATTTGTGTATGCGGGCGATTGATGAAGTTGAAGATCATCCCGGTTTGGATAATGCCACAAAAGCGCAATTGCTGCATAGGATGAGCCAAAATTTTCAAGCGGCGGTGTGTCGAGAAACTATTGCTGATGATTGGTTTGCGGAATTTTCCGATATTGAAACCTTGGAAGAAGTCACCCTACGGGTGGGAGAATGGGCCAAGTTAGCCCCGGAACGGATTGGCCCTCGGATTTGGGATGCAACGGCGGCGATGGCTGACCGGATGGCGTTTTGGGCCGAACGTAATTGGCGGATTGAAACGGAGGCTGAGTTAGATCAATATACCTTCGGTGTGGCTGGGGCTGTGGGGCTGTTGTTATCGGATTTGTGGGCTTGGTATGATGGTACACAAACGCACCGAGTTTACGCCATTGGGTTTGGTCGAGGGTTACAGGCGGTGAATATTCTGCGGAATTATAAAGATGATGGCAGTCGAGGGGTAGATTTTTTTCCCGAAGGTTGGACATCGGAACAAATGCACAGCTATGCAAAACGGAATTTAGCCTTAGCAGATGCCTACACGGGGGCCTTACCCTCTGGCCCAGCCTTGGATTTTTGCCGAATTCCTCTAGCTTTGGCCCATGCTACTTTAAATGTATTAGCAGATGGTCAGGACAAACTAACTCGCAGTGCCGTTGTGGAGTTGATTGAACAGGTTTGTGGTGGTAAATAATAGGAGTTTGTTGTTGCGCTTGGGCGCTAAAAGTTGTTGCGCTTGGGCGCTAAGAGTAAGGGCTAAAGCCCAACAACGGACGAACTTTTTTATGATAATAGGAAAAAATGGCTGAATTTTTGGGAATTGGGGGGACAATTGTGGCGATCGCCACGGCTATTGTACCGCAACAGGGAAGTGTGGGAATTGTTCGGATGTCGGGGAGTGAAGCTCAATCCATTGCCAAACAGTTATTTTATTCCCCAGGACGACAAACTTGGGAAAGTCACCGAATTTTATATGGCTATATTCGCCATCCCCAAACCCAAAAAACCATTGATGAAGCGTTGTTATTACTAATGTTATCTCCCCGTTCCTATACCCGTGAAGATGTGGTGGAATTTCACTGTCACGGGGGGATAATTGCGGTTCAACAAGTGTTACAATTGTGTATAGAATTAGGGGCAAGATTAGCACAACCCGGAGAATTTACCCTACGGGCTTTTTTAAATGGCAGATTAGATTTAACTCAAGCCGAAAGTGTAGCGGAATTAGTCGGATCTCAATCAATTGCGGCGGCACAAACGGCTTTAGCAGGATTACAAGGAAAGTTAGCTAATCCGATTCGAGAATTACGGGCAACCTGTTTAGATATTTTAGCCGAAATTGAAGCCAGGGTAGATTTTGAGGAAGATTTACCCCCGTTAAATGAGTCAGAAATTATCGCCCAAATTCATCAAGTTTTAGAACAATTATCGCAATTCTTAGCAACTGCTGACACGGGTGAACTATTAAGAACTGGGTTAAAAGTAGCAATTGTGGGTCGTCCCAATGTGGGAAAATCGAGTTTATTAAATGCTTGGAGTCGGAGCGATCGCGCCATTGTTACGGACTTACCGGGAACCACACGGGATGTGGTAGAATCGCAATTAGTTGTGGGAGGAATCCCGATTCAAGTATTAGATACGGCGGGAATTCGTCACTCGGAAGATCAGGTGGAAAAAATTGGCATTGAGCGATCGCATCAAGCCGCCCAATCAGCCGATTTAGTGTTATTTACCTTAGATGCTGTTGTGGGTTTAACGGAAGCAGATTTAGAGATTTATCAACAGGTCAAACATCGTCATTTTATTGTTATCATTAATAAAATAGATCGGGTTAAATCAGAGGAATTAGAGGAGTTAAAACAAACCATAATTGACAGTTTAATGATAGAAAATATTGAGATAGTTTCTATGTCAGCCGGGTTCAATCAAGGGATTCCAGATTTAGAAATAGCCATATTAAATTCAGTTTACGGCGAAAATATTCAAGCTGCTAATTTAGAATTTGCGATTAACCAACGTCAAGCCGCCGCCCTAACCCGTGCTAAAATTTGTTTAGAACAAGTGGAAACAACCATTAATGATCAACTTCCCTTTGATTTTTGGACAATTGATCTCCGAGGTGCGATTCATGCGTTAGGAGAAGTCACGGGAGAGGAAGTCACAGAATCGGTTTTAGATAGAATTTTTAGTCGTTTTTGTATTGGGAAATAGTATTAATTCAATTTAATAGCAGTGCCAGCGTCCTCGCTGGCTAGAATAATAATAATTAGAATAATAACTAGAATAATAACTAGAATAATAACTAGAATAATAATTAGAATAATAACTAGAATAATAAACAGAATAATAATTAGAATAATAACTAGAATAATAAACAGAATAATAATTAGAATAATAAACAGAATAATAA
>Ga0208590_1000094_pt1 | contig 21242 bp, 21 predicted proteins | sample LakMenEpi27Sep09_FD_150740 | JGI IMG/M metagenome (GOLD analysis project Ga0208590, IMG submission 150740) | Freshwater microbial communities from Lake Mendota, WI - 27SEP2009 deep hole epilimnion (SPAdes) | ecosystem: Environmental > Aquatic > Freshwater > Lake > Epilimnion/Euphotic zone ... | reverse complement strand
GCTAAGGACTTAGAAAATTTTTAGACAAGCTGAAAATGCGCTAAGTTCTCAAAGACTTGTACTATTTTTTAGCGGGCTAGCTAAAAATGTTACAAGTCCCAACTTTTTTCAAAGTCCAAAAATTTTTCAAAGTCCCAACTTTTTTCAAAGTCCAAAAATTTTTCAAAGTCCCAACTTTTTTCAAAGTCCCAAAATTTTTCTAAGTCCAAAAATTTTTCAAAGTCCAAAAATTTTTCAAAATCCAAAAATTTTTCAAAGTTCAAAAATTTTTCAAAGTCCAAAAATTTTTCAAAGTCCAAAATTTTTTTAAAGTCCAAAATTTTTTCAAAGGCCAAAAATTTTTCAAAGTCCCAACTTTTTTCAAAGTCCAAAAATTTTTCAAAGTTTAAAAATTTTTCAAAGTCCAAAAATTTTTCAAAGTTCAAAATTTTTTCAAAGTCTAAAAATTTTTCAAAGTCCAAAATTTTTTCAAAGTCCAAACTTTTCCTTTTCTTTTCTACACACACACAGTGAACCTTTGTGATCAACATTCTAGTGATTGTGACAGTGATCGTAGTGAATTTGTGTTCTAGTGACAGTGCTTTTAAATCGTAACGTTTTTAAAACCTGCATTAGATAGCTATTGTTTTTCTTATTAAAACATTTTTTTAATAAGCACACTCTTCTCTTGTTATCTATGCGCATTATTTATCACTACCTCTTGTCTTCTTTACTACCTAACGTACACTTTGTAACCTACCGTGTCATTCACTCTCTACCTGTCTCCTATTATTACCCTTGACTTTTTATAACTACGTAAACATTTCATATTATTCACAACTGCTATCTTTTAACATGCACCTTACAGTATTATCCCTGGTCTTTTTTATAGTTCAACGTTTACTTGCCTCCTATAGAGATAATCACCTTTAGCATTGCTCAACTCTGTAAATGTTCATGCTATCCACGACTGCTATCCTCTACCATGTCTATTGAATCATCACCTCTTGTCTTTTTTATAGCTTGCCCAGTTACTTCCCAACACTCTGTAACCTATAAATATTATGTCAATCACTCTCGTCTCCTATAGGTACCATTATCCTTGACTTTTTTTATCGCTAAACTCGGTGAACATGTCATTTACTATTGCTCTATTATGATTAGTGTATCTTTTTAGCATTTAACCTTGCACACACACAATCACTACCTATGCATGTGTACGCCCATTCTACTATTCGACTATTCTACTACACATTCCACTATTCTTAGCTGTTACTGTTCAATCCTTTACACAATCTTTAAACTTTTTTGTTTTCCTCTACCTCCAACCCATGCTGTTTTATAGTGGTTGCTTGCCTGGTTTGTTTAAAGGCGGCTTAAGGATTTCCTATTAAGGTTTATTGAAATAAGGGAAAAAAATATAAAAAAAGGGGGGAGGGGGGGGTAGGTGGTGTTACACACATGGTGGACTTTTCTCCTTGCTGTAGGGTTCCATAATATGCTCTTCATCCTGTGTTTTTCTGTTCAGCTCACGCCATGTACACCGTTACATTCACGAGTCCGGAAGATTCTCTTGTGCAGTCTACGTCAAAAATCTTAGAATGTCGACATTTTGGAAAAACTTTGTATCAATCACCATCAGACCGGCATGCTTATGCTATCAAATTTTTCAAAAGTCCAGTGAGTGTGGGAAGATTGGCCAACACTGTCAAAGACTTGCTGAAATTTACAAGAAATCAAAAATTCAATATTTTTAACTCCGAACCTGGCCTTATTGCTATCTACCATTTTTATGGCAACAATGGACGTGACGAACGTAAACTAGACATCAAGTCTCTTATCTTTGACTGGGATTTTTTTACCGCCATTTCCAAGGATGATTTTACTAGTCATTTTCAAAGCAAACTTGATACTTTTGTGACTTCTCTTACGGAAGAAAAAAAGCCAGGTAGGAGTCATTTCTTCACACTATTTTTTTAAACTTATGTTTACCAAGAATAACTTTTTAATGTTGTGTTGTAGACCCACTGCAATCCACTTCACTTTTTGACGTGAAAACATTCCAAATTGCTACAATTAGCACTACCGATCCATCCATTAGCATCAGTCTTTTCCTTGAGGTAATTTTTAATTCTTTATTCAAAAACCAACCCATTTCTGTTGTTTACTTATAGCTTTCTAAATTGTTAGCACTACAACAGCAGTGAATTGGGATTTGGTCTATACTCAAAGCAAACAAAACAGATCAGGTACCTAGCAACATTCTTATGTTAAGCTTGATTTAGGCTAACACTTTGTCTCTGTTCCAGCTCCAATGACGTTGCCCTCATCATAAAATACATCTTTGACGATGAAGACCTTGATTTAGAGTCTCCTATTAAAAAGCGCAAAATATCTGATTCCAAACTTAAGAGTGTTCTTGAATATTCACAAATTAAGTTGCCTGCCAAAATGTTTCTAAAATACCTCGAGACTTTTAGTTCACAGTTTCTCCAAGAATGCATCAGGTACTGCTGGGTTCTATCATTTCTCTACTCCTTAATCATAACTTGGACTGCACGGAAAGTCCTTCCTTTGCTCTAATCACCTTTCTTTTATTTTTAGCCTTGAAGATACACCTGCTGAATCTCCACAGCAATCATGAGTCGTCAGTTGTCCGACATCGTTCCACTTTCTCAGCTTGTGTTTGTTATAGGTACTTTTTTTCTTTGTAACCTACCATGATTAGACGTGACATAATGTTTACTCCAGCTGAATCGGGTTCGGGCAAAACTCATTTTGTTAAATCCATGATTAGAAAAATGATTCCGGGTAACACACTTTTCTTTCATTTTTTTACTCTGGTCCTCATGGTATTGTTATTTATAACAGGTTATTTTTTTATTAGGTATTCCTACGTTTGTTCAAACCAAAGAACCTGCTGATTTTCATGACCTAACTCACATCCAATATTTACCTCCTGATTTTAAAGTGAATGAACACCAATTTGCTACGTTACCTGACCATGCATTAGTCATTTTAGATGACTTTTATTTTGCTCAATCTAACAACAAACAAGAAAAATTGGATTTTCTTGGAATAGTCAATTATTATTTACGGCATCACAATATCACTTTAATTCTTATTATTCACAATATTTACAGTACCAATTTATCGAATGATATTTTCTTGGCACCGCATCTTTTTCTAGCTTATTCTAATTTAGGCTTTAATCTTATAAGGTAATGATAACACTGCACGTACACCATTCAATTTGGTATTGTCAACGTATTTATAGGATTTTTTTATTGCAGAAAATTGTCTACTAGACTAGGAGGTCCCCAAGTTCTTAGTTTTTATCAAGAACCATCCAAGCTTGATTTTCACTTCTGTTACATCAATAGCAAAAGAAATTACGTGGTCAACTACGTAGATCGTCTATTTCAGGATTCTTGGGCAACCATGTTTGTCAACAATGAACAATTCCTAATTCATCCTATCCATGCTCCATGTTCCACTACCCCTGAAGCTCCTCATAGTGATGACGATGATGATCAAGAAGACCTTACTTCCATCCATCATCAAGTTCAAGACTTTGTGATTCAAGCCTATCCCAAAAACAAATTTTTACCCATGGTTTTTCAAAAACTAGTGAAATGTGATCTCATTGACGAGGATTTATTTTTCAAAAAATTTCCAACAATCCATGTAGCCGATTTTTGTACTTTTCTTAACAACCGTTTTTATAAGAAAACCAAAACCGGTGTTCAATTATTAAAACTATGTAAATTTATTCGTTCACAACGTATAAAGGTTCCCTCTATAGCTATTAAGAATCCTTTAGCTTTACGAGCACTGTCTTGACCCTGTTTAAACTTACAGATAAAGAACACACACAATGAGTAAAGAGTACCTCCTTCAATGCCAAGCAAAAAACAATACTTTCCAGTGTAATCTTGACAAATCCTTTCGAGATTTTGAATTCAACAAACGCGACATTTCCCTACACTATGTCAACTGCAACATTTCCAGTCCTAGCCTAGGTAAGACAATTTTATTCTGATCCCTGTTTCTTTAATAATGCCTCTGTGTTTTTAGATGATCTCACCCTTTATTTTCTTCCAAAACCAGTATTAGGTAAAACTATACAAACATTTGTTTTTTAACCTATAGGTTAATCTTACCCTTTTGCAGATATTGTAACCCTTCAAAATACGGCTCGAGCAAACCGAAACATCTTTGGAGAACTGAATAGAATTTATAGCAAACACGTTCATGGTGTCAAAGAGTGTCTAGTTTCTAATATTAAAAGCGAAGAAGGTCTTACCGATGCTCAAACTATATTTACCGTCACAATAACATTACTTCCTCATCAAATCATTTTTTTCCCTGCTGAATACAAAGATAGTATCCTAAATGCGACCATTTTTGAGAACATGCGAATTTATGAAAATGAAGATTTAATCAGGTACATTGAGTATCTATAATTATCTTTTTAAATTTACGTTTTTTTATTTGTAGACAATTGTTAGAAGTACCCGATGTCATCACTTTTGCTTCTAATAATAGAACTCTGGTAAATAGGTCATTATCTGCCAGTGTCCCGTCGATAACACTATTTTTACTATTTAGGAACAGTCATTTCAAGAATTTGAAGATGACATCTCCAATACAAGTTCAGATTTTATTCAAAAATTTCTATCTAGACCTTTATGTAAGTGAAGTAACATCACAAAGTTTTTATCATGCCTTATCCTATAAATAGTTTTTAAACAACCTCTATCTTTTCAGTTGGTATTGGATGGACTTTAGAACAACAGCAAGTGCTTCAATCGATACCTACGTTCAAGTTGGAGACGAGTCAATTTGATGTCCAAATCTGGTTTGACAATGATCTTCAATCACCTTTCCCCTACACACTGTCCTCCTTAGAGGATGACGATGATCCAGATTTAAGTGTACCTAAATATGCTGATTTTGCTATTCTTAGCCAAGCATCAGACATTTTTCAAACTGTGCTTTTACCTATGGCCTTTGAAAACGTAGAATACAATTGGTTTGCAGGAGGACAGAACGATGCTAATGAAGAATTTGTTAATGCATTAGAATCAAGAGTAGAACGTCTGTACAAAGACTCATGGATTTGTCAATATTTTGATTTTGAAACTAAAATTGAAAATAATATTGTGTATTTCTATGACAAGGTTAAAAAGGCTCCAGTAGACAGTTACCGGTTTCAAATTGTTGAATTTATTCCAGAAAAATCTATACCCTATTTTTTACCTTCTTATGATTTAGCCAATTATCGAACAGAAAACGTACCTTTCTTTACAATGACCTCAGTCCTTAGTAATGTACCTCATGGGTTTAAAGCTAGCTTTTACCCTTCAACAAAATCTCTGTTCTATAAAGCACCTTTTTTTCTTATTTTTAAAACCCCGCCTTCAGTTAAACCTAATTTTCTGTTATTTAATTCTTTTTTCAAATCAAATTCTGATACCAGTATTCTTGCCATGCTTGTTTACAATGAATTCGATAATATGTTTACAGTTCAATTTTCTCCCGGAATAACATTACCCTATTTAAACAGTTTATCTTTTACCAATTGTTTAGAATTTAACTTATTTGATTCTAACCAAAAACAAGTAGAAATTGCTGATAACAGTCAACTGTTTGTTTCGTTAACAACGTTATAACACTTTGCAGACTTTTTTCTAAAAAAATGGCCACATCGGATGATCGACCTTTTGAACCTGTTGACACCGACAAAATTTCTCCCGACGGCAATGACATACCTGTTATTTCATCCAACCATCCAACGTCTGTGCATTACTTTTACATCACTGAAAAGTTCACCTACAATTTTGATTTTCCGGATCAACCTCAACCGGGCTACGTGGAAATAGACAATAACAAGATTGTGGTCATGTTTCCTGAACAGGACCGTTCCACCCACGTTCAAAAATACCCCCATCTACAAACCATTCAGTTTTACCTCAACCGTCAACTTGTGTTCAGTTATGATTGGCTGCCTATCTATTCGGTCAATGATTTTTATCGCGTTAAAGATATGGTAGCTAAAAGTTTTGAAGAATTTAGCCACAAAACGCATCGTAATCAATTCATGAGCCAAAAAACACCGTATGCTCATTCAAAACAGTTTGATGAAATCTACACCGTGTGTGAAACCGACAAGTTTAATTTGAACTGTTTAGAAGATCCTAACACTACATCGTTAACTCTGGATTTTAAAGCCCACCTCAATAGCTCACCAACGTCAGTGGACAGTAATCCTATTCATGTTCAATATTATATTGGAAGCAATTTAGTGTTTTGCACTGAACGAGATTTGGCTTTTTTAGATACAGCCTCACACTATTTTGTGACTCAATTTATTTTGCATAAATTGATTAAAGCATAATGTTACAGAACACAATGAAGTTTTCAAATTACAGTGAATTAGGGTGCCTGCTTAAAAAAGTGGGACAGGCTATTCAAGATTACTTAGGTAAAAAATTTTTAAAACCCTTTTTCTATAGATATCCCTTTTAACAGGATTTCTTGTTACAGATAACGGCAGAGATCGTCCCAACTTCCATTCTCCTGTCTTCCTGTTGGAAATGTACCTGGATTTTATTCATCAGCGACTGCTTCCGGAAATTGAACGCCTGACCTCCAAATACGCTGTATGGTGGTCTTTTAAACCAACCTCACCCTTGAAAGAGTTTTTAGAAAAGTACCACTACAAGTTTGAAGATTATTTCCTTCCCTCCACTCTTGTCGACACTCTTTGCCAAATTATTGAAAATCAGTATATGCTTATTGAAGGCAATAGTACCCTTGTTATTCCCGACAAAGAATTACAAAGTTGTTTTCCCGCATGGATGTTTTTGAAAAAAGATCTTATGTACCACTGCGCTGATCATATCATTGTGGCATCTCAAGAAACAAGTACCCGACTACAAAATGAAAATATAGCCAAAGACTTTTATGTCAGTTCTCCAATCAATCTGTTGTTTCAAGATTCAACCTCAAAATTTTGGGTTCACCCGCTTTTGAATACGCTGTTAAATCAAAACGCTCAAGTAGCCTATTCTTGGAACGATCTTCATTTTCTGTTTCTAGACTTTTGCACTACAAACTCGGATCACTTTTCGCGAGTCAACGAAAACATTATTTCTATCCATCCAGATTCAGAACTTTTTGAGCTGTTTCGATTTAACTATTTTCATTTGGACCAGTGTGATGACATTCTGAAACAGGCCATCTTCTTTTTGGGCAGAACAAACACATTGCAAAAATTATGGAAGCATAAAACGTTCAACGGTATCTCTGAAAAAGAAGTCAACGAAGTGTGTTCCTTTATTGATGATGTTATTAACAGCAACCACCACTTATCAGCTCAATCGTATATTTCAGCTATACAATTGTAATTTTTTGTTTCAGATCATTTATTTCTTCCACCATGATTGTTGAATATGTTAAAAAAGAGGATTGGGCCATTTTACCGGAAAGACCAAAAGACCAAGAAAATCGCTATAGTGTTGATCTGATCAATCCTACTGCAGTGTTAATTTTTCCTGACCGTGTGAATTTTATCTCCTTGGGATTTCAAATTAAATTGCCTGACACTTATTGCTTTAAAGTAAACCATTTGCACGTGTTGAATAAGCCATGGAGACTCATCCATGATTATTTGGACATTGTGGGGTTGGATAGTGATACGGTGATCCTTCCAGTCATCACGTCCAAAGAAGTAATGGTGGCCAAGGGAGAAGTGTTGGCTCATATTGAACTTGCTTCGGTGAAGAACATTATAAAAAAGAAAATAGGTAAAATTTACTCTTTTTAAGTGTAGAATGTTTACTTTTTATGATTTAACCTGCTGTTTTTTGTTGCAGATGCTGAACTGAAGTTTTCCATGTTAGATGTTTTTAACAAACCTTTTGGGGTAACCATGGCTTAAACATTGTTTTCATGACATGTCTTTCATTTCAGACTCTTTTTGTTATGGCGGTTCGATTTCCTACCAGACAAGATTCAAGATATTTTCCCAAAGTAATGGATACATGCGAATGTCTAGCCCTTATTAATCCGTCAGAAATTGTTCTTCAACCAAACCGACTTAACCATCAGTATATGAGTCACGGTATAAAATTACCGCCTGGGCTGATTTTGCAAGTCACCGATCATTGCAATGATAAACCATGGAGAATTCCTTTCCAATTTTTGGGGGATACAATTAAAAAGGAATGGTTTTTTCTTCCACTCTTTTCTGGACAACATGTCACAATTCCAAAATTTGAAATATTGGCTCATGTTACATTTCAACCTATTTCTCGAGCTCTTCTCAGCATAAAAGGTAATGTTTAAAAACACGCTTTTCTGATTAACTAACTCTTTCTTGGTTTAAAATCGGTTCTTTAAACATTTTACACTGATACGGATAAATTTAACGGTTTTTAAACCCATGCTCATTTTTACTGACACAGGTCATTTAATTTCAGAATTGGTTCTGCTACGATGACCGTTGAATTTCGTCGTGTAAACCCCCAAGATGGACTGATTCCAACTCGAATTGATGCGGGTTGTAAATCCCAGTCATTATAGTTTACTAACCAATGTTTAGCCCTAATGAAACATCTTTTATTTCAGACTCTTTTTGGTATGACAGTTCAATTTTCTAGCCAACTAGAGTCAATATATTATCCCAAAATAATGAATACACGCAAATGTATAGCTCTTATCAATCCGTCAGAAATTATTCTTGAACCAAACCGAATTAAGTATCAATTGATGCGTCACGGTATAAAATTAACACCTGGACTTATTTTGCAATTCACCGATCATTGCAATGATAAACCATGGAGAATTCCTACAAAATTGTTAGGGGATACAACTAGCAAAGATCGCTTTATTCTTCCTCTCTTCTCTGAGCAGCGTGTCATAATTCCAAAGAGTGAAATTCTGGCTCATGTTCAACTTCAACCTATTTCTCGCGTTCTTCTCAGGTTAAAAGGTAATTTTTAGAAACAGAATTTTCTAAATTTTCCTTTAAATAACCTCTTACTTTTTTTAGACTCGGGTCTGCGAACTTTTCCCACTGAGACGGATAAACCTATTTAACGGTTTTTTAAATTTGGTTACACCCATGCTTGTTTTTATTGACACAGTCCATTTGATTTTCAGAATTCAAACAGCTACCATGGCCGTTGAATTTCGTCGTGTTACCCAAGATGCTTTGATTCCAACTCCTGTTGATGCGTGTTTTAAAGATCAATGTTCGTGTTTTACCAACCCATGTTTAGGTCTGATTAATCCTACTGAATTTGTCGTCTACCCAAATCAACTGAACATTCAATCTATGGGGTTTGAAATTATTATGCCGCCGGGGTTTATCTTTCAAGTGACTAACCATTGCAATGATAAGCCGTGGAGAATTCCAACTCAATTTCTGAATCATAACACAGACAAAGAGTCTTTTTGTCTTCCACTCATTTCTTCGCAAAAAGCAGTGATTGCCAAAGGGGAAATAATAGCTCACATTCAACTTTTGCCTATTCTCGACGCGTATGAAATCATAAAAGGTAATCTATGCCATAACAAAAATGTCATAAAAACATATCTAAACCGAACCATTGTTTCAGATGCCGACCTTGTGTACATGTCAGACACAGACGAAAACCTTTCGGATAGTAAAGACGAAGACGTTGGACCCGCCTCGCCAGTAGAAGAAACTGCTCCCCAGGAAAAAAATCTCAAGGCGGCCAAAAGAAAAATTAACAAAAGAAAATTGTCCAGTTCCTCGGATGACATTGACATTGCCATGTTTTAAATTTTGTTCCATATTTTTTCAGACTAATGATACATTGCCATTAGGATACCTTTTCTCTTTTTAAACCATCACCAGGTACTCACCTCCTCCTTATCTTGTCTCTTGCTATTTTCCCACTGACCTGAGTTTTCTTTTTTCAGTCAAACACCATTGACGCCTTACCCCTCACCGATTCATCCACCTCCAAGAAACGGGGAGTTCGTTGGCGGCCTACCCTCTGCGACTCCCTTCCGTAATCCAACTCCGTCTATTCTTGGGGTAATCTGTGCTGTGACTCCACAGAGTCCCAACAATGCCATGTGTTTGCATTAAAAATGTTAAGACATTTCTCAAGACAGTGGCCAAACCTACCTACTGCCATCCATCTTTACCAATTTATTTCGACAAATCTTTCATAGGTCAGTTTGACTAGTTTGAAAGCTACTCTTGTTTCCACCCTTACCCTGATATTATTTTTAGATATTTTACTGCACCGGATTTGGCTTCACCACAAACAGACTACAAAATATGCCGACTACCATGCTTTTGTGGAAACCGTTAAAAAAACACCTCGACCCTGGAATTCAACCACAAGTTTGAAAGCCATGCTGAAACAGATGTCGTGGCTACTCAACATTGACATTACCCTGTTAAGCTTCAAACAGGCAGGAGAAACGTACCATTGCCCTCATGGGGCCGATTATTTCTTTTTAACCTTTCTCTTCCAAAACCCAATGCTTAAACTATTGAGAAAACAAACCGATTGGACACCAGTGATTATCATTCAGTACAACAAAAAGTACTTTGTGCCCGTGACCAAACTGCCGGCTCCTTCCCTCATCAACATTGCCCCTGAACCCAGTGGAATTCTAGTGAACAATACTTTCATTCACCATCATGATATTCTTAAACTTTTAAACAATGACAAAGTAGATTTTTCTTTTTCCCTGGTTGTGTATTCTGCCTACAGTTATGTCAGAAAGACGTTCTCCAAAGAAATTCAAAAAACTATCCTGGGAATGTACTGCTCCTCCACTTCAGACCAAATCGTTCATCTTTTTCTAGTTCCTAAACTGCATTCAACCGCATTTGACCTTTTTCTGCTTGAGGGAGATTTACCCCTGCCGCCCAGTTTTCACAAAACAAGTTTGCTAGACTATCAACATTTGACAGAAGGAAAACCCATCTTTAAAGGAACTGGTAATAAAGTACCAACCGTTTTGAACCAGGAACAATGTCTTTGTGACCATGACGAAACGCAATATGTTTTAGATTCCCATCGGTATGACACATTAATGTCCACGCATGCTCAAACACGACTTTTAACCGAAAATTTAAAAGCCTTAGGGCTACTGGATAAACTTACCGAACGAAAACTGAAAGTCTGCAGTGAAATTTCATTTTTATCCTATGATACAGAAGCTCTTAACAAAGCCTACGTGGAATCGCTAGATGATACTTTTTACAACCAGTATGAATTCAACAATAACTTTACAGACAAACTTCAACATAAAGTGATTCATGGTGAACAGAAACTCTACATCATCGGCTTATGTGACATTATTTCCAAAAAAGATACATTACGTATTTTGAAGAAACATTTACCCTCGTCTTTGTATATTAAGATTTGTCGTTATGTTCTCAGTGATAGTGATGATTTAAGAAGTCATATCAGCTGGGAATCTTGCCACAGTCAATTGAAACATTTACCTTTGAACGAGTGTGCTGAGGAATTGTTAACCCTGTTTGAAACCGTTGATTTAAATGAAACTCATGTCAAAACCTTTCATATCAGCAACAATCATCTGGTCAACAAAGCCACTGAGCCTACCCATGAAAATACCACGCAAATGATTTATAAATTTCTTGTCTATATTTATCAACGCAATATTTTGGCTTCCATCATAAAATACATTTTGTTAAAACCCCTTCTCATCCAGTTTGAAACATCCATGTTGGTCAATGAAAAAAGAGGTATTTTTTACCTGATCCAAAAACGTTTGCAAGATATAATTTTTGAAAGTATCCTTACCGCCTTTAATGGCAGTAACTATGACAATTATCTTTTGTCCAACAGTTTGGTGATTATTGTAGGAAAACTCAAAGAAAAAATTAAAATATTCAAAAAAGGAGCTTCTTTGTCCACCATTCAAATTATCATCAAAAAAAACCTGTTTCGGTTCCGAAACATTATCAAAACACAAGTTAAAACAACGCCATTTCAAAACAAAGTTAACACGCTGTGGGAAATGAAACTTTTTATCAAAGATATTCGTAATTTAGTAGCAGCCAACATGTCACTGGACAGAATCGGTAAACTTTTCAACTTGGAAGTTGCTAAACTTTGCTTCCCCTATGAACAAGCAACGTCTGTCAAAAAAATTAAAAGTATTACTTCCCTACATGCGCACAATGAATCATTCTGGAAGAACACTTTTGCTAACAAAACAGTAGACTTAACCACTCGTTTAGAGGCTCAGCAAACCTATGATGCTAAGCAGTTTAATGACCTCTACGAGTATGGTGAATATTACCTTGTGCAAGACTGCCTGTTACTGCATTCCATTGTCCTAACCTTGTTTAGAACTTACCTTCAAGAATCAATCAATATTTTTACTCGCCACAACTACTCTCAGTCCAATTTAGCTTACCAACAGTTTTTTATTGTTGAACCCTCTCAACAAATTGACAAAAATCTAGCTCCAAAACAGATCAAGAACACGTTTTACAATTATTTTATCAAACATGCAGTCACAGGTGGATTGTGTACAAGTTTTGTGCATGGCGAGATTGGTAACCAAACGATTATCAACGAGCATTTAAACTCGGTAAACTGTTCCAACCTTGACAAAGACAGTTGGCCTAATTTTGCTAATCTTCAAGGAACGCCTTTTCCATTCCATGAAAAAGCCGATGGTATTTCAACCATTGATATTCGGTCCCTGTACCCAAGTGCAGCAGTAAAAAAACTTCCCGTAGGCTCCCCTTTATTTTATACTCGCCTTATTCCCCAAGATTACCATCGGATCAATGATCATAACATGAAAGTCCTTCGGATTCAAAACTATTGTAAACGAGTGCGTGACAACGGTAATCATACAGAAGATTTCATGTATCTCAACAACACACCGCCTCGTTTTTACAATGAGTTTTATGCTTTAAACCATTATCTTCAATGCATTCCCAAAGATGTTGTCATCTTACGTTTTCAGTCTTCTTTTACCGCTTTAGGTCAACTGTACTTTACCGAGTTTCCTTTGGATGGGTTTCTATCCTACTTTAATCCTCACGATCAAAAAGTGTACCTGAAACTGATTCAGTACCAGTCTGTTTTTTATCATGGGCATAAGAAAACGTGCGCAGCTCAAAGGACCCCTGAGGACCTGGACAAAGCCAAAAAATCAAACGATGTAAGGACAAAAATTTTATCGTTATGCCAACATTTTCGACACCATTTCAACCTTGTTGACAAAGTAGATTTTGATTATGTAGAAATTTCCGATTGTGACTTTTTTCTTCATAAGATTCCAAAAAACGGTAATTTTTGTCCTTCCTTTAAAAAAAGCTACTGTTACAACGACTTTCTGGATGCTATTACTCAAAAAAAACTAACCGGGTTTGTGCTAGTAAAAAATCTTACCATCAAAAAACAAGCTCAAAATCCTATCTTTGGGTTTATCATCCAAAAAGTAGAATATGGAGCCGATGTCTTGTCTCCGTACACGCAAAACATTACATCCAACATCAAAGCAGCCCAGCGGGTTGTAAGTATGAACGAAGCAAAATCATTTATGGTCATCAGTACGGAATACTTGAATTGGCTCCATGTTCATTTTGGTTTTGAACATCCCCCTGATATCTACCATGCTCTTCTGTTTCAATTAGACACCTACCTTAAGCCCTACATTGAAAACAAACTTATTCTCAGAAAGGAGCTTAAAGATCGCATCAAATTAGAAACTAATTTAGAAAAGAAACAAGTGTTTGAAATTCAGTCGGAACTGATCAAACTCATGTTGAACAGTTGTTATGGATTCACCCTGTGCAACATTACGTCAAACAAATTTAAAATGTTGGAAAACCGCAGAAAACTTCCTAATGACACCAAAAGTAAAAATCGACTTAAAAGTTGTATTCAGCTCGGTGACAAAGTGTTCTTGGCAGAACTAAACAAGCAAGTAAAAGAACCGTTTCAAACGTTGCTAGGTCATGTGGGATGCTATATTTTGTACCACAGTAAAATTATTCTGTTGAAAAGACTTTACTACTTACTGAAATATTTGAACCCTACTCACGCTCAACTGTTGTACATGGATACGGACAGCGCTCATTTTTTGGTCAAACATAAAGATTTTGTTGACAACGTGGATGACAATTACAAAGCCATTTTTCAACGGCTTTACAACAAACATTTTGACAGTGGCAATAAAATTAGCGGTATTTGGGTACAGGAAGGCTTTTTTGACAAAGCTCGCTATATTGGAGAAAAAAGTTACCTGTTGTTTAACAGTGACAATTCAACTTATCTTGCTCATATGAAGGGTTTAAATCAACCTTTCCAACGCCAGTTTGTAGAACAAAATATTGATCCCAAACATACATCTGTTATCAATTATAATATTTTTCAAAAAACATCCGATTTTATGATTCTCAAAACATCCATGAGCAAAAATTTGTTTGATAATTATGTTCCGATCAAACGTTATTTTGTGAAAGCAACTGGCAGTTTACCCTTAACCTTGTCTGAACCTTATTAGCACCACTTTTTCCAGAAAATACCATGGCTGATTCTTTTGACGAAGAAACCCAACCCTTCTTGCCCACTAAGGCTGAGCGACTTCAACTTGACTTGGAAACCCAACACGAAAAACTGATTGAACTGCAAGAAAACATAGTGCGCTTTGATACCCTCTTCAGAGAACATCCTCATACTATTCGAATTACAGGAATTTACTTTTTGAAAGATCATGTTTGGACAAGAACCCTGCAAGATAAAGTATACAATTTATTTCACGAAGCAAAAATTCCCCTGTTCTGGATTCATGATATCAATTTCAACATTGATTCGTGGGATCCCGCCATAGAAGAACCTGTAGAAGAAACTGCTCAACCTGTCACTGTGGACTCCATTGACGTTTCAACCCCGGTTTATGTTACGCTAACCAACTACTATGTGAAAGAACGCGTGATACATCTGCTCAATAGTTATTTTGATACAGAATACAACCAACTGCTTAAAGTGACATAAACATGTTTCAGATTGTCCTAATCTTTTTTACCATGGACATTCAATGCAAGTGGACTAAAGTGAACAAAGAATCTCCAGAAATTATTACGCTAGAGTCTTCACCCAACGTTCCACCAGAAGAACCAAACACATGCCAACGTGTTTTATATTATGTGATCTTTATCAAATCTATTCTTGTATTTTCAGCATGTCTTATTATCTTTATTTTTCTGTACAACAAATACACATGCGAACCCACAAATTTTAGACTTCATAACATAACTACCACAACATTTATGAAACTAGAAAATGATACATGGGAAGGATCTGGACTTTTGTTACCACATTTTCTTTCATAGTTATACCCTATTTTCAGACACTATGCTAGAGAACCTGTCCATCAACGCCTAACCATGTGGACCTGGATCTGTCTACTTCTTTTCTTTGGACATCTGAAACATTTTGTACCGCTTCTGATTCAAGTGTTGGAACTCATTCACCTCGTGATTGTGCTACTCTGGGCCGTTCCAGTCATCATTCTGACCCTGCTGTTGGCACCTTTTCTTCATCTGGTCCTCTTCCTGGTACCGTTGAGGTTAGCTCCTGCTGCTGCTGCTGCTGCTGCAGCTGCTGTTGCTACAGTGGACCCTTGATGACCACGGGGTAAGTTGTGGTTTTCCCAAACAACAACTTACGACATACTTTTTTTAAGTGTTACAACCTGCTTTTTGTCATGTTTTTGAAAGAGAACCTATGGAAGACAGGAAAGGTAGTCCTAGACAGTATACAGTCAACAGCCACCACTGACCATGAATTCAGTCGCTCTGAGCATGTGCAGCAGTGGCTGTTGGCCTCGTTGTATGTGTTCCTTAGCTTACGCCTTGATCTCCGCCGCCCGTCCACCTTTTGATGTCGACTTTTTAACATTCGGTCCACCGTTTTTTCTGTGGATCCAGTGTTAAAAACTCTGACCAAAAGATGAGGTGAAACAAGTGGGTAGGTTGAGGGGCCGGGCTATAGGGTTATTTTATGGTTGACACGCGATCTGAAATGACTGTACCGCGAGGGTTGTGTACTGGCATCAGGAAAAACGTTTTGATCATAACAACAACCCTGTCAGACCCGCCCTCACCCCCTTTTTTTTCTAGCTGTTGTTTTTCCTACTCACTTGTTGTCACCACCATGGTTTTAACCCGGAATAGTAGACATTGACAGTGACAGCAACAATCCTTGCTAGTCAATGTCTACTCATTCCATGCAAAACACTATACCATGGCCATGCCACCCGCCTACCCGCCCGCTATGCCACGCCAAAACGAGTTCTACTCATTATGTCTTTCAAATTGATTGTCATTAACTTTACTGTTCTTCAACCAGTACGGATAATGAGGGTCAATTTGTCTGGTGATAATGAATTTCAGATGAGAGATGCTCCCGCAGTTCCTCCTTGCCACTCCGCCCCTTGGTTGCCCAATAGAATGATTCTATTGATTAAACTGATCATTTCGTCAATCGAATCATCCTCTTGTGTTTGCAGCCATTGAGTTTAATTCTCGGTGATTTAACACTGTTAATTATCAGAAGAATTTTATGTTTTGAGAAAATCCTGACGAGGGTCACTTGAGATGAACATAAACTTCCCTATGATCAGTGTTAACGCATGATCCGAGTCTTAAACAGTGGATCATCCTTTACGCCGGACAAAAGGATGATCCTGCTTTCCTGTTTTGCGCCAACCATGCCAATGCAATCCGCCACTCCTTTCACGCTCCACCGGTTCATCGCCACCGCCGCCGCCGCCATCAGCATGCTCGTTATTTTATGATGATCCACCTTTTCTCTCTTTCTATCCGGGGATGCATGCTTTTTTTCCTTTTTCTCTATACCCATGTGTTTTTAAAAAAAGTATGTCATGTTTTTTTTCTCATGTTCAGGCGGTCACCGGGGTCCACTGTAGCAGCAGCCGCCGCTGCAACAGCAGCCGCCACCTTCCATTCAGGAACGTGTTTAAACAATTTCACAAAAAAAGTCACCGACTAACAGACTTTTTTATTTTCAGTACCACCAATCTTCATAACTCAAGTCATAACGTCACCTTCTACTGAATGCCAGGTAGATCAGCCAAACCCTCGTTAAAAAAATCTTTTTAAAGCAAAAATTAAAAAAACTTTTTTTGTCAGGCCGTTTTCTGTCCGCAAGCCCGACGATGTCCTTGGGAACCAGCCATTTTTTTATGCTGCGACACCATCGTGTACAACACATTACTATCCCATTCCGTATCAACCATATTGTCATTCTTACCACACAAGCTCAATCTTCCGTTTTTCTACGCTATGATTATCTAGTTTTTAAATCGTTTAAAAAAATAGAACTCCAAGCCGGTGGAACTCATTTTTGTATTTGTAACATGCCTGCTATGGCAGTCCATCGGGCCATTGAAACAATGGATCGCGTCTTTAGCCAACATCAACATCCACAAGAAGATATCCTTATCCTTTTGGAAACCGCTCACAGTGACACAGCCGTTCCCCGTTTATGGGATTCTTGCGCTATGGCACTGTTGATCCAAGGCGTGACCCATTGTGATCTTGAACTGGCCTTTCCTTTGTTCACCCTTAAAACAATCCATATAGCCATAAAATCCTATGAATCTGTCCTCGATGAAAATTTATGTCATTATTCTAAGTCTAAACGCCGTTTTGTTCAAACATGCGTTTGCCACGCGACCCATCAAGATATTTTTTTCTAATTTTTACAGATCAATTACAAAACATGAATCCTCCGGTAATCTGCTACACCTTGACGCCCAACGCCAAATACAAACCGAAAATCTGCGATCATTCCAACGGGTTGGATCTTCCCTTCCATAACGATGTTCTATTGGAGCCTTATCAAATTTTAAAAGTAAATCTTGGCTGTCGCCTACAATTTCCGGATCATTTTTGCGGTCTTCTCCTCAACAAATCATCCGCGCTTACCACTTACAACGTTCAAGTCCACTGTGGCCTCATTGATGTTGGCTATACAGGAGAAATTCAAGCTGTTATTGAAAATAAATCGTCACAACCTCAAACCCTGGTTGCGGGCACAGCTGTTGTTCAACTGCTGGTCATTCCATCCCCCATTCCAGTGTTTCAAGAAACAGATCAATTGACCGATACAGTAAGGGGCGGGTTTGGTTCTACGGGTCAGCTCTTTGAACCTGTTTAATGTCAGACACTTTATCCTGATGAATGCAACACCCAATCACCCAAGACGCCTTGGAAGAAACCGTCATCACGATGATGGACCTTGTTATAACGCTTTGCCTGACCGCCTGTGTTCTCTATTAAAAGTTTTTCCTCTATTTCAGACCCCCAATTTTTTCACAATGTTGCTCAGCATGAATTCCACTAACATGACCACTATTTTAAGCCTTTGGTCAAACAATCATTCCTATTTTATCGGTGAAATTATAATGATTATTGTTCTTGTTTTTTTACTCCTTCTTATTTTGAAAGATATTTGTTGCTGCTGTTGTAATACCAAGATGACTCCCTCTTTTATGCCCTCACTTATGGCCTGATTCCTATGTTACAGATCGCTGTAGTAAACTATGACCAAACTAGTCTACTTTGCAAGATGCGGAGGAACTTGGGACCTTATCAAAAACACCATCTATACCGACCCCGGTCCTTACCTTCTTGAACCCCAGGACAGCTGTATTGTGATTATTTTGAGCAAGTACCTCACGGGAGGATTCGACCAACTCCAGTTTCGCGGAGGAGACTTTCTACTATCCAACAAAAGACCTCACCACTTGTGTTTTTACCTGAAAAATCTCTCATCAACCCTGACCATCAAAATGAATACCGGATGTAGCTTACAGTCTATTCTAAAAAAGTCTATTGTAAAATTTAAAGTGTGCCACATGTCCGACCAAGATTTGGTTCAAGCTCAACTCTCGCTTGTTCCAACCTTTGACGATGATGATGATGACAACAACGACGACGACGACAAAGATAGCCGTTCTGATAACAATGACAAAGTTGATGAAGTTTATTTTCCTTGCACGTTATAGTTGATCTTTCAGATCACAATGCAGACCAACATGCGTTCTGTTTTTTACGTGAAAAAAAATTACCACGACTACGCAGACTTTTACAATCCTCAAGAGTATGTCAGCAATGAAACTTTTGTGCTGAAACCCGAAGAAACTCTGCTTATTCTGCTGGACTATAGTGACGTGGTCAGCCAATTAAACATCTGCTGCGGTCGGATCACTCCCTGGACCAAGGAAGGACAATTATGCATGCTGGTCAAGAATAAATCAACCCTCAACACCCTACGTATTGATAAAGGCCATCGATTGATTCACTTGCTGAGTAACCCTATTGTTTCCAGTCATTTATGCTGCGTTCCCCATGAAGATATTGTTAAATTGCTTAATCCCGAATCAAAACCATCACCACCCTCGTTATTGTCATCCCGTTAACCATGCTTTGCCTTTTTCAGATCCGTCATGAACTCATCATCCGACGCTCAACCCGCGGTGAACCCCCAAGCTGTCCAGCTACCCCCCTCACCACCACCGTCCCAACCCTCCGAGAAACTTCGCCGACCTGTCACGCCATCGTGGCCTCCCAAACCTCTGGTCATGCGGTCTTCCATGTGGAAACGCAGGCAGCGTATGCAAAAAAATAGTCAAACCCCCTACCCCAAGGAGACTGCTTATGCCAAACCTACGGAACAATCCCAATGTTCTGAACCACCACCACCACCACCACCGGTTCAAAAGCCTATTGCCAACCCTTGGTTGCATTACCAGGTGATCCAGCAACTGCAGGACAACCTGAAGCAACATCAGCAGCAACAGAATTTTATACAGCAACAGCAACAAGCCAAGTTTTCACAACCTCCGCCTCAACTGCCCCCACCAAAAAACGTCTACCGACCTCATCCCCCCGCCACCTCATTGTCCTATGACCACTGTGACCGAGCATTGCCCCGCCCAGCCCCTCAACAACGTCAACCTGCCAAACACCATTTTTTAGGGAAAAATCATCCCAAAGCATTTTATCCAACAAAGTTTATTCCCTCTCAAGAGTGGCACTCCAATCCACCTGTCTCATCCGACAAAGTCGATTGGCCGCCACTGCCGCCGCCGCGGTCTACACTACTACCCGCCCCGTTTTCACCGATAGCCAAGCCACCGCCGCTGCCGCCATCGCTGCCACGTCCGTCCTCGTTACCTCTTCGCAACGATTCGATTCAAATCAAACAGCCGCCGCCAGTGCTGCCGCCTTTGTCTTCACCACCACCCACCTCACCACCGAGCAAGCCGTTGTCGCAGCCGCCGCCGCTGCCGCCATCCTCTTCATCATCCCGCCAGCCTACACGCTACCAAACGACCACGGAGAAACCGCCGCAGTGGAAAAACACTTACCATCCTCATTACCGTCATCGTCGCTATCAGCGACCCCATCAACCCAACAGTGATGTGTTAGATTTGTTTAAAATCAACGTTGCCGTAACAAAGTTACCCAGTGAATCGCTGATCAAAGGCAGTCTCTACATCATGGGCTGTCTCATCCTTCTGAGCAGTCTCAGCACCAACCCACCCATACTCAACGATCTCATTGCTGTTTTTGCTGTTGCCTGCTACATCTACTCCACTGTAGGTCTCCTGTTTCTCATTGGCTACCATTCCTTTATGATCTTCTATTACATGAAACAATACGGTGCTGATTTCTTTGCTTGTGGAAAAAAGTATGGCACTACCTGGGTTCGCCAATGTCAAACCAAATGGAAAAACTTTTTCAATCCGTAATTTTGTTTTTCCATTTCAGATGACTTTATCAAAATCCATCCATCCTTTAGGCAAGTGATTTACCCCATCGCCGCCTATTTTTTGTGTGTAAACACTTTTTTTTGTGACAGAAAAAAAATGTCAAACCTACATCCGTCAGCATTTAAAAGCTCCGCCCAAATCTTTGGTCACCCAATGGGGGAAAAAAATGAAATTAACCCGGCTGGAAATAAATCAAATCAATGATCGGCTTTATTTGCGTCATCATTTAGGTAAGAGGAGAAAAAATACGGACTTATTCCTCAACTAACTTTGTGATGAGTTGCCAGGTCCTGATCCCGGTTTTCTATCCCACACCAAAAAATGGAAAAAAACTACGCCACGCTCTTTTCAGTCACCCTACTATGCGCAAGGCGATATTGGTAACGTTGAACCATCAAAAAAATTCGTCCGAT
>Ga0208590_1000082_pt1 | contig 22552 bp, 15 predicted proteins | sample LakMenEpi27Sep09_FD_150740 | JGI IMG/M metagenome (GOLD analysis project Ga0208590, IMG submission 150740) | Freshwater microbial communities from Lake Mendota, WI - 27SEP2009 deep hole epilimnion (SPAdes) | ecosystem: Environmental > Aquatic > Freshwater > Lake > Epilimnion/Euphotic zone ... | reverse complement strand
ACAACCACTGTAGGAGATGTCGTTACAGTGGATGTAAACGTAGATAATGTTACCATCGAAGTGGATGGTAGTGATAATCTACGAATTAAAGATCTTGGTGTATCAACAGCAAAACTTGCTGACTCTGCAGTTACAACTATTAAGATTAATGCTAACGCAGTAACATATGATAAGATCCAGCAAGTTGGGTCTATGAAAGTGTTAGCAAACCTTACAGGTTCAACAGCTAACGTAGCTGAGTTTGATGTTTTAACAGATATATCTACAGGAGCTAGTAATACAAATCTAGGTACAGCGCTTGCTGTTAAAAACTATGTAGATAATGCGATAGCAGGTATTGGTATTTTGCAGGGTGGATGGGATGCATCTAGTGGTGCATTTCCCTCAGCTCCTGGTGGTACAATGAAGGGTGACTACTGGTATGTTACAGTTGCAGGTACATGTTTTGGACTAGTATTTAATGTAGGAGATGTAATCATTGCAGCTGTAAATAGTGCATCAACAACCAATCCTAACGACTGGATAGCACTTGAAGTTAACCGTGATCAAGCTACTGAAACAGTTCTTGGTATTATTAAGCTTGCAACACAAGCACTTACAGATGCAGGTACAGATGACCTTACTGCTGTCACTCCTTTAAAGCTAGCAGGACGTACAGCAACTGAGACACGTACTGGTATAGCAGAAATTGCTACACAAACAGAAGTTAATGCTGGTCTTGACGATAGTAGAATTGTAACTCCTTTAAAACTTGTTACATATTTAGCTACGTTTGCAGGTGGATATAAAGCAACCATAAATGTTACTGCAGCAGGTACATATACAGTGACACACAACTTAAATAACTTAGATGTTCAAGTTGAGGTGTACAGAGAGTCTACGGGTGAAACAGTGATATGTGACGTAGCTCGTATTACAGTGAATGATATTAATCTCACATTCTCATGGGATGCTTCTGTAGCAGCTTCCATGACTGGTAACTATCGTGTACTTGTTAAAGAACAATAATAATGAAGTTTGTAACCGACATACTAGCAAAAGCAAATCTAGTTGTCGATGGTAGCGTCATACTGAATACTACACCTAATGCCACCGTTGACACAGATAAGTTTTTGGTTCAAGATGGAGCAACTGTTAAGTACCGTACAGGAGCAGAAGTGCTTTCTGACATTGGTGCACAAGGTGCTATCACTCTCACTGTTATAGGAAACAGTGGTCCAGCTACTCTGATAGGTAATGGACTAAATATTCCTACATATTCTTTAGCAGGACTCGGAGGGGTTCCTCTCACTCGCACTCTTACAATAAACGGAACTAGTTACGATCTTAGTTTTGATAGAACCTGGTCAGTAGGTACTGTCACTAGTGTTGATATGTCCGTACCTACAGGATTTACTATATCTGGTAATCCTATTACAACCACTGGTACTTTAGCATTAGCTTTTGCATCGGGATATGCACTTCCAACTGTAGCATCTCAGCTTAACTGGAATAGTGCGTATAATAATATGATCACTGCAATCTCCTATAATACATCAACAGGGGATGTTACACTTACACAGCAGGATCTTGGGACACTTAGTGCTACTATTACATTACAACCTTTTACTACTACAAACCTTGCAGAGGGAACTAATCTCTATTACACGGACGCGCGCGCGAGACTAGCTTTATCAGCTGGTACAGGTATAAGTTATAATAATCTCACAGGTGTTATCACTAACTCAGACACAGGTTCTGCTCAGAATATATTTAAAAATATTGCAGTAACTGGACAGAATACTATCGTAGCAGATAGTAATAATGATACACTTACAGTGGTAGCTGGAACAGCTATTTCTATTACTACAAATGATACTACAGATTCTATCACTATTACAAACACTTTACCTGATCAAACTGTAGTATTAACTGGAGCTGGTACAACTGTAGTTTCTGGAACCTATCCTAATTTTACAATTACATCAAATGATTCATATGGAGGAACAGTAACAAATGTTTCTGCTTTAACTATTGGAACTACTGGTACAGATTTAAGTAGTAGTGTAGTAAATAGTACCACCACTCCAGTTATTACATTAAATGTTCCAACAGCTTCTTCTGTAAATAGGGGAGCTCTTTCTGCAGCAGATTGGAGTATGTTTAATGCAAAGCAGGATGCTCTAACTCTTACTACAACTGGTAGTTCAGGATCATCAACATTAATCGGAGCTACTCTTAATATTCCCGCTTATACACTTTCTGGATTAGGAGGTATTCCTAGTACACGTACAATCAATGGTTTAGCTCTTTCTGCTGATCAAACTTTTGCCACAGGTACAACGGGTACAGACTTTAATATTGTAAGTGCAGGTACTGTTCATACATTTAATATTCCTGATGCTTCTGCTACTAATAGAGGTGTTATTACATCAGGAACACAGACAATAGCTGGTACAAAAACATTTACAAGTTCTCCAATAGTTCCTTCTTTGTATCTCGCAAACATGGGAGCAGGTAGTGGGGCTGTTTATTATGATGTTCCAGATAATCGTTTAACACTTGCTAACTATAATGTAGGTGGTGAGATTAAGTTTGAGGTGAATGGTGGTGTGTATACAATGACTCTTAATAGTGATCTTACTATTGAGTTAATGGGGTACACAACTAATGGATTTCTTAAAACATCTGGATCTAATGGTTTACTTGTAGTAGACACTACATCATATACTCCTACAAGCAGAACCATCACTATTAATGGAACAACGCAGGATTTATCTGTAAATAGAACTTGGTCTGTAGGAACTGTTACATCTGTAGGTCTTTCTGCTCCAACTGGTTTTTCTGTTACAAACTCTCCAGTAACATCTTCTGGAACTTTAACTCTTTCATTTGCTTCTGGATACAGTCTTCCAACTAATGCTTCTCAAGCTAACTGGGATGCTGCATATACAGGTAGAATAGCTTCTTTGACAACCACTGGAACTAGTGGCGCAGCAACATTTGTAGCTAACGTACTTAATATCCCTCAGTATCAAGCTCAGGGTAACTATATCACTTCTCTTACTGGTGAAGCTACCGGATCAGGTCCAGGAGCAACAACTGTAACTCTTAGCAATTCTGCTGTAATAGGTAAGGTGCTAACAGGTCTTTCTGTAACAAGCGGAGCGATAGTTTCAACAGATAGTATTTTACAAGCATTTGGAAAGGTACAAGGTCAAATTAATGCTCTTGCGGGTGGTTTACAGTTTCAGGGTACATGGAATGCTAATACTAACTCTCCAACTATTACATCTGGTGTTGGTACACAAGGTTATTTTTATATTGTAAATGTAGCTGGTAACACTACTATTGATGGTAATACAAACTGGCAAGTAGGTGACTGGATCTTGTTTGATGGTACAGTTTGGCAGAAGGTGGATAACACTGATGCTGTTACATCTGTTAACGGATTTACAGGAGCAGTTGTTCTTACAACAAGTAATATATCTGAAGGTACAAACCTATACTACACAGATGCTAGAGCTCGCGCTGCTATTAGCTTAACCACTACAGGGTCTTCTGGTGCAGCAACATATAGTAGTTTAACAGGGATTCTTAATATACCACAATATACATTAACAGGACTTGGTGGTGTTCCAACAGGAAGAACTTTAACTATAAACGGAACAGCGTTTGATTTATCGGTTGACCGTTCTTGGAGTGTGGGTACAGTTACTTCTATTGCAACCACTGGTCCTATTACAGGTGGTACAATTACCGGATCTGGAACAATAGGTATTACACAAGCAACTACTTCTACAAGTGGATTTCTTTCTAGTACCGACTGGAATACCTTTAATGGTAAACAAAATGCCATCACTCTTACGACAACGGGAAGCAGCGGGTCTGCAACTTTTGTTGGTGCAACACTAAATATACCAAACTACACTTTATCTGGTTTGGGTGGAGTTCCTGATACAAGAACTTTAACGATTAACGGTACATCTTTTGATTTAACTACCAATCGTACATGGTCCGTAGGTACAGTTACATCAATTACTTTTTCAGGACCTCTTACAGGAGGAACCATTACTGGAAGTGGTACAGTAGGAATATTACAAGCAAGCGGTTCTCAGAATGGTTTCTTGTCTTCTACTGACTGGACTACGTTTAATAACAAACAGAATGCAATTACGCTTACTACTACTGGTTCTTCTGGTGCTTCTACACTTGTAGGGGCTACTTTAAACATCCCAACTTATACTTTATCGGGTTTAGGAGGAGTACCAACATCAAGAACACTTACAATCAATGGTACTGCTCTTGACTTATCCGTTGATAGATCTTGGAGTGTTGGAACTGTTACTTCTGTAGGGTTATCTGTACCAACCGGATTTTCTGTTGGTAGTTCACCTATAACTACTAGTGGTACTATTGCTTTATCGTTTTCAGCTGGGTATAGTTTACCCACAACAACCTCTCAATCTAACTGGGATGTAGCATATAACAATAGAATTACTTCACTTACTACCACAGGAACGAGCGGTGCAGCAACTTTAGTAGGTAATACATTAAATATTCCTCAGTATCAAGGTGTTCTTACTAACCCTGTAACAGGTACTGGAGCTAGTGGTAAAGTAACTTACTGGAATGGAACAAATACGATATCATATAACTCAACATTTGTTTGGGATAATACAAATTCAAGACTTGGTATTGGGGTTACAAATCCAAATTCTGCAATTCAGGTAAGCAGTAATGAAACTTTAGTTTATGCAGGAAGATTTGTAAATTCACACATTAGTGGTGGAGGTGTACTAATTGCAGGAGGTTCATCTTCTTCACACGATGCTTTAGTAGTGTACAATTATGATTTAACAAGTATTATTTTAAATGCAAAATCTAATGGTAATATAGGTGTAGGAACTGCTACTCCAGCATATAAGTTAGATGTTGTTGGAAATATTGGAACATCTCTTGGTATACATATAACGGGATATAGTCCTTACACTCTTACTGGGTATTCACTCACTCCTACAACTTTTAATGTAGGAGCATTATATCAGAATACTACAGCTACTTTTGATGGGTCTTCTAGTTTAGTTGTAAATAATTTCCGTTCACAACCTCAATATACATTAACGGGTGTTGGATCTAGTTCTTTAGTTATACAACCTTTTCTTGCATATCCTTTACTTAACCTTACAGGAGCTAATGCTAGAATAGATTCTACAGGTTTTACTAGTTATATCTGGAGAACAGATCCTGCTGATATAAGTACTAATGCAAGTAATCGACTTAGAGGATTTTATACTATTGTAGGTAATCGTGGTGGTAATGGTCTTACAGCTAGTCCATATACAAATACAGTAGTTGGTTATGAAAGTTCTGTAGAAAATGGTGGTGGTACAGTAAATAACATGTTTGGTGTACGTAACTACTTTTGGCATGGTGAGTTTGCTGCTAATTCTACTACTAACAACAATTATGGTATCTACCAGGGTATGACAATAGGTGCTGCTTCTGGTGGAGTTCATACCGTTACAAATTATTATGCGTTCTATCAAGATACACCTTCAGTATTAGCTACAGGTGTTCTTACTAATCGTTGGGGATTATATTTTACAGATTCTTCAATGCCATCATATCACAATGGTGCATTTTTAATAGGTACAAATGTTATTAGTGGATATAAACTAGAAGTAAGTGATAAAAGTAAATTTTATAATGTAGCTATTGGAGGAACATCATCAGGAACATATACTGCATATTCTGATAGTGTTGTTGGAATAGGAAATCTTCATTTAGTAACAACTTCAGGAGCGGTTTATATAAACTCAGCAATTGCTCTTCCAACATATATTAATCCTATAGGAGGTAATGTAGGTATAGGTCTTACTAGTCCAGGTGCAATACTTGATGTATCACATACAGCTGGAACCACAAATATTATTCGTGTATCTAATGGTGCTGGTAACTACAGATGGAGAGTAGATCAGTTATTTAGTATGGTTATGACTAATGCTTCTGGAGTTGACACATTTAGTGTTACAACAGCTGGAGCACTAACTGCTGTATCTATTACAGAAACATCTTCTAGAAAGATAAAGGAAAATATCATATCTTTAGATGGATCACTCACTAAAGTGGAAAAACTTCGTCCCGTGTCCTATAATAGAATAGGATCATCTGCTACTGAAATAGGACTTATTGCTGAAGAAGTAGAGGAAGTATATCCAGAGTTTGTAGAATATGATCATCAGGGTAATCCTGTCGGGGTACATTATACTCGTCTAACAGCTGTGTTGATAGAATCAGTAAAGGAGCTTAAAAACCGAATACAAGAACTAGAAAATAGAAACTAAGATATGGCACAATTACAGAGTACAACGGTCACAGGTACACTCACCCTTCCCAGTTACGTAGCGGGGTTTGTAAAACTGAACTCATCTGGAGCAGTGGTGATGGATACAAATACATACATCACAGGTATCACCTCTGGTATGATTACCACTGCGTTGGGATATACTCCTGTGCCTACAACTCGCACCTTAACTATCAACGGAACAGCTTATGATCTTTCTGCTGATAGAAGTTGGACTATTGCTGCAGGTGTAGCTTCTGTAACTGCTTCAGGAGCAGGTATTTCTGCATCTCCTACAACAGGTGCTGTAGTTATTTCTAATACAGGTGTAACCTCTAACGTAGCTGGTACTGGTATATCTGTATCAGGTGCAACGGGTGCTGTTACTATTACAAACACGGGTGTTACATCTATTGTAGCAGGAACAGGTATATCAATATCTGGAGCTACAGGAGCTGTAACAGTAACAAACTCTGGTGTTACATCGGTAAACGGATCTTCAGGTGCTATTACGGGTGTTTTGACAACATCAAACTATTCTTCAACTCTTGATTCAGTTTATTTAAAAGGAACAACAAGCCCATCTACTCCGGGAAACTTTACTCTTTCTATAGGTAATAATGGCTCTTATTCATACGTTCAGTCTCATTCAAGCCAACCTCTATATTTAAACCCTTTAGGTAATGCTGTATTTATAGGCTCAGGCAATACTGTGCTTCATAGCGGTAACTACAATTCTTATGCCCCAACCTTAACGGGGGGAGGAGCAAGTGGTACGTGGGGTATTAATATTACTGGCAATTCAGCAACTACTTCACAAAGATCTTTTTCTGGAGATATATCTACTGGTGGAATGGGTAGATTTACTGGTTGGTATACTGGAACTGCAGCAACCACTCTGGCTACTGAGGTTGGGGTGTCATCAGGGGAAGGTTACATTATAGTTTATAATAGAAATAGTAGTTCTTATGGTACTTTAAATCTTAATGCTGTTAATATTAGGATTGATCCGCAAGGAGGAATTGCTACAGTTGCTGGTTCACAGATTGTTACAAACAATGGTGGTACTTGGGGTATTAATATTACAGGTAATTCTGCTACTACATCTCAGACTAACTTTACCACTCTTACTTTAAATAGTGCAACTGTTGCTACTCAATCATGGGTAACTTCTCAAGGTTATGTGACAGGTGGTCCATTTGTTCAAAATGTACTTGGTGATTCAGGTGCATTTAACTTGAACGTAAGTGGACAGCAAGCATTCTTTAGATTTAGTACAGGAAGTTGGGTTAATGCTCCTATTGCAGGAAACTATTCTCATGTACTCAGTGTAAATGGAGCAAGTGATAATAGAACAGTTCAGATATATCTTGGAGATGTTCCCGGATATTTATGGTGGAGACCTAATCAAGGTGGTACATGGCATCCTTGGGAAAGAATACTTACAAGTAATAACTATAACGGATGGGCGCCTACACTTACTGGAGGAGGAGCTAGTGGTACTTGGGGAATTAATATTACTGGTGGTGCTGGTAGTGCAAATATAGCATCTCAAGTAACAATTAACTACAATAATGATTCTAACTCAAGTTACCAACTTCTTTGGGGATCAGGTAATAGTGTATACGGAACATCAGACGTTTGGGTAAATCCTAGTAGTGATATTATTAATGCAAGAGGAGGGTTTATAAGTAACGGTAATCCTTGGGGGACTTCAAACTCTGCATACTTCCCTAATGGTATTACTACAGCAGGAGGAACTAACTGGGTTTATGGTTCTACTTATATTGGTAATGCTCCTGGTAACGGATCTGGATCTGAAGTTTCTAGTGTTGGTAGTTTTTATTTTAGAAATGCTAATACATCAGGAAGCTGGGGATATGCTGGATTATTTGTAGATAGAAATAATGCTGCAAATAACTATGTACCATATTCATTTGAAGCTGAGTATGGTAATCACTCTTGGGGAATTGTAGCAAGATTTCATATACAAACAGCAGGACAAGATAAACCAGCTATTCAGTTTACCTCAGCAGGTAGTAATGAAAGATGGAGTATAGGATACTGCACAGGTTCTGACTTTAACTTCCGTATTACTCAAAACCAAGGATATAGAACTGATAACTCAGCAAGTGATGGTTGGGGTACTGAAAGATTTAGAATAGATACATCTGGAACTGTTAGTGTAATAAATGCTTTTAATGCTTATTCTATACAAGGTAATTCAAACGTAGCAGGTACAGGTAATGCATCATATCACCCTTCTGGTATTTATTCAACTAGTACTAACTGGTTATATGGTACTATGTATCTTAATAATAATACTATATTTGATGCTGGCAATATTTACAATAGTGGTTGGTATAGAAACTATGGTCAAACAGGTTTATATAGTCAAACATATGATAACCACTTTGCTTCATATGATACTACTTATTGGAGACTTGCTTCAGGATCTGGTTTAGAAGTTTGGAGTAAAGGATTTGGTGCAGTAAGAGGATATCTTTACACAGATGGATCTTCTTTTGGATTACTTAATTCCTCTGGTCAATGGGCTGTTAGAGCATATGGAGGTTCCGAAACTCAAATGATGTGGAATGGTTCATGGAGAGGTATAGCTCAAAGTAATGGATTTAGAGTTAATGGAAATCTTTATACTGATGTAGATTATGGTTATGGATTAGTAGGTGTATACGCATCTACAAGATACCAGGGTGTTTTTGCAATGGGTGATGCTTACAAGCTACCTTCAGATGGTACATCAACAGGAAACTTGTATGGACTTGCGTGGTCTCATCCTAATGCGGGTGGTGTAGCAGGCAACCTGAATACACATGGTCTTCTTGTTTTGGAGAACGGTACATTCTTAGCTGCTGTTTCTGGTTCTATTAGAGCTAGAGACGACATGCGTGCTCCTAGATTTTATGATTCCAATGATACTAGTTATTATTGTGATCCTGCTAGTGAATCTAATCTATATAGATTTACAGGAGCTTCTATGACTAGAAATGCTATAAATTATCTTAGCATTAACTCTCCATTTTCAACAAGGTCTGCTCAGAGTAGTTATTACCTTAATGGTACTATGGGGTGGGGGAATACTAGTTTTAATAGTATTGGATCATATTGGGGATCAGGGTTTATAGATACGTGGAGCAATCCTGCTAATGCACCGGGTGGATCATCTCACTATGTAGGTATGCAAGCGATGCACTACAATGATCAGAATGGGACTAACTTTCACGGTTGGCAGATGGCTTGCGCCCAAGAAGCTGATAATAGATGGTTTTGGAGAAGCTCTTGGAACTCTCCAAGAAGTTGGGTGGAGATGATTCACTCAGGTAATATTGGATCTCAGTCGGTTAACTATGCGTCATCTGCAGGCAATGCAGATACAGTAGATGGATATCATGCAACATTCTCAGGTAATGCTAATACTATTCCTGTAAGAAACGGAAGTGGTTATCTAGAACCAAATAACTGGATTCAGTTTAATGGTCAATATGGGTTATATGATCCTACTAATGGAGCACACCAAACTAGAAATAATCACTCATACGGTTCCTGGAAAATGACAGGTGAAAGAAACGGATGGAGAGGATTGCATTTTGGAGAAAGTACAGGTATTACTCTTATGATGAATGAGGGAGAATTTGGATTCCACAGAGAAAATGTTGGTTGGGTAGCTAGGTTTACAAGCGGAACGGGTTATTTTAATATTACAGGCAATGCAGCCACTGCGACCAGTGCTACATTTTTAAATAGTAGTAACTATATTAATAGATGTGGGTCATCTGGAAATGCAAATACTGATTTCCAAAATACACCAGCTGGTTCAGTAAGGCATAACGGTGATGATGCTAATTTATCAAACTCCCCAGGAGGAACTTGGTGGTTTTATGACAATTATAGACACTCAAATGGTGGTAACTTTTGGGGTGTTCAAGTAGCATGGGGATGGGAAGATAATGCTAATAGATTAGCTACACGAAATGTATCAGGTGGTAGTTTTGGAGGATGGGTTTACTATTTAAATAGTAGCAACTTTTCATCATGGGCTGCTCCAAATGGTGGTGTGCTTACTAATACATTCTATTTTCAAAGTAATCTTGGCGCATATTCTGGTAGTTTATCTAGTCCACCACTACAAGCTTATGCTACAGGTGGGAACTCTGCGTTTTTTTCATTCCATAGATCAGGAAACTATGCTGTTAATATGGGACTTGATGCAGATAACTGGATTAGAATCGGAGGATGGAGTGCTGCATCTAATAGACTTCAGTTGGATATGTCAGGTAATCTTACTCTTGCAGGAGATGTAACAGCTTACTCAGATGCTCGTGTTAAAGAAAATATTGTCACTGTAGAAGATGCTTTAGATAAAGTATTGAACCTCAGAGGTGTATACTATAACCGTACAGATAGTGATGACAAACGCAGAAAAGTAGGGGTAATAGCTCAAGAGATATTGGAAGTAATACCTGAAGTGGTGGGTCAAGATAATGATGGTATGTATAACGTATCCTATGGAAACATTGTAGGTGTGTTAATAGAAGCTATAAAAGAGCAGCAGAAACAGATTGATGAACTAAAAGCTAAACTAGATGGCACTCCCCAGTAGTGGTACATTAAGCATGAATCAAATAAGAACTGAGTTAGGTATACCTTCTCAAGCACCATTTTCTTTGGACACTGCTGAAAATGGTGGATATGTACCTATTAATCAATGTAGCCCATCAAAACCTAATCCTAGTAATCCAGCAGCAATAAGTGAGTGGTATGGGTATAACCATGCTGCTGCTTGTTATAATCTTGGTGGTTTTAAATATAGTACAACTAGTTGTACCGCTGCTTGTAACCTTGGATCTGAAAATGCAAATCTTTGGTCTTGTTGCTCAACATTGGCAGTTAACTGTCGTGTATGGGCAAATAGTAGTTGTAGTACATTACCTGGGGTGGGGTATTATAGTAATAGTAATAGTACAACATGTTATCAAGTTGACGATGGAGGTACTGTTGTAGCTGTTACTGCTTGTCCTTCTGCTCCCACAACAACAACTACTACCGCTGCACCTTGTGGAGGAAATCCTTGTTATTTTCATACAGGGTGGTCATTTGCTGGAGATTGTACAACAGCATGTGCAGGACCTTTTACATTTACGTTCTATAGTTGCTGCTCTACAATTAGTACACTTTGTTCTATAAGCCCGCAATCAAATTGCTCTGGATATAGCCCTCCTATTTCAGGATATCTATCTAACGGTAGTGTTTGTTACACTGTAAATGGAAATCAGTTAGACTCAGTTGTATCATGTGCACCTACAACAACCACTACAGTTGCTCCTGGAAACTGTACTGATCACCAAGCAACTGCTAGTGGATTTATGACATGGACAGATTGTTTTGGTAATCCTCAAAATCAGTTCCTCATAGTTGGAGATATATTCTGTGCCCAAGTGGGTACAGTTATTGGAAACTATATTGATCTTAATCTACCTTGTTAAACCTTTAAAACTTATATATTATGCCTACTTATTCTTTTAAACGTGCTCCTGGAGCAGTAACTGCAGATTATAAACTTATTGACAAAGGAGATAAATATAATTTATCTCGTGGATCTCTTGCTGATCCTGATAATATTAGTGTCGCTAGTGTTGTTAATTATTCTGTAGCATCTAATATTATAGCTGCTTCTACCTCATGGACTTCAATTAGTGATCAAGTATATGAAACCAGAAAAACAGATTTTGTATCATATTTGATAAATAGTGTTCCTTCTGATTTTATTCCTGCAGGTGAAATATCATATTGGACACCTAACAAAAAAACATTTTTTGCTGTTACTACAACAAAAAAAGTTCGATTTTCAGAAACTATTAATTACAATGAAGAAACTCTTGAGTTTAATATTATTAGAAATAACGATCCTGCATATGTAGAAGCTCTTTATGTATTTTTAAAAGATACACTAGGACTTGACCAATTTCCTGTTGAAATATATAATGAAGTAAGAAGTACTGTTCTTCAAATACTTGCAAATGAACAAACAGATACTCCTCCTATTGATGCAGAAGCGTTTGGATAGAATGTTTATCCACATCTGTTAATATGTCATTTAAAAACTCTAGAATAATACTTGTATATTCGTATTAGATTAATCTACAAACATTTATGGAAAAAATTACATTGAAACTTTTTGAGTTCTACAATCTAGATGCTGAACTCAACGGTCTCACCAACCAAGGAACAGGTGAAACTATCACTACAGGACTCCTTCGTGAGAAGCTTCCCCTTGTTACTAAGTACTGGTTAACAGAACTAGGTAAGAAGGTAGCTGCTGAAAAAGCTGCTGTTGAAGAACTTAAGAACGATCTTATTAAGAAGTTTGGTAAAGAGGATGAAAAGGGTGGAATTTCTATTCCTATGGTTATCGATGACCTGGATGCTGATGGAAACCCTATTAAAGACACGGATGCTGAGGAAAACGAAGTGATCCGTAAGAAGTTTAACCCTGACTTTCAACAGTTTGAAAAGGAGTTTAATGAGCTTCTTCAAACTGAAAAGGAGCTAGAGTACAAACCGATTCTGCTTTCTGACCTAGAAAAGGTTGAGACAGAAGAAAACTACGTAACTCTGTTTAAGCTTGTAAAAGCTGAGGACGGGAAGGTAGTACCTATGTAATCCCCTACTCTGTCAAACATTGAAGACCACCTCATTCCTGGGGTGGTTTTTTTTGTTTATATCCCTCAAAAATTGTATATTGTATTGTAGACTATTCTGTTATGTCTGCATTATATCTGTTCTTATTTATAACAACCTGATATTCAGTATATTATGCCTCCTATTAGCTCAAACATAAACAAGGAGACTTGCTCACCAATATCGTCTAACTGTATAGTGTGGCAAGGACCTGATCTAAAGTGTATCGATGTATGCACTGGTCAACCCTTATCTGAGACAGTTTACAATGTTGCAATGAAGGTCTGCGAACTGCAGAGTCAACTAGATCTTTCTGATCTAGATCTTAAATGTATCATTGATACTTGTTTAGCTTGTCCTCAACCTCAAAAGACATTAGCAATTGTATTGCAACTTATTATAGATAAGGTATGTGACCTAGAAGAAATTATTGATACTTTAACAACTGCTTCTACAACATCCGACCCACTGGTGAGGATGGCAACTTGCTTCCAATATACAGATCCTTCTACAGGGGATCTTGTAAAGGATCTTCCTCACACACAGTACACTAAACGTATTGGTGTAGAGGTTTGTAACCTTGCTAATCAGATTACGGGTATACTCTTAGATATTACCAATTTACAAGATCAGGTGGATGCTCTAGATGTACGTGTTACTATTCTTGAGAATCAGACACTTCCCGAAGTGACCCTTACATGTATCAATCCGGGGTTACAACCTATGGATGATGCAATTGAAGCTATTGAAGCTGATTATTGTAGTTTAAAAGGTGTTCTTGGATCAAATACTGATGTAGCAGCTATTGCTGGTGCTGAACCCACTACGCTTCCTGTAATGTCTTTGGTTAACCCAGCTGTAGCTTTATGGTCTACAGCTTCTGCTAATGCTGCAGAGTCTTTAGAAAAGATGTGGTTGGCTATTAATGATCTTAGAAGTGCTGTTAAACTCATCCAAGATAACTGCTGTAAGATTACTTGTGAGGACATCCTTATTGACTTTGATGTTGAGGTTAATGTAGCAGATGATGAGTTGACACTGTTCTTCTTACCAAAGAGCTTCTTGCCAACTGGATTTGCAGATTGTAATACAACACTTGGAACTAAGTTTATTATTACAGATACTGCAGGACACGAATCTTATTTCTATATTAAACTTAGAGAAGATGTATTTGATGATCCTACAGTACTTCAAGATGGATATGTATTATCTATACCAGGAGCTATAGATCCTACATTAGGTATGACTATTACATCTGATGCATGTGTAACGGATGGTAGCACTACATGTGTTAAATGTGTACATGTAGAGATTGCTCCTAAAGGTTGTGCATATTGTGAACTTACAGCAACTGGTCCTAAAGAAGGTGGTGGTACAGCTGTTGTCACTTACACAGTTGGTTAATATTTTACATTTTTATAAACTCGCTATATATGTCTACTACTCAATCTATAACTTTAACTCCTGGACAAACCTTTGTTCTTCCAGCAGGTGCTGTTGTTACAGGACTGTTTGTTGATGGAGCAATATCAGTTACATCTTCTTGTGATAATCTTCCACCTCCTGGTGAGTTTGTATGCGGGCATTTTTACATGAATATAGATGATGATGATAACCCAAGTCACCCTAATGATGAAGAATCTACTGAATTTACAAGTATTAAAATTGGTGATACAACATATCCTTTAAATGGTCTTTTGTTAGATCAGACTGTTATTAACTTAAATGCACTACTTAATATTGGTGCTGTATTTACGTTTACATCAATTACTCGTTATATAATTGATGATGATCCATCAAATGATAAAAGAATGGCTATTAAATTATATTTTAAAGTTCCAGAAACACTTGTTGATACACTTGAGTTAATTATTACTGGTAATAGCGGAGAACCTGAACCTACAACTCAGATATATAGACCTGTTGAGGTGGGACCTTGTTCAGAATCCTAATTAAAACTACTAGAAAATGTCATCTTGTAATTGTAATAATCCTTGGCACGATAAGTGGTGTCCTTCTTTCTTACCACCTGCTGAAACATGTCCAGATGGAGAACCTTGTGATGAGCAAGTATCTACAGACTGCGTAATTTATACAGGTCCTAGTATTCCTTGTTATGGAATTACTACAGGTATGACAGTTACTCAACTTCTTTCAATATTATACAGTTCAATATATCCAAATTGTAGCACTACAACAACCACATTGAATCCTTGTGGATTATGTAGTGGATTTGCTGCTATTCCTACTATTGCTTGTTTATATAATCTTAAAATAGAATTTTTATATATAGCTGTTACCTCGGATCTTTCTTTATTACCATCGGGATATGTACACCCTTGTCCAGATTCAATAGCTACACATAATTGTAACCGTGCTTTACATGAAGCATATTTAGCTAATTATTATATTGGAGATGTTTACATGAATAACGCGAATGGTGAATGTGGTTCTTTAACAGATTATGGGACACCGATATGTAAAGATTTTAAAAACACACCTGCAGCTTTAAGACCAAATAAAATATGGAATGGTAACACTCATAGTAGATATACATCTATTACATTAGATATGGATCAAGCTATAGAAATAGCTGCTGCTAATAGTAATAATTCAAATATTGTTTTTGATTTACAACACGCTGTTGGCAAATATGGTATTTCTTGTGATGGTACACAAGTTTCTCATGATCACGAAGTATGGGTGAGAATAACAAGAGCAGATGGGATTGTTATCTATAATGGATGTGACACAGGAAATCCGTTTACCGTAAATGTTTGTCAATTAACTCCTTATACTACTACTACAACAACAATACCGGTTACAACAACGACAACATTGTCTTGTGCAACTTGTAATACATATTCAGTTAATAACACAGGCGCTACTCCAGTTTATGTAACATATCGTATTTGTGATTCAAATATATATAACACTCAACTTGTAAATAATGGATCAAGCGTTACAATTTGTGCTTGCACAGGATCTATAGCTGCTCCTACAGGGTCTTCAGTAACAATAACAAATACTGGTGTCTGTGTTCCAACTACAACAACTACCACCGTGTAATATAAAATATTTGACATGCCATTTTCAGTAAGTATATCATTATCAGGATTAGGTGCTAATACAGGACCTTTTAACTTATTATCTAATGCATCTGGCTCATTTGTTGTTTTTATGACAGGTGTTAGCAAATCTTTAATTGCTTCACCAGCAATATTTACAGTTTTAGTTCCTGATAATACAACTATTATTAGAGTACAGTCCACAGGTACATGTTCAACATTCATTGACCTTTTTGTAATTGGAGGACCTTTACCACCAACCACAACTACTACAACATCTGGAACTACCACTACTACTACATCAGGTGGATCAACAACCACCACCACAACAGTGAGTGGTCCGACGACTACTACAACTACAGTATCAGGACCGACTACAACAACCACTACTGTGTCAGGACCAACAACTACTACGACTACAGCATCTGGTTCTACAACTACTACTACAACGTCTAGTGAAACAACCACAACCAGCACAAGTACTTCTACTACAACAACTACTTCCGAGCCTACAACTACAACAACTAGCAGCTCTACTACAAGTACAACTTTAGAACCTACAACAACAACTACAGGAGAGCCAACTACAACTACAACAGTTGAGCCTACAACGACCACTACTGGTGAACCTACAACTAGTACAACATCTTCTACTAGTACTACAACTACTGAAGAACCCACAACAACTACTACTAGTACTACATTAGAGCCAACTACAACTACTACAACTACAGAGTGTTTAAATCCTTGTTACGAAACTGAGTATAGTGTAAGTGGAGATGGAACTGCTGAATGGTTTAGTTGTAATCAACAATCTGGACCTCCTAACACTCAAGCTGTTAGTACAGGAACATATTCGTTCTGTCATGATGGAAGTGGTGTAGTATTCTATAATGGTGCATCTGGGACACCAATTGGTACTCCAACTATTTGTGGATGTAATGAACCACCTCCTACAACTACAACATCAACAAGTACAACTACCACATTAGAACCCACTACTACTACTACTTTTACAACATTAAATCCTGAATAAACGGAAAACTATGAGCAATATAACTGAATGTAAATCTCCTTGTTATAATCAAGAATATATGGTTAACGGAGTTGGTGTTGCAGTATTCACAGAATGTAAAGGTTCTTCATCTATTTCAGTATTTGTTGAAACAGGATCATATACATTTTGTCATGATGGATCGGGGGTTGTTTTTAAAGGTAGTCTCTTTGCTTTTCCTGTTGGGGAAAAAGTAGTATGTGGATGCAACGATTAATACACCTGAAGTAAAGTAAGCATGTCTTGTAATTGTAACAATCAGTATGTTTTATGTGATCCTCCCTGTCCTAATAGTTCAGGAACGACTACATCGTCGACTACAACAACAACGACTATATGTCCAGATGCTGAAGTTTGTGTAGATGTTAAAAAAGATATATGTGTAGTTCATCCTGGGAGTACATGTTATGGGATAGAAGCTCTTACTGATCTTAATACGCTAATATTAAATTTAATCAGTTTACTTCCTACCCCAACAGCGTGTTTGACCACAACAACTACTACTGTCAAACCTACTACAACAACAAGTACAACATTAGTTCCTACTACTACAACTACTACTTGTATTTGTCCTACAACTACGACAAGTACAAGCACATCTACAACATCTACAACCACACTTGCTCCGTGTAGTTGTTTAACATTTAGTATTAAAAATATTACTACTTCTACACAAAAGTATTCATATGAGAATTGTTCTCATGTGCAGATTAACAATGTAAATATTGCTGCTGGTGTTACACAGATTATATGTGTATGTAATGAAAATCTAGTTTATGATCGTACTAAGTTTATAGTGATTGCTACCGGACAAGGATGTAATACATCTACTACTACATCCACTAGCACATCTACAACAAGTACAACAAGTACTTCTACAACGACAACCACTACAAATCCTTGTCCTGCATGTAACACTTATAAAATACAATCTACATCTTTACCTGCATCCTGGATAGGCAAAAGATGTGATAATGGTGTTATTGTAAGTTATAATTTTACAAGTGTTGGTCAAACTATTACAACTCCTTGTATTTGTTCTACTTCTTTAGTAGTAAGCAACGCTTCTGTAAAAGAAACTACAAATTGTATTGGAACTACTACAACTTCTACAAGCACTTCTACCACATCTACGACTACAGCAGCTCCAACAACTACAACAACTACAATAGCTTGTTTACAATACATTTTATCTAGTCCTACTGGAGGATATGCAACCGCTATATCTTGTACAGGAGAAGAAGTTATTATTTCAGTTCCGATAGTAACACCAGTGGTAACTCCTTGTGTGCAAGTCGGGTCACTTACACTTCACGAAGCTGTTATTGACTATACTATTCCTTGTGGTGGAACTACAAGTACAACAACAAGTAGTACAACTACGACCACTTTACCAGCATGTGAATGCTTCTCTATACAGAACCTTACAGCATTCACTGAAGGAGCTGTGATTATACCATGTGGTAGTAGCAGCCCTCTTGAAGTAAGTATTCCAGCATTTTCAACTGTTAATTATTGTGTTAAATACGGAACTGTTCCTTATGAGCAATCAGGATCTAGTTTGAATATCGTAAGATGTTACACATTTACATGTACTTCAAATGTAGATTGTACGGGATGTATTGATACTACAACGACAACCACCGCAGCTCCGACTACAACTACCACAACAGAAATACCAACAACCACTACAACTACAATATAATAACATTGTATATTTGTAGAAAACCAACATTATGAAATTTGTCTGTGCACAACCCGCGATAGACTACTACGCTTGGCAAGTTGAGGTGATGATTCTCAACTTTATCAGAAACGGAGTAAACGCTAATGACATACATATAGTATGTGGCTACTATGGATCTATCCCAGAAAGATGGAGAACGTTAGCTAATACATACAACTATGTATGTTTTTTCTTTTATCCTGATGATCGTCCTAAAAATGGATACATACCAAGCATTCGCCCCTATATTCTACATAAACACTGGATAGCTCGTCCTGAGCTAGCAAATGAAACAGTGTTTTACCATGATTCTGATATTATTCTAAGCAAACCTTTTACCTTTCATCATCTATCTGAAGGAGAGACCTGTTATGTAGCAGATACAGTAAGTTACATTGGAGCTAACTACATCCGTAGTAAAGGTGAGCAGTATCTAGATATAATGACATCTATTGTAGGTGTTGATAAACAACTAGTTATAGATAATGAAAAAGATAGTGGGGGTGCTCAGTACATTATTAAAGGTGTAGATGCACTGTTTTGGGAAACAATGTATCATGATGTTGAAGAGATGTATACTACTGTAAATCAAATGATTGCAGAAGATAAAGCTAAAGATCCTTCTTATCATGAAATTCAAATATGGTGTGCTGACATGTGGTGTTTGTTATGGGGACTTTGGAAGCGTGGTAAAGAAGTTAAGGTGACACAAGAACTATCTTTTTCTTGGGGTACATCTAATATAGAGCAGTGGGAGATGCATAATATCTTTCACAATGCTGGTGTAACTCACGATAGAGCTAATGAGTTGTTTTATAAAGGGGCATATATACATGCGCTTCCTTTTGATGATGTTGTTAACAAGACTTATAGTGATAAGTTTTGTTCTATTAAATACGTAGAAGAAATCTTAAAAACAAGGGAGGTAACATGCTTAAAATAAACAGTGAAGAACCAAAAGAGCATTGGTCATTTTTAAATATCCCAGGTAAGATTGTATTAGATCTAGGATGTGGTAAGTTCTATTCATCCATCTCTACAGCACAGTGGTTTTTGGATGAAGGTGCTACAAAGGTGATAGGAGTTGATATCTCTAAAGAAGGTATTGAAGACCTTAAGTTTGTAGCATATGCTAAAGCTATTTCTAGTAAAGAAGACCTTGAATACTTCCTACATTACATGCCAGAGATCATTAAGTGTGATATAGAAGGTGCTGAAAGGTATTTTGATGAGATTGAGCAGCTTCCCACATCTGTAAAGCAGTTTGCTGTAGAGTATCATAATAATGATCTTAAAAACATCTGTGAAAAAGCTATACAAAGATGGGGTTTTACTAATGTTGAATTATACCAGTTGTTTAACGAAAATACAGACCGAGTGGGGGTCTTACACGCATGGAAATAATAAAAGCAACATATGGTGGTGCAGATGTTACATCTGTTGTAAAAGCTAGAATTAGAAATGGACAACTAAGAATGAAAGTGTCTAACGATACTCTAGGTGATCCAGCTCCTGGTACTTTTAAGTTTTTAGAAGTGGTTCATTCTGAGGGTATTAAGAAAGTTCCAGAAGGTTCCTACATCACTCTTCCAGAATCACAGATTAACAAACTTGGTATCTGGTATTCCAATAATAACCATGATAAAACAGTTAGGGAATCTGTGATGAATCTTCAAAGATTTGAAAACGTCGCGGACATTCTCACATGCGTATGGAATCCTATACCTGGTAATCCTTTCTATGAGGTGGGAGCTATGACTAAAAGTAGCAGTCATCTTAATATTGTAATCCAAATCTTACAGCTTTTATATGCTGCACGATCTAGTGGTAACTATAAGTATGTCAGCTTTTTAGAGCATGATGTACTGTATCCAGATGGATACTTTGACTTCCCGGACTTTGATACTGGTATCATGACTAATATGAACTACATCGGTATTTGCGAAGCAGGATTCCAGAGAAAGACAGCTAACCATGAACCGCTTCATCAGATGACTATGATCTTTACGGAAGCAGTCGCACATTTTGAAAATCTAGTAAAAGAAGCTATAGAAAAGGGAGGTGTGCTTGTAGAACCTGATCCAGGTAGAAAGCAGTGGATGTGTGCAAATCCTGCAATCCATGTAAATCACGGTAGACACTTTACATCCCACTTTAGTATATACAGTAGGGATACATATGAAGAAGATGCTTTCTGGGGAAAAGCTGATTCTTTGATTAATAAACTATTCTAAAGATACAAAGTCAGGTTTGTTGGTTTTCCTGACAAAACCCCCGTCGTTTCTACGTCTGGGGGTTTATTTTTTTATACGAAAAAGTATTTGTAATATTGTTTAACTTAACCCATTAATATACCCATATGAATCTTATCAATCAAGTGTATGATTCACTTAAGCTAAAGAAGAGTGATGCCTTCTGTGCAGCAAAGATAGGAATTTCCCTGGAGAAATACCGTCAACTCAAGCAACAAATTACTAACATAAAATCCTTAGTGCAAGATGATATGGATGGAATGATGAAGGATGTTATTAATAAACGAATGCTTGATATTATAGATGACGATACTATTTTAAATAATTATGTTGGAGAACTTGAGGACCAACTGACCGACGCGCTAAACCAGAAAAAGGAGCGCGTCGTTGAGTTTAAGGAGGATCTTGAAGATGGTACAGCTGAGATAAAGGGGATAGCTTTTGCTGAACCTAAGAGTCCTGAAGAAATCATTCGTATTCTTAAGATTGACACTGATAAGTGGAAACTCTCATCCTACTGGAATAAGCAGCATAAAGACTACTGGTTGATTTCTGCAATGGTAACACAGGTGAAGCAGGAACCCCAAGATCTGCTTGTAAAGGTGCTAGAGAACTTTAATCCTTTTACACAAGTACTTCCAGAACCTAAGATTACAGATAAGTTTATAAACCCTTCTGTAGCAGTGCTTTCTATACAAGATCTACACTTTGGTAAGGAGGGTAATGATGGGGTGGTAAAAGACTTCAAAGATGCTGTAACTAACTTAGTATTAAGAGCTTATCATTCGCATATGCTTGCGAAAATTATCTATGTTATTGGGGGTGACCTTCTAAATATGGATACTTTTAATGGAGGAACTACTAGTGGAACAATGGTTGATAATGAGCAAAGAGCACAGCAAGCTTACCAGGACGCTTTTAATGCTATGTACTGGTCTATTAACTACTTAGCTGAGTTTACGCACGATTTGCACGTTGTTTATTTACCAGGTAATCATGATCGCTTAAGCTCTTTTCATCTAGCACATGCACTATCTAAGTGTTTTAATGATGATAGGGTGAAGTTTGATGTAGAGTATGCTGAAAGAAAGGTAATAACATACGGAAATAACTTTTTTGCTTTTGAGCATGGGGATGTCACTAAGAAAAATACACCCCTAGTTTATGCTACAGAATTTGCAAATGATTGGGGATCAACGATTTATAGAACTTGCTACACCGGACATTTCCATAGTAAGAAAACTATAGAATTTGTTACAGAGAATGAACATCACGGGTTCTCTATAAAGCACCTACCTAGTCTTTCTAAGACTGATTATTGGCACTATCATAATAAGTTCACAGGTGCTAAGCGTCAAGCAGTTATGGAGCTTCATGACAAGGAAAAGGGTAAAATTAGTGAGTTTGTATATACAGCTTAAACTCTAT
>Ga0208590_1000081_pt1 | contig 22580 bp, 24 predicted proteins | sample LakMenEpi27Sep09_FD_150740 | JGI IMG/M metagenome (GOLD analysis project Ga0208590, IMG submission 150740) | Freshwater microbial communities from Lake Mendota, WI - 27SEP2009 deep hole epilimnion (SPAdes) | ecosystem: Environmental > Aquatic > Freshwater > Lake > Epilimnion/Euphotic zone ... | reverse complement strand
TTCTCCGAGTTCCTTCTCTACACGGTCAATCTTTGCCATTAAATCTATTATTTCTTTTTTCATACTTGTTTTATTCCCTCTTTTTTTGGGCAAAAAACTAATAATTACTCTACAATTTATTATTAATTATGAATAAAGCAATAATAAATAAAGTCCATGGCACGGCCTTAATTCCATGGCAAAAACTTAAAACTTTTGAATTTAACGACCTGAAAGAAGGCTTGAATCGAGATGTTTCCAAGCTTAAAAACAGTATTGTAAACGACGGTTTTAATTTCCCCTTTTATTTGTGGAAAAATCATAATTATGTCATTGACGGGAATGGCCGTAATATTGCATTAAACGAGCTGGAAAATGAAGGCTATTTAATACCAGAACTTCCAGTTGTGGAGATTGAAGCAAATACTAAACAGCACGCTAAGAAACTTGTTTTGCTTGCTAGCTCTTCTTATGGAAAAGTTACTCAAGAATCTTATGATTTATTTATTGAAGACATTGATTTAGAGCTGGAAGATATTGAATTGAAAATTGAAAATATTGATTTTGGTAATACTGAGATTCAAGATTCCGAACAGTTTGGCACTGATTTTAGTTTGCCAGAAGGCGACAGAGCACCTTTTCAGCAGATGACTTTTACATTAGCAGATGAACAAGCTAATTTTATTAAAGACAAGATAGATGAAATAAAGAAAACAGATGAATATAAATACTGCGAGACTTTTGGGAATGAAAATAGTAATGGAAATGCTTTATATTGCTTAATTAGGAGCTTGTAGATGGGAAGAGCTAAAGAAATAATAGTCAAAGTAATACCTTCTAAAATAGCTAATGAGTTTGTAAAAAAGCATCATTATAGTGGAAAGGTAGTTCAAAATAGTGCCTTACATTTTGGTTGTTTTTTAGATGATAAATTACACGGGGTTATGAGTTTTGGTAGCCCAATGGATAAATCGAAAGTTCTTCCATTAGTTCAACCCTCTTTATGGAATGAAATGTTGGAATTAAGCAGAATGGCATTTGATGATTATTTGCCTAAATATTCGGAAAGTAGATGTTTAGCAATAGCATTTAAATTAATAAAAAAAAACGCTCCTCAGATAAAATGGGTATTGAGTTTTTCAGATGGTTGCCAAAGTGGAGATGGTGCAATTTATAGAGCAACGGGATTTCATTTAACTATGATAAAAGAAAATAGTCAGCTATTTGAATTACCGACAGGGGAGAAGGTTCACAAAATGAATTTTGAAACCACAAGACCAACTCCACTACAAACAAAACTTAGGAAACAAACGGGCAATATAAGTGGCAGCGTAACTAAATTAATGAAGGAATTAGGAGCAAAGCCATTAAACGGGTTTCAATTGAGGTACATTTACCTAATTGACAAAACCTGTAAAATAACCGTGCCAATACTACCATTTTCAAAAATAGACGAAATGGGGGCGGGAATGTATAAAGGTGTTAAAATACCTGTATGCGATAGAAAATAGCACTTAATTTTGATACCCTCAAATAGTGGGCGGTGCAATCCCGACCCTATCGCTCCAATTAAAACCAAATAATTAACACCAATTATCACATAAGGTATAATAATTATAGTAAACCTTATTGAGAGCCTAAATTGAATGGCAAGACCCCCTAAATATGACTGGATTAAATTAAAAGAAGACTGGTTATTATCAGAAATCAACGAATTATCACTATTTTTTAACAGTATTAACACGCCTATTAGTAAAAATACATACTGGCAAAAGACAAAAGGCTGGAGAGAAGACAAAGAAGCTTTTAGGGCGGAATTAAGTGGAATAAAAACACAAAAAGCTTTGGAAGATCCAGATATTAGAGCTGAAAAGAAAAAGATATTAGAAAGACAAAAAACAATACTGAGAGCGAAAGATAATATTATTTCTAAGCTTTCCAGATTATGGGGGAATGCAGATAGCGGAATAGAAAAGTTTGAATCTAAAGACGCCATCGCAGTTGTTAATCTTTTAAAAACTGAACTTGGTGAATCAACTGTAATTAGCAAAACTAAGCTTGAAGGTGCTGGAGAGAATGGTGAAATTGAACTTTCTTTAGGTGAGGATTTTAAATACTTTCTTGAAGCAATAAAAAAATAAATGGCTTACAATTTAATAAATTTTCACAAAGGAATGATTGGTTTTCTGGAAAAAGAAAAATATATTCCAGTTCCTACTTTTCACATTGACATTTTAAATTTATATGAGAATAATGATAGATTACAAGCTATCCTCGCCCCTGTAGGCTTTGCAAAGAGTACAACCTTGAGAAGCTTTGCTTTGAAGAATTTATTAGATGATACTAAATTTCAATTATATGTATCTTCTAGTCAATCAAAAATTACTCAGCATTTTTCAAGCTTTACAAAATTTCTTTCCAGTAGTGATTTTCAAAAAGTATTTAATTACAAAATAGTTAAATGTAATACTGAGCAAGTAATTATTAATATTAACAATGAGAATAGGGCTATCTTTGGAATCAGTGCTGGGAGCGATATTTCGGGAATTAATTTTGAATCTCAAAGACCACAAATTATTAATATTGATGACTTAGAAGAACTAGATCAGGCTAATAGTATTGAGAGAACTGATAAACTACTGGACTGGTTAGAAACTACTCTATTAAGCCGTTTGCCTTCGCTCGTGGACGGTAAAGTAAGAATGATTGGCACTAATTTAAGTTTAAATTCAATCATTAATAGAATGCTCACTAAGCAAGTAAATGGCTGGAATGTTTATAAATTTAGTGCATTAGACGAAACAGAAAAAAGTATTTGGGAACAAAGACACCCAGCCAACGCTTTAATTCAGCTTAGAAATGATAACCCTTCTGTCTTTGCCAGAAATTATATGAATAGTCCTATTGATTCAAGCTATTCACTTATTCAGAGGGAAGACTTAAGATATTATGAGCATTTAGATTTAGATAAAATAAAAGAGATATATATTCATGCTGATACTACTCACACAGCCAAGACAACAAGTGATTATTTTTGTTTAATGGCAATGGGTGAGCATATTGATAATAAAAATTTATATGTAATTGATTTTATACTTGACAAACTAGACCCAGAGCAACAAGCCAAGCAATTAATATTAATGTATTCAAGATTTGGGAATAAAGTCAAAAAAATAACTTTTGATGAAAAGGCTAATCAAGGCTTTGGGTATTGGTCTAAAGAGCTGGCAAAGAAAGAATATAATATTAGTTTGCCTTTATCAGAATTAAAATATAATTCAGATAAATTAAATCATTTTGAGCCTCATATTCCGCACTTTAAAGCTAATAGAATTTATTTACCTGAGAAACATAAAGATTTAAATAATGCTATTCAGCAACTATTAGCTTTTCCTTCTAAAGGTATAAACGACGATTTTGTAGATGGTTTGAGCGGTGTTTTAGACAATTTTAATAAAAAAAGTAATAATATTAGTGTTTGGGCGGTAAACTATTAATTAAAATTTATGAATATATTTAAATCTTTTAAAAACTTTTTCAAAAAATCACACAATTCAAGTCTAATCAATGATTTGGGGGCTTATGATAATGTTAAAAACTCAATGGCCTTTTTGAAAGAGGGTTATGCGTGGAATGCCATTGTTTTTTCGTGTGTGTCTAAAATCGCTCAGGCTTGTGCAGAGCTTGAAATTGAGTCAGTAAATGAAAAAAACGAATATGTTGAAAAACCCACAGAATCAATTTTACTTTTAAAAAAACCTAATTTATTCCAGTCGCAAAATACGTTTATTGAGAGCGCAATTATTTACCATCAAGTAACTGGATCGGCTTTTGTTGAAGGTGTAATGAGCGGGAATAAAGTAATTGAGTTAAACGTTATCCCATCGCATGAGGTAACGATTGAGAGCTATAACACAAATAATCCATACTACCCTATCAGTTATACATGGAATAGTAATGGGAATTTAAAAAAATGGGAATTAGACCCAATTCAAGGCGGTTTCCAGACACAAAATAAAACAAGTAAATTATTACATTTTAAAATATTTAACCCATTAAATCCAAAAGAATCATTAAGCCCATTAAGTGCGGGTGCTTATGCTGTAGACGCTTTTAACAAAGGCATGGCGTGGAATAATAGCTTATTAAATAATCATGCCAAACCCTCATCAATTCTCACCACTGACCAAGTTCTAGAACCAAATCAAAGAGAGCAAATAGGCAAATATCTCAAATCTTTATCTGGAAGTAAAAACACGGCTAAGACTGCTATTTTTGAAGGTGGTCTGAAATGGCAACAAACAGCCTTAAGCCCGCTTGACATGGACTTTATCAATATACTAACTAAATCAACTGAACAGATTGCAATGATTTATAAAATACCTATTGATTTAGTCTTGGGGAATTCGACTTATGCCAATCTCAAAGAATCGAAAGAGATGTTTTATATTGATACCATAATCCCGCTTATGAACCGCTTTTTGAAAGAATTATCTTTATTTATTGAGCCTAAATCACCTAATTATATGCGAGTTGATATGGACGATATAATCGCACTAGAAAACATGAGAGAAAGATTATTTAATCGTAATATTAAAGGCGTTTCTGGATCTATTCTCACTCCTAATGAAGCTAGAGAGTCTATAGGCTATGACCCAATTGAAGGTATAGCAGACGACTTACTCACGAGCGGGGGAACTAAATTATTAGATGATATAGGTGCTGAAATAGTTAATGAATTGCAATCATTAAATAATGCCCAAAATAATAATAATAATAATAATAATAAATAATGCCATTATCAGATAAACAATTTATTGACGAATTTGATAGACTGCTCTCAAAGGGTGAGTTGAGATATGCCAAAAAAGTTAAAAAAGAAATAATAAGAGCATTAAAAAATTTAGAAAAAACATTAGTAAATAATCCAGAATTGGCCTTAGATGGCACTTTACAAACAGAACACGCTTTGCAATTAAAATTATTTCAAGATCAATCATCAAAAGAAGTATTAACCGCTTTTATTACCTTGCAAGCCAATCAATGGTCTTTTGAGCCGCCCTTTCAAGTTGTTAATAATATTTTGAATAATTATACTAATGCTTATACTTTGGAATTGAGTAATTTAAAAGCTAATACAACCTTTGAGGCGGTAAAAAAAAGAATTGTAGACGAAATTACAAATGGAACTGTTACCCCTAAATTTATAAGCCAAAAAATCAAAGAAGTAGTAAATATCACGCCCGCCCGCTCTTTGATGATTGCACGCACTGAAATTCATAATGCCTCTACTTATGCCCAGCATGAGATAGCTAAGTTATACTCTGATACTTACTCAATACCTTTATATAAAATTTGGCTACCAATCAAGGATAAACGCACAAGACCAGACCATTTAAAAATGTTAGACCATGCGCCCGTTCCTTTAAATGAGTTTTTTAGTGTTGGGTCTAGTTTAATGCTTAGACCAGGCGATCCAGCTGGTGGAGCTAATCAAACGGTCAATTGCAGGTGCAGTTTATTGTATAAAACTTTTGATGAGTTAAAAAAATGATAATATATTATAAAACTCTGATTAGGCTTGACAAAAAAATGAAACTGGAATACAAAACTCAAAAAATAGAATTTAAAGAGGATCAAATTGAAATAGGCTCTTTTGATGGGTATGCCTCGACTTATGGCAATGTAGATAGTGATGGGGATATTATTGCTAAAGACGCTTTCAGAGAATCAAGTTTGAATAATCCTATTGTAAAATTATTATACCAACATGATAAAACTCAAGTGTTGGGAATAGGGCAAATAAAGAGTGATTCCCAAGGTTTGTTTATTGAGGGTAAATTAAATTTAGATGTATCAAAAGCAAAAGAAGTTAGAAGTTTAATGAAGCAGGGAGCACTAGACAGCATGAGTATAGGCTTTAGAGTACCAGATTATAATAATGATATTGAGCATAAAGATGGGAATAGATTCATCAAAAGGGGGGAAGTCAAAGAGGTTAGTATCGTAACTTTTCCCGCTAATCCACAAGCTTTAATTAATAGCGTGAAAAATGAAAAAAATATTGCTAACATGACTATAAGAGATTTTGAGGATTTTCTGAGAGATTCAGGCTTTTCTAAACAAGAAGCTTTAAAAATTGCCTCAAAAGGCTTTAAAAGCTTACAGCAGAGTGATTCTGCTGAGGTTGATGATACTACTTTGAAATTTTACACAACCCTGAATGAATTAATTAAATAATGACTACAGAAATTGAAAAAAAGCTCTCAGACGAGACAGCCAAAATTTTTACTCGATTTGAAGAAATCAAGAAAGAAAATAAAGACTATACTGATGCGCTTGTAAAGGCTGAATCAGATAAATTGGCTGATGTTATCACTAAAAATTTAGAAAAATTACAAAAAATAGATTTGCTTGAAAAAGCCATTAATAGACAATCGGACTTTTTAAAAAACTCTGAAACTAATCAAGATGACTTAGAGACCAAAGCAAAAATTGAAGAATTTTTCAAAAATGGTGGCAAAAAAGAAATTTGTGTTCTGGAAAGAAAAGATTTAAGAACTGATTCTAATCCAGATGGTGGCTATTTAGTACGCCCTCAATTTTCGACTCAAATTATTACTAAAATATTTGAATCAAGCCCAGTCCGCCAATATGCCGACGTAGAGACTATAGGCACAAATGAATTGGTATTAGATATTGATGATAATGAAACGGGTTATGAATGGGTCGGAGAGGGCAGTTTAGGCTCTGATACTACTACCCCACAAATAGGACAATTATCTATTAAAGTCCACAAAATAGCAACTAAACCAAGAATCTCAAACGAAGCTTTGGAAGATCCTATCCGCAATTTAGAATCATGGTTGCAAGGTAAAGTCGTTGAAAAATTTGCAAGAGCAGAAGCAACCTCTTTTATATCAGGTAATGGCATTACAAGACCAAAGGGAATATTAACTTATTCAGCATGGACTTCAGCAGGGGTTTATGAAAGAGAAAAATTAGAACAAATCGCTTCAGGCTCTAGTGGAGCATTTACAATTGATGGTTTAATTAATATTCAAAATAGTTTACTAGAACAATTTCAATCTAATGCGATTTGGATGATGAATAGGTCTTCTTTTGGTTCGATTCTCAAGCTAAACTCAGCTAATAGTTATCATTTTCTGTCTTTGCAACCATCTAGCCAAAAGCAAGGAATGATTGAATTGTCTTTGCTAGGAAAACCAGTTGTATATGCAAGTGATATACCAATTCCAGCGGGGAACGCTTTAAGTGCTATTTATGGCGATTTTAGAGCGGGATATAAAATTGTTGATAGAGTTGGCATTAATATTTTGCGAGACCCTTATTCAGTCGATGGTTTTGTAGTTTACAAGACTTATAAGCGTGTAGGTGGAGCTGTTCAAAATTATCAAGCGTTAAAAATACAGAAATTAGGTTAAGGAGTCAAAATGTCTTATTCAGATTTAAAAAATTCAATTCAATTAGCCACTAGTGGTATATTCACCTTGAGCGGTACAACCCCAGCTAAAGGCAATATTGTAGATCGTACAGGATTTGGCAATGTTACTTATACTTTGATTACTGGAACAGTAACAGACGCTGGAACTGCAGACGGCTTTAGCACAGAGATTCAGCATTCTGACACAACCGCAGATACTGATTTTACAGCGGTTGCAAGTAGCGATTTAATCGGCTTAGAATCAGCCTTGAAAGTAACCGCTGACACTGCTGATTCTATCCCAATTGGTAGTATTGGTTATAAAGGCTTAAAACGCTATGTCAGAGCCGTTACTACTGGTACAACTGGCACTAATGCTGTTATAGCTGGACAATGGATTAAATCCGCTCCAGATTTACAAGCTGTTACCCCTGTGATTGCCCCTAATATAGCCGCTACTTAATAACAAATTATGAAAATTAAAATGTTAAAAACCTCTCTAGGTGCAGATGATGGGATTCATATAAAAGAGTATATTGAAAATGAAATATATGATTTATCTGAATCTCTTTGCGCTTGTTTTTTAAATGCTAACTTGTGTGAGTTGGTTATTGAAAAAGAAGAAAAGCCACCTTTTGAGACCAAAGAAGAAAAGCAAAAAATAAAAACTAAATGAAGACATTAGCAATAATTACTCAACCGTCTGTAGAACCGCTGACATTGCAAGAAGCAAAGGACTTTTTAAAAATTTCTGATGCTTCGCAAGATGTTTATTTAACCTCGTTAATAACCGCAGTTAGACAGGCTATTGAGCATTATTGCTGTTCTTCTTTTATTTCTCAAGTTTTGCGATTAACTATAGATTATTCTGATTTATGTAATGAGTTGGCATTGTGGCAAGGTCCGGTAAGCTTAATTAGTTCTTTTAAAATTTTTGATTCTGAAAATATTGAAAGTACCATAAGTAATACTATGTATTTTTTACATGATGATTATTTATATTTAAACCAGAATTTTTCTATTGATATTACCCTCAGAGAAAAAGCAAGTATACAAATAACTTACACTGCGGGCTATGGTGCAACCGCTTTAAGTGTACCCAAAGCAATAAAACAGGCTATTTTAGAGCAAATTGGTAGTATCTTTTATTGCAATCAAGAGGGGTCTATGAAAATATTATTAACAGATAAAGCTAAAGTATTAATTGACTCTTATAGATTGATTAGGTGGGTATAATGGCGTGTTTTTGTTTCCACAAATTAGCAACTAATATAATAATCATTGAACAGCCTTTAAATACTGTAAGTGATATTGGCACGCCAATAAAAACATGGTCTACTTTTAGCACAACTAGCGCATTTATTGAGCCAAAACAAGTTAAAGAAATATTTGAAAATGGGCAATTGATAACTAAAAATTATTTTAAAATAATAATAAGATATAATAGTTTGATAATGCCAAACATGAGAGTTAATTCCCAAAACAAAAATCATAATATAATTGGTATCAGACACCTTTATACTGATTTAAAAACCTTGGGTAAACATTACACCGAATTAACCGCCGTAGAGGGAGAGATAAGCTAATGGCTTTAGAAACATTTGATGATTTAGGCATAGCTTTATTGACTGATAAAATCATTGCAGTCAGAGAGGGTAGCCCTGATAATAGCGGTTATTTGACAGCTCAGTCTTTAGTAACATTAGCACAAACAGAATTAAGCCCCAGTGATCAAATTATTATTAATGATATAACCGATTTACAACCTTATTTAACTGCGGGGGAGTATGTTATACCAACAAATAAAGGTTTTTGTTTTACTAAGGATATTATTTTAAATTATCCTATTAAACTGCCAATTATAACTAATTATGCCGATCCTTCTACCGCTTTTACTTCGATTGTGGGCGGTGGTATAGGGGGTAATGGTTATATTAAAATAATTTACACTGGATCGGGGGCATTTATAAGGGGTACTTATTCCCCAGGTTTAGTTCTCGAAAAATTAAATTTTGTTAGCACAAATCCACTTAATCAATTATTTAATATTGCTAACGGCTCAAATTCAGCCTTGTGGGCACCCACTTTTATCATTTCAGATTGCTTTATATATAATTATTCAGATTGTGGATTTATCGAAGGTTTTAATTTAAGTGCTGGTAATAAAATTGCATTTATTGGTTGTGGAAAAGGTATTAATTTTCAAAATTTTGCAAGTTTAGGCATGGGCATTATTAGCTGGGCAAATGGGCAAAATTTAAGCTTAAGTTATGCCATTAAATTAACTGGTTTGATAGGTCGGTTTAGTATTGCAGACCCCACAACGGGCATTACTCAAACAAACGAGAGCCTTATTTGGATTGACAATAATATAATTGCAGAAAGAATTTTCTTGATAGGTCTGTCAATCACAGGTACTGGGCGGCTTTTCCACGCATCGGGCAAAAATCAAGATAGTCCAGAGGTAGTATGCTATTTTTGCCCGCCTTTTCCAGACTCTAACCCCGTAGTTTTTGCAACGAGTACTACCGAAACACTCACTACGATAGGCTCGGCTAATGTTTTTACTCATGTCGTTTTGCCCGCAGGCGGTTATACAGACCGATTAATAAAGCGATTTAGCAAAATTGAAAATACTAACGGAAGTGGAATATTTGATGTTTTAAAATATGATGGCATTGAATCAGTAGATATTAATATAGTATGTCAATTGACAGCTAGAGCAGTTTCTGGATCTCCAACAGCTCGACTTGCTTTAAATTTAAATGGAACTGCTTTAAGTTATACTGGGTTTCCCACCATTTTAGCGGCAACTAATACTCCTTTAAGAACCGAGGGTATTTTAACATTGAGAGGGGCTTTAAATGGTACTTATACTCAAACGGGTACTAGTGTTACTTTAACTTTTAATAACAAAGATTTAAATGGTAATCCTTTACATATAACAGGGGAAAAACATTATATAAAAATTAATTCTGGAACAGGTTTAAGTGGCATATATACAATAACATCTCACACGACGACAAGTATTACTTATACATCGGGTACAGCTCTCACCACAAGCGGGAATGCTTCGATACATGATATATTAAAGATAGACATAGAAAATCAAAGTGCGGCAACTAATATAAATACCTCAAATATAAACTTACAATTAATACTATAATGGCTAGCAAATACAAAAACTTAGAACAAAAAATTTACAAAGAAGTAAGAGGCGCATTAAATGGGATTGCGCTATCAATGGCTAATGAATGCCGTGCAAAAATGGCTCAAGTAAGCAATGGGCGTGTTTATGGTAAACATACAGCCTCAAAATCAGGCGATTACCCAAATATTGATACTGGTACTTTAAATAATGCTATTTTTAATGATTTGGTCTCTAGTGAATTAATCGCTAGATTCGGGGTTAGAGGGAATATACCTTATGCCAAAATGTTAGAATATGGAACTAGTAAAATGGAACCAAGACCATTTATAAAGCCAACTTATGACAAGTATAAAAATAATATAGTTCCCGCCGTTGATAAGGCCATAAAGAGGGCAATAAATGGATAGTACAATAGCAAGTTTGAAAGGAGTGAGAAATAAATTAATTGCAAATAGTGCATTAATTGCATTAGTTGGTAATAAAATTTATAATAAAGCTCCTCAAGAAACAATTTATCCTTTTGTTAAGATGTCAATAAATACAGAATTAAGTCCAGTGATAAATAATAGTTCTCAAGTTTTTACTCACATTTTGAGGTGTCAAGCTTGGTCTCAAATATCGCTAGAAGAGGCAATTAATATTAGGAGTGCTATTTTTAATGCTTTACATAGGCAATCTTTAACTCTTGACAGCCCTTTTAAATTGATAGATTGCCAAGTTAATACTTTATTGGATGCTTTCTTGGAAAGCGATGGCAAAACTTATCAGAGTGTTATTGAGTTTAAAATTAGTGTAAATTCTTGAAAAATTTGCTTTAATTGATAATGTACACTTACTTTTAATTAATTAAATGGCATTTACTCAAATTACTAGCACGACTATAAGTGCTTATTTTACTACTAAAAACTCGGGCAAAGACGCTCTTGATGGGATTGCATTAGATGAAACTAACGGCAATACTATCCCTTATAATTCCAATATGACTTTAGTTATATCTAATGGAGACGCTACAGACTCTAATACTGTTACTTTAACTTCTCAGAGCGATAGTAACGGACGCAGTCAAACAAAAACTTATACTATTGCGGCGGGTAAATTTGCAATTATTCCCCCTCTTGATTCATTGTTTGCTAGAGATGGAAAAATTGAATTAACTATTGCTGGACTTGGTGATTCTTTAAAATTAATCCCTACAATATTTTTACCTTAGGAGACATAAATGGCAAGTAGAGACAAGGGCTGGCAGCCCTACATGGAAATTTCTGGAGATGGTGGAGTCAATAAGTATGAAATATTAGAATTAACTTCTATTTCACGCCCTAACAGCCCTCAAACTCAAGAAATTAGAACGATTAATAATAGAGGACAACTAGAAACAGAATTAACCTCTATTGATGGCGCTTTTGAAATTGAAGGAAATTATTCAGTTGATAATTATTGCAATACCATCATGGAAAGCGCAAATAAACAACTATCTGAATTAATTGTTTATTTTTACCCCGATCGGGATCGTGTTGAGAATTATATAATTTCAAGATGTATTCTGACTGATTATTCATTAGATTACGCTCCAGATGATGTTGCTAAATTTAGCGCAACTTTTTCTGTACAGGGTAAACCTCAATTTGTGGGGGATGTAGGATAACATGAGTTTCACCGCCTTAAATTTTAAAGAAAAAGAATTTAAACTCAAATGTAGCCACAAAGCCCTTGCAATGATTCAATCGCACTATGGTGTATATAATGTTTCTGAAATTTTTAATACTATTTCAGACCTCGTTAATAAAGCCGAAATTGATTATATACTTTTTGCTTTTTTGCAAAGTTTTCACAAAGAGGATTTTGCGGAAATTGAAAAAGTTAAATCTTTCTTCTTTGATGAGGACTGTGATTTGAAAGAATATTTTGAATCAGTGAAAATATTATTAGAAGGTATACAATCAGAATTTTATCGTTCACTTGGTAATGCTGACAATACTAATAGTACTGAGGTAAAAGAAACTAAATCTAAAAAAAAGACTCTACCTTAAACGACTCGATGAAAGAGGCTTTTAGAGTCGGTTTAAATTATAGCGAATGGCTAGAAATAAGCCCTATCGAGTTATCCTTAGCTTGTGAGGCTTATATTGAAGAAGAAGAAAGAAAAATGGATTTTTTAGCTAGAATAATTACTGGAAAGAGTATTTTAAAGAAAAAAGAATCTATCAATCAATCTTCAAGAACTGAAATAATTAGTTTTTTTAAAGGATTAGCAAATAAATAAAAATGGCAACACTTGATGAATTAGTAGTATTAATTAAAGCAAATTCCTCTCAATTTGAGAGCGAGTTGAGTAAGGTTAGTGCAAAACTTGATTCGTTAAGTAAAAAAAATGAAAAGGCTCAAAAAAGCTTACAAGACGCTTTTAAAGACTCTTCTAAGCGTGCAAATTCTTTAGAGACTGGAATTAGCACGCTAGGAAGTGTTTTAGGTGGTTTGACTAATCCTGTAACACTTCTGACTGCGGGCATTATAGGCATGGGCAAAGCCTTTTTAGACTTGGGAACTAATGCCTTTAATGCGATTAAAGATTTAGAGCAGTCAGAGTTTGCAATGGCTTCATTAATTGCCTCTACTACTCGATTTAAAGATGAATTAGGTAAACCTGTAAAATTTGAAGAGGGTTTTAAATACTCCTTAGATAAGAGTAAAGGATTAATTGATAAATTCCAAAAAGATGCCGCCCAGTTAAGTTTAATTGAGACCTCTGATTTAACCGCTGGCTTTCAGGCTGGTGGAGCGTCTTTGGGCGGTTTAGGCATTACAAGTATTGAAGACCAAGCTAAAGCAATTGAAATGCTTGTGGGTAGCATGAAATTGTTAAAACCCCAAGCCAAAGAGGCGGAAGCCGCTTTTGAAGTTAGAAACATATTGCAAGGTGATTTTGGTAAAACTCAAAGCGATTTAGCTCGTTTTGCAAAGACAACGGGGCAAAGTACCAAACAACTGGAAGAACAATACAAACAAGCGCAAAAAACAGGCACTGGGCTTCAATTTTTGACTAAAATTTATGGCGGTTTATATCAAAGTTTAAAACTTTCTGAAAGCACTTTAGGCAATCAAATAAGTATTTTATCTGACTTCGGAACGAGGGCTTTACAAGCGATAGGCGGCAATTTTATCGAGCCTATGAAAAACTTAATTAAAAATGCCTATCAAGGTCTAGCGGGCGGGGACACATTCTCGGCTGAAACTTTAAATACTTTTAAATTAATTGGAGATGGTTTTAAAAATATAATAATTGCAATAACTCCTTTGGTTGCTCCTTTAATTGAGACAGTTAAGCAAATTATGGCTTTATTGAGTGGGTTAGCAAGTATATTATCAGCCGCACTAATGCCAGTAGTGCAATTATTAGCTAGTTCGCTCCAAATTATTAATAATGTATTAAGCCCATCAATTGCCTTAATTGGGGGACTGGGTAATGCTTTAATGGGCTTAAGTTCAGCTTTTAGTGGAGTTATGGGTAATACCGACAATTTTACAAGCTCGACTATGCAAGCCTTGACAGGGGCGACTGCTTTTGGAGCTTTTATTGGTGGCCCATGGGGTGCATTAATTGCTTTGGGTGTGCAATCAGTGGCTTTGCTTGTGCAAAATATCCAAATGTTACCTCAAACTTTACAAAAAGTCGGTACTGATTTTGCGGCTAACGCTCAATTAATGAAGGATAATATGGTTAAAATGGGAATGACGGCTCAAGAAGCTGAATCTCATTTTAGAGAAATGAGCGGTGGAATTGAAGACGTTTTAGCCAAATTAAGCACTAAAACGGCTTTATCAGTTGATGAAATGGATAAACTTTGGTCGTCTGGTGTTTTGGCATGGCATCAAAAGCTTGTAATCGGAACGGGCGCATTATTTAGCAGTTGGCAAAATTTTTGGGGAATAACCTTAAATTTTACAATGCAAATGATTAATAAAATTTTGGCTGAAATAGCTCGGCTGGCCTTGAAAGCGGAAAATTCTATTAATGGCATATTTGCAAAAGTAGAAGGTCTTTCTGGCGGCGTGATCAAACTTGGCAAGGTTGAGTTTGGAACTAATTTATTAAAAGAGTCCAAAGCCCGTGCTAATGAGTATGGTGCTAAGGCTAGTAAGTTTTTTACGGATGGTTTTAATAAAACTTTGCAAGCTAAAGCCCCAAGTAAAAAATTATTTGAATTGCCAAATCTAGGCGGTGGAGCGGGAGGAACTGATAAAGCTAGAAAAGGTAGTAAAGCTAATAAAGATGGTTTAGCAGATGACCGATTAAAAGCCCAGCAGTTAGCAATTGAAGGTAATGCTTTAAAACAACAAGGTTTGATCTTGGATGGTATTTTAAACAAAAAAAGAGAATTAGCGGCGATTCAAGCTCAATTAAATGCTTTAACCTTGCAGAGTGCGAAAAATGAAGCAACTGGTGAGATTAATAATGCTAAAATGGGCTTAGAACAAGAACAGGCATTAGCTGGGATTGCTCTAAGACAACAAGAATTAGAATTAGCTAAAGCAAAAGGTTTAATTAGTGATAAAGAATTTACTACCAAACAAAGTCAATTAAACTTAGAAAAAATCGCTTTGGAAGGGCAATTTGCAAATAAGCAAGCCTTCTTAAATTTAAGCACTCAGGAACAATCAATTAATGCAAAAAATGCTGAAATACAAGCCCAAATAACTCAATCAGTCAAAGAAGCGGGTTTAGCACAATACGAAAAATTAGCAAATCTAGATATAGAAACCCAAAAAGTTTTTAGCCAAATAACCGCTTATCAAGGGCAGGCTGATAAGATTGATGAAATTCAAAAATTAAATAATGAGCTTGTCAAGTTAGACCAAGAGCGCAAAACGCTTGTAGGAGAGGTTAATTTAACTTTAGGGGATAAGCTTGCAAAGTATCAAACAGAGCTAGGCTTGAATGATATTCAGCTTGCAAAAATGAAAGAATTGTATAATATTGAATTGCAAAGAAATAATTTAAAAACTCAAACTCAGACCAATTTGGAGAATATAAACACTTTAACTAAACAAAATACAAACTCTATGCAAGGCTTAAAAGACCTAGCCAAAGGCTTTGCGGATACTTTGGTAGGGGCATTTGAAAATGGAAAATTTCAGGCTGAAAAGTTTTTTACTGGTTTGTTAAAAATGTTAGGTGATTTTGCAATTAAGGCAGTGGAAACCTTATTTAGTGGAGCTGGTGGCGGTGGTAAAGGCGGTTTATTTAGTTCCTTAACTAGTGGTTTTGGTGGTGGAAATGACCCATTAAAAGGTTTTAGTGCTGGTGATAAAAGTTTTAGGAGCAGAAATGACGCTTTTTCTTATGCCTCGTCTCAAGGCCTAGGAGCTGAATCTGTGCAAGCAATTACATCTTTAAATGGCAATTTAAAAATATTAGACACCAACTGCGGGATAACTGCTAGAGAAATGGCTGGAGTTGGTGGAGCGTCTTTTGATTTGGGCGGTATATTTAAAGGTTTTGGTCAAGGTATCCAGAGCATAGTATCTAATATTAGTGGTTTTATATCTAATATTTTCCAAAATATTGGCGGAGCAGTTAAAGGGGCGGCTAGTGGAATTGGTAACTTTTTTAGCAGTTTTGTAGGATCTTTGGGTAAAAGTGGGGGCGGGTTTGCATCGGGGGGCTATGTCTCAGGCGGTGGAACTAGTACCTCCGACAGCATTCCCGCTTTTTTAAGTAATGGTGAATTTGTGATGAATGCCGACAGTGTTAAAAAATATGGTTCTTTATTACCTTTATTAAATTCTGGTAAGTTTAAAGGCTTTGCTGATGGTGGTATAGTTGGCTCGGTGAGCGGTAAACCAAAGATGACTAAAATAGTTCCAAGTATGAATAATAATAAACAAGCAAGTAATAATACTATTATTAATATTAAAGCTATGGATTCCCAAGATGTCATACAAGCTCTTTCCAAGAAAGAAACGAGGCAATATTTAAATAATGATTCAAGCAGAAGTTATCAAAAACAATCAAATAGGGCTTTTAATCGCTCTACTTACGAATTTGCGAGAGGTACTTAATGACTAGAATTTTTACAGAATTTACTGAGTTAGTTGATAGTATAAGCTTTGAACATCGAACCCTTACAGCTGTTACTAGGTCAATCAGTGGCATTAGGCAATCTTTGAGTTATGGCGGCGGCTTTTGGTATTTAAAATGCACCTTAAGAAATACCAATTTTGAAACAAGTAAAAAAATAGCTTCTTTTTTTAACTCACTAGAAGGGCGTACAGAGATTTTTAAGCTTTACTTGCCAAGCCATTTTCAGAGCATGGTTTATAGCGATAGTATAATAATTGACGGCGCAAATCAAATAGGAAAAAATATTAACGTGAAGGGAATAACCGCACTCAATCAGGTTATTCTGAAACAAGGGGATTTTGTAAAATTTGATAATAGTAATAAAATATACCAAGCAAGAGAAGATTTAGTTAGTAATGGTATTGGGAAGGGTGTTTTAAAGCTCCATATGCCTTTAGTTGGTAATTTGCCTAATGATAATAGTCATGTTTTAATACACCCTTATTTGCTTGACTGGTATGTCGCTTTAGGCTCTGATACTTTGAGCTGGGATTTAGATTATTTTTCTAGATCAGCTTTTGAAATTGAACTAGAAGAGGTGTGGAATTAATGCGTAGACTTTTAGAACCAGCTCTGCAAGCTTATTTAGCAGACCCCCGAAGGAAAATAAAAACCGCTTTTACTATTGAGGCTTTATTTCCAGATGGTTGGGTTTATCTCACTACGTGCGCACGTTGGCTAGAATGGAATAATATTGTTTACGTACCAACCGCAACTTTGGCTATTGAAGGGGTTAGCCAAAGTTTAACACTTGCCAACGATGAAAATAATATATCTTTGAGTGGAATACCTTTAACTTACAAAAGTTTGGTTTTAACTCAAAAATATACAGGCAATCCATGCATTATAAGACAAGGTTTTTTTGATTTTGAGACAGATCAATTAATTGGTAATTTACTCCAAATACATAAAGGCAATATAAATAATATGACATTTACAGACGATCCAGTCGCTGGAACTAGCACGATTGTTTTGCCTATAAGTTCTATTTTTGCAAGATTTAATGATAAAAACAGTATGAAAACAAATCCATCAAGTCATAAAAAACTATTTGCAAATGATACTATATTTGATCAAGTTCCAAGTTTGACGGACAAGGTTGTAGAATTTGGTAAACTATAATTATGCAAAATTTTATAAATGACTGGCAACACAAAAAATTTGAATGGGGTATTGCAGATTGCTATACTTTTACACGAACTTATATTGATTTTAAATTTTCTGAAAATAATTTACCCATACTTGAGTATAACAATTTAAAAACAGCCGTTTTATTAAATAAAAAATACTCATGGATTGACGAAATAAAAAAGAATTTTAAGTTTGAAATAATTAATAAAAATTTTGAAGATGGTGATTTATTGATAGTTGATGATGATTTTCAATGCGCTCATTTATACTATAATAATCATATATACTCTTTTGATCCAGAATTGAACTTTGTATCAATCAATGTCGGTGTTGTAAAGCCGCAAGCCATGATTAGATTGAAAGGATTATTATAGTATGCCTATGTTAATAGTTCCTTTGGTGCAGGCTTTGGTAGTTGCCCTTATTACAACAGCTATTACGATGGCAGTGGGCATGATTACAAAATCGCTAACAAAAAAGAAAAAAACTCCAGCCAGAAAAGCGGGTAATAAAGCCCAAGAGAATAAACAAAATATCACGGAAACAACAACCGATTTACCTATTATTTATGGACGGTCTCGGATTGGGTGTAGTCAAGTATTTATTTCGCAAAAATTTGCTTATGCTGGTACTACCACCCGATGGGAACAAGGACAAGAAATTGAATTTGACACAAGGGGCGAATATTTATATATAATAGCGGCTATCTGTATCGGGGAAATTGATGATATAGAACAAACTTATATCGACGGTATACCTATCACAAATAAAAAATTTAGCAATGGATATAGAAATAATTTAACCTTTAGTTGGTCTTTTGCAGAGCCTAACCCAATCACTTTAACTACTGTTGATGTTCAGGCGGCCTTAAGAAGTTATCGAAGTAACTACTATTTATTAAATCAAGGATATGTTTATGATTCCACGCAAAATGTTTTAAAAAAAGCAATAAGTTATCAACCAAAAAGATATAGATTATCCCTTATCGTTGCTGGCAAAAAAAATCAAATTATATCTTTTGTTGGTGGTACTCAATCAATCAATTTGCAAAATGCAGGATATGGTAGTAAGCAATATATATTAGAATATTTAAAAGATAACGGTGCCATTGTTATTGTCGGCCAAGGAACAGTTAATTTAACCCAAGATAATGCCGATTTTACTCAACCAGTAAATAATAATTTGACAATTACTCAAAATAGTTATTTAGCATCAAAGTATTTGCAAATTGAAGAAAAAAAAGGAACTTTAACTCAAACAGCTAATAATTATTGGTTGGCTCAAGGTGTTCCCTATTATACAGATAATGCACGGGGTAAAAATGTCGCTTTATGTTACTTTAGAGGATTATTAAGAACCGCTGGCCCTGATATTGATAAAGCCCCCTTGCAAGGCATACCTGTTTTAACTTTTGATATTAGAGGCAAAAAAGTATTAGACCCTCGTACAAATTTTAAAGTTTATAGTAATAATCCTATATTGTGCTTGCTTGATTATATGCTTGACAGCTTGTATTATGGCTGTAAAATCGAATTGGAAGATGTAGATTTAGATAGTTTTATTGAAGAAGCTAATCATTGCGATGAGTTAATAACCGCTCAAGATGGTATTACTCAAATAAAAAGATATGTAATTAACGGCGTAATTGATACGACTAATGAAACTATTGATAATATAATTGATATTTTAGAAGTATGTAATGGAACTTTATTTAATGATTTTGGGAAGTGGAAAGTCTATATTGAAAAGCCCGAGACCTCTGATTGGGTCTTTAATTTAGACAATATGATTGGTTCGGTATCAATTACAACTGGAGAATTTAGAAGTAAAATAAATACTATTCATACTACTTTTATTAATGAAAAAACAAACTGGGAAGGTGATGTTATAACTATCACAAATGATATATTTGTACAACAAGATTTAAATAAAGTCTTTGATACAGAGCTACAATTGCCGTTTACCAATGATTATGATCATGCTTATTATTTAACTTTGTTTAAACTAAAAAGTGCAAGATTAGATAAACAAATTACATTTACCACTTTTTGGGACTCCGTGGAATTACTACCAGGCTCAGTAGTATCTATTGATAGAGCTGATTTAGGCTTTAATAATAAACTTTTTCGAATAAAAGAAATTGAGCCAGATAATGAAAACGGGCTTTTAAAGATAGTAGCGAGTGAATACGATGATGATGTTTATAATAACCTTAATATTGACCCAGAGGCCAACAATATAATATCTGGATTAGCTAGTGCTTTTGATGTGGAACCGCCAAGCAATGTACAGGTTAAACAAACTTTTGAATTCGATGTAAATAATAATTATTATACTCAAACTCGTTTTGAATGGACTCCAAGCCCGTCAATTAATATCAGAAATTATACTTTAGAATATAGAACATTTGGATGGGGCGATTGGGTCAAGCTAGGCACGGCTCAAAATACAACCGTGATATTTAATAATATACCAACTGGATTATATGATTTTAGGATTAAAGCAACTAATGATATAGGAGCCGATTCTGAATATTATGAAGAAATTATTGAAATTTTTGCACCCACTGCCCGCCCTCAAGATGTAACTAATTTTAATATAGGCTCGTCAAGTAATGAGTTTGTTTTAAGATGGAATTTAGTACCAGAGGTCGCAAATAATGGATTTTATATTATCAGACATACTCGCAATTTAATAAGTCCGACGTGGAATGATGTTTTGACTTTTGAAATTATAGTACCAGGTTATCAAACTTCGATTACAACCAGCCAAATAGATGGTACTTACATGATTAAAGCGGTTAATTCGGCGGGTTTAATGAGTGTAAATAATGCTAATTTGACCCTTGATAGCCCTTATGATTCTGAGTATGTTTTAATCCAAAGTATTTCAGAAAATCCTTCTTTTTCTGGCGAAATTTTAAATTATCCTATTAGCTTAACCAATATTTTACAATGGAAAGGTGAAGACCTTCTCTGGAAGGGGCAAAACTTGCAATGGACTGAAGATATTGGCATTCAGTCAATGTCTATAAATAATGGCATTTTAAGTTTGAGTAATACTTTAACTTGGGATAGCTTAGATCAAGATATAACTTGGGATCAATTTGATCCATCCTTAACTTGGGACAGCTGGAATAATTCCAACGTTTTGATCGGAGTTTATAATTTTGCAAATGGACTCGATTTAGGCGGTGTTTATAAAATTGTTTTGGAAAAAAATATAATTGCCACAAGTTTTGATTCCACGGGCACAACTTGGGATCAGCTTGACTCTAGTTTGACTTGGGCGCAATTTGACCAAAACCAAAGCTGGGATCAATACGATGGCAATATTGCAGACGCTCCTAGACTTTATTTATATGTTCGTTATACCCGAGACAATCCTAGTAATAGCCCATCGTGGACAGAATGGCAATTATTAACTAAAAATGAATTTGTTTGCCACGCTTGTCAATTTAAATTAGAAGTTATCAGCCCAATTAAAACAACTAATATTTTAATTTCTGGATTAAGTATAAAAGTTTGGATGCGGTCGAGAGTAGATCAGGTCAAGGTTTTATATGATACCGAAAATCAAAATATTTTATTTAATAAACCTTTTTATCAATTGCCCGCTACAACTTCGATTACAATTAATAATCCAGATAATGGTGATTATACTAGCTTTAACCTGCTAACTGAAAGCGGTTTTAATGCTAATATTTATGATAGTAATAATCAGATAGTATCAAGAATGATAACTAGTACAACTTACGGCGTAGGAGAGCGCATTATATGAGTCAAGTCGATTATACTATTAACAGTAATGAGCCTATTGTAAATGTTCGTACTGATATTATGGCATTTGCTCAAGCCATTTTAACGCAAAATAGTGGGAATACAGCTCCTGTAGTCAAATATGAGGGTATGTTTTGGGCGGATACTACTACCAATTTATTAAAGCAGTGGCATGACCCTAATTGGTTAATTATTTCTGAGTTGAATAAAGTTGGTAATTTATCAGTAAATGCTGGCAATCCTAATGGCGCAATTACTGGCTTGTATGAAGGACAACCTCTTTATGATACCTTAAATAATATTCCTTGGTATTATTCTGGAAGTGGTACATCTTGGTTTACTTCAAATGGTACAGCTTCTCTTGCAGTAACTAAAACAGCTAATTATACAGCTACTACAGCGGACAGTATAATATTATGTGATGCCACTTCTGGAAATATCACAATTACACTATACACAGCGGTGGGAAATGCTGGGCGTAAATTAACAATTATAAAAACAGATTCTTCGACTAATACTGTAACTATTGATGGAAATTCTACAGAAACAATAAATGGAGCATTAACTCAAGTATTATTTACTCAGCACAGCACTTTAACTTTAGTGTCTAATGGCACTAACTGGCAAATTGAAAATGGACAATTAAACCGAGTTTTACTTAATGAAACAGTAGTTAGCTCAGCCGTAGCAAGTGTAAATTTTACTAGTTTGATTACATCAACATTTAAAAAATACACAATAGAGTTAATCAATATAATCTCTGTTACAAACGATGTCAATTTGCTATTAAGGACAAGTTCTAATAATGGCTCTAGTTGGGACGCAGGTACTGGATATAGTACTCAAGGCTTACTCGTTGCTTCTACTACTGGTACTAATTCAGTTAATTTATGCAACCCCGCTTACAGTGCAATACTGCTAACACTAGACGCTGCTACAGGCAGACTTGCTAACAGTGCGACACGAGGAGGCTTA
>Ga0208590_1000074_pt1 | contig 23741 bp, 7 predicted proteins | sample LakMenEpi27Sep09_FD_150740 | JGI IMG/M metagenome (GOLD analysis project Ga0208590, IMG submission 150740) | Freshwater microbial communities from Lake Mendota, WI - 27SEP2009 deep hole epilimnion (SPAdes) | ecosystem: Environmental > Aquatic > Freshwater > Lake > Epilimnion/Euphotic zone ... | reverse complement strand
ACCCAAAAGAAGAAAACCAGTATATAGAGTCTCTTAAAAATTATTGTTATGATACACTAGACTATGGATCATGGGCTGGTGATTTTAGTGCATCAGGTGAAGCTGTGTATGAACCTAAACAAAAAGCGTTTATAGGACTAGATAATTATAGTACAGAGGAAGTTGTTAACGAAGACATCAAAGTATTCTTACGCGTTCCTAAAGATGTATGGTTTGATGGTATATCAATCCAAGTGGAAGAGTCACAAGGCAGTGTATACAAAGAAGGAGTGGATGTGGAGCTGCTGGTTCAAAACGGTTTTACTACAGATAGACACGTAAAAGTTGCATCTGAAATTGCAACTGCAGTGAGAGAAGCGTTTGATAAGGAATTAGATGAAGATGATGAATGTAACATGTTTGCAGACCATACTTACAGATCTACAGACTTTGAAAAAGATCCAGAGACGGGAGATATGGTAGCATGGATGCAACCTGTTAGCAAACGTGTTTCTGAAGTAGATGAAAAAGACATATATATTTCAGTGGAAGATTTAGAACTTAATTTAGACTAACATGAAAAATCAGTTTGAAAAACTAACGTACAATGTAAGTGGTAGAGAGGGATATTCCCTTTCTACTGCTTTACGCTTATGGAAAACTAAGTATACAGATTTAAAGCAGTTTAAGTCTGAAGTGTGTAAAAATGAAGCTCTTGAGGAGTTCTATAACTTCGTAGCGGAGATGTGGGATGACATCAAAGAAGTCACTGTAAAAGAAGCTCTACAGCTTAAAAATACAGAAGATAGACGTACCTACTTTGACTGTATCGGTCCTAAAAGAATGTTTGAGCAAGTAAAAACAAAACAACTTGATAGACAAGTGGTTAAGAAAAAACGTGCTCGTTGGGATGACAAGAATAAAGAGTACGAGTATGAGTTTGAAGATGTATACGAGCTGTATAAGATTCCTTATAGCGAGTTGTTTGAGAAACCAGCAGAAAAATGGATGCGTCAAGACGACATCTTTGTTGTAAGATGCTGGTGTACCACTACAGGACGTGAGTATTGGTTATTTGTACCAGAAAATGGATGTTCAGAAACAAACTATACTGAGAAAGGATCTAAAATAACTTACGATGCTATTAAAGCTATCGCTTGGACTATTAGAACTAACATCACTAGACCAGAACGCATCTATCGTCAAGGTGATATCATCGTAGTAAAAGCAAGCAAAGACAGCGTAGCATCAGGATGGACAAGACATCTATCTAAAGATGACTATCTCAGCTTGATGTACTCTGAAACATAGTGGAAATCTTGTGTATATCTTTTAGGCATTATTCAAAACTTAGTATTAAATTTACAATCATGAACAACAAACAGACTACTAAAAGACTTGTCCTCGGTGAAGGAGAAGTTGTTGGACACAAGCACGTCCTAGAATCTAAGAGTGACATCACGTATGAGCGCACTCAAGACCACATTAAGTTTATGCTTAGTGGTATGGGTATTCTTACACACGATGAGCACGATCGTATGGTGTTTGATAAGGGTACATACTACAGCTTCAACCAAGTGGAGTTTAACCCCTTCTCTAAGACCATTGAGCGCGTATTTGATTAACCCTTAAATATAAGACCATGTCTACCACCAACAAAAGGTACACCACTACCACCTACAAAAGAGTGGCAAACAACATCTGTAAAGAAAACAACAGCTACCGTGTTCGTTTTAAAAAGAACGGAAAGTTAGTTAGTCGTAACTTTGCAACGCGTAAAGAAGCTATTGCGTTTAGAGATAAGAATATAGCTTAAAACTGGAAAACCAACAAACAAAGGGGAGGGAAAGATTTTTCTCTCCCCTATTTTTTTACTTAATTTGCTGCATGAGTATTGATATTGATCAGTTCGGATACAAGGACCTCGAAGTTAGAGTGTACGATCCTGAGACAAAGACAGTGATAAAAAAATACAAGACATTAGGTAGAGCATCTACTTGCTTAGGAGTTACTAACGCAGTGCTTAGAAACAGATGCACTAATAAAAAAAGGTTGTATTCGCCCACTCTCGATAAGGAAGTGGCAGTAAGATTAGTTAATAAAGATAAACCATGAAAAGAGCATTATACTTAGATGACCAACGTACCCCTACAACAACAATCCCAGGTTATCATCCCTGGGAGGTAGTGAGAAACTACGATGAGTTTGTAAGTTGGATAGAGAAAAATGGTGTTCCGGATCTTGTGTCATTTGACCACGATCTTGCTAAAGAACACATAGATGATTATTTCAATCAGAAGCTAAATATAGGTTGGCAACAACCTAGTTATGATACGTATAAAGAAAAGACAGGACTAGATTGTGCTAGATGGTTATGTGAGTATGTACAAAAGAATAACCTGAAGCTAAACCGCTGTTCTGTACATTCACATAATCCCATTGGTGCTGCAAATATCCAGAGTTATATCAATGGATTCAAAAAGCATATGGATTGGGATCAAGACTGCTATATAGGAAAGCACGAGTTTATAGTGGAAAAATAAAAAAGGGGAAATTTAACTTTCCCCTTTTCTTTATCTCAATCTCTGAGAGAACTCAAATCCTTTCACCGCATCGACAGGATTAAACGTCTTACCTGTATATCCTGTAAATGTCCTAATAAATTCAGCTACAAATTTACTATCTCCTTCTTCTTTAAGCCATGACTCACCACTGTCTTTCTGATAGTATAGAGACTTATCATAATCAAAGAATGGTGTTAAGTTTCCTATATGCATCAGTGTCATCTTAGAAAGACTAATATAACTAGTCACTTGATTCCAAAGAAGAGACGGATTACTATATATACGGTTTAATTCCTCTGCACCTGCAACTGGTAAGAACTGACCAGTTTCAGAGTTTACTTTTAGTAGTACAAATAGCATAGACTGCGTCCCCCATGATTGCTGACGAAGTTTTGCAAAACGGTCTTCATCATCGTCATCATATCCAAATAGAACGGTATACATTGCAAATACAGAAAGAATAATACCAAGTTCTGCAAGTGTCTTTTGTATTGCTCTCTTTTCTTGAGGGCTGTATGACTGCCAGTTCTTAGCAATGTTAAATCTAAATTTAAGAAGATCTTTTACAAATGTCTGATAGAATGTAAGATAAAACCCTTGCTCTACACCCATCCCTTCAAAATCTGGTCTACGTGTACCCCAACGATTCATTGCAAGTTGTAAGAAATATCTACGGAAGAAGAATAGCATACGACCAAGTGATGTCTTCTGTACATACGCTTTATCAAACTCAGCATACGATCCGTTTATCTTTTTCTGCATAAAATGCAGCTTAGCAACGATATCGGAAAACTCTTGACTACCAATTTTAAAAGCATCTTGGTACTCAGCTTTAATTCTAAGTTTACCATTTACATCTAACTCGTGTGCGTCTAACAGATTAACCTTTAACCCATCCCACTCCTTCAAAGCTTCTAAACGCTGTGTTGTATAGTCTTTCATGGTCATTCCAGAAAACTCAGATCCTAACTTCATTGTTAGGAATGTTTCTCTATCTACGAACTTACCATTATAAAGACGCACGTTTTTCATAAACGCTACCCATGAAGATGTCTGAATCTCCCACTCACCCCAGATCTTACCAGAAAAAGCACCCAAACTTAAAATGTTCTTAACGCTATTATAGTTTGTTTTTCTTCCATACTCATTTTCAAACTCTCCCTGAATAGGATCATATACCTCCATCATTTGACCCCAGAAAGATCTATTACCAACCTTTCCAAAATCTGCCATCATATCTTTCATAATAGATCCATACTCACCTCCTACAACACTATCAGCATAAATGATCTTTTTAGCAGAAAGAAAATCTCTATACCCATACATCTTTCCTGCAACAGCTTCAATCGTAGCTTGTACATTACCAGAAAGAGCATTCACCGTCCAGTTAAAAGGAGCAAATCCAAGTAGTGTAAAGCTACTTAAACTCATAAGTCTGCTAATAGTCTTCTGCGTGTTTACACCTAGTACATCATATCCTTCAAAGTACTCCTCATTATATAGCACACTATTTACAAAACTCTTTATAACCTCAGCACGGTTATTACTTCCTAAGTTGATTCTTTTAGCAATGTCCTCATCTTTAAATACCTTTTTGAAGATGTTACTAAGTATAAGATTCTTTGTCTCACTCTTAGGTTGATTCATCTTGTCTCCAATAACTTCTTCTACAGCATTTACAAACGCAAGTTCTTTTTCAAGTTCTTTCTTGCGATTGATTGAAGATACATAGTTAAGCATAGCACCCCATACATCGTATGAAGCATTATCTGCGTCACTTCTACTTGCAAAACGAACTGGTATAAATTTAACCTCTTCGTTATCCATCGTAGCAATACGAGCTGCAGAGGAGGTAGAATCTGGGACACCTTCATTCAAGTCTGCTTCTGTACGTACAAATCCACGCTTAATGGTATTAACTGTATTACGTGCAGCTTCTTTAAGATTCTGACCTTTAGCTTCAACAGTTCTTTGGAGTAGGTTTTTTTCCATAAATGGAACACCAAAACCTAAACGATATCGATATTCTATATCCTGCTGAGCATCAATCAGTTCTTTATGAATGTAGATAAGGTTCTCATAGTCAACACGCTCTTTTTCAGAAGCAGTGTTATTCTCATATTTTGTTTTGAGATCTTTGTATCTTTCGTTTAAGTATGGATGATCTGCACCATATTTTGCTTTGTAAACAGTATTAGCTTTAGGTTTAGGTCTTCCCTGTATATCCTTATTATCTTTATTTATAAGCTGTACAGTCTTACCATTATCATCAACAAATGATTCACGAAGTACATACTTATAAAAATGACTAGCTGGTTTTTCTTCTATATACTCTTCTACTGGAGTATTACGCCTCCAGATGTATATAGGTTCCCAAGACTCAGATTGAAGATTATCTCCAAGATTCTCATCAAATACATTTCTAACTTTATGCGTGTGATTTGTCTGGAACCATTCAGATTCACGGAACTGAGAATATAATCTATTATCTTTCTTAAGCTCTTCATAAGAAATCCCTGCAGCGTCTGCATACAAACGCTCCTGATTTTCTAATTCCTGATAGTAATACTTTGTGTTCTCAGTTTTGCGCATTGCAAACAATTGCTTTCTAAGAACATCAATACGCTTGATTCTTTCTTCAAGATTCTTATCTGCTTTAAGACGAGCTTCCCTTGCTTTCTTTATATCATCTACAGCAAAAGGATTAAAGTCTCCATAGTTAGGATGATTTGGATCAGTGATAGAACTCAAGAATCTTTGACGCTTTAATTCTGCTGCTTCCTCCTTTGTATATCCTAAAGATGTATAGTCGTTTGTAAGACTATTCAACAGATCAATTTCTCTTTGTACGTTCTTTATTCTCTCAATTCTTTGATTATCAATTAGTTCACCTTTAATATATCCGTCTTTATCTTTAAATGGAGACACTAATGTGCGCAACTCAGCGTATAATTCTTTCTTTCTATCTCCATAAGGATCTTGTGTGAGATCTGCAAGCTCGGTCATAATAGACTCCATCTCTTCATAGTAACGATCTGATATTACAAGACGAGTATTATTTGCCATCCAGCGCTTATACTCCTCACTATTTTCACCATAAGCGAGTTTTACACGCTCTCTTTTTCTTTCAAATAACCCACCCATCTCGACATTCTCATACATCTTTTTGCTATTAGCACTATAACGTTGAAGAATATCTGCTATACGAAGAGCATCTCCAGTCTTTTTACTACCATCAGGATTTGTTTTCTCCTGTAACTCTGTTAATTGCTCTCTATACATTTGAAGTTCTTGTAAATCTGCTTCACTTACAGCACCTTCTGCTATGTCATCTCGGTGATATTTTCTTTGAATAGCACGCATACCATCTATAATACCATCTCTTATTTCCCTGACACTCTGTTTTCTACCTTTGTAAGTTACAGTGGTATCAAGGATAGAGCTCATCTGATAATACTCATCTGTATATTGAGACTCAAGGTATTTTAATTCAAACTCCTTGAGATTCTTTTTTGCTTCTCTCAACTCAGCTTCAGTAGCTTCTCCATTGCTAAACTTTTCTCTCACTTGCTCAAGCTCATAGCGCAGCTTATCATAATCGTAATAAAGTTTCTCATCAAATTCAGATAGGAAAAACAACTGGTTCATCTCCTCACCGCTTCTAGATATTGTTTTTTGCGTATAAACAAGAGACTGATTGATTGCTTTAACATCAAGACCTCTACCATATACAGCAGCACGTTTTGTAAATTCTACATCTAAACGATCTCTAAAGTCTTTATTTATAAGACGTACCTTATCTAAAACTGCTTTAAGACGTTTAGCAAGACCTGCTATAATAATATCAGGATTTGATATTGCTGGTAGAAACTTTGAGAAAAACCAACCTACATCACCTTTGTCACCACTCAAAAGCTCTGCAATCATACGCTCAGATGGCAGCTCATTAAGCTCCTTTCTAAGTTGTTCTGCTCTTTGTTTATCACCGCGTTCCTCTGCAGATTTAATCATCTCATTATACTCACGCTTCATATTCTCAACCTCTTGAGGACTAAATACATCCTTTAAAATCTTAATAGTCTCAGGGGTGATGCCATGAATATAGTCAACTCTTATACCTGCTATAATCCCTTGCATTTCATTAATACGACTAACTAATGGGTTATTTTCAGTCTTGTCAAGATATTGAGACATCTCATCAAACATATTCTGATAACCTACAATAAAATCTCTAATCTTCTTCATTTCAGAAAGCTTAGCACTTGCTGCTTTTGTATCTGCAGGTGTTAAAGCTCTAAGTTCTTGGAATCTCTTACTTAAGATATTCAATATGGGACCAGCAGAATCTATAATCTCCACAAATGTTTTTTGTGCAGAAAGCATATCGTTAAAGCTATCAAAGTTTTCAATCACATCTGTGACAAGATCTCTTTGTAATTTAACCCTATTACTTTTTGTAGCTTCATCATTTAACATTTCATATACCACACGCCCTTCTCTATTTCTTGAAAAGTAGTTATAGATTTGAGTTAAACGTGCTTGCATATTAGCAAACGTCTCCTTAAGCTTTTCTTTTGATATACTTTCTAATGCTTTCACTCTATCATCCTCAATCTTCTTAACCTCTTTTGTAGCATTAGCATCCATTGTAGGATCAAGATTTGGGAAATAAGAGTTTGCAATACGATCATTAAACCCTATGTTTTTTACAACAAATGGTTTAATATCATCTACCTTGTTAGTATTAGTGTTTAGCGTATATGGTACACCAATAATATTAATGTCTCCAACTTTAACCCCAGACTGCATTAGCAGCTTCTTATAAATAGATTGCTGCTGACCATATTTTTCCATCTGGGATCTACGCTTACCAACTAATTCTGGTAGAGTTTGCTCCTCGTCTTTAATACCTCCTTTACTAAGAAGAGAAGTTACATAGTTGAAGTAGTCTTCTAGTGTATTAAACTTCTTAGCTGTTTTTTCAGGATTTATAAACTTTGTTTTAAAGTCGTAGATGTGTGCCACCCCTTTCTTATCGATTGCAATTATATCTATGATACCACCAATCTCTCCATTACCTACAGCAACCTCAGTCATAATAACATGACCACTATTTTTAAGATCTCTGATTATCCCTATAATTCCAGGTTCAGATGCAGTACCATATACTAAACGCTCAATCGTTTTACGATCCATAATATTGTAGATAATTGGATCTAAAGCATCTAAGTCTATAGGTTTATTAAGAATAGCAGCTTCCGCAATACTATGCACTGCAGTACCAAATAAAGTTTTTCTCTTACTCTCTGCTGCTTGAAACAAGAGTTCTTTAATACGATCACCCAAACGCTGCTGTATCTCTTCCTCTTCTACTTTATTCTGTACAATTAGATTTACAAGATAGTCAGTGAGCTTTTTACCCGTCACTTGAGCATCGTCCCCAAGTGTAATACCAGCTTGCGCACCCATCTCTAACGAGTAGTTTGTAGTGATGGCAAGAATAACATCTAAAGAATCAAGTTCAGTTATATAATCAGATCCCAAAATAGATGTTGTAGACTTCATTATATGATCTGTACCTGTTGCATCACGCATCGTAAGCTTGTGATTTTCAGGTTCAAACATAATAGGAGCAGTAGCTTGAAACACTGCAGCTACTGTTTGTCTCTGTTCTTCCGTAGAAACTTGAGACTCATAGAAGTTTTTATACTCATCAGAAAGCTGATTGTAGATTTCTGAAGAATTAAAATTAGATTGGAGAGCATCAATCCTACCTTTTAAGAAAAGCAACTGAAGCTTTTCCATAGGATCTTTATTGAATGTAAGATTCTTAATTGCAGATACAATATAGTCCCATAGATTTTTTAACCACCCACGCATTTCCTTTTCCTTAAGTTTTTGTGCAAGGTGTTTAGCTAATGCTTCTTTTTTAATCTTTTCAAAACGAATCTTACCATCAGGAGTCTGATAGTTCTTATTGTTTTTGTACTGCTCTAATGTAGACTTATAGATAGGAAGCTCGCGTATCTTATCTAACGCTTCCATAAGTTCAGGAGTGGATTGATCAATCATATCCAAAAAGAAGTGCAATGCTTCTTCTGGTAAAGCTTCATCTTCAAATCCTTCTTGAATACGAACCATTCTAGCTGCAAAGTCAGCAACACCATTAGATCCATATTTTGCTAATACATCATTCTGAGTTTGAATACCAACTCCAATAGAAGAAAGAAAAGACTTAGATATCTCTGTAAGGGTTCTATTGTCAAAGTTTACAGTGCCAGCAAAAGAGTTAAACTGTTCCATGCCAGATTCTGTAGGACGTACATAATCTCCACGATAATCTAATATCATTCCGTACTGATCGGTAAAATCTCCAAGACGCTGACCAATATTTGGACCACTCTTATCTATTCTATAATAAGTGTTTCCATCAATTCTGGTAGTCTCATCTGTAATTAAACCCCTAGATTTTAAAATACCATTCACTAATTCTGTAGTGAGTAGTGGCATCTTTTCAAAAGACTCTAGCAATCCTCTATCTGTTATAAGCTCACGAGCTTTTTCTACAGAAGGAATAGCTTCATTATTACGAATAAACGCCAGCATAGCACGATCTTCACCGATTGCACTAGACAATGTTTTCCACTCTTGAGACTTTAGATTAGGACAAGCACTCATATTGATGTATTATTTTAGTTTACCAAGACATGACATCCTGTGTAAAAATTCTTCAATTGTTTCACCTGTAAGTTTCTCGTTCTCGTACATTTTAGCAATCTTATCAGAAGGTGTTTCAATACTCCAGGGAAGCTCACTAGAAACCCATGCATCTATCTTAGAAGTTAAATCTGTAGGTTTTTGCAAAGGTTCTGCAGAACTTGCTGGTTTCCTAACCACCTCAAACTCTATAGCATAAGGGTATTTACCTACAAGACTATCTGTAACTTCCTTAGTCCAACCTTCTTTCATCCATGTCTTATCTTGATATTGTTGTGTAAATTCATTTACACTAGTAATCTTTGTGTATACCACTCTTCCTTGTTGATCAGTCATTCTGATAACCTTACCCACAAGTTCTGATATTTTAGATAGATTGTAATCTTTTAACATTCTAGATATATCTGTCTTAGCTCTAGTAGTTCTAGTTCTATCTCCAGATATAATAAGATCCATAGTTGACTTTCCAGCAAACTCAGGTCGCATTCTTCTAGTAGCGCTATCAGCAAAATTTTGTTGTATAGGTGCTAAACTATCAGCAAGTAAAAACTCATTTGCTTGATCTGACTTTTTAGGAAACCATCTAGAATATCCTTCAAACTTCTGTTCAACATATCCATTTTTACGAAGATGATCAGCAACTAAGAAATCTCCTAAGTTACCTTTATCGTATTGATTACCCACTCTAAAACTAACACCTACTTCCATAGCTTTATTTAGAATGGGTACATACTTAGACTCAAAAGTTTTAATTACTTCTTCTCTAGTTACCCCTCTAAATACACCACTTGCAGACACCATTACAACATCTGAAGAGGTATACTTACCTGTATTAGCTTTATCACCCCAAGCAAGTCTATACTTATCAGTAGATGATATTGCAGCACTTCCAGACTTAAACCCAATAAATTGTGTAGACTCACTTGCCATCACCACATCTTTAGCAGCATTACCGTTCATATCAGTTGGTTTAACACCAGCGTCAATCAACGGATTACCTACTTTCGGAATATTTTTGGTAAAGTCTAAGTTCACTCCACTAGCATACCACTTACCTTGTTTAGAAAGTTCCCCGGTCATAGGGTTTATACTAGACCTTTCAGCATAAAATACTGGATTATTCTTTCTAAACATATCCTTAAAATCTCTATAGGAGACGTTTTTCTGTTCAGATGATGCTCTATTAAACTCTTGAACAGCTTCACCATACAGCTTGTTAATCAGATTAATAGGTGTCACTGCAATATACGAAAACTCTCCGTAATTATATCCTGACTGGAATGTAGAATACAATGCAAGATTTCTAAGGAACATTCTTACATCCTTACTTTCTTCTCCAGTTAGATTGATTGCATCTTCAAACTGAGCAATAACACTTTCCTTATCCACTGTATGAGAACTATTCTCAACAAGTTTAAAACCAACAAGTTGTGTATTTTTCTCCCCACTCTTTGGTACAATGTTCTGTATGAATGGATACATCTTAATTAACTCCTGGTAGTCTTCAACAGAAAGATCATCCTTCACTTTATTAAACAGATCTAATAGCTTAGGAGTTTCAACAAGCTCCTTCATATATTCTACAAAGGTCTTATCTGTATTAAACTCCTTCTTAAAGAACTCTCTACCAGCTTCTGACTTATCCAGATAGTTATATAAGATATAACTCATAAAGTCATTCTTGAAAGTACGAGCAAGAGTGTTCATATCATCTTCAGTGCGAACATTGATGATGTTTGGATCTTGACGAGCTGCTAACGCTGCCTCTAAAACCTCTGCATTTATCTTTCTATTATTTCGAATAGGGAACGCAGACTCAAGAATTGATACTATTTCTTTTCCTATATTTAAAGGAGCGATTGGACTTAAGTCTTTAATCGTATTGATTGTATCAATAGAAAGTATAGAACCACCAGCTTTCGCCTTCATATACTTACTGTTTCTAAGATATGCATCAAAGCTACTAGCGTGAGGTTTAGTATCAAAGTTTAAGAAGGACTCTGTTTCTGTCATGCTATCAGATATAATCTTTTGATTTTCAAGTTCAAAGAGCATAGCAAGCTGCGATAGCTTCTGATCTTGAGAAAGCATAGAAACATCAAACTCATCAGGTTTTATACTATCCATTAAAGATTCCTGCGTAAATGCACCACTATAAGATGATAGCTTCTTATTGTTCTTAGTTAAGAAATTAAACATTGACTTCCTGTACGGTTTGATATCTCCAAACCCTAGATTCTTCAATGTTTCTGATAATGCTTTCCTTCTTGCAGAGTATTTAAGCTTTTCAAGTCTTGCTTGAAACACCTTAATTTGTTCGTTTTCTTCAATGTCAGCAGGTGATGATGTATCTATAATCTTTGCTATTCTTTTCTTTTCAGATTCTAAATACGTATCAACAATCATGCTATTATACTTAGCAAGGTTCTTAGTAAAATCTCTTATAGCAGGTTGATTTATAAATGCTAAAATACTTTCTGTTGAGTAGCCCTGGAACTTCATGCTAAAGATCAAAGGACTAAGTTCTGTAACAACGTTTATTGCAAACACGTAGTCATCTTTAGCAACGTCTACAAAAGCACTAATAAACTCAGCAAAGAACTCGCTCTTATACATCCCATCCTGATCATATATATTCCCAAACTTAATCTCTAAAACTTTATCCGTCTCCCTATCTTTTATTACAGAAGGACTTTTGAGTAAAGTTCTAATTTCATTAGTCTCTAAAAACTGACTGCTAGATACTGCATTTGACAATTGAAATAACACATTGAAGGTGTTAGCAATTGCTGCAATACCAAGATCATTCTTACCAGTTAGTAGGGATTTGAACTTGCGAATGTTATAATCTCTATCTATTAATTGAGTGTCTTTGTAGTCTGTCTGCTCTCTCTCCTTACCATAAAGTTTCTTATATATCTTATTTACAGTTGGCATTATATGAAAGCTTGTACTAGGTGTAACAAGCTGCATATAATTGGATGGGTGCAGAATTAACTCTTGCATTGTTGCAAATAGTTCATTCTCAATGCTTTGTTTGCTTCCATCTTTTACAACTGTTCCAGAGTTTTCTCCCTCTGTTACAAGATTTGGGTAGAATACAAACATCTTATCGATGTCAAAGTCAGATCCTGTTTTAATTACAATCTCAGAAGGTAGAATAATAGCATCCCCAAATGCTGCTGGTAAGAACTCAGCAACTTCCATCACTTCAGAGAAGTTAAGACCCTGTGTAGGAATGCGATATGCGGTAAGTCTAATAGATTCTTTATTCCTTTTCTTCCAAGTGTCATTCTTAAGCATTTCATTTAAACGCTCTATTGATCCAATTGGATTACCATCAATATGCTTAAGATTCAAAAGAGGTCTCCACTGTGGTGTTAAACCAATCTTCACCTGCATAGGTGTAACTGTAAGCTTACCATTTTCTTCTATAACGTCATAGTATTTAAGCTCCGTGTTACCGAAAGTCTTTAGAGCTTCTTTAGACTTCTCCTTACTAAACTGAACACGCTCACTACCAGTAATTGCCACTTGGGTGAGCATAGAACCATTAGTACGGTGTCTTACAATACGGTTATTCAGAGAAGAAATAATAATACCCTCTATAATTTGTGCTTGTACAGATCCATCTAAAGGAATCTCAAACTGTCCTGTCTCTTCGTTATAATTTAAAGCACGACGAACATTACTATCTTGGTTCTTCTTATCTATCTCTTCAAAAAAGAATTGAACAAGTTTTTTGATATTTGATATACTAAGCTCACGATCAGCGTTTTCTCTAACTCCCATCTTAGCATACAAGTCTCTCTTTTCAGCACGAATCAAACTGTTAATCAATCCTGTATACTTATTGTAGATGCGGACAAACTCTGACTTATTAAACTCAGTGTCCATTCCTAAGATGTTACTTAAAACAAGCTTACGAATTTGTGAACCAAAGATTGATGTCAGATGCACATTTGAATCAATACGCACCTGTTGCTTTAGATGATTAAAGAAGAGAGTTTGTTCGGATTTAAAACGAACGTTCCTACCCATCTCAATCATCTGCTCCAATGTATATATAGATCTACTTTGAGGATTAGACTCATTGTATTCAGCATAGTAACTATCCTTATTCTTAGGACTTTCTACCTTTGTTCCACTTTCAAACTTTACATATCCAACACCATTAAACATCATTTTATTAGCTAAGTGCTCATCTGCAGTTCCTTTGATGATTGTAGGTATAAGTGGTTGTAAAGAAAACTTATCAAACACAGGAATCATTTGCCCATACTCTTGACCATTGACAGCTTTTGAGTATTCCATTGGTCCAGAGTATTGAAACTTTTTAGGTGGAAAATACACCTCAAGTAGGGGGTCGTATCCTACAGCATCTCTTTTCATCAAATACTCAGCACGCTTAGCTTCATCTTTTTCAGACTCAACAAGACTCTGATAATGTGCATATAAGGTGATTTTTTTATATGCGTCCTCATGCTCCCTACTCCAATCGCTAGTAAGAATGCTCATAATACGATAGAAATCAAATGTACATTTACCCTGTCCATCTGCTTCTACACCGTTATAACTTTCGCTAATAACTTTTTGTAGATTGTCTTTATACAACTTATAGTTCTCATCTGAAATAAGTCCTTGTGAACGAAGTCTCTCGATGTTATCTTTAATGTTTTTTATATACGATGATTTAAAATTTACATCGCTTATTACACCAGATCTAAAAGACTTACTAACTTGTTGTAATTCAACAACAGAATTTTTAGAATCATTATTTATAACACCCTGATCATAAAGTCTTTCTGCTAGCATTCTTCCACCAAGGTTAGTGTTTGCACCATATCCCTGAGCATCACTATAGTTATTAAATCTTTCAATAATAGCATCATCAATAATTGTAAAGATTCCTGTTGCAGAATCCTTACTACTACGTTTATGGAATGCTTTAAAAAATGAAGAGTCACCAAAAAATACTTTGAGGTTTTCTATATCCTGTAGGAATGTGTTAGCAAGATAGTAATCAATTATATTATCTACATCTTTAGCTTTACCTGCGCCATCAGCACCAAATATATTAGTTGTTGGAACTAAAGATAAAACAGGGTTTAAGAGATCTTTAAAACGCTCTCTATACTCTGTCATATACTCCTGAATATCAAAAAGAATCACTTCTCTTTCATCAGTGTTCTCTAATATCATATTATCAATATCTTCTACAGATACTGCATTATCAATCATTGAGTTAAGAATAGACTTAACATCACCACTTAATATACTAGTAAATACACCAAAGTTAGATGGTGACATTATAGTTTTACTTGCTACTGCCAGCTCATCGTAAAATCCATTTTTTGCTAAATACGCAGACTTCATTACATCTCGCAAAGCATTTAACGTACTCTCTAAAAACTGATCTGTATTAAATATGCTTTCGTAATTTGTTGCACCACCTAATATACGCTGCACTGGAGCACCGGTTACTGGATCAATATAATAGTTTAATGAAACTCCAAGATCTGTAGCTTTATCTGAAAGTCGTTGAACACTTGTAATCCCACGGAACATAAACATATTTATGTCCTGTATGAGTTTATCAACACTTGTCAAGGAAGTACTACCTGCAGAATCACTCTTAAGACCTCGCTCATCTTTCATTTGCATACCACCAGTGTTGGTAACACTGATTGTAACAAATTCACCTTCAGTTGGTGAAAAAATAACACCCTGTTCATTTTTAGTAACACGTCTTCTGGCACCAAAGTTTGGATCTTGAGGAGAATAGTAAAATAGACTATTCAATAGAACACTATTTGCAATCGAGGGATTGCGTATGGGATCTAACCAGAACATAGATGGTTCTGATTGAATTATACTTTGAAGTGTGGGGTAAGATTGAGGATCAGATAAGAACTTATTTACAATAGTAAAATTGTTATGGTGTTGAATAGCATGCTGTCTATTACCATCCTGATTTACAATACTTCTTTCAGTGTTAAAGCTTTTATTATATTTAATCTCAAAGTTGGTAATTATATTAAGATTACCTCTCTGTCCCTGGTATTTCTTCTTATTAATAAAGACTGTCTTAGAAATGGCATCAATAGGACTTTTAATCCTATCACCTTTTTCTAATATTCTAACTGTATGATCGTATATATATTTAACAACTGTGTTAAGATTGCTAACCTTTTTTAAAAGTTCTCTTGACTCAGGAGAAAACTCAAATCCGAGTGCTTCTAAAAATTGAATCTTTCTTTCTGTAATCTCTCCAGCTGGAATAGATTTCTCATCCATAAACTTTTGAAGCTTAGAAAGATCACTCTTAGTAAGCACCCACACCCCTCCTTCTTTACTTGCTAGATTTACCTTTTTACCATTTACAGTTACAGGCATCCCGCGTCTAAAAAAGTTAGAGTTAACTCTTTGCTCGTATGCATTCTTTTTAGCTGTAGTAGCTTCTATCACCTTAACAACCCCATTCTCTAAAGATGTAACATATATAGGAATCAATGCTTTAGCAAAAGAATTACGGAAGTTTATTTTAAACTGAAGGTCATCAGCATTATCTGTAGGTTTAAACTGAAGCTTATCTAATACCTGCTGGTATTCTGGAACACTTGTTTTTAATGTTTCTAAACGACTAATAATCTCATCAGTGTTTACAGTGTTCTCTAAATCAGTTGATAGACGACGTACAAAAGATCCGTAGTCTACTAGTACATTAAACCCATAGTCGTCAAAAACATCCTTTTTAGTAATAGATCTTAGAAATAATTCAATCCCCTTATCTATATTATCTACAGGATCAATCTCATTTGCTGGTTGATCATATACAAACTTAGTGTTTAAAGCTTCTTCTTCATCCACTGTTTCATCTAAATCTATAAGACCCGCTTCATCAAGTCTAAACTTTGTCCTTAAATTTATAATACCACCAAAGTGTTTTAGAAACAATGCAGATGCTTCAGACCAGTTTGCATTTATACCCTGTAGGTTTTGTGCAAAACTCTCATATAACGCACCTTCTTCTGTATCTTTTAACTTCACTGCTTTTTTAGAATAGAGTAGAATATCTTCTTCAAGCAACAAACGTGCATTTTCTAAAAGCTGAAGTTTTTCATCTACATTAGTTTTAGGAAGTTGTAAAAAGGATATGCCAGAGCGATCTAACGCTTTAAACATATAGTATTCTACCTTCTTAAGTACAATAGGTAGCTTATCAGCTTTAATGTTAATTGAACAGTTGTTTGCCATTACCTACAGATTTTTTCAAATATTTCAGTGTACCCAGGAACTTTAAAACGTCTTCCTTTTTTCAGAGCTTTAATTTCTTCTTCATCTGTTTTAACATCATCACCGACGTTTTCAATAGACTTCTTTATCGCGTTTGGATCATCAATCAAATCTTGTGTTGTTGGTGCTATCACCTGTGTTACAGGATTCAAAGGTTGTCCTTCTGTAAAGTGAACAATTGAATTATATGCTGTTAAATACTCCTCTGCAGGAATCTCTACAACATTAGATTTCAATCCTACATCCTTGAATAAGAACTCTTTATAATCTTTCTTTACAAATGTAATACTTCTTTCATCACCACGTGTAACAATCACTGGAATCATAAACTCTTGCTTTCCAGATAACCACTGAGACCAAATATTCATAGGTTGGTTATTCAGATAGTTTCTTAAAAGCTGAGCATTTTTATCATTCATTACTACAACACCATTCACCACGCTAAACAAATCATAATAGTTTAAACTAGGTAGTCTTTTACCCTGTGCTGTTGTAGTGTATTCTTTTACCCCCACTCTACGAAGACTTTTAGGAATCTGAACGTTCTTATCAAGTCCTGTCAACCACATATTGTTATTAAACATTACAAGACCGCTTTGGATTTGCTCTGCTGCTTTAGGATCTCTAAGCAACACCTCTTGATATACACGCATAAGTTCCATAACATAATCTGTAATTGGCATTTGTTTATCACCAACTTTTATAGAAACATATCGCATATTAGGTGCAAACAATCCAAAACTATTGACTGACCCATTAGGAGCTTTTACGTTTGCAAGAAGTGTTCCAGACTTATTAGAGAATGCAAATGTTACATGGGGTTGTAATAATTGATCTCTAAACTCATCATTACGCGTATCTTGTCTATTAGCATTAGTAGGATTAACTAACACCTTCTTATTAAACTGTCCTTGAGAAACACTAGTTAGTGCTGATATTACAGGAGTACCAGACATAACCATCTTGCGCATTTCCATAAGTTTTGCAAAACCTTCAGGATCATTCTTTTGTGCAGCTTTAGCAGCTGGTCTTTCAGGATTAGCAAACGTATAGAAGTATACAATCTGGTTCTCCCCATTATTTAATCCTTTCTGATCTGCAAGGTTGTTACGATCTAGTGTACCAACAATATCACCTTTCTTATTAAAAATATATGGGTTTCCTTTATTATCTGATAAGTATCCTACTACACCTTTCTGTGCTTCTTTCCATTCACTATCTTGTGCAGATCCATCCCATCTTAGAAACTCATTGTCAATATCAAAGGTGACCATAACACCTTTCAACTCCTCAAGATTCTTTACAGATAAAGCATTTACAACTGCTCTCACTTTATTGTAATACAGTTTAAATTGCTTGTTCTCTACAAACTCCCCAGTATTATAATCTGTATATCCATCAGGGTAGAAGGATCTTAACGGATTAGTTTCCACTGCAGTGTTTGTAAGTTCAATATCGTCTTTATTAGCTGCGTATGCTGCAGGATCTTCTTCCATTCCCTTACTTGTAGTGGAGAATATAACCACTTCATCTTCAGCTGCTGGTGGAGGAACTTCACCATATTCTTCTTGTTCAATATTGAAGAGTTCTGATTCTATTTTTGTTTGAAGTTCAGCAGAGATTGGAACTTTAAACAATGAAGATAAAGTACGATTGATATAGTTTGATATATCGGAGTACTCTGACATATCAAGTTTACCACCACCTAGAACAAACTTATACATTTCAAATAGCTCATCCTGCGTTAGATTAGTATCATAAGTGAGATCACCAAGAGTGTTAGCTCCAGTTTTTCCAATAGAAATATATCCCATTCTAACAAGACGCTCTATATCTGCACGACTGCCAATAGCATTAGCTAATTCACCATAATCACCAACTGCTGTAGATCCATACTTAGATCGCATTGTATCCAATGCACCTGCACGTGCAGCACCACGGAGTTTCATAGCTGCCCAGAAGTCATTCTTAAACTTGGTATAATCTTGAGGATTTCTGATTGGTATTTCTACAACTGCTTCAGAAGCATTTGGAAAACGTGTTTCACCAATAGTAGCACCATCACTCACCATTGCACCGCTAGAATAAGTACCCATCACTTTAGGATCACCAGCAACATTCAAGATTTCTTCTACAATGTTTTTAGGAATGAAAGAACCAATCTTATTAGTTTTAATCAATTGATTTATAATCTCAACTTTAACAGACTGTTTCTTAGATTCTTTATAACCATCGCGACTTTTACGTACTACAAGTAGAGACCCATTATCAATTGCATAGTAATAAGTTATACCATCAGATCCTTTAAATGGATTCATGGTTTTAGTCTTATTGTACATCTCAGCAGATGCATATCCTTGTAACTTCTTGTTAATCAAGGACATCATAGCATCTTTTACAGATGGTATCATAGTCGTATCAGACTCAACCTCTTTTTGTAATTCACCAAGTTGTTCTTTATTAGCTACGGATATTCTCTTAAGTGTTTCCTCTGATGCTTGAAATCTTAAAAGATCGTCAGTTACATTAAGAACTTCTCCTAGTGCTGTACCGTCTACATTAATACCGACTGCTGCTAGCATCTTAACCAACACATCTACAAACTTCTCCCATGCTGTCTTTCCACTCTTTGCGTATTGAATCTGAGACAAATGGTATTGGAACGCAGGATTAGTGAGTGCTTCTATTACAAACTCTCTAACTTGCTCATCTTCAGTGAGGTTTCCTTGGAATGCGTAGAAAGTTTTAGATGCTGGGTTGTTCTTTACAACCTGTATTACAGATCTAATTTGATTGTAAAAAGAACTCTTAGGGTTAGATGCTTCCACCTCAATTACACGGTGTAAAAGCTCATGTAAAATAAGTGTTTCTACTGGGTATGTTGGAGCATCTTCTTTATACCCTACTGACGCAAGATTGATGGTAACCATATTAGTATCAACATCGTACGTACCAAGATCTTCTTGAGCGTTGTCAATAGTAATAGTTTCGGTTGATGGTATAATGGTAAGAAGTCTACCTGCAATCATCTTCTCAGAAGGAGTGGAAAAGTCACTATCCATTATCATTCTAAGAGCAGTATGGGTGTTAACTGTATTATTCTCCACTTTAAGAAGAGTATTAAGATCTTCTAAAGTTCTTATATCACCAGCTTCCTTGATACGAAGTACAGAAAACTTAGTTCTAAACCCTGCGGTTGGATCAGGAAGCATTTCTGGTGTAAAATCAATAGATCCCACATACCCACTGGTAACATTGAATGTCTTCTTGGCATCCTCAAGTACCACATTTAGAGCAAATTCCTGTACTTGGTTTATCTGCGCTAATGTCAAAGGGACAGTGTTTCCACTTAGAACACCCTTAATATCATTATCTGTAAGAGGTTCTTTAGAGGTTTCACCGCTGTCGATTGCATTCTGAGTTTGAGATATATAACTAACAGTGGAGATTACTACATTCTTAAGATTAGAAGCTGCTCTTGCATTGTTTGATGCATACTTTTGAACAAACGTATTTATCTTCTTATTAGCAACTTTTATATCAGTTTCGTCTTTAACCTCATTTACAAGTGCTGTTAATTCAGACTTCATTGCCACCTTATCAGCATCTTTCTTAGAGAGCTTTGATAGCTTGTTTATAAATTCCGCATCAATAAAATAGGAAGGTTCAACAGTCTCCATTCCTAGAGAAGAAAGAGCGGTGTTTTGTCTTTCATCAAGACTTGTCATTATATCTAATGTTGCGTTATTTCTAAGCAAGTCATTAAGTACACGACGTTGTTTATCAAGAAGATCTCTATGTTCGTCTGAAATAATTGATGTAGTGGGAATCTCTAAAGCTTCTAAAAGAACATCTACAGACTGACCATTGTCTTCTGCAGTTTTAATAAACTCACGAGCTGTTTCTAAAGCTATTGGTCCTTTGAAATCGTCATCTTTGGTCTCTAAGTATGTTGCTATAATATCTTCTAAGTCTTTCTTTCTATCCTTCTTTTCAAGAGTAAAATAGCGATGAAGCTCTTTGTTAATACCGATTGTAAAAATACGAGCAACTCCAAGATTGATAAGATCACTTGCTTCTACTAAAATATCCTGGTCGGTAGTTGCAACTTCATCTTCTGTAAGAATACCAGCATTTACAAGGTTTCTTATCGCAATGGTTTGCGACAAAGTTGCTTTGATGGTGGGTGATATATTATCAATAATATACCTATGTGTAGGATTTGTAAAAGACTCATCTACACTTACAGCGAGGTTGTAGTTATTATTAGCTGTTTCATCCGCAATCTGACCACTAAGTGTTTCTAGTTCATTAAGACTAGCGATAACATTGTTTCTAAACTTTGTAGTCTCTTCTGCAAACTTTTTAAGAACCTCTGATGTAACTCCTTGACTTGCAAGTGCTTTCAAAGATTCAGTCATTTCATCCACCTTCTTTTTAAATGCTTCTTCAAAATAGGATATCATTTCCTCTTTGATAGAAGAATCTGTAGAGTTTTCAAACAGCACCAATATCTCTTGAACTGCTGTTTCTAAAGATGTATTATTCTTAAAGATATCATCTATAGTGGACTTGATGAGAACTGGGTTCTTAGCGTAGTTAATTTTATTTATACGATCAATAATTGCATTCTGTTGTGTAATCAGATTAGCAATGTATTTATTACGTACTGCAGCATCAGCTAGTGTATTTAATACAGTCATCATGCTAGCAAATGCAGCTTTCACCTCATTTGCTGTAACACCTTCTTTATCAACAATTTGCTTCACCTTAGTTAAAGCTTCATTATATTCTTGTATAAAGTCTGTGTCATTCTCAGATTTAGTTCCAACTTTTGGTTTTGCTTTCTGTGCTTGTAAATCTAATTCTGCTTGTCTTTTTTCCATAGCGTCATAGATCATTCCAAGCTCTGCATTATTAAAATTAGAATAGGGTGCAGTAGTAACATTTTTAGATATGTCCTCAGCTAATCCAGATAGAGTTGCTTGATCTGCACTTGCAATCTTGGAAAGAAAATCTGTAAAAGTTAAATTGGAAGGTTGAGATGATTTTGGAGGTGGACCACCTACAACAGCAGTAGATGGTTGCTGAGGTTGTGTCTTTTTTGCTATATAATCTTTTAAAGCATCTTTAACTGCTTGTGGTACATTGATATTTTCAATAGGATCAATAGTACCATCTGGCATTTCTACATAGAACAACTCTGGTTCATCTTTAAACACTTGATAGTTAACGCCCTCAAACGCTATAAGATAATCTCCTTCTGGTGTTTCACCAATAAGCGGTTTATCTGCACTGTCTTTTGATGTGTCTTCAACATTTACAGGTTCTGCAATTTCTCCCTTCTCATATATTTCTTGGAGCATATCAAGAATAACTGCAGAAGCATCATGCTCACTTTCAGCAATAGTTTGGTTTAATATCTGAACAAGTTCCTGTACATCTGGACGATTGTAAAACTCAGCATCTTCTTCTAAAGCTTGTAAAACAGCTTCTCTTTTTTGAATAGTTTCTTTTCTATTCTGTAGCACTTTGTTATAAAAGAGTTCTGCTTGTAACGCACGTTGTCCAAAGTTTTGATCAAACCCTTCAGGAGAAGATAAAAAAGATATATTCTTTACAGCTGTCTCGTTATCTTTTTGAAGTTGAATAAAATCCAATACACCTTGATATGCTCTTCCTATATTTTCTGATGTAAGAGGTGTAAGATCTTCATCAAGCTGATATGCATTTAACACTTCCTCAAATACATCACGAGACTTATTTTTCCATTCCTGATCTGCTGTACTATCTTGAAGTAGGTCGATAGGTTGAGGATTATCTCTAAAATCAACTATAGCAGTGTATGACTGTCTCCATTTTTTAAGAGCTTCAATCTGCTTTTTCTTTTTATTGATTCTGTCTAGTACAGATTTATCTTTGTTTTCTATCTTCAGATCATTAGCAATCTCCAACTGAAGCATTGATATTTCTTTATCTACACTTCTATCAGATGTCAGCATCTGGTATGTGTTATAAAGAGCATCACCAATATACTCCTTAGAGTCTCCTAATATCTCACGCATACGTTTTAACGTATCGTTGTAGTTATTTCTTTCAAATACTAAATCTTGTACAGCATCTTCCCACGCTTGATATTTAATCTTCTGATCAATTTCTTCTGGGGAACCCTTTGCAACATTTTTTGTGTTGCTGTATGGATTTGGGAAAAGTTGTTTAGTCTTGTCATACTCCTTAAGAATGTTAATAGATTCTTGTTCAAAAGCGTTAATGTAGTCTGTTGCTTTCTTTCTATTAGTAGCATCAGACACCATAGCGAACTGTTTTTGAAAATCTTCATCAGACATATTAGCAACCTGGTCTTTCATGTTGCCAATCATGTAATCAAGTTTTCCAGTTCGAATACCTAACATAATCATATCACGCATCTGCTCTTTTGAAAGATTCTTGTATGCGTATACATTATTGGTACGAACAGCTTCGTCCATTTGACTAGAAATAGACATTTGCGTATTAGCGTTAGCTTTACGCTGATCAAACACTCTTAAAGGATCATTCTCGTATTCGTTTATTTTCTTTGCATAGTCACTAACTACTTGTTTATATTGAGCACGTTGTGCACCACTAGTCATTAATCTACCTAACCCAGCATTCACCATACTACCTGGAGCACCAATAATAAAACCACTGATAAACTCCTCAAAAGCTTCATTACTTTCTAATCTATCCCCAATGGTTTTACCAAGTAGATATAGATTGTTTACCTTTTCTTCACTATATTTATTATCATAAAATGCTTCCCAGTAGTTAGAAGATATACCTTGACCCACTTCTTGAACACCTTCCCAAGCACTATTAGCAGTCCATGTACCAAGACTCTTACCTGCTTGAAGCATTCCTTGTTTTGTAAAGAAAGGAACTTCAAAACGAGACATAGTCTTTCCACCCACCTTAACTAAATCATCTTGTATACTAGATGCTAGTTCGGTCATATAACGACGCTGAGGATTAAAAGGACCTCTAAAGAGATTGTTCATGTTCATACGGTTCATAACAAACAATAGTCCAGTGTTTGTCATACCGTTTCTCATTGCAATCTCCATTCCATCCTTTTCAATCCTTTCTCTATCTGCAAATGAAAGTGTTATCCCCTGTTGTTTAGCTTTCTCTATTTCTGAGTTAATA
>Ga0208590_1000063_pt1 | contig 24842 bp, 50 predicted proteins | sample LakMenEpi27Sep09_FD_150740 | JGI IMG/M metagenome (GOLD analysis project Ga0208590, IMG submission 150740) | Freshwater microbial communities from Lake Mendota, WI - 27SEP2009 deep hole epilimnion (SPAdes) | ecosystem: Environmental > Aquatic > Freshwater > Lake > Epilimnion/Euphotic zone ... | reverse complement strand
TCAGGTGGTATATTGTTATTGAAGTTAATTACTTTAGTACCACTAAAGCCATTCATTACATCATTAATCAAGTAATCTGCAATTTCTTCTTCTAATTTAGCGTATGGTAAAGCACCAGAATAATCTATCGGAGTGTAATAATGATAACCTGATACATAAGGTTTAATAACATAAATTTCTACTTCATTACCATTACCAAAACCAAAAGCAGGAATACGTTTTAAAACATCTCCATTTCTGTATTTAGTCCAATCGTGGTGATAGTACCAAGCTTCAACCTCTCCTTTATCATTACATTTTTCAGCCCTTAAAGTATTCATAGGAAAATGATCTATTCTAGTTACTTTACCTTTTGAGTAAATAACCTGCATAGAAGCCATACCTAGTAATTTTCTTTCTAAAGCTACTTTCTTTAAGCAATCCCCTTTTATAATAGACATCATTTGTGCATACTGATCTGGTTTTCTATTCGAATCAGTTGCAGAAATACCTTTACCATATATCATATTGGTAACACCAGTAATAATAGCGTGGTTAGTATTAGAATAAAGATATCTATCAATTAAATACTGAAAGTAATTGTTATCAGTTCCGTATTGTACAAAATCTTTATTTTTGCTTTCTTCTATTACAGGAGATGTATAAGCACTTAAATTTAAAATGTGTATGTTATTCATAAATTATAAATTCGTTATCTGTAGTATGCTCTACATAAGCATCTTTATTTATAGTGTAATCTGCTATAGTTTGGTTAGTGCAAAAAGCTAAACCTGTATAAACTACATTAGAGTTATTTTTAACTTTAATAGTATAGTATTTATTTTCTAAAACATCTAAAGCTACGCTAGTTTGAATATAGTATTTAGAAGCTGTAAACGTGCAATTAACTTCTGTTTCTACATCAGTTTCTTCATCAATCAAAACTATAGAAGTAGCAGTAGTACCATTTACAATAAATCGTAATGTTTGTACTCCTACTTGTTCTTTTAGTATTATCATTGTTTTTATTTAAAAATTAAAAAGTTAAAGTTTTGTTAAATTGAATTTTGTATTTAAAAAGTTTATATATTTGTAAAAAAATAAATTATGGAAGCAAAAGAAAAAGCTATTGAATTAGTAAATAGATTTATTTTTATTGATGATGGAAGTAAATTTCAACTTATAACAATAGAAGATGAAAAAAAAGCAATAAATTGTGCATTGATAGCAGTTGATGAAATAATGGATTTACTTTATAAGTTAGATTCAGGAGAAATTTATTATTGGGAAAGTGTAAAAAGAGAAATATATAATTTATAAAAAAACAGAAACCGCTTGTTTAGAGCGGCTTCTTTTCTTTTTTACACTTGGTTATTAAGATGTTTATTTTCTAAAATTATTTAAACCATTTATTCTTGATTCAGTTCTTTTTAATAAACTTTCAGCTTCAGATTTTTTATTAGCAAACAACTTATCAGCACCTCCACCAATACCTAAATCTTTTACTTTTTGTAAAGCTTCATCTGATAATTTAATTGTTTCTTTTAATAATGGAATTGATTTTTCTAATTTAGAAACTGCATTTAAAACAATACTATCAACATCTGTCGAATCAAACGCTTTTTGTAATGATGAATTAATATCATCAATTAAAGCTAAATCTACTTTGTGCGATTCTAATTCTATTTTTTGATTACCTAAAAATAGTTTATTAGATATTTTTTTTACTTCTGGATTCATTTTATGAAATTTTAAAAAGGGGCTTTTACACCCCTTTAATTAGTTTAATTAAGATCCAACAACAACAGTAAACCCTGCCCCTGCTAAAGTATCTCCGATAAAGTTAGCTGGTACTGGTTCCATACCTGTTAAAGTTAAAGTATAACCAGAAAGATCTCCCATAGCACCACCTGTTACAATAGTACCACCTGTTACATCCATTCCGTGTTTTAATCCTGCATAAAAGAAATTACCATTGTTATCTTCAACAATAACTTGTGGACGACCATAAGCCATTAATTTAAGTTGTTTGTTATCTACAATAGATAATTTTTTAAATGTTAAAGCTAATACTTGCTCAAAGAAAGTAGTTCCGTTTTCCCTAGAACTATTTATATTTTGTGTAAATGTAGAAGCACCTTTTAAATCGTATTTATAAGCTGTAGGCGTACCTGCTACATCATCAATAACATCTGTATTAGTGCCATTGTAAGTGTATCCTGTAGCATCACCATAATTTACGAAATAAACAGCTTTCAATCCACCTACTGAATCCTTACAAGGTTCAATTCTACCTAATGAAATATCACAAGCCATATATATGTTTTTTTAAAGTTATTAATAAAAAAAAAGGATGGTGTTTATTCCACCACCCTTTTAAGTTTAATCTTACTAATTATTAGTTAGCAGAGTTAGTGATTCCGTAAGTTACGATATCTTGTACGTTTCCGTATTGTACACCAGCAGTAAATCTAGCTACTACTCTTACATTTTCAGATCCGTCAAGATCAGCCATATCAATTAATTTAACAGTGTTTAGGTCGTTTAATAAACCTGTACCGAAATATAAGTTAGATTTTTCAGCAGCAATAGCAGTGTTAGCAGCCATACCATTACAAACAAATATTTTAACACCATCAAAAGTAAGTGATCCGTTATTCCACCATTGAGTACCCATAGTGTTAGTACCATTAGCACCTAAACCAGAAGCTCCAAATCCTCCTAATGCTCTTACATAAGCTTTAGCAATGTTTTGAGATACATAGATATGTAAATCTTCTTTTCCGTAAAGTGCAGCAGGAAGTGCATCAACGATTTTTCCTAATTCAGTGATAACATTTGAAGCAGTAACTGTAGTACCAGCAACTTCTTGTGCAGTAGGTAAAGCAGCATCAGCAGCTAACAAAGTAGCAAAACCTGCAAATTCTCCAGCGTTAGCGTTAACACCTCTCCAAATGTTTTGTTCTGTTTTCTCAGCAACTTTAGCAGCTACGTGAGATAAAATGTAATCAGCAAAGCTTGGAGGTAAAGAGTCAAATGCAGAATATCCCATTTGAATCGCCTCAAAATCGGATTTAAAATCGGACTTGCAAAGTTGCAAATTTACCTGGAATTCCTCCGGTTGTAAAATTCTTTCAGTTAAAGTTACAGTAGAAGTAGCGTCAAAATCACAAGTTGCGTTTTTAACGATTGCATCAGTAGCAAGTTTTTTAATTACTTCTTTGTATTTTACATTTGGTTTTACTTCGATACCACCATTTTCGATAGTAGAAGCTGATAATAATGCAGCAGAGATATATTTACCTGCAAATTCACCAGCATAAGTAGTTGTAATTGACGTTGTAGTAGCCATTTTTTTAGTGTTTAATTTTAGTTATTATTAATGTTTGCAATTTTACTCAATACAGTATCAAAAGTATTTCTAGTTCTGCTTTGTGAGTATAAGTTTAATTTAACCTCAGAAGTTGCTTCTGGGTTGTGTACTAAAGGTTGTGCAGATAATTCTACACCTTCTTCTTCTTTTACTTCTTTTAAAGAAGCTAATTCAGTTTTTAAAGCTTCAATTTCTGCTTTTAAAGCGTCTACTTCTTCTTTCGAAAAGTGTGATTCTCTAATTGTAGATTCGATAACTTTTTTAGGAGTAGCAGTTTCTGACATTTCTTGTTCAACTTCTACTTCTACTTCAGGTTCTTCAACCTCTACTTCAGCTTCAGGCATTTCTGCTTCTTTAACTTCAGCGATAATACCTTCTTCAACAACGATAAGCATCATACCATCTTCTAGTTTGTACTCTCCAACTGGTAAAGCGATACGATCTTCTTCGTTAACGATAAAAACAGGCATACCAGCTTCAAAAGCTTCAGCTTCTAAAACTGTTCCGTTATCTAACTTCATTTGGGCAAGTTTTACTTCCATTCCCAAAATGGTTTTGATTTGATTAATTACATTTGACATATTTATATTTAATTTAGTTAAATACTTTATTTTAAAATAAAAGTTATTATAGTTTGTTATATTTTTATAAATGTTAATGTTATGTTAAAATGTTTTTTGTATAAAATTAGTTTGTATATTTGTAAAAAATAAGTGCTTATCGCTGTAGGGCTTTTCTCTGCAGTATCTGGATATAAGCTAAGTGTGAGATCGTCAAGCTTATTTAATATAAAATTTATATATATGATAATTGAAGAATATTGTAAAAAAGCAACGCAAGAAGAATTAATAAATTTATTTAATGAATTAAGTAAAAAATTAATTAAACAATACAAGATTAAAACAAAATCTTCTTTTACTGAGTTAAATACTAAATTTGCAAATAAAAAACAACACGATAGATTTTATTCTAAATCATATAATGATCACAGAATTTATTATAAAATTTTAGAAGATATACAAATAATAATTAAATATATAATATAAAAAATGAATAAAGTAATACAAAATTTAATAGAAGAAATAGTTGATTTAAAAATAGAAAATAAATCATTATCTAATTACAAATTTAGTTCAGAAAATAAATTAAAAGCTTCAGAAAATATTATATCTAATCTTAAACAAGAAATAACTAATTTGCGTTTAGTTTTAGAAGAAATAGAAAAGCAAAAAAACGCATAATATTAAAACTATGCGTTTCTCGATTTGTTTTACTCAACTGAGTAATCAACTCCAAAATAGTGTATTATTATTTTAGTTGTCCTAAAACATTATTTGCAACTTTTCTTGATTGCTCTAAATCATTCATTAAAGAATTATTTTTTTTAATAATATCTAATGCTTCATTATATCCTTTAATGGTTTTAACATCTAAACCTAAATCTTTAGCTTGTACTTGAATTTTGTTTATTACATTATTAATATCTTGTGCGTTAGCTCCAAGTGCATTTTTAGCTCCATCAATATTACTTAATTGAGTTTTCATATTATCAATATCATCCATAATATTATTAAGAACTTTAAATAAACTTTCAACATTATCATTTATTCTTGTTGCTCTATCTACATAATTTGGATTTAAAGAAACAAGTTTTGATAAATCATCTACTAAAGCTAATTCTACTTTGTGAGATTCTAATTCTGTTTTAAATAACTTATTAGTTACATTTTTTAATGTGTTCATTTTATATTAATTTTTATTTGTTAATTATCCTCTAGTGTTTACAATTACTCTAGCTTGGTTAGCATTAGTTACTTGACTAACACCTTGACTTACTAATGTACCTACACCTTGATTTTGTAGATCACCATTACAGCACTCTGATTTATAGGTTCCGTCATCACATAGACAACCTTTTCTTCCACCCTCAGGGCTTGTTTTGCTTTTTGTTTTTTTGCTCATATTATTATTTATTAATTGTTTCTTAATACTTCTTTTATTTGTTCTATTAAAGTTTCTTCTTCTGTTAGTTCTTTGCTTAACTCTTTTTTAGATTCTAATTTGTCTGCAAAATATCCTTCAAGTGAAAACCCTTTAACTTTACCTGTTTTTACAAAGTCATTCCAAATTTCATCATTATCTACCTTAATAGAAGCCATCCAGGTACCTACAGGCACACTTAAATTATATAAAGCAGATTTATCTTTATTTAGATCTTCTACAATCCAGGATTCAACTACAGTTAATCCTTCAATAGCTTTTTGATGTTCTAAAGTGCTATTAGATTGGTTACCTTTTTTTAAAAATAATTGTGAAGCTTTTACTACTGTGTCTTTTGAAAAGTAAATGTAATATTCAGTATCTCCACTCTTTCTATAAATAGGTTTTTCTGGTATTAATACAGCACCCATTAAGATACGCTTTTCTTTAGATACCTCAGCAAGTTTAACTTCTTCTGCCTTTAAAGCTACAAAGTCCGATTCTATTGCAGGTGATTCTACTACGCTAATAGCTTCTACACCTTGCAATTCTTCATTATCGTCTATAATTAATTCTATTAAGTTCATTTACTTTTTATTTAAAAATTAATATTATATTAAATTGTTATTTATCCTAATGTAGCGTTGTTTACTATGTTTCTATTCAAACTTTGTGCAGATGTTACGTTACTTGCAACTACATAAGCTTGTACAGGTGCAGCACCTTGATCGTTCATAACTTGTGCTATTTGATTTGTACCACCAGTACCAACTACATTAAAACTTGGGGCAGCAGGAGCGCTTCCACCTCCACCACCACCGCCTACATCAGCACCTCCAGCACCACCGCCACCACCACCAAGAGCAGCTAAACCTTTAGCAGTTCCAGCAAGATTGGCAGCAATTCCAATACCTGCGTTTATTTTGTTCATTACTATTTCAGTAGCAGCTAAAGCAGCACCTCCTGGAAGTAAAGCATATTTCAATCTAGCAGCAGCATTTGCAGCTTGAGTATTAATTATAATTTTAGAAATACCAATAGCGCTTTCAGCAATTAAAGCAGCTTTTTGTAAACCTTTATTATTTTCACCCATAGATTTAATTAAACCTATAAAACCTTCGGCAGCTTGTAATTGACTTTGTTGAATATTTTTTTTAGCTTCTGCTACTCCTTTTTCTCTATCAATATCTTCTTGTGCCTTTTTATCTTTAGCAGCTTTTTCTGCTTCATCTTTTGTCTTTTGTTTTTCGGCAGCTTCGGCATCCGCTTTGTCTTTTAATTCTTGGTTTAAAGTAGCATACTTTTCATTATATAAAGCCATTAAATTAGCTTTCTCATTTTCGGTTTTAGCTATTCTATTTATTTCTTCTAAATCTCTTTGAGCTTGTAAATCTAACTTTTGTTTATCTGTTTTAGCATTCATATTTAGTAATTCATCTAAATATCTTTGCTCTAAATCTAATTCAGCTTTCTTTCTATCTTCTTCTGCTTTTCTTGCTTCATCTGCTTTTCTTTTTCTTTCTTCTGCTGCTTTTTGTGCAGCTTCTTGTTGTTTCTTAGCTAATTCATCTTGGTGTTTTTGTTGTTCTTCTCTACGCTTAGCAAGTTCTTCTTTTTCAGATTTAGTTTGTTCTTTACTTCCTTTATCAAATCTTTTATAAGCATCTTCTCCACTTTTTACAGCGTTTTTAAAACTATCTTTCATTTGGTTAAACCCTTCTTTAGCTGCATCAAAATCTAAGGTTACAATACCCTTCATCATTTTAATATATCCACCACCAGCTTCTTTTACATAAGTAAATAAACCAACAAGACCAGAATAAAACAAACCAATACCTTGTGTAATATATGGTAAAGCTTGCATAGCTAAATCCATAAAAGAATCTAATAATGGTTCTAATGCTCTAAATATACCACCAAGTATTTTTTCAAAACCTTCCATTAAAGGTTTTAATTTCTTCATAGCGTTATCGTTCTGTGAAAAAGCAGCAGCCATACCACTAATAGCCGCTACTATAATTCCAATAACAGAAGCTTTTAAAGCGCCGTTAAAAGAAGAAAATGTTTGTTCTGTACTTCTAATTCCTTTACCTAACATTCCTAATGGACCAGAAGCATTTTCCAAATATCCTGCCCAATCATCAGACGTTTTACTAGCGTCTTTAATGCTATCGTCTAAATCTCTAATTTGTTGAGATAATTTATTAAATTCAGCACTACCTGCTGCAGTTTCTTTTAATTGCCTTTTAAGCGATCTAAGATTTGCAATAGTAGGTTCTATATTACTATCTACATTTAGATTTATTTGTTTTTCGATTGCCATTTTAATTTTCTTTTGATTTGTCTATATCCTTGTTTCAATGTACTAGGTAATTCGTTTTTACCTTTTGCAATTTCTATATTTTCGCTAACTCCATAATGGTCTTGCAGCTGTAATAATTGAATTATATTTTTAAGCATTTTGTATAATGTTTATGTATTGTTTAAAATCAGGGTTATGATATGTAATTTCTATTTCTTTATAAGCTACATCACCTGTAGTATTATCATCAATAGGTACTATAAAAGTACCATCTGCAGTATTACCTCTAGCAGCAAACGCTGTAGGATTATACTCTACATCATAATTCTCACTATCTAATTTTAAAATAGTAACTTCTAAATTTTGTGCTGTATTATCTATATAAAATGTTTCTTTTAAAGCAAATCTACCGCCTACGGAACTAGTAACTGTTCTAAAATCAGATATTAATTCAAAATCAACTTCACCTGTAGTTAAATCAGTTGTAAATTGGTTTATAATATACTTTTTATCCTTGTAAACTATTTTATCGTTTAATTTAATATTGGATAATTCTGTAATAGGCATAATAGCTTTTAATTTAACTACTCTACAACGAATATCGTATAAACCACTAATATAGTTTTGATACCATAATTTAAATAAAGAGTCCGAAGCTGGTAATGATGTTTGCCAACTTGATATCTCTTCTCCAAAGTTTAAACTTGCAATATCATTATTTAAAAATAATTCATTTGAAAACCTTTGATAGTTACTTAAATTATAATAAGTAGTACCTGTGTACATTTTAATGCTAGTGCCTAAACTTTGTATATTATTTTTATACATTAAAATAGGTTTTGTCTTATATGGATTTAAATCTTTATCTATTAAAGAAGTAGTTTGAAAGTTACCTGTTGTTGAGCGTTCCCACATAACATCTTCAAAAGGGGATTTTATTTCATAAGTTGTACTTTCATTTGACAAATCATCTTCATAAATTAAATCACCATAATCGTATAATCTTTGAAATGTATTTCTAAAAAAGTTGTTTAATACATTCTCAGATTTTTCGTGGTTAAAAGTTAGCTTTTTAAATAACTTAGTTCTTTCTAAATCTACACTATCGTTAATTACATAACTATTAATATTTATATATTTTCCATAAGCATAATAAAATTCTAAAGGTTCTAAATTAAATTCAGTTTCACTTGTAGCAGTTATAGTTAAATTAAATAGTTTTATTAATCCATTAAAAAAATCTACTACTTTCATATCAGGTACATAATCACCAATATTTATTATTTCGGCTGTAGATTGACTAGGAGATGAATAAAAGTGAGATGAATTCCAAAAACCAGAAGTAGTCCATCCAAACGGACCCAAATGAGGACCATCAATCGTACTAATAATTATAAGTTGACAACTAAATGTAAAAGGTGATTCACTTTCTATTTCAAAATAAAAGCTTTGATTTTCATCTAAAGGAAAATTTGCATAAAAAATATGGTCACAAGTTCCGTATTGATTATTAAGTACCTGTCTTAAAGTTCCGTTTGTGTTTTTAATTTTTAATCTATAAGGAATTGTACTATTACTTACATTTATTATTATTCTATATGATTCGTCAAATTTTGTTACATATTGTTGATTTGTATATGTAGGAAAATAAGGGTTTAATAATAATTTTTTTACAGTAACATTATCAGTTGTTAAACTAAAACCATCAAAAGGAGTGGAGGGGAAATTAGAATAAACTAACGTATTAAAATCAACTTTAACAGGTGCTGTATAAACATTTTGTTCTTCTTTACCTTTAAAATATAAATATAAATCCTTCCAATATGAAGTATCAAATAATGTACTTGTAAAAGTGATTTCATAGTGAGATTGCATAAAATCAAATATTTTACTCACAGGAATAGCAGGGAATAAATCAGTATAATCTATTGACTTGGCTAAACTACCACCTACAGAAACATCATTTGTGCCCCCTGTTAAATATTCATATTTGTTTTTATTACCAACTAAAGGATAACTAACATCATCTACTATAGTGCCATCAATTCTTTGTCTAACCTGATCAAAGGTATAAGGGTGGTTTAAACTACTATAATCAAAAATAGATAATTTATCTTCTTTAAATAAATCTTTAATTTGTTTTACCTTACCATAAAAAGTAACTGAAAAGCTTTCAACTCTATTATTTTTTTCGTTTGCTTTTTCTATTTGTATTTGACCTTTTTTAAATGGTATTGTATTTACTTCTATAATAGCATCGTATCTAACACGCTGATCGAAGCCATCATTAACAGCACTTTCATTCCAATAGTTAAATATTTGATTATTAGTTTTAGACGCAGGTACAGTAAAGCTTTGCGTGTAATCAGTAAATACCTTACTTAAATCATTTACATTTTGAATAGAAGAAGTTAAACTAATCTTTTCATCTTTAAATAAATCTATTCTTTTATAAACATCAGTATATTCAAAGTAACCACCTAAAGATTCTACCCTACTTAACAAACAATTACCAGCTTCAAAAGTACCACCATCAGCTAAAACCCTAGCTTCAAAACTATCTACTAAAGCTACTGATGTATCTGTATACTCATTAACCTTTATATATACTTCTACATTAACCATTATACTACATTATTAATTAATGAACTTGCAACTTCAAACTCCAATTCGTAGTTAATTACTTTGTCGTTTAAATGCGTTTTAAATTGTTGTGAACTATTTTTTAAAACTACTGCTGAATTGATAGTTCCATCTGCTGATTTTAAGAAAAGGTTTTCAGATAAAAATATATCTTGTATATTAATATTATCAGATTCTTTCATCCAACCTGTGTTACATTTAATAGTTTTGTTACCGTTTTTATTAAATATTCTTTTCTGTCCGTTATCTTGATCGTAAGGAGTAACCCATTTGCCATTAAAAGTATTAGTGTTATATTCAGAACCTTTTACATTTATACTTTGTGTGCTATTCTTAAATAAAGTAATAGTTTGTTTACCACCTAATCTATTTATAAATTGTAATGCAAATGGATTGTATTTTATTTCGCATTCAGGAGTTAAAATACAGCTATATAATATATTACCACCTAATGCAGTACTTTCAACTACAATAAATTCAGTACTAACTATTACTCCTGAAGTAGGTGCTACTACCATTGGTATTCTAAATTTTTCTACCCTATCGTAATCTGCATTATTATAATTAATATATGAATTATAAACTACTAAATTACCATTATAAAGAGCAGTAGTATTATATTCTATTGAAAAATCTGATGCAGTATTTGGGAAGTCAATAATAAAATCTAAAGTAGGTATAGTATTGGCATTATAAAAATAACTTACTGCACTACCATAATTACCTAATATAGCACAAGATGTGTCGTTTGTATAATTGTAAACATTATAAGGATTATACCCATTAACTCCTACTAGATAATCGTTAAGTTCTTCTACCCAAGTAGTGCCATTGTTATAATAAGTAACATAATGCACATTACAAGCACTAGATTGATTGTCAAAAGTACTAATAGCATCGTAAACAAAAGGGCTTATGTTATAGTAGTTATAATATTGTGTGTTACTATAAGGCAACTTCTCTAAAGTTTTAGTTACTACAGTAGGTTCAATATATCCTACTCGCCAAATAGTTAACTCTATCTTACTTGCTGTTGCAACAAAATTCCCTGCTTGTATAATATAAGGGCTTCTACAATTAAATACTTTCATTTTATCTTAATCTTTTAGTGTATCATTCATTAAACTTTCTAAATCTAAACCAAACTTCTCTATTAATTCACCTGGTAGGTTTTTAAATGCTGCTTCAAATGGTTTAGTAAAAAACAAACTTGGTTTAATACCATTCTTAAAAATAGCACTTCTAACTAAGTAACTTGTTTGCTTATAACTCATAAACTTACCATCTGGTTTTCTAAACTGAAACCCTTTTCTAGTTACCCAATCAGTAATAGGTTTTGCAGGTGGCATTTTAGATTTATAACTAAATGGTGTGTTATATTTCTTTTCAGTACCACTAACTCCTTTATCCTGAAATACCCCGTAATCTTCCATTGTAAAAGCTAACCTAAAACTATTTGCTCCTACTTCTATTTCACTACCTAAGCTATCATAAAGCTTTTTATTTACATTCTTACCTTGCCTAGTTAAGTTGCTCCTAGATTGCTGTATAACATACTTAGCAAAGTTGTTTAAATACTTATATGTTTCTTTTTGGCTTAACATATAGTCATTTCATTTGAAACTATTATATCAAATGTAACAGCCCATCCTGCTAAATCGTTTTCAAATCTTTCAGTAAATGGCTCGTAACTTGGGTTGCCTGATAATTCATAAGTACCATCTCTTAAATCACCTCTATTAAGTAAATCTAAAACCCTTGTAGCTAATAAGTGCTGAGTATTCCAAATATCTACTTTATTATCGTTTTCTTTTTGATTAATAACATCCATACAAAGTAAGGTAACATTAAAAGAAATAACATTGCCTTGATGTGTAGATGAGTTAATCATTATATGCGTTAAAGGAAATATAGTTCGTTTGTTTAAATCAACTTCGAATATATCTCCTTCGGTTACTGTATTGCAAAAAGGTTCTGCTAATAAAGCATCCTTAATTGTTTGTATTAAATTATATATCATATTTTTTTAGCATTTGTGATTCTATTTCTTGTTTTTCTTTTTCAAATGTTAGGAATGTAAGTGCAGCTGTGAGCCGAAGTTTCGATACTTCATCAAATCTTCCAGCATCTCCTTTAGCGAGAGCATAGAAAGAGCTATACCATCCCCATTTAGATCCGAATTGTGCTTGTCTATCATAGCTTGTACCTGTGGATTCATCTCCAAATAGTTCAGGGAAGAAATCAATAATTCGTTGCTTAAATTGTAAAAAAAAACCATAGCACCTAAAACTACATCTAAAGGCATTTGCTTCATTACATCACAGTAAGTAATACTTCCGTTGTAATCTTGTATTAAATACTTATCACCACTTTTGTCTGTTATTGGTCTGTATAATACAGCCATAGCATTGTGCATTTTATCCCACTTACCAAAGTAGTTATCTAAATCGCTAAACTCACCTAAAGTAATATCATCTAAGTTAGGTATAAAACCAAAGTTAGTATCACCCAATTTAAAGATAGATTTAAGCTTGTAATCTACACTAAACATTCTATCTAAAGTTTCTATAATTTCGTTAACGTCTTTTAAAGGCATTAAGTCAACTAACTTTAAAGGTACATTACAAAATATCTCTATCATTTTCTGCTGCACAAAATTACTTTCTGGGTTGTTCTCCATAATAGACACAAACCTTTGATATTGCTCTAAGGTAATTTCGTTTAAAGAAGTAGGTATAGTTATTTTAACCTGCATATTTTATTTTAAAAATAATTAATTAAGCTATTTGTATAAAGCAAAAAAGGTAGCCATTTCTGACTACCCTAACCAAACAAAATTTAATCTAACTAATTATGAAACTCTTTCTCTATAATGCAAATATAGTTCGCTTATTTTATCGTTTAACTCCTGGTCCTGCTTATATATTTGTTTACCTTGTATCTTACTTCCGTTTATGTTTATTTCTATCTTTACTTTGTTAATCTTTCTTTTACCTTCCATATAAAAATCTTGTAAGCATATAGGATATATTGTAATACCATTCTCTATACACCATTTAAAAGCTTCCATTCTTTTATCGTAGTCCTTTAAGTATTCCTTCAATTTCATTTGTTAGTAGTATTTGATCGGTTGTTTTAAAATAATCTCTAAGCTTAGTTAGTTCTTTTCTAGTGCTAGATATTTTAGCTTCTAGTTCTTTAACATAATACTTAGCTGCATCTGATTCGTTATCTTGGTTATTCCAAAATGCATCCTCTTTACTTGGATCGTAAATCATTTCGTGTTCTTCTGTAGGGTCTCTATAAAATGTTATCATATTCTAGCTATTTGAATTATTACATAGATTAAAACTAAATAAGCAAATGTAAGCTGTGGTCTTTTGTTCTGTAAAAAGAATTTAATAAATGTTTTCATAGTTTGTGTTTTTAATTATGGTGTAAAACTACAAACAATATTTTAAACTAAAAAAACTTTAACAAAACTTTAACATTTGAATAGCTACTTGATACATAGCTTTCATCTTCTTAATCTCACCTACAGTTCTAGGTAAATTGATTTGTACTTCTTTTCCTGTACTATGATGTATGTAGCATTGTATTACTGCTATTATTTCGCCGTAAGTCATACTAGTAAACGTAATAATTACCTTTGTGCTTATTTTCTAATTGATAACTTACAGCATATCTTAAAGCATCTAGTAAGTGATTGTGATTATCGATAGGAGTGTTAGATTTCTTTTCTAACCAAACATAGTTATTTAACTCTTTAATTAAGTTAACTGATTCAGGTGTTATTATTAAATCGTAATCTTGTAGCAAACTTATTCCATAAGTAACAGAACCTGGTCCTTTAATTGCAGGTGTAATATTTAAACCTGATTGTGCTAACTCAGTTATTAATCTTGGTTCTGCACTATCTGCTATTATAAGTCCATCGTTAACGTATTGCTTATTTAAATTGAATATCTGCGACGTTGTAAGGTTAGGTAAGTAAAAGCATTCATTAATATAAATTCGTTTGTTAGAAACGTCTATATTGCATTCTATTAAAGTTGTTGGATCATTACTGAAACCAAAATCTTGTCCGTATATAGTTGTGCCTACGTGTTCGTACTTACCAATACTCCAATTATTAAAGATAACACCATCTGCTTTTTGTAACCAGCCACCCTCGATTTGATGTTTAAACTTTTCAGGTCTGCGTTTCTTTATATCTTCTATTTGAGTTATAAAAGATTCAGATAGGTTATCTAAGTTATCTAAGTAAGTTGTGTGTATGTAAGTAGTATCTTGTTTAGTTGTATTGCTACCTTCCTGGACTCCTTTACTTTCAAAGAAACGTTTATATATCCAATGTTCTTTTGTAGTAGGGTTAAGTATTAATATAACTCTATTCTGTTTTTCTTTACTTCTAATAGACAAATCTATCTTATCGAAAGTATCTTCATCTACTAGTTCTTCTGCTTCATCTAGTACCCAAGTAGTAACACCTTGTAAAGATTTAAGATTAGCTGTTTGATCTCCACTACTTGTTTTGATTCCTTTAAATAATATCTTACTACCAGTTCTTAGGTTTACTATTTCTTCTTTCGTTATATGGAAGTCGTTGTTTAAACCTAAAGTATCTATCTTATCTATAAACTCAGGTATAATAGAAATATAAGCAGATGTTAAAGTATATCTTGTAAATAGTATTGTGTGTCCTGCTTCATAAGTAAGCATAGTTAGTAGTAGATTCACTGAGTAAGATTTACCAGATCCTCTACCACCTGTAACTACAAAATATCTACTATCGGCTTCACCAATAACTCGATACTTGTTATTTATTTGAATCATTAAATGTGAATAGATTTCTAAAGTCAATATTAAACCCTTCGCTAGAATTAATATCGATACTTTGGTTTGGTTTTCCTAAATAGTATTCTAAGAATAATTGTGCTGCTTTTATATCTTGTTTAGTTACTGCTTTAGAGTGTACCATTTTAATAACTGATATTACATCTTCTACAGTTGCAGCTTGTTCTAATGCACTACGGTATTCGTTCTTTCTTTTATCAGCTCCATTTGACTTAGTGCTATTACCACCATTGAACTTTCTTTTGTCTATCTTTTCCATATCAATAAAAATCAACTATTGTTTATTTAAAAATAATATAAATAGCTAATTGTTAAATCTATTTGCAAGTATCTTTCTATATAAATCGTTTACTGATTCTTTATTACAACCTCTATTATAGTAGAAGTTCATCACTCTTTTTATTCTTTGTAGATCTGATTGCTTTTGTTTTTCTTTTGCTGTCATAACTTTTCTATTTCTTGTTTAACTTCTTGCCAATATATTTTTGCAATTGGATGCGTATAAAATTCATTAATTATTTCTTCAACTGCTATTAATGCGAATTGTTTTGCAAAGCTAATTGTATTCATTGGAATTGCATTGTAATACTTTAACATTAATTCTCTAGCTTTATCATTTGGTTTCATAATCTTATTTCTATTTTTTGTGTTGAACAACTCATTTTATGTGCTCCATTAAATTGATGGCATTTACTACAATATTCCCAATACATACTACAATTAATAGCATCTTCTTCTCTATTAGGTATTAAGTAAGATTGTCTATAGTTATCAGGTGTTGCTTTAAACCTGTAACAAGTTTCTTTTGATTTACAAAGTGTATCTCTACACATAGCTATATCTGCCATAATTTAAATATTAAAATTCCTATTGTTATTATTATACTCCAAGAAATTATCTCTACTATTCTTTGTTGTTGTTTATTATTCATATTTTAATCTTCTTTTAGTTCATCAGCTAATTCTAAAATAGCTCTTTTAAATTGTTGCTCGTTAAAGGTTGCTTGTATTAATAAACCTTTAAATAGTTGTAGGTATTCGTCAAGCGTTACATCGTCGTGTTCTGTTTCAACTATGTACTTGTATCCGTAGTTTTCTAATTGTAGTTTCATATCTTACTTTTTTAATAGTTTTTTAAAATGCTGTATAAATTCATATTCTGTAAATGGTTTATTTTCTTTATCAAATGTCCACATTCTAAATATTTTTTCTTTTGATTTTTCTTTATAAATCATTTTATAAGAAGTAATTTCTTCTTCTTTAAGGTTTGGTAATAATATTGTAGCTTTTTTAATTTTAATATCAATTATTTTCATATCTTAAACTATTTTGTGTCCGTTAATATTATATCCTTTCTTTACTGCTATTGATATTACAGGTAGTTTAACTTTTAAAAATGTAGCTGCTTCTTTATAGGTAGTAAATGTATAGAATTCTTTTTCTGGTGATAGTATTGTTATTGTTTTTCTTTTCTTGTTTTTTATCTTACCATCGTAGTTATTATCTATTATAGTTTGTAAGCAAGTGAAGTCATCTTTATCCCATTGATTATACTGTTTGTCCCATAAATAACATTTAGGTTGTTTGTATAGTATATCTATTACTTCATAAATATTATAGTTATTCATATCCTGCTTCTTTTTTAAATATTTTTAATAAATCTTTTATTGTTTTATAATAATAATCTTCAGGAGTTGTTTTTAGTTTTAACCAATCAGCAAACTCAATAGCAAAATCATCTTTAGATATATATTTGTCTATCTTTTCTCCTGCTAATAATTGTATTGATTCACTGTATTTGTTAGCTAAGTCTTTATCGTATTCTATAATATCTTCAAATACATTAATAGCGTGTAAAACTGTAGCGTGGTTTTTGTCTAAAGTATCTCCTATCTCTTGTAATGAATAACCTCTATCTCTTAATAGTTTGTAGTAAATCATTCTAGCTTCTATAAACTCATACTTTCGTGTTTTAGTTGTTATATCTACTCCTGTTACTTTTTGTATTGTATTTAATATCTTAGTTTTTATTTCTTCTTTAATCATTTCTTAAATTTTAATCTTATTTTACTTCCTAATTGTTTTGCAAATACAGTTAAAGTTATAAAAGATACTATTTCAATAGCTCGATAGATACCAGCACAAACTTCGTAATCTTCTACGGCTTCATACTCTGTAATAATATCTCTTAGTTCATCTATTGTAGATCCGTTTTCAAGCTCATACAAAGCTATTTTAAAGTGTTCTTCTATTCTTTCTTTATCCATTATAATATTCCTCTTAGTACATATTGGTCTAAATCTACTCCTTCAGTTTGAAAGAAGTATTTATAGTTACTAATACCTTGCTTAAACTTTTCTTCACCTCTAGCGTAAAATTCATCACTACATTCAAATATAGCTATATCTAAACTACCTTTATCTATTGCAATAAATACAAAGTTATCTACACCAAACATTTCTTTATATAACCAAGCTTGTAAATCGTAACTATATTTATCTGCTGAGTATCTAAAATCTTTTATACCTGTAGTAGTTTTTAAATCTATAATAGTATTGCCTTTTAGTATATCTGCTTTTGCTCTAATTGGTATACCATCTATCATAGCTATTTGTGGCACTTCAAATTCTGCTTTAGTCAAGTATTCTTTTACTGCTTCATTTCTAAACAAAGCGTCTGTTAATCTTTCTGCTGCTTTTAGTTCACTATTAGTATAAACTTCTTTACCAGTTTCTTTTGCTAGTTTATATTCTTTACTTGCTTTTGTAGCAGCTTCTACAAATACCATATCGTCTAATTTATTTGGCTCTAATACCATTGTATGGAATAGTTTACCATCTCTTAAAGCTTGTGTTTCTCCTGATCCGTATTTAGTTGTAAAGTAATAAGTTTTAGGAGAAGATAATAATGTTTTAATACTTGAACTACTTAAAGCGTTTTTACCTAAGTAATCATAGTAAAAACTATCATCGTACATATTATTTAATATTTCTTCTTTATCCCAAACTTTGCCATCAAATGTAGTTATCATATTATCTTATTTTAATGTTATTTAATAATTGTTCTGTTTCGTCCATTTGCAAAGCGTTTCTAATTTCTTGTGCATACATATCACTTAAATCAAATTCTTTGCTTAAAGCAGCTATAATATCCATTAAATTAGCTACTAAATAAACATCTTCTCTAGCTTCCGATAAAGCTAATAATTTTTCTAGTTTTGTAATAATTTCTTGCTTGTTCATAGTGTTTGTTTTTAAATTATATACAAATATAAAACTTCTATTTTAACTACAAAACTTTTTAACAAATATTTAACAAAAAAAAGGAAGCTATTTGCTCCCCTTAATTTGTGCTATACAAATACTGTATCGTTGATCTTTATCTGGGTATTCTTCTACCATTATATCATCAATCATACATCTTTGTATAAACTCTTTTTCTTTTTCTTCTGGTTGTGGTGTTGGTATTGGCATAGTATAAATTATTTATTGTTTTCAATCCATTCAGCTTGTAATCTTTCGTAGTGGTCTATTTCTCTTTCTAAGTAATCTAATGCTTTTCTTAGATCCTGTAGTTCGTTATCTTTCTTTCCAGCTCTAGCTAGGTATTTAATTATATTACCTCTATTGAAATTTAAGTTATAATCTTTAATAAAATCTATTACATCATAACCTTTATTATTTTCGTAATGTAACTGTGTTGCTCTTGTGTCTACTTGTCCCATTATTCTATTTTTAAAAATTCAGATTCAGCGTATTCTAAAAACCATTCTTTGTTAGTTTCGTACTTTTCTATAATAGCTTCTAACATTACTAATTCATCAATAGTTTTAGTTGCTAGTTTGTGTACTAAACTTTCTATTTTTCTTTCTATGTTTAAAAGCATTTCAGGTTCTGATTTATGCATCTTAACATATTCTTCACTTACAATATGCTCTAGGTCTTTATTTAAAGAGTTAATTCTATTCTTTAAACTTTGTCTGTATTGTGTGGTGGTTTTTAAATTATCGTTAGCTTCTAAAAGTAGCTGCCCTAAGATAATTGATTTTAAGTATTCTAGTTGTATTATATTCATATTTCTTTTAAAATGTTTTCAGGTTGTATTTTTAAATAAGTTACTTCTTTTGTTACTTTGTATCGTAAACTAAAGTGCGTAGAAGCAGGGTTTTTATTGTTAGTTTCCCAATCAGGTTTTACCATTAGTAAATTCCAAAAGTAAACACCCCTTGGAGTAGAATTAACATAAATAGGAATATCTAAATGCTTTTCACATTCTACTAACATAGCATCATATTTCTTCTTTTCTAAAAGCATATTATCGTAGTGTGCCGTTCTACACTTCAATTCTATTCTGTGTTTGAATTGTGGTGAATAGCAATCCCATCGGCTCATTTGGTTTTTAGATTTAACCAAGTCCTTATAGATATTTTCTTTTAGCCAAAGAAATAGATCTTGTTCGTTCCAGTTATGCATCCTGTTGAGTTTCGTAAACTTTTCTTAAATCGTTCAAGGTATCCCTCCAGCAACTAGCACAGTTACTATCTTGTATTACTTCATTAAATACAGCTTTATAAATATCTTTAATTCTCCATTGTTCTTTTGGTGTTAAAGTTTCTTTTTTAAACTGAAAGTAAGGTAGTAAAAATTCTATATCTTCATCGTTTAAGCAGTTTGGTTTTCTGTAGCTCCAAATCTTATTTAAAAATTCTTTTCTTGCACTACATCCACAATCTATTCCTGTAGCGTTTGATACAGCATCTACTACTGCTTTAATACCTGTAGCAGTTGTAATTTGCTCTACAGTATCTCCTAATCCTTTTGGTTTTCTTTTTGCCATAATTTATAGTTTTAAGTTATCGTAATCTTCTTTTAATAGTTCTTTTAATTTTTCTTTATGCTTTTTTAGTGAGTGAAATATACTTACAAAGCTTATTCCTGTTTCTTTTGCAAGTCCTCTAATGCTAATATTAGAATCTCTATAAATAGAAAATAGTTTTTTATCGTACCAATCCCAGTTGTTTACTTCAGTTTCTGCTTTAGTTCTAAATTCGTTCCAATCTAACTCTTTTTCTAAATCAAAGTCATCTACCATATTGTAAATTTCTTCATTTAATTCGCATTTAGTTATTCGTTTTTTTACATTGTAAATTTGAAAATGTATGTTTCTAATAATAATAAAGCAATAACCTCTATTTAATTTACCATTAGTAAACATTTGTTCTTCTGTTACTTTGTATTTATGTAACAAAAGATAAAATTCTTGTACAATATCTTCTGCAAATTCAGAGTCAAATACTGAAGCTAATTCTACTAAGTAATCTTGGTACTCTGCAACTTTTTCTAAGATTCCCATAAAATATTAATTGATAAAATACCTAGTAACACCTGTATAGTGTGGTAATTTTCTTCTTCTTGTTGATCTACATCGTATAAACAACCTATCATAAAGCCGTGTATAATTGCAAATTGTAACTCTTTACCTGAGTAAACTGCCCAAGTTATTAGAGTAAATATTAATAAACTAGTAAGCAATATCATAATTAAAAAGTTTAGCTTTTATTTTACCTATTTTTATCTCTTTTAAAGCAGGTTTAACCTGTATGTTAATTTCTATATTAGTTAATTCATTATCTTGCTTTAAAATCGTTTTAAATGCTTCTTCAATAACTGCGAAATCTAAGCCATCTTCTGCATTAATTAACTCCTCTATCATTTGTAATTTAAAAGTTACATTTTTAAAGTAGGTTAATAGTTCAGCATTATCAGAGTGATAAACTAACATTCTGCTAGTGCTTAATTGCAAATCGTTTAAATGATTTTTAATTGTTATTTTTTCCATAGTTCAAATGTATTAATTTATTTTTAATAAGTAGATAACTAAAAGTCCAATCCTTTAATATTTTTTGCTTGTAGTAAGTTTACACCTGCATAGGTAAAGCCAATATTGTTAGGCATCATTCTTAATTTAATAGGTGCATCTATTGAAGTAGGTCTACCACCTGTTTCTACTTCTTTAACTTTTCTTACGTGTACTTCACTTATCATCCAATCTGTAGGATGCTGTGTATATCTATGAATAGTAAATACATCGTCTGCCCTGTTACCCCATTTACCACCACCTTCTACATCTGCCATATTTGGAGGAACTGGCAAACCATTATATTCGTGTTCTTTTTGGTGTGTTCTTCTTAAAGCTTCTGTAACAGCGTGAGTGTTTAACCAAATTGATATTTGATTTTCTTTACAAAACAAACGCATTTCACTAGATACTTGATAATCGTATTCGTGGCTACCTACATTTTTCATTAAATCTCTATCCTTTGCAAGTGAGTTATAAGGATCAATAAGTAAAGCATCGTAATGCCATTCATTATGTATTTCTTTAGCCTCTTTAAGCAAATCTTTGTAAGTGTATAGTTTATCTACATCAATTATTTTAAAGTGCTGTAACACCCAGTTTAAACCAAATTCTATTTCATCATCAGTCATTTGCTGTATTGCTTTATTTCTTGCAAATTCTAGTATTTTTCTAGCTACTGAGGTTGAGGTATTTTCACTTGAAAAGATTAACCACTTAATATTATGCTTTATAGTGTACATAGTCATTAAATAAAGTATAACTGTAGTTTTTCCTACGTTTGCGTGTCCTATAATTACGTTAAAGTTTGCAGGTTTAAATCTAATGTGTTCATCAAACTCTGGTATGTTAATTTTAAGCCCTTCTTTAACTCTACCATATTTAACATCTAAAATGTTTTTTTGTATATCTAATAAATTCGCTAACATATTTAGAAAAGTTTTTGTTGGTTAGTATGGTTAGTTATTCTTTGTATTGCTTTATCGTAATACTCTTTATCAAGCTCACAGGCTGTAAGTTCATATCCGTAATCGTGGCAAGCGATTGCAATACTTCCGCTGCCTAAATGTGTGTCTAATATTTTATCACCTTCTTTAGCATAATTATCTAAAAGCCATTTATATAATTTTTGTGGTTTTTGTGTTGGATGAATTTTAATATCACAATCATTAATATAAGCATCTGCTCTACTATATTTATAAATTTTAAAAGTATTTATATTTGTTTTTGCAAGTTCTCCTTCTTTAAAATTACCACTATCTCCTTTATACCAAATAATAACACCATTATCATTTAAGTATTGAAAATAATTACCACCCCAAATAATGTAATTTTTAGATATTCTTTTTAATTCGTCAAAATATTTATTTGAAGGTACAGAAGAATCCCATTCTGTTTTATGATATTTAGTATAAGTTCCTGCACCTTTTGTAAAACCTTTTTTACCACCTAATTCATTTTGGACTATATCAGCGTTTATTCCATAAGGTGGGTCAACAATAGCCAAGTCAAAATAGTTATCAGGATATCTAGCCATTAATATCATATTATCCTCATTTGTTATTGTTATTTTATCTGTTACTTTCATAGTTTTCTATTTCTTGTTTAACTTCTTGCCAAAAATAATATTGATTGTCTGTTGTATCTTGTGAGTGTGAATAAATCAATTCTTCAACTGCTATTAATGCTAGTTTATGTGGTCTTTTATTATCACAATCTCTTAAAGGAATATTTACATAAAATCTACCTACTAACTCTTTTGCTTTTTCTTTTGGTGTCATAGTTTTTTTTTTGTTTAAAAAAAGGGTAGCTTTTACACTACCCTTGATAAATTAAAACGGTAAATCAGCAACTACCTCAGCACCATTTACTTTAATGTTTCTAGCGTTGTTGTGTTCTGTATTAGTTACAACTTTATCAGCTACTTTAACATTACCATCAGTCCAAACTACTTTTCCGTTACCTACAAAGTTTCTTTGTTCTTTTGCAGCTTGTTGTTCTTTAGTTTGTGATTCCCATACTGATACGTTTTGTCCGTATCCGTTAGTTTCGTCATTTAAAGATAAAGTATAGTTTTTATAACTTCCATCTTGTTGTTTAATTCCAATGTTTAATAATGTACTCATAATATTTAATTTAATTGTTATTTAATTTTTAATAGTTCGTCTTTTACTGATTTTGATAATTTGTATTTAGTTTCTATTGCTGCTAATTTACCACCTTTTTTTAAGTATTCAATAGCTTGTGTAAATTCAGGTGTATTTTTATTCAACCAAGATAACTCTTTTTCTTTAACTTCTGGTTTACTTTCTTTTCCGTGAGTATTAGTAGCATCTGCATCTTGTGTATCGTCAATAAGTAATAAGTTACCTAAAGCATACTTTTTACCATAACTAGAAGCTGATCCAAAAGCTTGTGGTATCTGCATACCTTTTTGTGCTAAATCTACTCCTACTATTGCAGTAGCTTCAATTTCTTGTACACCATCTACATCGTGGATAGTAGCTATTGTTTTTATAACTGGTAAATCTCCTATATTAGATAGTGATTCTACAACAGTAAAGTAAACACCATACTTTTCATTAAATGGTTTAAGTGCTTCTAAGATATCTTCTGCACTTCTAAAATTGTACTTACCAAATGAATTAAATTTACTTTTATTCGATTTAAATTCTACTTGGATTTTACTTAGTTTTTCGTGTAATAATTTCATTACTTGCTAATTTCGTAAAGTTGTTGTTTAATAATTGTTTTGTACTCTAATGGGCAATCATCTTCACAAAGTTCAAACACATAGGTTTTTACTTCATTTAATTTACTTTCAAGGTCGCAAACTTTTCTTTGTAGTGCTTCTACTTGAAATCTTTGGTAATCGATTAAATCTTTCATAGTATATATTTTTAATTATGAAGCAAATATACAAGTATTTTTTTAATACAACACTAAGTATTAATATTTTAACAAAATTTTAACATATTGCAAAAAAAAGGGCAGCTGTTACGCTACCCAATTTCAAACAAAAATTACTATGAAAACTAAGAAAATTCTTTTAATTTGTCTTTATATTGTTCTATCATATCTTTTAAATCTAAGTCTGTAAATTTAACAGCTTTTTTAGATTCTATTAATAGATCTTCTGCAAAGTTATTACCATACTGATTATTTAATCTTTTGCCAAACTCAAACTGAAGCCCTTGCATACCTATATTACAGCTATAACATTGTACTTGTACATTATATTCGTTCCATCTAGTTGAGTAGTGCCTTCTAGATGCAAAGTGACCAGCTTGTAATTTTTTGTAATTATCTTTTTTACCACAAGTATAACATTCTGCTATTTCATTTTTAGCATAACGCAATCTAATATACTGAGAAAATATAGTATCCAGGTTTTTTACTAGTGTAGATCGTTTAGCTTTCATAGTACAAATGTAAGCAAATTTGTTTATACTTTATTATGTATAATGTTATATTTAGGTTTTAATAACTTAATGTACTTTTCTTCTAAAGCAAGTAATTCGTTATCTGGTATTTCATTTGGTAATTGAGATATTACAGAAAAACTATCAAAAACCTTAGTACTATCTTTTTTATGTTCTAATATTCTATTCTGTATATTAATTGTTTTACCTACATAAACTATTTCTTCATTATGTATTAAACAATATATAAACTTAAAAAATAATACTTCTTTTTTATTATGTAGTAAGTATTGTTTTAATTTATCTTTTGTATTTTTTCTTTGTAGTTTAATTTGTAGTGGAGATACAGATCTATCTTCAACTACTTTTTTAAGAAACTTAACATTAGTATATCCTTTCTTATGTGTTATCCATTCCTTAAAGTTAAAATA
>Ga0208590_1000061_pt1 | contig 24952 bp, 20 predicted proteins | sample LakMenEpi27Sep09_FD_150740 | JGI IMG/M metagenome (GOLD analysis project Ga0208590, IMG submission 150740) | Freshwater microbial communities from Lake Mendota, WI - 27SEP2009 deep hole epilimnion (SPAdes) | ecosystem: Environmental > Aquatic > Freshwater > Lake > Epilimnion/Euphotic zone ... | reverse complement strand
TTACCAATTAGGAGGTAAACCGTATAATTCTAACATTTCTTCATCTTGTAATAATTCCTGAGTTGGACGCTCTACGACAATTTTTCCTTGAGCTAAAATTAAGGATTTATGGGTAGTTTTTTTAATCCAATTCAGATCATGGGAAGCAACTAATATTACTTCTAAGGGTAACTCAGATAATATGGTAGCTAATTTTTTACGCCAAGCGGGATCTAAACCGTTTGTTGGTTCATCTAAGATTAAAATACTGGGTTCTAAGACTAAAATTGATGCTAATGCAGCTAGGCGTTTTTGTCCTCCTGATAATTCATGGGAGGAGCGATTTTCATAATAGATTAACCCGAATTGAGATAAAACCAATCTTGCTTTTTCTTTTGCTTCTATCAGAGGCATTCCATAGTTAAGCAAACCAAACATCACATCTTCTAAAATAGTTGGCATAAATAATTGATCATCAGGATTTTGAAAAGCAAATCCTACCTGAAGACGAATATCAGAAAGATTTTTAGATTCTAAACTAATACCATTAATGAAAATCTGACCAGATTTGGGCAATTTTAAACCGATTAAGTTTTCTAATAAAGTGCTTTTACCCGCACCTGTAGCTCCCATTAAAGCCACTCTTTCACCGGAATTTATGGTAAAAGAGATATTTTGCAATATAGGCTCTTGTCGGGCATATCCAAATATTAAATCTTGGACAATTAGGGTTTTTTCAGAACTATTAATTTTTGACATAGGAAAAAAATGTTAATAAACTAGCGATAGTGCCAACAATAATTAGGGCAAAATTATCTCTGGGTGTTGATAGAGATTCTACGGGTAATTTACCTTGATAACCTCGCAAAATCATGGCATTATAAACTCGTTCAGATCGATCTAAACTGCGTAAATAAAGAGAACCGATCATGGCGGCACTTGTATAACGTAACCAACCGGAATAACCAGATAAACCTCGCAATTTTGCCGATTGTTGCATTTGACGAACTTCTGAGATTAATATTTCTAAATATTGCCCAGTTAATAAGATAATTTCTTGAAAAGTTGCGGGAATTGGTAAACCTTTTAATGCAATTCCTAAACTATGGGATGGTAAGGTGATTAGAAAACTATTCATTATTAGTAAACAGACCAGGGAACGACTTACCATAAAACTGGCTTTTTCATATCCCATGGGTAAGGCTAATAATGAAAGGAAGATTAATTCCGCCCCTAATAGTTTTGAGATGATTTTTAGGGGCGGTTTTAAAAGAATTACCCAAAAAAATGCGATCGCGCTATAGTAGGCTAAGGCCCACCATACAGATGTTTTGAGTAAGGCAATTCCGATTACCAGGATCAGAGAAACCCGTAATTTAAACGGGATAGAAAGTTGAATCATTGTTGAATTATAACTGATTTGGTTTACCAATTTGGAGAATTCCAAAAGCAACACCAAAACAGATTAAACTTCCGATAATTCCAGAAATGCTAGTGCCAATTTCTCCCCATCCTTTGATACTATAATCAGCGAAAGGTGTGGGAATACTAAACCGCACATTTTCGGCTAATTCAGCAAAACCGTGAATTTCTGCCACCTTTTCTAAACCATCGGGCCAAGCTGATGCAAATAAGGATAATACCCCGGCAATTAATAATGTACCAATTACTGGAATTAACCATTTATTTAATTGGGGTTGATCTCCGGGTAATAAATCGGGTCGGACTGTAATTAAATAAGTTAGAATTCCGGCGGTAATTAATCCTTCACCAATTCCAATTAAACTATGAACTCCGATCATTGCTGGTAAAATTATCGCCGCCTTAGCTGTCCCTGATAAAATTAAATTGATGGAACAAGTGATCGCGGCGGCAATAACACTAATTCCCCCAGCAATACCCGCAGCTAAGGGTAAGCGCAAACTAGAACCTCCTAATAATTGTTGGAGAATTTGTGTTAAGATCCAACCGACCCAAACTCCCACAATTGCCATGTTAAAAATATTGGCTCCTAAAGCGGTAATTCCACCATCAGCAAATAAAAAAGCTTGAATAAATAAAACCGTCGCAATGGATACAGAAGCTGCCCAAGGATTTCCTAAAATTACTGCCGCTAAAGTTCCTCCTAAAAGGTGTCCACTGGTGCCACCAGCTACCGGAAAATTAATCATTTGGGCGGCAAAAATAAACGCGGTTGTTAATCCCATAACTGGCGCGTATCGTAACCCTACATTCTCGCGGGTACGCCCCAGACAAACTGCTAAAAATCCGGTGCTGGTAAGACTGGTAACAGTTGCTACTACGGGGGAAATAAATCCATCGGGAATGTGCATAAATTAAGCCCTAATCCTTGAATTGCTGTATGAATGAATTTATCAACATTAATAGTAAATACCTTTTTTCCATAATTTGCAATCCCCTCTAGGGGTATTGTCAGGAAAAAATAGCAAACAATATCATCTAACTCTTGTATTTACTGACTTTTCCATGAATAAAAATAAAATTTATGTTAGATGAGTGTATTTATTAGATATATTATAATATAGTAATATTTGGAGTTGAATTTTAGATTGTTAATATTTGCGCTTAAGCGCAACAACAACGGAGTTTTTTCATGTTAGAGCAATTTCCAACACCATTATTAACGGCTTTAAAAAATTGTGCTAATCAACCCGACGCGCCCTTTTATGCCCCCGGACATAAACGCGGGCAGGGGATTTCACCTTTATTAACGGAATTCTTAGGAACTCAACTTTTTAAAGCAGATTTACCTGAATTACCTGAACTGGATAATTTATTTAATCCAGAAAGTGTAATAGCAGAAGCTCAATATCTTGCATCCGAAGCATTTGGGGCAGAAAAAACTTGGTTTTTAGTTAATGGGTCAACTTCTGGAATTATTGCTACTATTTTAGCTATTTGTGGAACTGGAGATAAAATTTTAGTCCCTAGAAATGCTCATCAATCTGTGATTTCAGGTTTAATTTTATCCGGTGCGATCGCAACTTTTTTACAGCCAGAATATAATCCAAGCTGGGATTTATCCTATAGTATTACTCCAGAAACCGTTGCTAAATCTTTACAACAACATCCCGATGCTAAAGCCGTATTAATAGTATATCCTACTTATCAGGGAGTATGTGGAAATATTACCGAAATTGCTAAAATTACCCATCAATATAATATTCCTCTGATTGTAGACGAAGCTCACGGAGCGCATTTTAATTTTCATCCCGACTTACCAACCCCAGCCCTAAAAGCAGGAGCAGATTTAACAGTACAATCTACCCATAAAATATTAGGTTCCATGACACAATCTTCCATGCTTCATGTTCAAGGAAATCGTATCAACAAAGAGCGTTTATCTCAAACCTTACAATTCGTCGAATCTACCAGTCCGAATTATATATTATTAGCATCCTTAGATGCTGCCCGTCAACAAATGGCAACCCAAGGCTATAATTTAATGAATCAAACAATATCCTTAGCACAAATAGCCAGAACAGAAATTAGCAAAATCCAAGGTTTATCTGTTTTTGGAAATCTCGAATTAAAACCTACATCAGGATGTGTTAACCTAGATATCACCCGTTTAACTATTAAAGTATCAAACTTAGGAATAAGCGGGTATGAAGCCGATGAGATTCTCAGTCAACAATTCCATGTTATCGCAGAACTTCCTAGTCTTCATCACCTAACTTTTATTATTAGTTTGGGTAACACTGAAACCGATATTTACCAACTAATTAACGGATTAAAAACCCTCTCCGTTGAATACCAACTTTCTGCGGCCTACCACCCTGCCCTTAATTTCTTTCCTACACCCCACTCTGCGCCTTCTACACCCCCTTTTTCCTGTCGGGATGCTTTTTTTGCCCAAACAGAAAAACGTCCTCTTACAGACTGCGTGGGGTCTGTGAGTGCGGAAATTATTTGTCCCTACCCGCCTGGTATCCCCGTATTAATGCCAGGTGAAATTATCACCTCTGATGCTCTAAAATTTTTGCAACAAGTGATAGCGTTGGGTGGGAAAATAACAGGATGTAGTGATCCGAACCTGCAACAGCTTAAAATTGTTAAGGGTTAAATTAAGAATAGACAACTATTTATTTGTCCCCAACCTAATCAATAAAAGTTGAAATCTCACCCCCAATTAATTCCCAAAATGTCTAAACTTTGGCCTTATGTTACTCCGGGTATTCCTGATGATTTATTTGAACGGTTGCCCGGTATCCCCTTGAGTAAGCGGGAAGTCCGTTTATTATTAGTATCCTTCATGCGATTGCAACCTGACTCAATTGTATGGGATATTGGGGCTGGAACCGGAACAATTGCGGTGGAAACGGGGCTATTATGTCCCCAAGGTCGAATTATTGCCATTGAAAGGGATGAAGATGTGGTGAATTTAATTCGAGTCAATTGTGAACAGTTTGAACTACAAAATGTTGATATAGTTGAAGGGAGTGTCCCCGAATGTTTACAAAGTATTCCCTATCTACCTCATCGGGTTTGTTTGGAAGGAGGAAAACCCATTAAAGCCATTCTGCATGAAGTTTGGAAATACTTACAACCGCAAGGAAGAATTGTAGCCACAGCATCTAATTTAGAAAGTCTCTATGCCATTTCCGAAGGATTTTCCGAGTTACAAGTTCGCAATGTAGAAGTGGTTCAATCTGCCATTAACCGATTGGAAAAACGGGGAAATCATCAAACTTTTGAAGCCGTTAATCCTATGTTTATTTTAAGTGGTGAAAAAATAGATTAAATTTAAAATACGCTATAGATAACTGCCCCAGATCGTCTTAACTTCTGACTCCTAACACTATGCCTTCTTTGTCTCGTATTATCAGTGGAATTATTGGAATTATTTTAGCATTGGGAATGCTCATTTTTGGAGGATGGTATTTTACCCTGGGATTGAGTGTAATTATTTATTTAGGTCAATTAGAATATTTTCAATTAGTTCAAGCTAAAGGCACTGAACCTGCGGTTAAAACAACTTTATTTGTTAGCCAAGCCTTACTTTTAACCGCCGCATTTTCTCCTAGTTTAGTCGATGCGATGTTTGCCTTAGCTGGAACATTAGTCTGTTTTTATCTATTATTCAGACCTAAATTATCAAGCATTGCCGATATTAGTTCTTCAATTTTAGGCTTATTTTATGGGGGATATTTACCCAGTTATTGGGTACGGTTACGAGTTGGACTTGAACCCAATACTTTACTAGAAAAAGCCTTCGCTAGTCCCATTGCTTTTAATGAAAATTGGTTAGAAAATTGGTCAATTTCTAATTTATCCCCAGGATTAACTGCTACCTTATTAGCTTTTAGTTGTATTTGGGCGGCAGATATTGGGGCTTATATTTTCGGAAAAACCTTTGGTCGGACTCGCCTCTCAGATATTAGTCCGAAAAAAACCGTTGAAGGGGCAATATTTGGGTTTTTAGGTAGTATTATCGTCGCCATATTGGGGTCTTGGTATTTACAATGGCCGGGGTTTCCTTGGCCGGGTTTAATCCTAGGATTATTAATTGGAATTTCCAGTTTATTAGGCGATTTAACCGAATCTTTAATGAAACGAGATGCAGGAGTTAAAGATTCCGGTCAACTCATCCCCGGTCACGGTGGAATTTTAGACCGCGCCGATAGTTATGTTTTTACCGCCCCTTTAGTTTATTATTTCATCACATTATTTTTACCCTTGATGTCACTCTAAAAAATCATCAGGCTATCCACCCGCTTATCTTAATATTATGTCCGATTGATCAACGAGAAATTTAATGCTGATCTCGAAATTGTTTAATTAATTCTACGATCTCTGTATGTTTCTCCGAAGATGCCCAAATTAAAGCCGTCCAACTATTCTGATCTTTTGTAGTTAAATCTGCGCCACTATTTAATAATAATTCTACAATGGGTTTATGTCCGCTTCCAGCCGCCCCCATTAACGCCGTTAACCCAAAATTAGTTTTAGCCTGAATATCCGCCCCGGTATCTAATAATAACTGCACCATTTCTAAGTAACCACTTGCCGCCGCTTCCATCAAAGGAGTCCAATGATCATTGTCAGACACATTAACATCCGCCCCCGCTTCTAGTAAGAGTTTTACTATCTCCTTTTTGCCTAAAGTAATCGCTGTAATTAATCCCGTATTTCCCTGTTCATTCTGAGCATTAATATCTGGGTTTTGACTTAAAGCCGTTTTAACTTGATCTATTTCTCCCGTTTGAATTGCCTGAATTAACTCAGTCATTGGTTTTGCTCCTTTCGTTTATTTAAAAGTATGGATATACAGTTAAGGATACCTCAAAAATAATAGCATTTATCCCTTGCTTCTTAATCCCTAATCTAAGATTTTTCCCCTCAGAAATTGACAATTTTGCAAAATAGGGGTAATATTGTCAATAGACTATCATTAGGGATTTTATGTCTAATCCGTTCCTGCACCTCGACTATGAACCCGCATTTGAGGCGTTAGGCGGTGACTACTCCGATATTGTCACGGCTGCGGAGTTCCCGATGCACCAACTCCGGTTCCGCAATAATTCCGTATTAACCCAGTTAGGACTCAACCCCGAAACCGTTACCGACGAACATTTTATCGAAGCCTTTGGCAAATTTGAAGCCGTGCGTCCGTTGTTGGCCATGCGTTACCACGGCTATCAGTTTGGAGAATATAACCCCTATTTGGGTGACGGACGGGGGTTTTTATATGGCCAAGCGCGGGGAATAGACGGGGAATTATACGATTTCGGGACAAAGGGATCGGGAAGAACCCCCTACTCTCGAAATGCCGACGGTAGATTAACCTTAAAAGGTGGCGTGCGGGAAGTTTTAGCCGCCGAAATGTTGCATCGAATGCGAGTCAAAACCTCTCGGTGTTTAAGCTTAATTGAAACCGGGGAACAACTGTGGCGAGGAGATGAACCTTCCCCCACCCGTTCTTCCGTGATGATCCGATTTAGTCGCTCGCATATTCGCTTCGGAACCTTTGAACGGCTACACTATTTTAAACGAAAAGATCTGATTGAAATTTTGTTAGATCACGTTATTACCTATTATTATTCTAGCATAAAATTAGAGAGCGATCGCTATATTTTATTTTACATAGAATTAGTCAAACGAGTCGCAGAATTAGCCGCCCAGTGGATGGCTTCAGGGTTTTGTCACGGGGTTTTAAATACCGATAATATGTCAATTACCGGGGAAAGTTTCGATTATGGCCCCTACGCCTTTATGCCCGATTATAACCCACAATTCACCGCCGCCTATTTTGATTATGGAAAGTTATATTGTTATGGAAATCAGCCCTTTATTTGTGAAGGAAACCTAGAATTATTACAAAAACCGTTATCCTTAGTTATACCTTTAGAAGAACTTAAAGCCGGGTTAGACCCTTTTCAAAACTATTATCGAGAATTCTATCGTCAACGGATGATTAATCGTTTAGGATTTGAACAACTTCCCACCCCAGAAGCAGAGGAATTATTGCAAATTACAATTAATTTACTCAAAAATAATCGAATTAGCTATCCCGACTTTTTTATACAACTGCGAGAACAATTTTGTCAGCAATGGCAAGACCAACCCCAGAATATTTTAAAAGATGCTGAACCTATGGAATATTTAGAGGCTTGGAGACAACAATATTATCATCATTTACAAACCTTGTCTAATCCCGAACTCAATGAAATTCAACAACGATTAAACTATTATAATCCTCAAGTGGTGATTATTCGTCCTGAAATTGAAGCAGTCTGGGAACAGATTACACTTGAAGATAATTGGCAACCTTTTTATAATTTATTAACACAAATTCAAACAGAATAGCAAAGTCTTAATTAAGGGCTAGAAAATCTTAAACAGGAGATTTATTGATACTATCTCAGCGCCCTATATCTTCCCTTACCCTACATCTTCAGGGAGATTTAGCCAGATCGAATCTAATTTTCAGTAAATTCAGTTAAAATATAGAAGTAATACTCTGGGCGTTAACCTGAAATTGGGCTTAACCCCAGCAGCAATTATTTTAAAGGAAAAATCTGATGACAGAAAATCAACCCACGGATACACCCACGCCGATAACAACATCCATCCTAGACAGTATTAAAGGATTTATCGGTAAAATTCTGAGTAATTGGAAAGTCAGAATCACCCTACTAGGAATTGTGCTTTTAGGAGGAGCAATTTTCGCCTTCTTTTATCAACATATTATAGCAGAAATGGGAATGAAAATGTGGACAAGTAGTTCCGGTGCTAGGCCAATTGAATGTGTTTTGAAAGATAGTAATAATGATAATTATGTTAGCTGTAGCGCCTTATTAGGTGATCAAGTTGTCCCGTTAGAGTGTAGTTCTAGTTTATTTAATTTGGGTTGTCGAGTTAATTATGGCTCTGCTGTACCTAATATTAAAGCCTCAAAAGGGAGTTGACAACAAACCGTAGTAAGCCCTTTAGGGCTATCTTAATCTAATATTAAGAGAGTCCTAAAGGACTCACTACGATTTTAATTTTTGTTTATTTTTGAGGATTTTGATGTTTAATTTTAATCGTCAACAAAACCCTTTACAAACCCCCCATAGTGGGTATCATTGGGATGGAAGCGATCGCCGTTTTTTTGAAGGCTGGTACTATCGAGTCACATTACCTCAAGAAAAACAGACCTTTGCCTTCATGTATTCTATCGAAGATCCCATCGGAAATCAACCTCAAAGTGGAGGCGGAGCCCAAATTTTAGGGCCCGATGATGGGTATTTATGTCGCACCTTTCCCGACGTTAAAACCTTTTGGGCAACCTCCGATCAACTCGGATTAGGACATTGGGGAAAAACCGATTTAACTGCCATTCCTGGCTATTTAGAACCCACAATTTTTGAAAATTTGATTCAACAAGGCTATCAAGGAACAGCCACCTTACATCAAGGAAAATTAGCCGATTCGGGCAGTTCTCAATATTGTAATTGGCACTATACAATTCAACCGATTTATGGCTGGGGAAATCCCAATCAACCGCAACAATCAACCGCCGGATGGTTGTCTTTTTTGCAGATATTTGAACCGGGATGGCAAATTTTAATGGCCCATGGTTTGGCCACAGGTTGGATTGATTGGAATGGTCAAATTTATCAATTTGAAAATGCTCCCGCCTATGGCGAAAAAAATTGGGGTGGGAGTTTTCCTAAACAATGGTTTTGGGTAAATTGTAATAGTTTTGACGGAGAAACCGATTTAGCATTAACGGCCGGAGGTGGGATCAGAGATGTGTTATTCTGGTCAGAATCCGTAGCTTTAATTGCAATTCATTATCAGGGAAAATTCTATGAATTTGTGCCTTGGAATTCGGAAGTTAGTTGGCAAATCGAACCCTGGGGAAAATGGCAAATGACAGCTAAAAATAACGAATATGAAGTCTGTTTGACCGCTACAACCGAACACCCAGGAACTTTATTAAGAGCGCCAACCCAAGCCGGATTAATCTTTCGTTGTCGAGATACGATGCAGGGAAAAATTAACTTGCAATTAAAAGCAAGAAATAGTATAATCTTAGAGGCTACGAGTTCCCTCGGTGGAGTCGAAGTTGGGGGGGATTTATGGCAAGAAACCTGGAAAAAATAAATTATATTTCAACATCACCGAATTAAAATTTTTCAAAGCCATGTATCAACGAAGTCACACCATGAAATTTTCCCTAATTCCTGAACTCGAAAACAGTTTATACTTTTTACAGTAACTCAGACACAAACAACAATGGAATTTACAGCCACCAACACATCCTCCTTAAACTGGTCGGGAGACATCCTCGCCTTGGGTTTATTTGAAGACCAGATAGAATTAACCGGGGACTTATCCACCTTAGATGATAAACTAGCCGGAACTCTAAAAGAATTAATCACAGAAACCGAATTTAAGGGAAAAGCAGATAGGAGTATTTCAACTCGCGTGGGAGGAAATAGTCCCATTCGCAAAGTGATTTTAGTCGGTTTAGGTAAATCCGATGCTCTCAAATTAGACAGCTTACGCCGCGCCGCCGCCAATATTGCTAAAACCGCAAAATCCCTGAAAGGCAAAAGTCTTGGGGTGAGCTTACCAATTTTTGAAACTCCAGAAACCACCGCCCAAGCTATTACCGAAGGCATAGAATTAGCCCTCTATCAAGATACCAGATTTAAGTCAGAAACCGATGATAAGAGTCACGGAATTGAACAGATTGAATTATTAGGTTTACCCGGCACAGAATCCGCCATTACCCGGGCTAAACAAATCTGTTCCGGGGTAATTTTAGCCAGGGAATTAGTCGCCGCCCCTGCCAATGAAGTCACCCCGATTACGATGGCAGAAATGGCTCAATCCCTAGCCCAAGAATACGGCTTAGAATTGAATATTTTAGAAAAAGAAGACTGCGAGAAATTGGGGATGGGGGCTTTTTTAGGGGTTGCCCAAGCCTCGGATTTACCGCCTAAATTTATTCATTTAATCTATCATCCTTCAGTCACTCCTCGCCGCAAATTAGCCATTATTGGTAAAGGCTTAACCTTTGATTCCGGTGGGTTAAATATTAAACCCACAGGTGGCGGGATTGAAATGATGAAAGTCGATATGGGAGGCGCAGGGGCAACCTTTGGGGCGGCTAAAGCTATTAGTCAATTAAAACCGGACGTAGAAGTGCATTTTATTAGTGCGGTGACGGAAAATATGATTAGCGGCCGCGCCATGCACCCAGGGGACTTTCTAACAGCATCTAATGGGAAAACCATTGAAGTTAATAATACCGACGCCGAAGGACGATTAACCCTAGCTGATGCCCTGGTTTTTGCTGATAAATTAGGGTTAGATGCTATGATTGATTTAGCCACTTTAACTGGCGCCTGTGTGATTGCTTTAGGAGATGATATTGCCGGGTTATGGAGTCCCGATGATCAGTTAGCAATCGAGTTAGAAACCGCCTCCAAAACATCAGGGGAGAAACTCTGGCGGATGCCCTTAGAAGACAAATATTTTGAAGGTTTAAAAGCCATCCACGCCGACATGAAAAATACCGGGCCAAGGGCTGGAGGGTCAATCACAGCCACCTTATTCCTGAAGCAATTTGTGGAAAAAACTCCCTGGGCCCATTTAGATGTTGCTGGCCCGGTTTGGGCTGATAAAGATAACGGTTATAATAACGCCGGAGCAACGGGTTATGGGGTGCGAATGCTAGTGAATTGGGTGTTGAGTTAGTTGATCTCCTAGCAGCATCGGGAAGGGGGAATCGGAATTTGGATCATTCCCCTACCTATTACCCATTCCCTATCCTTTAACATGAACTGGAAGCCAAACACTAAAAATAGAACCCTTATCCATTTGACTTTCCACCGTAATCACGCCTCCGAGAATTTGACATAAACGCTGACTAATTGCCAGTCCCAACCCAGTCCCACCAAACCGTTTAGTTGTCGAAACATCTGCTTGAATAAAGGGTTTAAAAATATGTTGTAATTGCTCTTCAGTCATCCCAATTCCCGAATCTTTAACCCGGAATACTAAATATTGAGACGAATTAGCAACCATTGTATACATAAATTCATCATCTTCTGGAATCGGGGGTTTTTCTTGGGTACGTTCAGCAATTAAATAAATCGTTCCTTTTTCGGTAAATTTAGAAGCATTGCTGAGTAGATTTAACAGAATTTGTCGAACTTTCGGCATATCGGCATACATAGTTCCAATATTCGCTTTGGTCTTGACCTTCAAAACATTATTATTTTTTTCTGCTAAAGGGGTAGCGGTGGTAATCACATCTTCTATGAGTTGATCAACAGGAAAATTTTCTAAATAGAGAGTAACATGACCCGCTTCAATTTTAGAAATATCTAAAATATCACTAATCATATCCCGCAGATGTTTTCCCGCAGTTTGAATCCTTTCTAGGTCGGGTAAAAAGTCCGTATAGCCTAAATCTTCCGATTCATCATGGAGCATTTCACTATAGCCAATAATCGCATTTAACGGCGTGCGAAGTTCATGACTCATATTCGCTAAAAACACACTCTTAGAACGGTTAGCCGCTTCCGCTATAATTTTCGCTTTCTGTAATTCTTCCGTATATTCAGCCACCCGTTGAATTAGATGATTTAAAGATTCAGTTAATACCCCAATTTCATCGGAACTGGTAACGGGTGCTTGTAGGGCAAAATCCGATTCCTCACTCACCTGTTCTGCAACTTTAATCATAATATCCAGGGGAGTTGCAATCATATTACCCGTAAAAATTGCAAAGATTATTGCTAAACCAGTAGATAAAAATAAAGTTATGATAATAATTTTATTGCCTAAAGATTGAATTTTTTCATAATCTTTTAGAGCAGTTTCAGCCCGCTTTCTGAATCTATTTTCCATTTGGGTTGTTTCAGCATAAACCGGATAAACTTGAATAATTCCGGTTGTCCGATTCAGGTTAATCAAAGATTTTTGAACCGACTGCAAAATTTGAGGATTCAAATTCGGTTTTTCCGTAGTTTGAATCAGGGTTTCAAACTGTTCTGAATAGCTAGTCAACTGTTCTTTATAGCGTTGAGTTAAGTCCTGTAGGGCTTGATAATCCTGTTGAATTGTAACATCCATTGTTTCAGGAATATCTTGAAGTTGTTGCAATTCATTATTCATCACAAAGATATTTGAACGCAGGGCGGAAACTCCCCGTTCAATTTTTTCTATATCCTTGGTATCGCTAAGGAACTGCGCTAGATTATCCTGATTATGCTTTAACTGGAGTAGACTTTGGCTGAGTCCATCGAGAACTTTTGCCTTTTGTTGGTCAATTTCTAATTGGGCACGCAAAGGCCGCACCGAATAGGTCGCCACCAAGAAGGCAGAGGTCACACCCACAAGGACGACCCCGACTACCACCCCATAACCCCAGCCAATTTTTTGCCGAATGCTTAAACGATTAAACATATACAGGACAATGCCAGGAGAAATTTTACTTTTAGTTAAGTTATGTTGAGACGAAATTGGAGACATCCGTGAGGTCGCTCTTAGCCTGGAAGTTCAATACTAATTCTATGCTAGGTTGCAAAGATATTCTTTAACTATACATTGGCTGATTACCTCATCTTTGATTTGGGTGGAAGTTTTTAGGTTTTTGATTAATAAGGCTGTCAATTAAAACATTTAATTATTTCTAATAGCTTCCAGGTCTTAGGTTAAGCTAGATCCGTAGCGTCTTCAAGTCTGTACTATTTGTGACTCGATCTCCTAATTCCCAAAAGTTAATTTTTTCCTACCTATTTGCGTCTATAACGGTTCTACTGGTCTTGTTATGGACGCTTAGGGGTCTATCTGTTTTAGCGTTTATCCCGGGTTATGTGATTTGGATTTTGCTATTTCTGTCTATTGCGACTGGAATTCTAAGTTCGATGAGTCGATAAACTTGAGTTGCTGGGTTCACCGAACCTAATATAGCAACCGCTTTGTAGCCATTACAACATGGACTAGATATTGCCCATTGTTGTAATATTGCATGAAGGGGAATAATCCCACAAAAGATTTTCAAATGTTGTTGTAGACCATTTAAGGAGAGGACATGACCCAAGTTATTCTGGGTGAAAATGAACAGCTAGAGTCAGCATTAAGGCGTTTTAAGAGGGAAGTTTCTAAGGCTGGTATTTTGGCGGATGTTAGAAAAAACCGTCACTTTGAAACCCCTACAGAGAAGCGTAAGCGCAAGGCGATCGCTAATCAACGTCAAAGACGTGCTTTCCGCAAAAAACGGACATCGTAGCTCTAGTTTTGGTGATTTTCAAAACCTGAAAACTGCTTTTGTATCTACCGCGCCCCAACTCCCGCTTAATGCCTCATGGATGAAGCACCGGAGTAAAGTCGCGGATTTTGCTTTTTAGGGGAATCTTTAATTTTAACGCTTCTAGGACTTACGCATTGACAAATTAGCCCAAATATGAATGAATGGCTAAAATTACAGCATTCTTTTGGGGGGTAAAGTTTTTTCCACCACAAACAGGTGCAAAAAGCCCTTAAATGTAGAGTTTTTGCTAGTCAATTAATAGGGAACTTGCAGTTAGTTAATATTCAGCTTTTAGACCTACTTTTTAATTTAGGTAATGGAGAATGAAATCACGAACTACCTCTAAAGATAAATTTCTTTGAATTTCATACCAATTATCAATCAGTGCCTCTGCCCTCATCAATTCTAATTGGACAAAAGCCCGAATTGAACAGAAGAAATGGGTGAAAATAGCCGCAGAAATTCTCACCATAAACCTTTTAATTCCACAAAGTTGTTTGATGGCTCTGTGGTAACATTCAATTCCCCAATGTATCGAATGTGTGGTCATAAAATCACTTCTAGTTATAACTTCAGTCTCCTTGATTTCCGGCAAAAACATGATATAGTATCTCTCTGTGTCGTTTTTGAACTTCTTCTGAATGGTTTCACGTTCTGACGAAATCGCCAACAATATCTACATTCACTTGTTGAGCTAAAATTGTTCCGTGAGCGAACAAATTTAAACCGTGATCAAGGATATTAAACCCATCAAGAGGATTCAGCATTAGAATCATCATTATTATCGCCTCCATCGCTAGATTTTACCTGCAACACTACGAGGGTCATATCATCCCCATTTCGGTTTTCTGCACCAATAAATTGTTGAACTTGTTCAAACAAATAATCCAGAATTGCTTGGGGATTTCTACAATTCTGACACGCCCAATGGAATGCTTGGCTAAGATTTTCCTCATCGAAGCGATCGCCTCGTTGATTCATCGCATCCGTAAATCCATCGGTATAATAAATAATTGTATCCCCTGGATAAAGTTGGATTTTATCTTCATAATAGCGACTATTCGCATCTAATCCAATCAACATTCCCAAAGTATCCAACCTGATAATATTATTAGTTGCAATCTGCCATAATAACGGGGGATGATGGGCCGCATTACTATAGGACAACATTCGAGTCGCCGGATCATATTCCGAATAAAACAAGGTAACAAAGCGGCTAGAATTTTCCAAGTCCGCATACATAACTTGATTCAAATGCCCCAAAATCAAGGAAGGAGAATGGCGGTTTAATACCTCAGCCCGCAACATTCCCCTGGTCATAGTCATAATCAAACCCGCCGGAACTCCCTTACCCATGACATCGCCGATGACAATACTCCAGCACTCATCAGTATAGATAGTAAGATGATCACCCCGTTTGTCAAAATTAGAGGGAATAAAATCATAATAATCTCCTCCGACTCGGTTCGCCGTTTGACATTGGGCAGCAATGTTTAAACCCGGAATTGTCGGGCATTTTCGAGGCAATAATTGTAACTGAATTTCCGCCCCAATTTCTAATTCTCGATCTAAACGTTCCTTCTCCCGTAGGGAAGTTGCTAACTCATCATTGGCAATAGCAACGGCCGTTTGATCAGCAACTAAACGGATTAATTTCTGACGGGTCGGTGTCCAAACATAATTAACATCATGACTAAAAACATATAACCGTCCGCGCTCGATATTATTCACCAAAATCGGTGTCCCGAATAACTGCACCTCGGGGCCAAGATAGCGACTAACTTGATAATCTAAATTTGCCGTATAGGTTTGTAATGCCGATTCCGATAAGTCTTCTAACCTTCCTGTAGATGAGAGCGAGGTAATTTGTCGGGTTACGGCTTCGATCGCCTGCCGAATATCCTGACATTGACGTCCTTCCTGACAATGGAGCCGTTGAAACCGAACTTGTCCATTAGGTTTAAATAATACTAAAGCCCCCCCATCAGAATCCGTCACCCGACTAGCAACTAAGGGAGTTAACTCTAAAAATTGATTCAGGTTGTTGAAGCTACGCAGGGCATACCCCAAGGAACTTAACAACTCGTTCACGTTTTGCTGTTCTCGGTGCAAACGCGCCACCATTTCCTTGAGGGCAAAAACTGGCGTCGTTTCCGGTGTTGCAGAACCGGTAATCGAGTCAGCAAATTGATCGGAGCGTTTAGGGAGGGGCAAGGCTGTCATCTAAAACCTCACGGGAGAAGGGGAGCAGGGGGAGCCAGGGGGAGCCAGGGGGAGCGGGGGGAGCAGGGGGAGCGGGGGAGGCAGGGGGAGCAGAAACAGTGCGACCGTCCTCGCTCGCTGAATATCACCCATTACCCATTACCTATTACCCAAAACCCAAAACCCAAAACCCAAAACCCATTACTTTGATTTAGCCACTGAGGAGGGCCTCGATAAACTCGTAGCTGGAAAACGGGCGTAAATCTTCAATACTTTCCCCAACTCCGATAAACCGAATCGGTAAGCCAAGTTGCTGGACAATAGCTAGGGCAACACCACCTTTAGCAGTTCCGTCGAGTTTTGTCAATACTACCCCACTTAATTGAGCCACTTCTGAAAAAACTTCGGCTTGGCGTAAACCGTTTTGACCCAAGGTAGAATCCAATACTAACAAAGATTGAATTTTAGCTGATGGAGCGCGTTTATCAATGACTCGACGGATTTTATTGAGTTCCTCCATTAAATTCTTTTTATTTTGCAAGCGACCAGCCGTATCAATAATTAACAATTCCGTATTTCGAGATATTGCCGCTTCTATGGCATCATAAACCACCGCCGCCGGATCGGTATTTTTTCCAGGGTTCGCCACGACTTCCACACCCGTGCGTTCTCCCCAGACTTTCACCTGATCAACGGCCGCAGCCCGAAAGGTATCCCCAGCAGCGATTAAACACCGATAACCGGATTTTTGGGCTAAATGGGCAATTTTGCCGATGGTTGTAGTTTTACCCGCCCCATTGACTCCGGTGACTAACCAAATATTGAGCGTATCTTTTTCCGGTGCGAAACTAATCGGATAGCCCTGGGAAAAGGGTTCTTCTAAAATTCCTCTTAATATTTGTTTAAGATAGGCGATCGCTTGTTCAGGGGGGAGGGCTTCTTGACGAAGTTTATTTTGTAGGGCTTCAATCACGCGATCGGTGGCTGCAACCCCGACATCCGCCTGTAATAGCATAGACTCAATTTCATCAACTGCCTGTTGATTTAATGGCCCTTGACCGACAATGGCTTTTAATTGGTTGAGTAAGTTGCGCCGTGTCCTTCCTAAAGCTTTCCAGAGTTTCTGTAACCAGGTAATTTCTTCTAAGGCGACTTGATCGGGACGGCGACCTTGATCGGCTAAGACCTGGGCCGACCACATAAAGACCTCATCAAACACCATTCCCGCTTCCCCAGAGGCGATTTCGCTGGTTTCGGGTTCCGGTTCAATGGCGGTTTCTTTTAGCCGTTCTAGGCGGGTTTGGCGTTCTGTGGTTGATGCTGCCCAAAAAGGTAGGGGTTCTGTTGATTCTGGGGGAGCAGGGGGGGTTTTTGTCTCTGGGAGGTTGGTTTCAGGTGCGCTAACGAATTCGGGTGCAACTGTTGGTTCAGTAATGCCCCCCATTGACAAGGGGGGGGTGGCTTCCGTTTCTACTTCTTGAATTTCCTGGGTTAAAACGGTCTGTTCAACTTCCGGTTCAACTTCCGGTTCAACTTCCGGTTCCGGTTCTTGTTGTTTCTGAATATTTTTATAAGCTGCCTTTGCCCACTGTAAATAATCCTCAGAAATTTGAGGTTTTTCTTCCGAACTATCAGCCGTTTCAGTAGGTTGATCTACTTTGACTGGTTCGGATTGAACCTCCGTTTCCGGTTCTTGATTTTGATCTGTTTTTTCATTAAATTGACGACGAAACCAATTAAATACCATAGTTTTTTTTAATATTAGTTATCAGTTATTAAGAGCCAGGGGGAGCAGGGAGTTAAACCCATTACCCATTACCTACCTATTACCCATTACCCATTACCTACCTATTACCCATTACCCACTACCTGTTCCCTATTCCCTGTTCCCTGTTCTCCAGCTTTTAATTTATCGACAAATCGACGAAGAACGCCGTTAATAAAGCGAAAACTTTCTTCATCACTGTAGCGTTTTGCCAGTTCAATAGCTTCATTAATTGCCACTTGTTCTTGCAAATCTAAATACATTAATTCGGCAATGGCAATGCGGAGAATATCTCGATCAATTCGAGGGAGTCGGTTTAATTGCCAATCGACCAAGACATCTGTTAATAACTGATCGATTTCAGCTTTATGGGTATTAACTTGAATCAGAATATCAAGGGCATAATTACAGACTTCTTGTTGATTGGCTAATTGTACCAATTCCGGTAATTCAATAGCGGTACTTAAACGATTAATTGCTCCTTGAACTAACTCAATGGCTTCATAAACCATTGTTCTAGCACTTTGTAAATCATTTGCCCGAATTTGGCTACCTAAAAGGCGATCGCTACTGCGTTGTAGTTCAGAAACCGCCGTTTCTAAGGACTCCTGACCTTCAGCCGTCAACGTCCGAACTGCGGCAATTAAAACATCATGTAATTCTTGAGTTTCCAGGCGCTCGGAAGTCGCAGGAAGTTGACTAATTCCAAGTAAAGCGAGTTCACGGGCAGTACGACGGGCTTGCATAGGTTATAAGAATTTAAGAATAAAGATTGTCCCTTTAATTTTCGCTGACCCCAATGCCCTCATCTTCTAGGACAATAGCCGGAATTCTGTTTTCGGTTTTGAGCAGAGATTCTAATGGAGGTTCAGTTTTGGGGTTAAGGGCTTTCACCGTTGATGAAGACGTTGTATTAACAATTCCACCGGATACGATAATTTTAAACGCATCTTCTACCGAGATGGTCAGGTTAATGACCTCCTGCTGTGGAACAATAGCATACCATCCACTGGTGGGGTTCGGGGTCGTGGGAATAAACACACTAACCATTTCCTCAGATAATTTGGACTGCATATCACCACCGACTGACCCAGTAACAAAAGCCAGTGACCAAAGACCTCGACGGGGATATTCCACTAAGACTACACGACTGAATTTATCGTTTGAATCTCGTAAAAGGGTTTCTAAAAGTTGTTTCAGGGTTTTGTAAACCGAACCCGCTAGGGGAATAGCTTGTAAGATTTTTTCACCAAAGCCCAAAAGCCATTGTCCCGCAATATTACGGGCCATTAAACCAATAAATAATATTCCTGACAGGGGTACAGCTAACCCAACCAAAACATTCAGTAGGTTAACTAAAATGGGGTGCAAACCATCAAAGGGATTAATTTGCTTAGGAATACGGGTCAGAAACTCAATCACAGAACTGGAGATAGTGATGGTCAACCAGATTGTGGTTGCTAGGGGAATCACGACCAACAGACCTGCAATTAAGTCATTTTTTAAGTCCTGCTTCAAGCGTTGGAACACAGAGCGTCCAGTCTCCTCTTTTTTTTGGTGTTTCTCTTTCCTATTATTAACGATGATTTGTCTTTGCAGCGATCTATTTACCCAGATGGGAAGAAGAAATGAGGGCGGGCTTGAGCAGATGCTAGGAATGCCACTACTCTCAAGGTAGCCCAGGTAGTGTTTGAGAAACTAACTGTACAGAGAGTAGACAATTACTCCCCTATTGCTAGAATAGATGGGGTTAGTTCACACCAACCTCTCGACATAGTACAGAATATAACAATCGCAAAGACCTTCTACCCATTTTTCAATCCTCAGCAAAACACTGTGAATCCAAGCATTGAAGACTTAATCCAATCAGCGATCACTGATTTAGATGTGGGAAATCTGCGAGAAGCTGATCAGACAATCTCACGAATTTTAGCACGAGATCCCGATCATGCTCAAACCTATAAAGTTTTAGGGGATTGGTATGAAGTTCAAGGACTATTCCCAGAAGCCATTTCTGCCTATAAACAGGCAATTAAGTTACAACCAGATTTTGTAGAAGCCTATGCCTATTTAGCTCAAGTTTTACGAAATACAGGAGAGTTTGAGCCAGCCTTTTTCTGTTATAAAAAAGCCCTAAATTTGCGTCCAACTTGGACAGAATTATATTTTCAATGGGGTCAGGCTTATTACTGGAGTGGGGATATTCCCAAGGCGATTCGATGCTATCAAAAAACCTTAGAACAAAACCCCAATCATGTTAACTCCTATTTTACCTTAGCAATGGCTTATGGGCAGTTGGGAGATACAAAACGAGCTATTGCACTCTATCAAAGAGTGATTCATCTGCAACCAGATTTTGCTAATGCCTATAATAATTTAGGTTGTTTGTTATTTGGTATAAATGATTATGACGGGGCTTTAGAAGCCTGGGAAAAATCATTAATTTATAATGATAATGAAATAGAAAAATCATTAATTTATAATAATATTGGTCAAGTTTTTAATGCTCAAGGAAGAATTAAAGAGGCGATTAAATCCTATCATCAAGCCCTAAACATTAAAGATGATTTTCCTTTGGCTTATACCAATTTAGGCAAAATTCTCCAGCAACAAAATCAACATAAAAATGCAGTTTCCTACTTTGAAAAAGTTATTGAATTAGAACCAGAAAATATATTTGCCTATACCGACTGTGGAGCTTCTTTACTCAATTTAGGAAGACTGGATGCAGCGTTGAGTTGTTTCAAAAAAGTTATTGAGCTAGAACCTAAATTTGTAGAAGGTTACTGTCAAGGAGTACAGAAACGTTCGGAATTGGATGAATTATCTTTAGCCAGAAAGTCCTGTGCTGATTTTCTCATAGCATTACAACAGGATGATACCCCCCCAACTCCCCCTTGCCAAGGGGGGGCTAGGGGAAGTACATCTGTCCCCCACCCTTACCAAGAGGGGGCTAGGGGGGGTAAAACGGTCTATGAACATCTCTATCAAACCTATCTTCACCTGGGAAATACTTTAACGATTTACGGCAAGTTTGATCAAGCAGTGAGCTACTACCAAAAAGCAACACAAATTCAACCCTATTCAGTAGAAATTTATCTAAAATTAGGCAATTGTTTATTCAAAAATCAACAACTAAATGCGGCTTTAACGATTTATCAAATCGCTCTAAATCTACTCAAAAACGAGTCTATTTTTTCCCATATTCAGTTACTTGAAGTGAATTTGCAATTGGGGAGAATATTGGAAAAACAAGGATATTGGGAATCTGCTGCGGACTACTATAGTCAAGTTTTACAGACTCAGCAGGAAAAGGAGTTTAATTCTTGGGTCAATGACCATCCCTCAATCTTAACTTTATGGCAAGAATGGGCAAATGCTCCCTATATTCAACAGACGGATATTCCTGAAGGAGTGTGTGATTCAACCCTAACCTGGCTGACCAATAATAATTTACAGGATAGCCATTATTGTAATCTATCAGGATTATGCGGTTCGCAAAACTTGGATAACTGGAAACAGACACCCTCTAAACCGAATCAATGTGGGGGGTTAGATTGTGAAATCTGTCTCAAAAATGTGTTCAAATGCTTTCATTGGCAGAATTTGGGACAGGGAATTCAAAAAGGTTTGACATCCAAAAATAATACAGTTTCAACGCCTTTGTTTGTGGCGATAATTCCTAATGGACGAGCCTGGATTGTTCCCCAACAGAATTATTGGATGGTTTGCAAAGCGATCGCTATTATTACACCTGATAATCAACTATTAGCCGATGTCTCAAGGGAATATCCCGCCCCCCTTCCGGGTTGTCCCAGTTATGACCCACAACAGCATCAAGTTTTTCAACAGTCAGAATTACCGCCCCTAGAGACCATTGAAGGTCGGGTCGTAGTATTATCGGGGCTGTCGGGGAATGTCTATTTTCATTGGATGGTGGATGTTTTACCGAGATTGGAATTATTGCGCCAAAGTGGGATAAATTTTGATCAAATAGATTGGTTTTTAGTCAATAGTTACCAAGCACCCTTTCAACGGGAAACCCTAACTCGCTTAGGAATTCCAGAGTTTAAAATCCTCGAAAGTGATCAATTTCCCCATATTCAGGCACAACAGCTAATTGTTCCCTCCTTTGCTGGACATACAGGATGGTTGCAACCCTGGGCAATTGATACTTTGCGCCGTTGGTTTCTCCCTAAAAGCCCAAGTCCAGGCAAGAATTATCCCGAACGAATTTATATTAGTCGGGGAGATGCCAGCTATCGTCAGGTTTTAAATGAGGATGAAGTAATTCAATTCTTACGTCCTTGGGGCTTTGTGACCGTGCAACTTGAAACCCTATCCTTTACGGAACAGGTGGCTTTGTTTGCTGAAGCTAAGGTAATTATGGGGGCCCATGGTAGCGGTTTAACCAATATTCTGTTTTGTCAACCCGGAACCCAAGTAATTGAGTTTATGTCCCCCCACTATAATCGTCATTATTATTGGGTAATTAGTCAATATCTGGGATTAGAACATTATTGTTTGACTGGAGATGGGTTTGCTTGCTATCCGCTACGGGGGTTAATGTATCAAAATCCCCTGACCGAAGATATTTGGCTGAATCTGGTTTCTTTGAAAAGGCTATTAGAAATACTGTTTGTCCGATCACCGTGGAAATAAATATCTTAATCCCAAAAATCTGATATGTGAAACCCAAAACCCGATAGAATTGATTGGGGAAGATCCCCATTGAGTGTCAGCAACAGCAAACCAACTATGTTACCTAACGAAATTCGCGCCCGTAGTGTACAGTTTCTCCATCAACAAACAGAAATCTATATTAATCAAGGGCAATTTGAGGATGCGATCAAGGCTTGCAACCAGTTGTTGCAAATTCAGTCTGATTATGCCCCCGGTTATAAACTGATGGCGGATATATTCCAAAGACAGGGGAAATTACAAGACGCCCAAGAATGGTATACCCGGACATTGCAACTTCAACCTAATTGGCCAGAAGTTCATGCTAACTTGGGAAGTCTGTATGCTAAATCACAACAATGGCAACAGGCGATCGCTTGTTATCAAAAAGCTGTCACCCTGAAACCGGATTTCACTGGGGCTTATCGGAATTTAGCCAAAGTTTGGACACAACTTAATCAGCCCCAAAAATCCGCACAAGCCCTCTATCAAGCGTTTAAATTAGAACCAAATCAAGCCACCGCAGAAGAACATTTTAACCTTGGCCAGCAGTTGGCACAACAGGGAGCCACCACCGAAGCGCAGATCTGTTATCGGAATGCGATTGCACTCGATCCCAATTTAACCCCAGCCCATCAATCTTTGGCTAATCTGCTCAAAGACCAAGGAAAAGCCCAGGAAGCAACCCAGGTCTACCGGAAAGCGATCGAATTCAATACTCCGACCCTGGGAGCTCCAGCCCCTTCCGATACCCTAGCCGTCGCCACAGCCAGGGATTTATCACCCCAAGAAACTTTAGCCGGGGCCACTCGTCAGCAAACGGTGAGTCATAACACAAAAACCCCGATGAATCATCCTGGTAATCCCCAAACCTACTTAAAACAAGCCCAAGCCTATTGTGCCTTGAAAGAATGGGATCAAGCGATCGCTACTTGTCAAAAAGCATTAAAATTACAACCGGATTTAGCAGAAGCCTATAAAATTCAAGGCAATGCTTTACAAATTTTAGGGGAAATGTCGGCGGCGATTCGTTGTTATTCAAAAGCTTTAGAAATTCAACCCCAATATCCAGAAGTTTATGCAAATTTGGGCAGTTTATATGCTCAGGAAGAACGATTAGAAAAAGCTGCATCCTATTATCAACAAGCGGTTAGTTTAAAACCGGATTTTGCCGGAGTTTATCGTAATTATGCTAAGGTTTTAACCCAAATGGGGCAGTTAGAATCAGCCTCCCAATGTTTGGAAAAAGCCTATAGTTTGGAACCGGAAAAAGCCACGGCGGAGGAACATTTTAATTTAGGTAATACCAGATTTAAACAAGGTCGATTTGATGAGGCGATTGCTTCTTATCAAAAAGCTTTACAACTTAATCCTCAGTTGGCAGGAGTCTATTATCAATTAGGGCAATTATATCAAGCCCAAGGAGAAATTGAATCAGCTATTTCTGCCTATCAAAAAGCCTTAGAATTAGAACCTTCTCGGTTAGAATTTTATTATGGCTTTGCCGATTTATTTGGCTATCAGGAACGTTGGGATGATGCAATCCGAGTTTATAACAAAATCTTGGAATTAGACCCAAATCAATCCGTTGCTTATTACAAAATCGGAGAAATTTTTAACCGTCAGTGGCGTTTAGAAGAAGCAATTAATATTTATAAAAACTCAATTTCCTTGAATCCTAAATTGGTTTCTTCCTATTATGGATTAGGGAAAGTTTTAGTTAAACAGGAAAGTTGGCAAGAAGCAGTGCAGGTCTTGCGTCAAGCAGTACAAATGAACCCGAGTGGAGATGCGGAATCCTATAAAGGTTTCGGGGATGCACTGGCGAAAGTTGGGGAAGCAGAATCGGCGATTAAAGCCTATCAAAAATCGACAGAACTTGATCATAGTCAAGCCGAAGTTTATCAGAAATTAGGGGATTTACTACGAGATCAAGAACAGTTGGAATCTGCTATTACAGCTTATCAACGTTCAATTGAACTGAATCCTAGTGTATTCTGGACACAGAATAATTTAGCGGATATTTTCTTTAAACAAGAACGTTGGGAAGCAGCTATTTCTGCCTATCAAAATGCGATCGCCTTAGATTCTAGCTACTCTTGGTCATATAATAGTTTGGCTGATGCTTTAGTTAATTTAGAACAGTTGGAAGCAGCAATTCCTGCTTATCAAAATGCGATTAAACTTAATCCTGAATTTCCTTGGTCTTATTATAATTTAGGGAAAGTTTTAACGGAATTAGAGAATTGGGAAGAAGCGGTTGTCGCCTATCGGGGTGCAATTAAAGTTCAATCAGATTTACCGAGTATTCAAGAAAAACTCGCCGATGCGTTAAGAAATCGAGCTAAATTAGATTTACAGGAATCCTTGGATTATTATTATCAAGTAATTCAAGAAAACCCGGATCATGTGGCGGCTTATCATAAAGCCATTGAGATTAAACCCGATGATCCCCAATTGTATATTCAGTTAGCGAATACGTTGGTTAATCATGATCATTTAGATGGTGCGATCGTATTCTATCAAATGGCATTGCAGTTAGAACC
>Ga0208590_1000046_pt1 | contig 28936 bp, 28 predicted proteins | sample LakMenEpi27Sep09_FD_150740 | JGI IMG/M metagenome (GOLD analysis project Ga0208590, IMG submission 150740) | Freshwater microbial communities from Lake Mendota, WI - 27SEP2009 deep hole epilimnion (SPAdes) | ecosystem: Environmental > Aquatic > Freshwater > Lake > Epilimnion/Euphotic zone ... | reverse complement strand
AGGGCTTTCTTTAAAATTTCAATGGCTTCGGCGCATTGCGCATCATCAAAATCTAAATGAGTTACTAATCGCGCATACTTTGGGCCAAGCGCGCTAATCCACAAACCCGCATCCTTACAACGTGTAGCAAACTCTGCCGCGGTAATCGGAAGTACTGCTAGATCCAAACCAACAATGTTTGTATGAACAGTTGTTGGATCAATAAGTGAAGAATCAATTGCAGCGATTGCTTTAGCTAACTCTTGAGCTCGACGATGATCTTCGGATAGGCGTGCAATATTGTTATCAAGTGCGTAATGCGCACCTGCTGCCAGCAAACCAACTTGGCGCATTCCTGCGCCGTAGCGCTTACGCCAAATTCGAGCTTTTGCAACCCGATCCTTGGTTGAAAGCATGATTGATCCAACTGGAGCGCCCAGTCCCTTGGACAAGCACACTGAAATAGTGTCAAAGTACTTTCCATATTCAATAAATGAAATACCAGATGCGACATGAGCATTCCAGATACGAGCTCCATCTAAGTGAAGAGCAAGTCCCAATTGATCTGCACCTTTGCGAAGAGCTGCAATTTCAGTGATTGGCTGAACGGTTCCGCCACCAAAATTGTGGGTGTTTTCTACTGCAATGGCAGTTGTAGAAACTAGATAGGGGCCACTGTCGGGACGAGCAATTTCAAGGGCATCTGCGGCCTTTAACAAACCATGCTTTGCCGGAAATGTACGTGTAGTTATTCCACTAAAAACTGCGGCAGCACCAAGTTCGGCGCGCACAATGTGGCTATTGGTTTCGGCAATCAGTTCTTCGCCAGGGGCTACCAACATACGAATAGCAAGTTGATTGGCAAGTGAGCCAGTTGGTGTAAACAACCCTGCTTCCTTGCCAAACATGGCAGCGACGCGTTCTTCAAGAGAGTTAACCGTTGGGTCATCGCTGTAAACATCATCACCAACTGGTGCATGGGCAATTGCTTCTCGCATCGCTGCGGATGGTCGAGTTACAGTGTCACTTCTAAGATCAATTGCCATTACATCAGCCTACTTCTGTTCCCTCAGCACAATCAAATACATAGCAACGACTACTAAAACTCCGCCTATTGCACTTTGCAGCGTCAGTATCTCGCCACCGAAAAAGATTGCAAAGACTGCCGCGAAAACAACTTCCATGGTCAAGATGACTGCAACCTTGGTTGCGCTCATATGGGCCTGCGACCAAGTTTGAATAATGAAGGCAATTGCAGTTGCAAAGACTGCGGTAAAGATAACTACTGCCCACACTCCAGAATCTGGTGGCGCTGAATACCCACCAGGTATTGATGCAATACCTGCCAATAATCCACACATTGTTAACTGAACAACTGTCATGGCATAAACATCGCGACCCGAAGACCACTTACTTAAAGCAATAATGTGGGCGGCAAAGAAGAATGCGCTAGCCAAAACAAGCATTTCACCTATACCAACAGAAAACCCTCGGATCGAAAGCAAACCCAAACCAACTGTTGCAACCATGATGCACAGCCAGACAAAGCGAGTGATCTTCTCTTTCAGTACAAGCCACGCCAGAACCGGCGTAAGGACAACATAGAGACCAGTAATAAATCCGGTAATTGCCGCACCTGTTCGTTCCAGACCAAGAGTTTGAGTGATGTAGCCCAAACCTAGAAAGATGCCTGCTAATGATCCCCGCTGCAGCAAATCCTTATTAAAGTGTTTAATCGTTTGCGGGCGAATAAAAAGCATTACTAAAACAGCTAAAGCGAAGCGAGAGAAAAGAAAGTTATTAACACTTTGTCTTTGGATCGCATCCTTCATGACAACGAAGGAAAACCCCCAGGCTGCTGCAACCGTGATCAACGCCCACGGTGCCAGCTTGAGCTGGAGTTGATGACGCGCAGACATCAGCCGCGTAACTTCTTTAGTAAGGCAACTTCCTTGCCATGCTCTGGTTCCATCCCTGGCGTTTCAAGAATCAATGGAGCGTTAGCGACCGCTGGATGTGAAAGTAGCTCTTTAAACGGATCTACACCAATGTGGCCGTCACCGATATTTTGGTGGCGATCTTTTAATGCACCGCACACATCCATCGAATCATTGGCATGTACCAATTGAAAACGCTCGATTCCTGCGACTTCGACCAACAAATCAATTGTTGCGCTCATGCCACCCTTTACGGAAATATCATGGCCGGCAGCAAATACGTGGCAGGTATCTAGACAAATTCCAACCTTGGGATGATATTCAAGCGCCTTTAAATACATTTCTAGATCATCTAATTTTTTAACTAAGCTCTGACCCTGGCCTGCTGTTGGTTCCAGAAGAAGGTAAGGGGCGTCATCACCAAGTGCGTTCAGAATCGGCATCATGCCCTCGTGAATTTGTTTCCAGGCCTTTTCGACATGATCCACATCTACGGCAGATCCTGTGTGAATCACAACGCCAAGTGCACCGATTTCTGCGCCACGTTGTAGCGAATACTTAGTTGAAGCTAAAGAGTTTAAATACGTTGCCTCAGTTGGGGAACCTAGGTTAATTAAAAACGGTGCATGCACATAGGTTTCAATATTTAGTTCTGCGGCCTTGATTTTAAATGCATCATCTAGTTCTGGTTTGGCCTCTGGCATCGCCCAGGTTCGGGGGCTAGATGCAAAAACTTGAATTGCTTCGGCGCCAATCTCTTGTGCATATGCAATAGATCGTTTGGCCATTCCTCCAGTTGTAGGGGTGTGAGCGCCGATGCGCGGCTTCTTAACTGGCGTAGGCATTGGCTTACCCTACGGTAATCGTTACCAAACTTCCACGTTTCACTGTGGTGTTGACCGCAGGTGAAACTTTCTTAACTACCTTTTTCTTGTTGTTTCCGATGGATACAACTTTCACCTTTAGGCCAAGGGCTTCAAGCATCTGTTGCGCAGCCTTTGCCTCCATTGTGATCACAGTCTTTGGAATAACAGTGTTGCGCGGACCCTTAGAGATAAGAATCGTAACTTTGCCACCTTTATTGGCAGTTGTTCCACCTGCTGGATTTTGAGAAATAACAGCTAGCTCTGGAACATTTTCATTAAATGCATATCCAGCCTCTACCGAGAAACCTGCTTCAGTTAACTCATTTAAAGCTTGCTCGCCGCTCTTTCCAAGATATGAAGCCAGTGCTATTTGCTCAATTCCTTTAGAAACCAACAAATTAACTTTTGTATCCCGCTTAACTGAAGTCCCAGTTCCAGGCGATGAAGAAATCACAAAGCCTTTTGGAATATCAGAGTTGAACACTTCGGTTACTGTTCCAACCACTAGTGGTAACTTCTTAAGCGCAATTTGTGCAGCCTCTGGAGTTAATCCAGTTGTCATCGGCACTGCATATCGTTCTGGACCTTTAGAAACAATCAACTTCACTGTTCCACCGGCATCAACTTTGCCACCACCTGCAGGAATACTTTCAATGATCTTTGATTTAGGAATCTCTTCGTCAAATCTATTCTCAACAACAACCGCTGTAAGGCCCAGTGGCGAAATTACATTGACCGCTTCATCAAAGCTCCCACCAACAATTGAAGGAACAACAACTCGAGAGCCTGGACCAACTAGGGTCCACCAACCACCGATTCCCAGCGCGACAGCAAGAACTAAAGCCACCTTGCGGTTGCGACGTACACGCTTACTTGCGCGTTGTTTCTTTTCTTCCTTACGGCGAATCTCTTTAGTTGTTTCTACGACAGGTTCAACAGCTTGCACCGGAGCAACGACCTTTTCCTTCTTGCGAGCCTTCTCTCTGATTGGTTCAACCGGAAGGTCTAGCCCAAGGTCCATTTGATTCTTGCGTGGGTCAAGATCTATTTGTATCTGCTGCAACTTATCTAAAAATTCTCCCGCAGTACGGGGGCGATCATCTGGGTTCTTAGCGGTAGAACTTGCGACCAAATCATCCAAAGCCTGTGGAATGTCTTTACGCTTACTGCGCAAACGCGGAATCTCTTCATTGACATGCATGTAAGCAATTTGGATTGGCGATTCTGCCAAAAATGGTTTTTCTCCAGTGAGCATTTCATAAGCGACAATTCCCGCTGCGTAAACATCACTTCGTGAATCGGCTATGCCGCGCTGAACTTGTTCAGGTGAAAGGTAAGAAACACTCCCCAAGATCACACTGGATTCGGCGGTCATCGTCGAACCAATAAGTTCGCCGCGAGCTAATCCAAAGTCAGCGATTTTGATACGACCTTCTTTAGATACCAAAATATTTTCAGGTTTGATATCTCGATGAACAATGCCCAGATCGTGCGCTGCAGCTAATGCACTCAATATTGGGGTCAGATAGTTGATCGCATCTTTTATCTCAAAGCGACCACGTTCATTCAAATATTCACGAAGCGTATGTCCCTCAATTAATTCCATGACCAAGAAGACAGCCGGAACCCCACTTTGATTCCACCCTTGGTCTTGAACTGCAACTATGTTGGGATGGGATAAAGCTGCTGCAGCTTTGGCTTCTTTTATAAAGCGAGAGACAAAAGCTTCATCTTGGGCAAGATGAGAGTGCATGATCTTGACCGCAACTTTTCGATCAAGTCGGGTATCGATAGCTTCATAGATCGAAGCCATTCCTCCATTGGCGACCTGACGTAGCAATTGGTAGCGCCCATCAATGAGCTCTCCGGTCAGATCAGACATGTGCAAATTTTAAGGAGCGTGTGGTGCTCAGCCCCTAAGGGCGCGCCCAAAACGCTATGAAGTAAGTTTAAACTCACAATTTTCTCGGGTTTGATCCTTAGCAAAGTGAATTGCTTGTTGGATTTGCCATTGGCGCATTTCCTTTTCAATCTGTACGCCATCTCGAGCAAGCACCCGTTGCAATCCCGTTTCATTATCGATATCAAGCCAGTAAGTAATTGCACCTACATCACGCACTACTTTTTGAGCTGCTCCAACGCCTTCTAGAATCAAGAAATCCGTTGGTTTAATTACTTCTTCACGAGCAAATTTCATTAGGTACCAATCAAAGATCTTGATTGAGTATGTCAGCCCGGCAAGGTGCGCAGAGGTAATTGCGTGCAAAGTATCAGTCAGCGACTGTCCAAGGGCATCTTCCCAACCGTTGTACAACTCATCCATGTGGATTGTACGAACCGTTGCATCAACTAAATACTCAGCGTGCAACTTTGCGGCAAGGGTCGTTTTGCCGGCACCCGCTGGACCATCAATGGCTAAGAGAGTCACGCCAACGCTTCCACCCGATAATGGCGACAACTGCAAAAATTGCATAGACAACTGATGTGAACCAATATCCAAGCGACAAGTACTGCGCTGTCGCAACAATATTGACGATAAGCCAGAGCACCCACGTCTCGTACTTTTCATAAATCATTAAAAACTGAGCAACTAGTGAAGCAATAAGGATAAATGCATCCGTCCATGTTGCTGCTGCACCGATATCGGCTAGGACGGGAGACAAAACCGCGACACTTACTAGGGTTCCAACCGCAATTCTGATTCGGTTTCTGGTCGAAATGGTTCCAGGTACCGCACCTGTTGGAGCCCAACCAAACCAGCCGTAAATCGCTGCACCGATGAAAACAATCTGCAACATCGCACTTGCAAAGAGATCAACTTGATAAAAGAAAACTCCGTACAGACTGCTGCTTAAAACCCACCAAGGCCAAGTGATTCTTTTTCCAGTTGTTCCTAAGTAGACACCTACCAACGATGTGGTTGCTGCAATGAATTCGAGAATCGAAACTTGATAGCCCCAGGCTGTAAATAAAGTGGATGACATAGTTAAATCCTTTCCGCATCCGCATTACCGGATGGGTCAATCGGTCGGTCTGAATTTCAGACCCTCTCAGCCTTGCGGGCTCCCGTAGTTGTTACTTTAGCGTGAAATCAGTTGGCGTTTGATGAAAGCGCCACCGGCAACACGAATCCTTCGTGCCTTTGAAGTCTTGGCACGGTGGTTAAAGATGTCGTATCCAATCTTTTCGACCTCATCAACGATTCCACAGTACAAAGTACTTGCTGCTTCTATACAAGGTCGGCTTGAAGCTTCAAGCATTGCGATTCCAGGAGCAGCTTCAGCTTGTAACTGGCGCACACGTGCGATTTGGAACTTTAGCGCTTCAATAATTTCAGCAGTAAGTACACGCTCTTCCAGCATTTCACGGGTAACGCCAAACTGACCCAACTCTTTCAGCGGCAGGTATACACGGCCACGATCCAAGTCTTCATCCACATCTCTAATGAAGTTGGCTAACTGAAAAGCAATACCTAACTTTTTAGCTGCTTCAAATGCATCATTGTGAAGAGGTCCAAGAATTGGAACCATTTCAAGACCGATAACCGCAGCCGACCCATAAACGTACTCAATTAAATCTTCGTAACTTTCATATTCCTGAACAGTTAGATCCATCGTCATTGAATGCAAGAAAGCTTCAAAATGTTCGTGGGGGATATCAAAACGATTGACGGTATCGATCAGTGCTCGACCAACATGATCCTGACTTGTTCCCTTCTTTAAATCCGCCAGAACCCCATTGCCCCAATTGCTAAGGACTTCAGCTTTTTCTTCAACACTTAATTCTGAAGCTAAATCATCAACGATTTCATCGGCATACCGCGCAAAACCGTACAACGCATGTACAAATGGACGCTTTGCTTTTGGCAACAGCAAAGTCGCTAGGTAATAAGTTTTTCCGTGCAAAGCATTGAGCCGCTTGCACTCTTCGTACGATGCACGAAGATCGGGATCGGTAATCCCTGCAGCGGTTAGTTCATCCATTTACTTAACCGGACCCACAATTCGTTCTGCAGCAAGGCGACCAGAAATCAAAACCATTGGTACACCAACACCTGGTTGTGTTCCAGATCCGGCAAAGACAACATTTTCAATTCCAGCAGCCATGTTGCGGGGTCTAAATGGACCGGTCTGGAAGAAAGTATGTGCGCTAGCAAATGGTGCACCTGCTTCCATACCTTGGTTTTTCCAATCAAGTGGAGTTGTTACAACTTCGGTTTCGATTGCATCTCCAAAACCTGTGTACCCACGCTGTTCAAGAGTTTCAACCATGTGATCACGATATGGCTTGGTCTGCTTAGTCCAATCAATATCTGCGGTCAGGTTTGGGGTAGGGAAGAGAACATAGTAAGAAGTCTTACCTGCAGGAGCTAAAGCTGGATCATCTAGTGAAGGAATTGTTACAAGCACACTTGGATCGCTCATCAACTGCTTCTTCTTGATCAATTCATCAAAGACGCCATCCCATGATTCGCCGAAGTGAATATTGTGATGTGCGGCAAAGTCATACTTCTTGGAAGAGCCCACCAACATAGTCACACATGATGGGGAATAGTTAAGGCGCTTTACATTCAGCGGGGTCTTACCCAATAGATCGCGCCAAGCTACAGGTAGATCTGGGTTCAGAATGATTGCATCGCATTCGATTCGCTGACCATCTTCTGTAATGACCGCCTTTGCGCGACCATTTTGTACATCTACCTTTGAAACTGTTGTGCTGTACTTGAATTCAACACCGTGCTTTTGAGCAGCTGCCGCCATTGCGCGCGGAACTGCGTGCATTCCACCCTTAGGAAAGAACACGCCATTGACTGAATCCATGTAAGCGATAACCGCATAAATAGCTAACGCTTGTTGCGGGCTAACACCGGCATACATTGCCTGGAATGAGTACACCTTCTGTAAACGTGGGTCTTTCATAAACTGATTGACCTTTGGAGAAAGTCTGCGGAAACCACCAAGTGCAATCAATCGTGCAAGGTTGGGAGTTAAAAGATTAAAAGGTGAATCAATATTGCGATCAATGAAATCATTCATTTCATACTTGTATAGCTTGGTCACAAAATCTACATAGCGTGCATAACCTGCGGCTTCTTCAGGGCTGATCTTGTCTGCAATTTCAGCTTCCATTTGCGCGGTATTTGCATGAACATCTAATTGAGAACCATCTGCATAGAAGGCGCGGTACAAAGGAGAAACGGGCATCAGTTCAACCCAGTCCTTCATATCTTCACCGACGCAACTAAATGCATCTTGAATCAATGAAGGCATTGTTAGAACAGAAGGACCGGTATCAAATGAGTAACCATCTTTTTGTAGCAAGCCACTTCGACCACCAGGAACCGCTTCACGTTCAATCACAGTTACTTTGCGTCCTGCACCTGCAAGTCGCAAGGCAGCGCTCAAGCCGGCATAACCAGCTCCAACGATGACAACGTGATCAGTCGGACCTTTGACGCGAGCAGGCATTTACGCACTCCTTTTTGTTGCGATGTTAGCTAGCTCGACGAGCAAAGCCTTTCCATCGTTGGTGAAAAGTGAAGATTCAGCAGCACTAAGTGCGGCATCTGTCAGGGATTCAATCGTTGATTCAAGTTCGGCGCGAGCACCCGTTGTTTCAATAATTTCTTGCAAGATAGCAACGCCCTGAGCATCAAGATCCGGGCGACCAAAGTACTTCTTGCATTCTTCGGCTTGTGCTGCAGTTTGACGCTCATGTGTCATGGCGATCAACACGGTTCGCTTTCCTTCACGTAAATCATCGCCAGCAGGTTTACCCGTGACTGATGGATCACCAAAGACTCCCAAGAGATCATCACGTAATTGGAACGCTTCTCCTAGCGGCAACCCATATGCAGATAACGCCGGAAGAATTTCATTACTGTATTTCGAACTTAAGGCAGCGCCCATATGCAGCGGACGCTCAATTGTGTATTTGCCAGATTTGTATCGGGCTATCTTCATTGATCGTTCAGTATCGGTGTCTTTTTGAGTCTGCTCGTGAATATCTAAAAATTGTCCGGCCATTAACTCAACTCGCATCTCGTTGTACAACGGAATCATGCGCGCGTATTGCTCAGCCGGCAACCCTGCGCTGTTAAGCATTTGATCCGACCAAACAAGAGCTAAATCTCCGAGCAGTACTGCGGCAGATAATCCATATTGAGGCGCAAAACCATCTAATTCATCTTGGACATGAATAGATTCAAAGTGGCGATGTATTGATGGTTTACCGCGACGAGTATCAGAACCATCCATCAAATCATCATGTATCAGTGCACACGCTTGCAAGAGTTCTAATGCAGCCATTGCACGAGTTGTAGATTTTTCAATAGAACCACCCGCGGCGGCAAAGCCGGCATAAGCAAACAGGGGGCGAAGTCGCTTTCCACTATCTAGTAAGAAGGATGTCAACGCATCTGAAACCGGTGACAAATCCAATGAGATCGAATTCAGATAAGCGCTTTCGCGGTTCAGGAAGATGCTTAACTCTTCCTCAACGGCACTTCGCACGCTCTTTAATGTCGCCTTTGGCTCTGAACTCACTCGGTAACGATATCCTCACACCGTGGCCTTGCGCACTTCGTATTCATTCGAGTTCTTCCCTCCAAAGGATGTTGAGGGTGAAGATCGTCTCTGGGCTGCCATCGATGGGCTTAAATCAATCGCCCCAGACTTTGTATCAGTGACTTATGGGGCCGGTGGTTCCACCCGTGATCGTTCGATTCGGATTGCTCAAGAAATTACAAAGCGGACAGGTATTTCAACCGTTGCTCACCTGACATGTGTTGGATCTACACGTGATGAATTGATCGCAATTTTGCACAGCTATAAAGAAGCAGGCATCACAAGTATTTTGGCACTTCGCGGAGATCCAACTGGGGGACCAAGTGCGCCGTGGACTCCAACACCAGGCGGCTTTAATCATGCCGATGAGTTAGTGCAATTAGCCGATGAGTTTGGTGGATTCACAATCGGAGTTGCTGCATTTCCTGATGGTCACCCTGCATCTAACGGAGATTTTGCTAAAGATGTAGATGTATTAATTCGAAAAGAACAACTAGGTGCAACTTTTGCTACCACACAGTTTTTCTTTGAGGCTCATCGGTACACACGTTTAGTTCAAGCTCTAGCTGATCGTGGATCACAGTTGGTCATCATTCCGGGAATTTTGCCGGTCACTAATGTGAAGCTATTACATCGAATGGCTGAACTTGGTGGAACTCCGATTCCACCGCAGATCGCAGATGCCTTTGCAAAAGTAGAAAATGATCCTCATGCTGTGCGCCAACTTGGCGTCGAGATAGCAACATCACTGTGCCAAGAAATATTGGCAGCAGGTGCTCCGGGTTTACACTTCTACACAATGAATAGTTCGACAGCCACTCAAGAGATCTATAGAAAGCTCAACAATGTTAAGTAACCAGGAGTTCAAGGCAAAGTGGAGTTCTTTGCATAGTGACGCCGAAACTAAAGGCATTGTGGGTGCCTGGCTCAATATCTCTTATCGCTTTGGCTTGATTTGTACCCTGCTTCGCATTTCTCCTAACGCCCTTACTTATTTAGGTTTATTGGGTGCGGTCGGAACTGCATTAACTGCACAAACCTGGTGGTCAATTGTTTTCCTTGTTTTCTCATTGTTTTGCGATGGTATTGATGGAAGCGTTGCCATATTCCAGCAGCGAGATAGCAAGTGGGGTGCAACCCTTGATTCAGTTGTAGATCGCATCAGCGAAGCGCTTTGGTTCTATACCTTGTATGCGATCGGAGTACCTGCATGGATTCCTATCACTTTGTGGAGCGTTGCCGCTTTTCAAGAGTATGCGCGAACCAAGTTGATCTCATTAGGAGTCAGCGACATAGGCGTTGTAACTCCGGCGGAGCGTCCCATGCGCGCAAGTTACATATTTATTATTTTGGTCATGGGATTACTTGATATCCCTGGTCTAACAATTGTTTCAATAGTTTTCCTTGCAATTCAGTGCTACAGCTTTATCAGTGTCGTGCGTTTTTCTCGTAGCCAATTGCTTCCGTAACTAAATCACCGCTGATTCCAACAAGAGGCAATCCGCCACCTGGATGCGCAGAGCCTCCCACTAGATACAAACCCTTAATTGGCGAACGGTTCTTTGCGCGCATAAAGGCGGCGCGCGCACCATTACTTGAAGTTCCATAGATAGCACCGCCTGGTGCAAGAACCGCAGCTTCCAGATCCGCAGGTGTTCTTACTGTTAAGGATTCCAAACGATCGCGGACTGAAATGCCACGTGCTTCGATTTGATCAATAATTGTGTTGGCATAGTTTCGAGCAAACTCTTTATCGTTCCAATCAAACTGTCCATGTGTTGGAGCATTGACTAAAACAAACCAGCCTTCAAGGGTTTCATCTTTGCTCATCAGGGGATCTTGTGGGGCACAAATGTAAATCGTTGGCTTTTCAACGGGCTTTCCATCGGTAAAAATCGCATTAAATTCAGCATCATAATTTTCTGGAAACAAAATTGTATGGTGATTAAGTACCTGATCTGGATCCTTACGCATCCCCAGCAACAAAGAAAAACCAGCCACAGAAACATCAGCACTTGCGATGTTTTTTCGCGCCTTCTTTAAGGTTCGCTTGTGTCCAGAAATAAGCTTGTTGTAGACAAGTGATGCATCAGCATTTGCGACAACTGCATCTGCCTGAACAACAGTTCCATCTGCCAGGACAACCCCGGTCACCTTCTTGCCTTCAGTAGCTATTGATGCAACTGCGGTGTTCAAATGAAACTTAACCCCAACATCTAATGCGCGCTGATAAACCGTTGCGGTCAGTTGGCCTAGGCCACCCTTAACGTGCCACGCTCCAAAGCTTTCTTCAACAAAAGCAATAGTAGAAAGCACGGCTGGTGCTTTGCGTGGATCAGAACCACTGTAGGTGGCATATCGATCCATGATGTAGCGCAGGCGTTGGTCCTTCACTATTTCATCAGCGTGTGTTCTTAAGGTTTTCCAAGGCGCAATGATTTTCATGTCACGCAAAAAAGTAAAGCGCTTCATAAGCGAGATTGGGGATTTCAATTCAGATTCGATAAAGGGTCCGCGGCTAACATCCCACATACGTTCCGCGCGCTTCATGATGCGATCCCACTGCGCAGCACTTTCTGAACCAAAAGATTGGGTAATCGAATCCAGAGTTTCTTTTCTAGAAAGATTGGCAAACTTCACATTGCTGCCATCTGCAAAACGGTAATCAAAAGATGGATTTACCGATTCGATGGGACAGACCAAGCCCATGGGCTTGCCAGTGCGCTGGAAGAAATCTTTGTAAACAGCTGGCAAAGTTAGTAACGAAGGTCCAGTATCAAAGGCAACTTTTCCAATCCATTCGGTGCGACATTTTCCACCCACTTGGTCAGATGCTTCATACAGTTCAACGTGATGCCCGCCGCGGGAAAGGCGCGCAGCAGCTGTCATGCCACCCATCCCTGCGCCAATGACCACGATCTTCATACTGTGCGACCTTTCCATGTCACGCTTTTGCGCACTAAGTATGAGTAAACAATCAGGTAAATCAGCGCAGCGATTGATATCGGGTGCAACACACTATCTAGAACACGTCCACGACTTTTGATTGCACTTAGCACCCGTGTTGCAACTATGGCAGCAAAACCAAGCCAACCGTATGGATTTCCGGCTAAACCCGCAATCAATGTTCCGATACTTGTCGCAAACAGAAATGTCGCCACAAATATGGCACCAACCACAGATCCAAAAGCCTTGTTTAACGACTTTCCATATCCAGCCTTAATCTCTTTCCAGGATGCATACATTCGAGTCTCGGCGATATTCGCACCGTTTATGACCGTTCCAGTTGATCCGCTGGCAATTAGTTCACGTGCCAAGAAAACATCATCGATTACTGAATGTTTAACGGATTTGTATCCACCAATTGCATCAAGTGCCGAACGACGTACGGCAAAGAACTGACCATTTGCTACAGCCATTGATTTACGTCCTGAATTTTCTGCATAACGCAGCGGAACAGTTGTAAACCACGACCACTGAAGCAAAGGTTGAATCAAGCGTTCGGCAAAAGTTTGAGCAATCTGGCGGGGATACGGCGAAACAAAATCTAGCCGCGCACCATGCAGAACCGTGATCGCCATGTTGATTGCATCATTGTTTATGCGGACATCGGCATCTATTGAAACTAGAACATCTTCGTTGCTTGCTTCATACAACTGCTGCAAAGCCCAGGTCTTGCCTATCCAACCATCAGCAAGTGGCGCTCCCTTGATCACAGTAAAGCGGGGATCGCTAGCAGTTAGCCGTTGCAGAAGCTCATACGTTGAATCCTCTGAATTGTCATCAAGTAAGTAATAGTGAAAAGGGCCTTCTTGAGCCGAAAGGGTAGTAACAATTCCTTCGACATTTTCTGCCTCATTGCGCATCGGAACCACAACACCCACAGTGTCTAGCAACTGTGAAGTCGTTCGAGGCGTTCGAATTTGGAGAAAGTTAACCGCTGCAATTGTGAGCAGAGTTAATGGAATTAAAAAGAAGAGAATCATCAAAAGGCTAGGGTCTTCCGACCCATCGATTAAAGAAATAAGGAGCTAGTAGCACTCCAAGGATTGCACCAGAAAACAGTGCGATTCCGGGACGACCAAAGAAGAACAAGTTTCCGACCACACCTGAAAACCAAGTCCAGAAGAGAAGCACATCTGCGGCGACCAAAGATCCACCGGCCTTGCGACGATCACGCGGGGTCGCAAAGTGCAAAATAGTTATCAGCGTCATTCCGGACAAAAGCCAACCAAAGGTGTTCGACAATGGAATTTCAGGTTGGAATGGAACATGTGCGCCAGTCACAACCCATGTCCAGCGACCAGCCGTAACCATTAGAGGATCCAAGAATAAATCCCAAGCCATCATCAATAATCCGCCATACAAAAACACCCATGATTTACCAATGCGTCGCGCAGCAACTAAACAAGGGTGAGCGATCATGACCCAAGCAAAAGGTACAACTAAAGGCACATCAAATAACTTTGGACCCAAAGTTGATGAATACGAATATTCACCAAAAGGCCAACTTGTTGAAACACCTAGTTGTTCAATGAAGTAACCAAAAAGCAAAGTTATTCCAAGCATGCTCCAGCCATAGCGCGCACCGAAAGCGGCAATTCCGTGAAGAAACATTGCAAGTGCTGCGGTTAAGACTGATGTGATTGTGATGAACTGCAATACATTGCCATCAACTAATGGATAAGCGATTTGCATTAAAATTGTTAAGCCAAGTGCAACACCCATTACTTTAATTAAAAGGGGAGACGCGCCACCTCTAGCCCGACGACGGGGTGTGTAATGGCGGATAGACATAGGTATAAGTCTGCCTTATTCCATTTGTTTAAGACAGTTACTGCAAAGACCCGCGGACTTCACGCACAGCAAATCGTGCAAAAAGCTCTTCGGAATACCAGTTATAGGCCGATGTATCAGCAATTGCCTTTTGATGCGCAGCCCCTTTGTATGCAAAGTCGCGAATCGCAGCAGCAGATTCCCACAGGGAAAAAGTTCCCTGAAGCCCAATCGGAGCTTCACCAATTCCGATGGCTGCAACCAAACCAGGTGCTGATTTTAGTGAAACAGTAACGGGTGGAACCGAACTCCAAAATCTAAAGTTTTGATTCCACTTGATCCGCGCACGAGTTATCGCCGCGACCTGTCCATCCCAGTCTTTAACTGTTGCAACGAAAGGTTCTTTACCCGCCCACTTACCGTGGGAAGAAATTGGATCTAATACTGCACGAAATTCAGAAACCGCGTTCTTGCGCCAGCGCTGGATCACAGTTGAAGAATCAAACTTTTCAATATCCTCAACGACTGCAACTAAACCCCATTGCAAAGCGTGAGCATCGCTGGGTGTAAAGGTCTCACCTTTACCGGTGCCCAAAGATTTATGAAATGAAACATTCTTATCCTGGAACAAAGAGAAACGATCAAAGCCCATAGCCGTAATCGCGAAAGGAAGCTTTGCAGGCTTGATCTTCCAGAAGTAAGCAACGATCATTGTGAGCTAACTTCTATGAGATCCCACTTGTTGCCGTACTTGTCTTTGAAGACAACTACTTGGCCATAGGCCTCTTGGCGAGGTTGTTCAACAAATTCTATTCCCCGGGATTTATAGCTTTCAAAAGTTTCTGTAAAATTTGTGGTGTACATGAAGAATCCAACTCGACCGCCCGTTGAATTACCGATTGCAGCTCTTTGCTGATCCGTTGCAGCCTTTGCTAATAAAATTTTGGCACCATCTGCACTGGGAGCAACTACAACCCAGCGCTTTTCAGGGGACATCACCTTATCTTCTATTAATGTAAATCCAAGATCATTTACATAATGCGCAATTGCCAAGTCGTAATCATCAACAACGAGTGCAATCATTCCCAAAGTGTTCATACTTATTCGCCGACAATCATTGGCTTTGCGCCAGTGCACTCAAGCAGCTCTGTAAAAGTAGTTGGATATACGGCATGAGGATGACCGGCTGCTGCCCAGACAACCTGGTAATCATTGAGCGCTTGATCAATAAGAATTGTTGCGGGGGACACCCAACCAATTGGAGCTACGCCACCAATAGAAAAGCCTGATTTTTCCTTTACATAATCGGCATCGACTCGACCAAGTTTTTCGATACCTAAGTTCTTTGCAACTAATTCTGTATCGACTCTGTGACGCCCACTTGTAATAACAAGTAGTGGTGAATCATCAGGAAGTTTAAAGATGAGAGAGGATGCAATCTGTCCAACTTCAATACCTAAAGCAGAAGCTGCCTCCTGTGCGGTGCGGGCGCTATCGGAAAGCACTTTAACCTCGCCAGTTAATCCATGCTCAGCTAAGGCTGTGATTACTCGCTTCACAGCGGCTTTTTCAATAATGCCTTCCATTACTCAAGATTATCTAAAGAACTCAAGTACCGTATGCCCATAATGAGTGTTGATCTCTATGCGATGGGTATGCGCGCCCGTAACGCCATATATAGCTGCTTCTTTTTGCTGGGCTTTTTGGGGCTTGCTTGGATTCCTCGTATCCCAGAGATCAAGAATTCACTCAATTTAAGTGATGGCCAATTTGGCCTAGTTCTTTTGGCAAGCACCGTTGGATCAATTCCTGGCGCACAAATTGCAGGTCGGGCAGTGCATTCATACTCATCAAAGCTAGTTGTTCGAATATCTGGCGTCTTGTTACCAGTTGGTGTTTTTGTGATTGGCATAGCTGACACTGTCCAAATCTTGGTGTTAGGTCTGTTTATTACAGGTTTCAATGTTGCCTTTATGGACATTGCAATTAACGGCCAAGCGGTTGAGATTGAAAAACACACCAAGGGGCGCTGGATGTCTAGTTTCCATGGCTTCTGGAGCATCGGAGCTTTTGCCGCAACATTAGTTGGGGGTTTGATCGCTAACTTTGTTTCACCTCGTGACAATCTGATTGGTATCGCAGTAATTGGTTTACTCACTTTTCAGTTTATAGCTAACTTTTTGCTTCCCGCCGAACATGATGGGCACCTGGGCGAACCAGGAAAAGATGATGCCGGCAAAGTCAAACTAATTGGTAAAGAGTCACTGATTTTGTGGGCCCTTGGTATTGGCTTGATGTGTTCATTGATTCCCGAAGGTGGTGCTTACGAATGGAGCGGAATCCTTTTACAAGACCATATGGGAATTGGTAAAGGTTTAAACGCAGCGGCAGCCACAACTTTCTCGTTAGCGATGATTGCAAGCAGACTTTTAGGCGATCGTGCATTTGAAAAGTGGGGCCATGTGAACACGGTTAAATATGGAGGCTACTTTGGTGGTGGCCTGTGGGGTCTTGGACTTTTTGTCGGAATGGCTATTTCTGATTCACATCCAACAGCCGGATTGATAATTGTGTGTTTAGGTTTTGGTGCTGCAGGTTTTGGAATGGGACCTTTCTTTCCAGCATTTAATTTGGCGGCCGCATCAATTCCAGGAATCGCGCCATCGGTTGGATTGGCTCGCGTTGGATTGATTGCAATTGCGGCTTACTTTGGTGGCCCAACGATTATTGGTTTGATCGCCGAGTTAACCTCTTTGCCAGTCGCCTTTGCATTTCCGGTAGTGCTGTACATGATTGTTGGATTGCAATCCAAATACATCAAGGTTCGTGAGATTAAGCAATAATCCACGTTTGTAACAAGGTAAAGACCGCAATTGAATACAGAAGAATCGCAAAACCCTTTTTAAGCAGCACAGGGTTTAACTGACCGCTCTTTATTGAAGCCATCCGGGCAACAATTACGGCAGCAGCTGCCATAACTAGCGGAATCTTCCAATCCACATCGTCCCAGCTGCGATTGTGCCCAAAGAAGGCGGTTATCGAATTAATCGCAATGATTGCAAGCGATGTTCCTGCAGCTTTTCCTTGTGGGACTTTGAAGAAGAGAACAAGAATTGGAATAGCAAGAAATCCGCCACCGATACCAAACAATCCTGTGAGCATTCCAATTACCAAGGAGATCAGAATCAACCAAGCCAGCGGAACTCTTTTTTCCGTTCCAGCAATAGGTTTGATGAGCATAGAACTTCCGGCGACAATCAGTACAAGAGCTAAACCTGTTGTCAGCACTGAATTGCTTAAGCGGTAAGCCAGGATAGAAAAAGTAATATTTGTAGTTAAGCCAAGTGCCCAAATAATGAAAGCTTCTCTAAAGAGGACTTCTTTACTTTTTATCTTAGGTAAAAGTCCTGAAATCGCTGCAGTTAGGACTACCGCCAATGCCGCAGTAGTTGCAGTCTGTGGTGTGAAGTCAAAGACATACAGCAGAATTGGTACCGACAGCATTGCGCCACCTGCACCGATGAATCCCAGAACTGCGCCGATGAAACCACCTGCAATTAATCCAGCGATGATTTCCATTGGCTAATCATGGTACAAAAAAGCCCGCCGGCAATAAACCGACGGGCTAATTTGTTTTTTAATTACAGGCTAAAGAAGGCTCCTGTTACTGATGGACCGAAATCTGTACCAGTTGCTACGAGTGCGAAGATGATCAATGCAGCACCTGCAAGTGAGAGGTTCTTGAAGAACCCGACTGTCTCATTTTGCTTAGCTGTTGCATCTGTTTCTTTCCAGAAAGCGTGCATCAAGAATGATGTTGGGATTAGGAAAAGCGCGATTAGTAGTGCGCCTAGGTCTGCGTACACACCGAATGCGATGTAGAGACCACCGATAAGGATCATGAGACCTGATAAGACCACGCTGAACTTTGCTGCTGGAACCTTCTTGTACTGGGCGTAGCCAGTCATTGCCTCAAGCTTGGTGAGGTGTGAAACGCCAGATGAGATGAAGAGCAGCGCGAAAAGCACGCGACCGATGATGAGGACGATGTCCATGGTGTTCATTGTTGCTCCTTGAAATATTGAGTGATTGTGAACTTACTGGGTAATAGTAGTTGAAATTTCAACTAATTCTGACCACGACACGCTCGCGCACTTGCCATTTGTCAGTGGAGAGGGCTATTTTTCGAACATCTGTTCGAATACCCACAGCTTTGAAAGGTCTCCTCAAAAATGTCAGCCACACAGGTTAACTCCGCCCTCGATGTCACTATCGATGGGGCAACAACTCCTATCGAGTTCACCTATAAAGGAAAACGCTTTCGCATCCATGCCGTTCTATCTCGTTGGTGTGAAGCAGGTGGTTGGTGGAATCGAATCAGTGATGGCAAGTATCGCCCTGATGATCAAGCACGAGCTGTGTGGCGGGTAGAGGCGGCACCTATAGGTGCGTTAACAACCTTTGAACTAGAGCGCGATGAAGTAACAGGTCAGTGGATTATTCGTAACGTATGAGTTTTATTCATCTCAATGTTGCCAGTGGGTATTCGTTGAAATACGGAACAACGCACCCTCATGATCTAGTCCAGCGCGCAGCCGAATTTGAAATGCCGGCGCTCGCGTTAACAGATCGTGATGGGTTAGCTGGCGCGATCCGTTTTACGCAAAGTTGTGTTGATTACGGGATCGCACCAATTATCGGAGTCAACTGCGCCATTGACCTGGGCAATTCAAAGGGACGCATCACATTGCTGGCACATAGCGATGGGGGATGGCGCTCGCTGTGCAGATTAATGACATCGCTAACAATGACAAGTGATACCCGTGTCCCAGTTTTAACTTTAGATTTTCTGCAACAGTTCAGTCAGTACAGCACCAATGTCTATGCGATGCATGGCCCCGAATCACCGATCAGCGATGCGATAAACAACCATCGCTTTGACCAAGCGCTAACTATCTTTAATCAAACCCGCGATTTATTTGCTAATAATGCAATTGAATGTGTTTCACACCTTGTTGCAGGTGGTGGCCCGCGCTCTACTGAACATGCTGCCCGTTCCTTAATCTTTGCCCGCGACAACGATATTGATGCTGTCATCACTAACGCGGTGCGGATGAAAGATCGCGCAGATGGACCAGTGGCAGATGTTTTAGATTGTGTGCGCCAGCTAGTTCCTTTACATGATCGCCATATCGAACGCCGTAACGCTGAAGGCTTTTTGAAATCCAGCGATGAAATGATTTCACTGGCAGCTGAAATCGCACGTGCTGCAGGCGAGCGAACACCGCGAGCACTACTAAAGACAACTCGCGAATGGGCTGAACGTTCTTTGCTATCGCCCCAACGCGATATTGGTTTAGGGGGAGCCCACCTGCCAGAACCCCATGTTGTGGGGGTAAAGACTGCACAAGAGATGCGGACATTGCTGCGCAGTCGCAGCGAAGCTGGAATCAATTGGCGCTACAGCAGCAGCGATCAAATCAGTAAAGCCCGTGCGCGTTTAGATGATGAACTAGCAACCGTTGCAACCCTTGGCTTTGAATCATATTTTTTAACCGTTGCAGATATTGCAGACATGGCGCGTGATGCTGGTATCCGAGTTGCAGCTCGTGGTAGCGGTGCGGGATCGTTGATCTGTCACCTACTTGGAATCTCAGGTGTCGATCCGATGCAACACGGTTTATTGATGGAACGTTTTTGTTCTCCACTGCGCCGAGCCCTGCCAGATATTGATATCGATGTGGAATCTGCACGACGTCTAGAAATCTATGACATGGTCTTTAAAAGATATGGCGATAACGATTGGATATCACCAACTAATCAATCAAGGTGCGCAGTTGTTTCGATGGTCGATACCTACCGCGCACGCCATGCAATCCGTGATGCCGGAGCCGCCCTTGGCTTGCCGGGTATGGAAATCGATATGTTGGCTAAATCCATGCCACATGTACGTGCGCGCAATATTGCAGCAACTCTTCAATCCCTGCCCGAACTACGGCGTATAAACACTTCAACCCCCTTGATGGCAGCGACAATTGAAATGGCACAGCGCCTAGATGGTTTGCCACGACACCTTGCAATGCACCCATGTGCCATTGTTTTATCTGATGGTGGTTTTCTAGATCGCGCACCATTAATGAACAGCGCAGGCGGTTACCCCATGGTGGCCTTTGATAAAGATGACGTAGAAGCGGTGGGATTGTTAAAGCTAGATGTCTTAGGTGTTCGGATGCAATCAACTATTGCCTATTCCATGAAAGAGATTCAACGGGTTCACAAAGAAGTTGTTGATATTGATACCGTGCCATTAGATGACGCAGCAACATATGAATTAATTCAATCAACCCGCACTCTTGGAATCTTTCAGGTAGAAAGTCCAGGACAACGCGAACTTGTTGGAAAACTTGCACCTAAAACCTTTACTGATTTAATTATTGATATTTCACTCTTTAGACCAGGACCGGTTAAGAGCGACATGATCACGCCATTTCTCAAAGCGCGTCATGGGTGGAGCCCAGCACAGATAATTCACCCTGATTTATATGAGATTTTGGCCCACACCGAAGGCGTTGTTGTCTTCCACGAACAAGTTATTCAGATCATTGCAACGATGACCGGGGTTTCATTGGCAACGGCTGATGAAAAGCGCAGATCCTTAGGCGACCGTGCAGGTCAACAGGAAGTCTGTGATTGGTTCTTTCCGGCAGCAACTGCCAAAGGGTATGAGCTTCCAATTATTCAAGAGATCTGGGATGTGCTGCGCGCCTTTGCATCCTTTGGTTTTTGTAAAGCACATGCTGCAGCTTTTGCACTGCCTACATATCAATCGGCTTGGCTAAAAACGCATTACCCAGCAGCTTTTCTTGCCGCGGTCTTAACCCATGATCCTGGCATGTATCCCAAACGTTTGATCGTTGATGAAGCTAGACAAATGGGAATCACGATTGCACCCATTGATGTCAACGCATCTGATTCTGCCTACCGCGTAGAAGATCATGGCAATACGATCCGTATCGCCTTATCAACAGTTAGCGGAATCAGCGATTCTGAGGTGCAATCAATTATCGCTGGCCGTCCCTACATTGACCTTAATGATTTTGTTCGCAGATCTGGTTGCAGCACACCAGTTACTGAAAGTTTGATTCTGACCGGTGGCTTTGATTCTTTGCACGCCGATGTTAATCGCAGAGACCTACTGCTTCATTTCTCTGATCTACAAAAGTCGCCAAGTGCTGCGGTCTCTGGCGCGCAGATGAATTTAGGCTTTGATCCACCAGCGTTGATAAGTAGCGGCTTGCCAGTGATGTCGGCGGCAGAGAGTGTGAAGTACGAAGTTGATCGATTAGGAATCGATATGTCTCGTCACATGATTGAATTTTATGGAGATTTTCTTAATGCAATCGGTGCGGTTCGATCTAGTGATTTACTAAAGCAACGATCTCAATCATCAGTACTGGTTGCAGGGATCAAGGTTGCGATGCAGACCCCTCCGGTGCGTTCGGGTAAACGTGTAATTTTCTTAACGCTAGATGATGGATACGGGCTGAGCGATTCAACATTTTTTACCGATGTTCAGGGCGAGTACGCCAATGTTTTGTATTCAACATCGCTGCTACTTGTTAGGGGCGTAACCCGCAGAACTGGAGCCAGGGGCATATCGATAAGAGCCACCGGGGCATGGGATTTACGTGCCGCTTACGAAAGTTGGAGCGCTAAACAAAGTACGCTCGCAATATGACGACAGAAAGCGCGCCAACCCAGGCAACGATTCTGCATGTCGATATGGATGCATTTTTCGCATCCGTTGCAGAACGCGACAACCCCGAACTTAAAGGTAAAGCTGTTGTTATCGGAATGGGCACTCGCGGCGTTGTCTCTGCCGCCAACTATGAAGCACGAAAGTTTGGAATTCATTCTGCAATGCCAGTGGGACAAGCTCGTCGCCTAGCTCCACATGCAATCTTTTTACCGGTAGATATGGCGCGCTACCAAGAAGTCTCAGGCCACATCATGGAAATCTTTGAAAGCTTTACTCCCAATGTAGAACCAGTATCAGTTGATGAAGCATTTCTTGATGTAACTGGTGCCAAGAAATTATTGGGCACAGGTCGCGAAATCGCTGCAGCAATTCGCGCCAAAGTCGAAGCCCAAGAGGGCATTACCTGTTCTGTTGGAATCGCACCTTCAAAGTTCATTGCCAAATTAGCATCGACGCATTGCAAACCCAATGGCATGCTAGAAATAACTAGCGATCGAATTCTGGAATTCCTACATCCACTGCCAATTTCAGCGATGTGGGGAGTCGGCCCAAAGACTGCAGAAGTTCTAGAACGTCTAGGACTTCGCACCATTGAAGATATTGCAAAGCTTCCACGAACAACATTAATCCGCGCAGTAGGGGATGCCACAGGTGCCACCTTGCATGAACTTGCTTGGGGGCGTGATTACCGAGATGTCGCACCGCAAGATGCGGAAAAAAGCATTAGCGCTGCCGAAACTTTTGCTACTGATCTAGATAACCCCGAAGAAATCCTGCGTGAATATTTGCGCTTGTGCGAGCGCGCAACATCAAGGCTGCGCGACAAGGGTTTGTTTGCCAGGACGATTTCAATCAAGGTGCGCTTCGGAGATTTTTCAACGATTAATCGCTCAAAGACTTTGCCACTTCCAATAGATAGCACCCATGATGTCTATGAAGTTGTTAAGGGACTGTACGAAGCGTTGCGTATTGATCGTGCTCGATTGCGATTAGTGGGTGTTTCGCTAGAGAACTTAAGTGAAGGCGCACCCGTGCAAATGATTCTGGGGGAGCGCGAAAAGGGTTGGCGCGAAGCCGAAGGGGCTATGGATAAAGCCCGCGAGCGTTTTGGCCATGGATCGGTGCGGCCTGCACGTTTGATTAAGCCTTCCGCCGAAGAAGATGATTAGAAGATGCTGAAGAATAAGTAAAGAAGTAGCGGGCAAGCAGAATCTGTTCTATTGTGGGGCCGTGCCACTATCAGATCGTGAAAAGCGCCTCCTGGAAGAGATGGAGGCTGCCCTTTTAACTGAGGATCCACGCCTTGTTTCAGCTCTTTCTTCAAAGGCTCCCGTTTCACCATCCCGCAACCGCATCATGGTGGGCGCGGGACTAGTGCTTCTTGGCTTGATTACCCTCTTCGGTGGTCTGATTTCCCAGGTAACGCCGATCGGAATCCTCGGATTTCTATTCGCTCTAGGTGGGGTAATCATCGCGATCTCTTCGATTTCAGCCCCAGTTCGCGGTCCACGCAAGCCATCATCACGCTCAAATTTAAGCGCTCGCCTTGAACAGCGCTGGGACAACAGAAATCAGGATGAGCGGTAACCGAGAGTAAAACTGAGCTTAAGCGCCACTCAAGCCCCTCCATGTGAGGGGCTTTTTTCATGCCTCCATCCCTTTTTAGCTCGGATCTGCGTGGGGAGAGGTGGGGGCCAAAAGGGCTAAAAGTGGGAAAAGGTGGTTGAAAAAGGGGAAAAGTGGAGTAAAGTGGGGAATTAAGAGGACAAACCTGGGGAAGGGGGAGTCAGAAAAAATGTTTCTAGGCACCCACGAGCCACGTCTTGATGACAAAGGTCGCTTAATTCTTCCCGCGAAATTCCGCGAAGAACTTGCTGCAGGTTTAGTTATTACTAAAGGACAAGAACGTTGTCTTTATGTTTTTCCATCTAATGAATTTTCAGTAATCACAGAGACGCTAAAACAAGCGCCAGTCACTGCGAAATCAGCACGTGATTACAGCCGTGTGATGTTTGCTGGCGCACACGATGAAATTCCTGATCGTCAAGGTCGCGTAACAATTCCACAATCACTTCGCACATATGCAGGATTAGAAAAAGAGTGCGTTGTTATTGGTGCAAATACTCGCGTTGAAATTTGGGACGCAACTTCTTGGAATGAATATTTAGCAGATCGTGAAAAGAGCTTCGCTGATGTTTCAGAGGAGGTCTTTCCAGGTTTGTTCTAACTCTCATTTGTGGCCACTGCCGACCCTTCGAACGTAGCGACGCCCCTTCCCCGGCGCCGTTGCAACACAAAGATCCGTCGGCCGGCAGTGACCAGAGCTGAGAGCTAGTAGTTAGTTCTATCAACACTAGAAAGGGGGAAGAGATGACAAGTACGACTGAACATGTATCGGTAATGCGCGATCGTTGCGTCGATCTTTTGTCCCCGTTGATTGCAACTTCTAGTAACCCAGTTGTAGTTGATGCAACTTTGGGTCTTGGTGGACATACAGAAGCTTTGCTACAGAAATTCCCACACTTAACTGTTATCGGAATCGATCGCGACCTAGATGCAATTGCAAAGGCAACAGAGCGCCTTGCACCTTTTGCAGATCGTTTAAAGACTGCACACTCTACTTTCGATGGCATTGCCGAAGTGGTTTCAAACTTCGGGTACAAGCACATCGATGGGGCGTTGTTCGACCTTGGTGTTTCATCAATGCAACTTGATCAGGTTGAGCGTGGTTTTTCTTATTCACAGGACGCACCCCTTGATATGCGTATGGATCGCACCCAGTCACTGACTGCGGGGGAGATCATCAATACTTATGAACCAGGTCAATTAGTGCGCATTCTTCGCACATATGGCGAAGAAAAGTTTGCTACACGAATCGTGGAATCAATTGTGAAACAACGTGCGATTGCACCAATGAACTCAACAGCCCAGCTTGCAACGCTTGTAAAGGAAGCAATTCCTGCAGCGACTCGTCGTACTGGTGGAAACCCTGCAAAGCGCACTTTCCAAGCCCTTCGCATCGAAACCAATGACGAACTTGGCACGATTACTCGCGCACTCCCGGCAGCACTTAACCTGCTAAATGTCGGCGCACGGCTAGTTGTAATGTCTTTCCAATCCCTTGAAGATCGCATTGTCAAGCAGCTCTTTGTTGCTTCAACAACTTCTGGAACACCACGCGATCTGCCATTTGATCTTCCTGAATTAGCTGCCAAGTTCCAAATGATTACTCGTGGTAGTGAAACACCGACTGATGCTGAACTAGAGGAGAACTCACGTTCTCAATCTGTGCGTCTTCGCGCTATCGAAAGGTTGGCGGCATAATGGCAATGACCGCGTTAGCACCAGCGATAACTCGCTCAAAAGAAATTTTCGCCGAAAAGACATCACAAGTTGCGCTCAAGCTTGTTCCCAATGTCTCCGACGGAAAGCAAGCCGATCGTAAATTCTTTGCGATCTTTGTATCAATCGTCGGCGGTATTGGTCTCATGCTTCTTCTCCTGATCAATACTTTATTAGCACAAGATGCATTTGAATTAACCAATCTCAAGCAAGAGGCAAAATTAGTTAGTGATGAGCGTGAAGCTATTGCACGACAGATTGACAAGTTATCTTCCCCAGAGGCTCTTGCAAAATCTGCTACAGCATTAGGCATGAAGCCTTCAGAAAACCCAACTTTCTTATCCCTTGATAAGCCAGTTATTGAGGTCCCGGTTAAAAATGGGTAATTTTTCATTAGCGCACAAAAGAATCAGAGGCTTGGTTCTCATCCTTGCACTTGTCATGTTTATGTTTGGGCTTCGCTTAGTGCAAGTTCAAGCTCTACAAGCGGGGGACTATCGTGAACGTGCTGTTAATGAAATGGAAAAGGTAAGGACTCTAAAGGCACCCCGTGGAGACATCACCGATATTCATGGTGTGGCTTTTGCGCGCAGTGTCGCTGCAACCAGCATCGTTGTCGACCAAACCCAAATCACTGACCCAGCCAAAGTTGCAGCTTTTGTTGCACCAATTTTGGGGATGAAGGTTGCAGAGGTTCAAGAGTCACTGACTGGTACTCGTAAGTGGTACATGGTTGCCCGTAATGCAAAACCTGCAACTTGGCTCAAGCTTTCAGCAGCGCTAGACCAGTACAACTCACAGTTTAAAGCTATGAGCCCTGATCGAATTATCGGTTTCTTCCCAGAACGCAGCTATGTGCGTGAATATCCATCTGGAAGTTTGATTGCATCTTTAATTGGCTTCGTAAATCACGACGGTATTGGTGCCACCGGACTTGAATCCAGCATGAACTCAAAGATTAAAGGTATTGATGGCAAGTATTCATACGCCAATGGTTACAAAGCTGAAATTCCTGGATCACAATCTGAAATCATTCCCGCACAATCAGGTACGTCTATTCGTTTAACAGTAGATCGTGATATTCAGTGGGTTGCATCAAAGGCAATTGCAGATGTCGTTAAATCAACACGTGCTTTGAGCGGAACTGTAATTGTTATGGATCCCAAAACTGGTCACATCTTGGCTCACGCAACTGCCCCAACATTTGATCCAAATGACACAACCAAGGTTTCTTTGGTCGCAATGCGAAATCCTTCGGTACTAGATGTTTACGAGCCAGGTTCAACAGGAAAAGTTATGACAATCGCAGCGGCTATGGATGAAAAGAAGATTACTCCAGAAACAGTTTTAACTATTCCAGATAAATTGAAGCGTTCGACTAAAGTCTTTAAAGATCATGAGCCGCATCCAACACAACGTTTAACAACTGCCGGAATTCTTGCGGTTTCCAGTAACACGGGATCCATCAAAATTGGCGAAATGATTTCTAATGACAAGCTGTACGACTACTTAACAAAGTTTGGAATTGGCACAAAGACCGGCTCAGGACTGCCCGGCGAATCACGCGGAATTCTTCCAAAAGTTTCAGATTGGTCTGGTACTACTGCGCCAACCGTGGCGTTCGGACAGGGCTATTCAGTAACTGCAATGCAGGCGACAAGTGTGTTTGCAACGATCGCAAATGATGGCGTCCGCGTTTCTCCAACTGTAATTGCCGGAACAAGTGATTCCAGTGGCAATTACACCCCAACTGCAACTCGCGAAAATGTTCGTGTAATTAGCCCAGAAACTGCCGCAAAAATGCGCTTGATGATGGAGAGCGTAGTTTCTGCAAATGGAACTGCCCCATCTGCAGCAATTCCTGGATACCGCGTTGCTGGTAAAACCGGAACCGCCCAACGCATTGATGACACATGTGGTTGCTACCGTGGCTACACAGCTTCCTTTATTGGCTTTGCACCAGCTGACAAACCTGCTTATGTCATCTCAGTAACTATTCAAGATCCAAAAGGAATCCATTGGGGTGGATATCTAGGTGGTCCAGTGTTTAAGAAAGTTATGTCATTTGTGTTGCAATCAAAGGGAATCGCTCCAACAGGTGCTGTTGTTGATTCAATCCCATTGACCGAAAAAGCACTTCTGGCTGAAAGAAAGTTGATTGCAGATAAGAAGGCAGCAAGTGACAAGACCAATTGAAGAGTTCAAAAAAACTCTTGACTCAGTTGCGGCCATTGCTAATGCCCAATTAGTTGGAGACCCAACCACAGTTGTCACTGGCATAACTCTTTCAAGCAATAGCGTTCAAAAAGGTGACCTTTTTGTGGCGCTACCAGGTGAAAAGACCCATGGTGCCGAATATGCAAAAGATGCAATCGCACGTGGTGCCACCGCTGTTTTAACAGATGAAGTCGGAGCAGCCAAGTTTTCTGGTGTTCCAGTCATTGTCAGTAGCAATCCACGTCGAGCAGCTGGGGTAATCAGTGCATGGTTCTATAGCGAACCCATGCGCGATCTGTATAGCGTTGGAGTCACTGGAACAAATGGCAAGACAACGGTTACAACTTTGCTCCACCAGATCATGACATTGGCTGGTCGTGAAAGCGGGCTAATCGGCACTGTCGAAACACGAATCGGCGACGAAGTCATCGCAAGCAAAAGAACTACCCCTGAAAGCAGTGATTTACAGGCATTATCAGCAATGATGCGCGAGCGTCATATGCGCAATCTGGTGATGGAGGTTTCTAGTCACGCAATTGCACTAGAAAGAATTCGCGGTAGCCATTTTGCTGTCGTTGCATTTACAAATCTTTCGCAAGACCATCTTGATTTTCACAAAACGATGGAAGCTTATTTTGAAACCAAGGCCAAGTTGTTTTCCTTTGAATTTGCTGATTTAGCTGTTATCAATATTGACGATGCCTATGGAATCAAACTTAAGGAAATGACTGAATTACCAGTGATGACAGTTTCTCGTCACGATCAAAGTGCAACCTGGCACTATGCCGCCATAACTAAAGATTATGTTGGTGCCCATGTCGCAATTAGGGGTAGCGCAGGAATCCTAATTGAAGGAAAAGTTCATCTCCATGGTGGATATAACTTTGACAATCTCTTGATGGCGGTCGCAATTGCTACTGAAAGTGGCATTGATCCAATAGATATTGCAGCGATTTTGCCTGCGTTAACTGGGGCAGCCGGTCGACTTGAATCAGTTCGCCTAGGACAAAATTTCACTGCACTGGTTGATTACGCACATTCTCCAGATGCAGTAACTCGTGTTTTAGAAACTGCGCATGAAATCAGCGATGGACGAGTTATTGCAGTCCTTGGTTGTGGTGGGGATCGGGATGCTTCTAAGCGGGCCCTTATGGGTAAAGCGCTCCATGAAGGCGCAGATGTAGCGATTTTTACGAGCGATAATCCGCGCTCAGAAAAAGCAGAGGCAATTTTGGTGCAGATGACACTTGGCTTAGATATTCAAGCACCAAGTGCTGTGATTCAGGATCGTTCTGAGGCAATTAGAGCTGCAGTTAATCAAGCCAATGATGGTGATCTAGTAATAGTTTTGGGCAAAGGCCACGAAAAGGGCCAAGAGGTAAATGGTGTCGTGCAGCCCTTTGATGATCGTATTGAATTGGCTAAAGCGATTGAAGATAAGAAATGATCACTTTAACTGCTGGTGAAATCGGTCTTTTAGTCGGCGGTGAAATG